>Ga0207013_1032_pt1 | contig 36344 bp, 31 predicted proteins | sample Alteio_BWMinCont_55_FD_153501 | JGI IMG/M metagenome (GOLD analysis project Ga0207013, IMG submission 153501) | Enriched cells from forest soil in Barre Woods Harvard Forest LTER site, Petersham, Massachusetts, United States -... | ecosystem: Environmental > Terrestrial > Soil > Temperate forest >...
TCTCGAGACGTGATTGAGAACCTCGGGATCAAGCTCGGTGAGGATCTTGGCGGCGGTCAGCAGGTTGCGAATGCCGGCGACGCCCTCGGGCTGACTGGCGTAGCGCGAGAGCGTGGTGATGATCGTGTCCTTGGAGGCAATGAGGCCGTGCAGGATGTCGAGAAGGCCCTCGTCGTACGCGGCTTCGAGCACATCGTAGGCGGCCAGCAGGGCGGCGGCGTGCTCATCGGGAGCTTTCTCCAGGCGGCGTTGAAGGTCGGCCTTGAAGTCGACGGTAGCGGGTTTGAACGCAATTGGTTTGGCCATGGAAGACTCCTTTACAGCGCGCCAGCAAAACTAAACGGTAGTGGATGTGATCTGCACAAGCTTGTCGGCGGGAGTTGTGCCGGGCAGATGGTAGTCCGCGCGAGCCCACTTGCGTTCGATCTCGACGCCGGATTGCGGAGTGCGGTGGCCGTTGCGGAAGTTGTTGCGGGGGATGGGACTCTTATTATCTTTGCTGCGTTCCGGAAGGAGGGTCATGAGGACCGTGGTCTCCTTATAGGCAGGTGTGTGGGTGTTGCGGTCGGTGTGGCTGCTGGTGAGTCGGTTGACCGGCTCGATGACGGAGTTGATGGGCATGTAGAGCTGCTTGCCCTGCACGCGGTCAGTGACGACGACCTGTACCTTGACGATGCCGTAGGGACTGGTGAGCTGGACGTGGCGGCCCGTCGTGATGCCCCGTTCGGCTGCGAGTTCGGGTGAGATCTCGAGGAAAGTCGTTGGCGACATTGCCTTCACGCCCGCAGTGCGGTCGGTCATGCTGCCCTGCTGGAAGTGTTCGAGCATGCGGCCGTTGTTGAGGTGAAGATCAAACTCTTCGCTGATCTCTTCGCAGGGCGGAATGTATTCGACCGGGTAGAACTTCGCCTTGCCGTCAGGGAAGGGGAACTTCTCGGTGAACAGAAGCGGCGAGTCAGTGCCGTCCGCGTGCACGGGCCACTGCAGAGAGTTGAAGCCTTCAAGACGGTCGTAGCTGACGCCGGCAAACAGCGGAGTCAGCCGCGCGACTTCGTCCATGATCTCGGAGGGATGATTGTAGTTCCAGTTGCCGCCCATGCGATTGGCGACGAGTTGAATGATCTCCCAGTCGGCCTTCGACTCGCCAAGCGGTTCCATTGCTTTGTGGATGCGCTGGATGCGGCGCTCGGTGCTGGTGAAGGTGCCATCTTTTTCAAGCGAAGAAGTGGCGGGGAGGACGAGGTCGGCGTAGCGGCAGGTCTCCGAGAAGTTGATGTCCTGGACGATGAGGAACTCGCAGACGCCGAGTGCGTCGCCGACGTCGCCGGCGTTTGCGTCGGACGTGATGGTGTCCTCGCCCTTGATGTAAAGGCTCTTGAGGGTGCCGTCCTGGATAGCGCGGATCATCTCGTGGTTGTCGAGGCCCGTGGTGGTGGGGAGGGTCACGCCCCAATCGGCTTCGAATTTTGCGCGGATGTCGGGGTCGTCCACCTTTTGATAGCCGGAGAAGACGTTGGGCATCGATCCGAAGTCGCTGGCGCCCTGTACGTTGTTGTGGCCGCGCAGAGGATAGGCACCTGCGCCGGGACGCATGTAGTTGCCTGTGACTAGCAGCAGGTTGGAGAGGGCCGTCGTTGTATCCGAGCCGCCGCAGTGCTGCGTCAAGCCCATCGCGAACAGGATGCAGACGCCGTCGGCTGCGGCGATCTCGTGCGCCACGGTCGTCAGTGTCTTCGCGGGGACGCCGGTGATCTGTTCGGCGTTCTCCATCGTGAAAGGCTCGAGTGATTTCTTGTAGGCGTCGAAGTTGTTGACCCACTGATTGACGAACTCCATCTTCGCGAGACCGCTGTCGATGATGTACTTTGCGATCGCGCACATCCAGACCAGGTCAGTTGAAGGCTTCGGCTGGAAGAAGATATCGGCGCGCTCGGCCATCTCGTGCTTGCGCAGATCGGCGACAATGAGCTGTTGGCCACGATGCTTGTGGGAACGCTTCACACGGGTCGCGAGCACGGGATGGTTTTCGGCTGGATTCGCCCCAACAATGATCACCAATCCGGCCTTCTCAATGTCTGAGATCGAACCCGAGTCGCCGCCGTAGCCCACAGTGCGTTGCAACCCCATGGTCGCTGGGTTCTGACAGTAGCGGGCACAGTTGTCGACATTGTTCGTGCCGATCACTGCCCGTGCGAGCTTCTGCATCAGGAAGCTTTCCTCGTTTGTGCACTTTGACGAGGCGATGAAGGCAAGCGCATCCGGGCCGTGTTCCGCTTTGATCCTTTTGAACGTCCGCTCGATAATATCCAGCGCCTCTTTCCATTCGATCTCGCGAAAACTGTCGCCGTCGCGAAGCAGCGGCTTCGTCAGCCGGTCATCGGAGTTGATGTGGCCCCAGGCGAACTTGCCCTTGACGCAAGTGGAGATTCCGTTGGCGGGCCCGTGCGTGGGTTCGATCTTCAGGATGTGGCGGTCGCGTGTCCAGACCTCAAAACTGCAACCGACGGCGCAGTAGGTGCAAACGGTTTTCGTGCGTTTGGTGCGCTTGGTCCGCATCTCCGACTCCATTTCGGAGAGCGCAAGGATTGGCCCATAGCCGATGGGCGGCTCGACTCCTTTGACCACGTCGATCATGTTGTTCAGTGCGTCTTGTGGTGTGTCGGTCAGGTAGCCCGCCTCGCCGAGCATCGACTTCTCCATAAGCGCATTGCATGGGCACACTGTGACACAGTGACCGCAGGAGACGCAGCTGGAGCCGTCAATCTTTGTTCCGCCATCCCAGAGCACACGCGGATGTTCGCTCTCCCAGTTGATCGACAACGTCTCATTCACCTGCACGTTCTGGCACGACTCGACGCAGCGACCGCAGAGAATGCACTGGTCGGGATCGTACCGGTAGAACGGATTCGACATGTCCTTCTCGTAGGGCTTGGGCCGGTATGGACGCGACTGGTGCTTCACATCCAACTCTTTGGTTGTGTTGTGGATCGTGCAGTTTTGATTGTTGTTGTCGCAGACCGTGCAGTAGAGCATGTGGTTCTGCAGGATGCGATCGAAGGCTTCGCGCTGGGCGATGTCGACGGCCTCGCCTGCGGTCTCCACATTCATCCCGGCTACTACCCTGGTCGCACACGCGCGCATCAGCTCGCCGTTAACCCTCACGATGCAGGTATCGCAGCTCTGGATCGGCCCCATCTGCGGGACATAGCAGACTTGCGGAATAGCTTTCTGAGCGTTTGCTGCGGTGCGGCTGTTGAGCAGATCGATCAGCAACTCACCCGCGTGTCCTGGAACTTGTAGCCCGTCAATGGTCAGTTGAGTATTTGGCGAATGGTCGGCGGGCGTGTTGAGCAGGGATTTCGTGGTAGCCATAATTTTGTCCGATGCAGAGACAGGTGTCAGCGTTGGCCCTCATTCCACGTCCCTGTTCCCATCCACATTACACCCAATGTTTATTTGACAGAACGTTTACAAATAACCCAGCGGCCTCACACTCACGGCTCCGCGTCAAGACGTTTCCGGCCAGAGATTACCTGCTCGGCGGCCCTCAGCCCGGATCGCATCGCGGCGTGGACTGTTCCCCAATGCCCTGTGACGTCGGTGTGTTCGCCGGCGAAAAAGAGGGTGTCATCGACCGGTTCGGCCATCTGCCTCGAAGCATCGACCCCACCCGCTGCCACATAACTGTAGGCGCCGAGCGAGAACCGGTCATGCTGCCAGTCGTGCGTGTAGCATCCCTTGAGCTGGCTTTGGATCTGCTTGTTTGGCAAGCCGAAGATTCGCGCCAGTGCAGTACAGGCTTTGCTCGCGAGTGTCTTTGCGTTCAATTCAGTCAACGCCGCTGAACGGGGTCCGCCCACCCAACCCGTGATCGTGTTGCTCGGCTCAGGATGCGGGGTCCACCAGACGGGCGGCATCTCCGAAAAGGCAAAGAGAAAGCCCATCTCGCTGAGGGCGGGTTGGGGCGGCATATTGTCCCAGAACTTCTCTGCGAACAGGAGCGTAAATCGCCGAGCCTGACCCATTCGTAGGCGTCCGGCCGCCTCCAGAATCTGGTGTGGCTCTGGCGAGATTCTAACGCTACCACCCCGCAGTACCGCCAGGGGCAGAGTGATGATGACTTGTGGCGCTCTGAAGTTCCAGATATCGGAGATGACTTCGACCTGGCCAGGGTCCCAATGAATTCTTTTCACCGGAGTTCCCGTCAGCACTTTTCCGCCGAGTTCCGTGATTCGCTCAGAAAGATATCGCGGGAGCTGATCGTAGCCGCCGCGCAGACGATAGCTGTGGTCGCTGCCGTTTGCGTCTTCGGCCTTCTGCTGTGCACCCAGCGAGGCTGCGCTCACTTCGCGATGATCGGCGGCATTGAAGCCTTCGACGAACCCAATAGCTGGGCCTCGCTCCTCCATCGGTGTCTTTTCGTGGTCGAGATACTCGGCGAAGCTCATGTCCGGTCCGTTGAAATCTCTCAGTTTTTCAAGCGGTTCGAACATTGCGTCCATCCCGCCGCTGCAATCGCTCAGCGAACCGTCCTCGAAGCAAATCTGTGCTCCGCCGCGCTCGTAGGTTTCCAGTCCCGCTTCGTCGATCAGCGCCCACAGCTCGGGCGGTCTGCCGTGGATGAACTCTGCGCCGAGTTCAATCGCTTCATCGCCTATGTGCCGAGTCCAGATCCGGCCACCGATGCGATCCTGCGCTTCGACCACCAGCACCTTCAGTCCAGCCTCGCCGAGCGAGCGCGCCGCAGTCAGGCCGGCCATGCCAGCGCCAATCACTACGACGTCATAGGTGCTATCTCTCATCAGCCGTTAGATGCGCGATCAGTGTGTTCCGGTGCCGCCGTGGGTTTTGCTCCACGTTGCGTAGGCGTCGAGGGCCTGTTGCGGCCCTGCGCTGTACCACGCGTAGCCGTTGCGCCGCTCCAGAGAAAGTTCACTGACGTCATCGTGAATTGTCTTGTCGCGATCGCCAAAGACCGGGAGACCGGTGCTGATGCTGTAATAGCGCGCCCAGATCGGCCGCGCGTCCGTCTTCGCTTCGAGGTGTCGTCCACCCGGGGTACCGCGTCCGCCGACCCACTCTTGTCCAGTGATCGCGACCGCCTTCAACCACGCCGCACCAGCGTCAATCGCCGCAACAACGGCTGGCGACGGTTGCGGCAGATGCATGAGGTAAACCAAAACGTCTGCGCTTTCTCCTGACGAGAGTGCGGCGGGCTCGTAGTTTCGTCCGGCAACGGGGGCAACGGTCAGGGCGTCATGCTGCTGTGCCCATACAGTGCGCTTTCCGTTCACGATCAACTGCGTGGCGAGAATGCAGTCCAATGCGTGGGCTGCTGCCGCCTTCGCCTGTCGCCGAAGCTCTGCGGGGACAAACAAATAGTCTCCCGTGCCTTCCGCAACTGCAGTCAACGTTTCGGCTGATTCCGTCACCGCGTTGTCATTAAATGTGATGGCATCGTGATATCCCCCCTCCAGCGGCCACACTTGCGGCCAACCGCCGTTCGGGAGCTGCGCCGCCAGCAGATATCGAATGCCGCGAAGAAAGCTGGCCCTGTAAGAGTCGCCAGTGGCACCGGGTGTTGCTGCCGAGACCAGGAGAAGAAAGTGCAGTTCCGTGTTGGTCGCATCGTTGTCGAGGGTGCCAACGTAGTTCCAGTGCGGGTCTTTGGGAGTATCAAAATCATCGACACTCGGATGCTTCGAGAGATTGTCAGGTGCGTAACTCTGTCCTCTTGCTCGCGGAGAGCCGCTCATATCGAGATTCTTGCTCCAGCCTCCCGCCGGCGTCTGAAAGCTAACGATGACATCAGCGACATGCCGGGCCTCATCCGTTCCGTACCACCCGACGTCGCGGTTCAGCGGCATCGTCCGTGCGCTGAAACCCTCTTTCGGCATCGGAGGCTCGGGTGCACCAGGCGTCCGTTCTGCAGCGAGCATGGCTCTGTCCACCTGCATCTGTTTCTGCGACCGCTCGAGGTACGCCATCCATGCTGTTCGATCCTTCGCGGGCAATGTCGCGATCCGCGCCGCAGTAATGGACTCAGCGGGTTTACTGGTGCTAATCACCGCTGCATGAAGCGACGGCAGAAGGAAGGATCCGAGCAGAAGAAATCGAAAAAGCATCTTGAGTGAACTCTATAAGGTTCGACGTTTTAACTTACAGCGAAGACGCAAACGAAAAGGCGTTCACTGTTACCGCACATCTATGAGTGATTAGAGGGCGGTCTTCCAAACCGCTCCAGCACCACGGCCATTGCCTCTTCCGTGGTCATCGCCACGCCTTCAAGCTGCGCGTCCTCGGCGATTTCGAGCATCTCTTTGAACTCCGGGCCCGGCCGATACCCCGCGTCAATCAGATCGCGCCCAGTCACCAGCAGCTTCGGCCGGATCAAATCTACCGGCGTCGCCTCGTAATGCTCCTTGGCGAACACGTACAGCTGCAGATCACCATGCGCGGAGCTGGCGTCCATCCAGTGCAACGCCAGGTGCTCGTCAAACTTTGGCAGTCGCAGAAACCGCTTCAGGGTCGACTCCCGCATCTCCATCACGTCGCCGAAGCGCATGTGATTCTTTACTAGTGCGACGATCTGCGCGGTGTCTTCGTTGGAAAATCGCAGCCTCCCCAGAATCTCCTCAGCAATGCGAACGCCAACTTCGACGTGCCCGTCAAAGCGAATCCGGTCACCCGGCTTCTTCGGGTCAGGCGGACGAAACGTAGCCGGCTTGCCGATATCGTGCAGCAGCGCGCCCCAGGCCAGCGTGGCCGACGAGCCCCGCTTCAGCTTCTCAAGCAGCAGCATTGTGTGGACCCACACGTCGCCTTCGGGGTGAAACTGCGGCTGCTGCTCCACTCCATGCATCTTCACGGCTTCGGGCAGGACTTGCGCCAGCAACCCCGTTGCGTCCAACAACTCAAATGCTTGCCGCGCATGTCCCTCGGTCAACATCAGCGTCAACTCGTCGCGAATCCGTTCCGAGCTGACCTGACCAATCTCCGCCGCCGCCGCACGAATCGCGGCCATCGTTTGCGGCTCAATCTCATATCCCAGCCGCGCCGCGAATCTCACTCCGCGCAGCATCCGCAGCTTGTCCTCGGCAAATCGCAGCGCTGGATCACCGATCGCCCGCACAATCTTCGCCTTCAAATCCTCGCGACCGTTCACATAATCGAGCGTCGCGGCAGCCGCATCGCCTGTCTCCTCAAAGACCACCGGGTCGAGCAGCATTCCATTGATCGTGAAGTCGCGCCGGAACACGTCTTCGCGTGGATCGGTCGAGAACCGCACTGCATCCGGCCGCCGGCCATCGCTGTATGCGCCATCGTGACGAAAGGTCGCAACCTCCGTGGCAATCTCGCGATCCTCTCCATCAGGTGTGCAGACCAGCACGACACCAAAGTGCGCTCCTACGGAGTAAGTCTTCGCAAACATCTCCATCACAACGTCAGGCGTTGCACTCGTCGCTACATCAAAGTCCTTCGGCTCAACCCCGAGCAAAAGATCGCGCACGCACCCACCCGCGAAGTAAGCGAGGTACCCCGCTGCGCGCAGGGCAATAACGATCTCTCGCGCCGCCATGTACTTCACGTTGTTGAGTTGGTCCGCCATGCCTGTCCCTTATCATAGAGAGATGCGCGAAAGTAGCGGAACCGGCCTGATTCTCGGCATCGAAAGCTCGTGCGACGAGACTGCCGCTGCCGTCGTCCGCTCCGGGGCCACCGCACTATCGAACGTCGTCGCCTCGCAGATGTCGCTCCACGCCAACTACGGCGGGGTCGTCCCGGAACTTGCCTCCCGCGAGCACCTGCGCAACATCGTTCCCGTCGTTCGCGAGGCGATGCGCCGTGCTGGCGTCACCTTTGCAGAGCTTGATGCAGTGGCTGTCACCGAGGGCCCAGGGCTAGCCGGAGCGCTCCTTGTCGGCATTACTTATGCCAAGGCTCTCAGCTTCGGCCTCGACAAGCCTCTGATTTCCGTCAATCACCTCGAGGGCCATATCCATGCCGTTCTGATGGAGGCACGCGAGCGCAGCGAAGCCCCCATGGAACTGCCACTTCTCGCGCTCGTGGTCTCCGGCGGCCACACCCATCTGTACCTGGCGAGACATGATCTGGCAAAGCAACAGGGAAGCAATAGCACATGGACCTATCGCAACGTTGGTCGCACGGTCGACGACGCGGCCGGCGAAGCCTACGACAAGGTCGCCAAGCTGCTCGGCCTCGGCTACCCGGGCGGCCCCTGGATCGACGCCCTTGCTCCGCACGGCAACCCGCGCGCCGTCCCGTTCACTTTCGGCGAGATCAAACACCGCGCCCCTCGCGAAGGCGTCACCAACAAGAAGGCCCCCCTCAACACAGAAGGCCCGCACTTCGATTTCTCCTTCAGCGGCATCAAGACCGCCGTCCTTCGCTACGTCGAGACCCACCACCTCCGCGCGAGCATCGCAGTCCGCCGCGACGCGCTAGCTGCCGATCCTTCGATCACGCCGAAGAACGCGGCCCATCTCTGCGATCAGCAGACCCTCGACCTCATCGCGTCCTTCCAATACGCCGTTGTCGGCAATCTGCAGCGTCAGACTTTCGCCGCGGCCGAGGCCCTTGGCGCGCATAGCATCGTCGTCTCCGGCGGAGTCGCCGCCAACACCGAGCTTCGCCGCCGTTTTCAGGCTGAAGCTGACCGCCGCGGCCTCCCCATCGCCTTTCCTTCGCTGGCTCTCTCCACGGACAACGCCGCCATGATCGCCGCCGCGGCATGGCCTAAGTTCGTTGCGCATGACTTCGCCTCGGAAGACCTTGGGGCGACGCCGCAACTTCGCCTCGGCCAGAAGTAGCCCGGCGCCAACAAATAACCTCCATATATCAGCTAAAATCATCAGGGAAATCTCAAGCGAGAGCAGTCTGCACCGCGCCACGCGCTCGGCTGCGGCAGGGAACAGAGCACACGTGGCAACCATCGAACTCTTCAACACCTTAAGCGGAACGATTGAACCCCTCTCCCCCGTCGGCACACCCGCTCTGCGCATGTACTGCTGCGGGCCCACGGTCTACGACTACGGCCACATCGGCAACTTTCGCACCTTCCTCCACGTCGACGTGCTTCGCCGCGTGATTCGTCAGCAGGGTATTCCCGTCAACCACGTCATGAACATCACCGACGTCGACGACAAGATCATCCGCAACGCCGCAGCCGCCGGCGTCCCAATCGCGGAGTATACTGCCCGCTTCGAGCGCGCCTTCTTTGAGGACCTCGACGCCCTCAATATTGAACATCCCGAGCACTTCTCCCGCGCGACTGGGTGTATTCCGGAGATGGTCTCGCTGATCGAAAATCTTGCCGCCAAGGACATCGCCTACCAGACCGAGGACGGCTCCTGGTACTTCCGCATTGCGCGTTTTCCCGGCTATGGCAAGCTCTCCAAGAAGGATTTCGAAGGCATCGAAGACGGCGCTCGCGTCGATGTGGATGAATACGAGAAGGACGCAGCCCGGGACTTTGCCCTATGGAAGGCCGTCAAACCCGGCGAACAATTTTGGGAGACGCCGCTCGGCTCTGGGCGACCCGGCTGGCACATCGAGTGCTCCGCTATGGCGACGAAACTCCTCGGTGACGACATCGACCTTCACGCCGGCGGCGAAGACCTGATGTTCCCGCATCATGAAAACGAGATCGCCCAGTCGGAATCTGCCAGCGGCAAACCCTTCGTCCGTCACTGGATGCATGTTCGCTTCCTGCTAGTTGAAGGCAAGAAGATGTCGAAGTCCGAGGGCAACTTCTACACCCTCCGCGACCTGTTGCTCAAGGGTTACCGCGCGTCCGCCATTCGCTTTTTGCTCATCTCGGTGCCCTACCGCAACCAGATGAACTTCACCTTCGACAGCCTTGCGGATGCAACTGCAGCTGTCGAAAAGCTCCGCACTTTTGCCGGACGAATCTCTTCAACATCGGCTGACGGCGCGATGAAGAGTGACGCTTGGACTAATCGTGTTTCTGAAGCGGACGCGAAATTTAGTGCGGCACTTGGGGACGATCTCAACACTGCACGTGCGTTGAGTCCTATCTTCGAGTTTCTCCGCTGGGCAAATCAGCAACTCGATAATAACGGCAACCGCCTGCGTCCGGAATACAGGGATGCCGTTAGGGAATTACTTGAAAAATTCGATGGAGTCTTCGCAGTCCTCGAAGACAAAGACGCCGCCACCACTCGCGCCGCGCTCGCCTGGGCCGAAGCTGAAGGCCGCATCAACGAAGCCGCTCCAGAACTCGTCGCGACTCTCTCACTCTCCGACGCAGACATCGACGCCCTCGTCGCTGAACGTACTCAAGCTAAGAAATCCCGCAACTTCGCCCGCGCCGACGCGATCCGCAACGACCTTCTCGCCAAAGGCATCCTAATAGAAGACTCTAAGGACGGCGTGCGCTGGAAGCGCAAATAGGATGACTCCTTCGCTTAGAATTCGCAGCATCGCAGCATTACTCTTCTTTGCTGCATTTTCTGTTCTCGTGACCGCTCAACCGCCGGCGCCCAACACCACCGAGTGGGAGAACGAAGCTCTCAAGCTGCGACTGTTCTATCCATCCGACATGATGAAGGAAGACGTAGGATCGCTCATGCAAGGCGATCACTTCAGACTCTTCCGCAATGTGCTCGATCCGCAACTCGCTCAGGTCTCTCAGTGTTTGCGTCCTCACCTTTTGCTAAAGCTTCCGCAATCGGATCCGAACCGGAACACGGAAACCCAGACGGCGGCTCCCGAGGGCTTGGCTAAGACTCCCTGGCAGGGACCGAACGCCGCGACCATCATTCTTGCCGAGCTTGATGTCGACTGTCTCACGCCAGAGCAGCAGAACAAGGCGACCAACCTTCTCGACAAAATGGCTGAGATTGTCGGGAAGGATGCCAACATGAAGGTGATCGCGCAACCTTCCACCTACACGATCGGTTCGCAAAAGGTTCACATGGCAGCGGCACAGATGTCGCCACAACCTTCGCCGGCTTTCTACTTCATGGGCATCTCTACCAACTGGAACAGCCATCTTCTCGTCTGGTACTTCTCTTCCAGCGACATTGACACGCTCAATCGCATCACCAAGACCACTGTGCGCTTCGGTCGTGACCAGGCCGCGCCCCTTTATCCGCTCTCCATCGGTAACGCGAATCGCTAGCCGCCATCTTCAACGCAGAGGCCAATGAAAAAAGATCTTCTTCCCATCGAAGTTATTGTCGAAAAGCTCAACCTCCCTGAAAAGTACGTAGAACGACACGGGCCCTACGGCGCCAAACTGAGACTCGAACTGCTGAACGACGCCGAATTTCCCGTTCGCGGCAAATTGATCCTGGTCACGGCGACGACGCCTACAGTCTCCGGCGAAGGCAAGACCGTCACCTCCATCGGCCTCGTGCAGGGTCTGGAAAAGATAGGCAAACGCGCCATAATCACGTCACGCGAGCCCTCGCTTGGCCCGGTCTTCGGCATGAAGGGCGGAGCTGCAGGCGGCGGTCTCTCGCAGGTCGAGCCAGCCGAAAAAATAAACCTTCACTTCCACGGTGATTTCCACGCCATCACCTCCGCGCACAACCTGCTCGCGGCGATCATCGACTCGCACCTCTTCCACGGCAACGTGCTTGATCTCGATCCTCATACCATCACTTGGCCTCGCGCGCTCGACATGAACGACCGCGCCCTCCGCCACATTCTCGTCAACTCCGGCGGTAAACGCGAAGGAGCCAATCGTCACACCGGCTTCGTCATTACCGCAGCCAGCGAGATCATGGCCATCCTCACGCTCGCTGACAGCCGCGAAGACCTCCGCCTCCGCCTCGGCCGCATCGTCATCGGCCAGACCAAGTCCGGTAAGCCCGTTACCGCCGCTGATCTCCGCGCCACCGGCCCCATGATGGCGCTATTGAGCGAAGCCATCATGCCCAACGTCGTCCAGACCACCGAAGGTACCCCCGCGCTGGTCCACTGCGGCCCCTTCGCTAACATAGCGCATGGCACCAGCTCCGTTCTCTCGCAACAGATGGGCTTGCGCCTCGCCGACTACGTGGTCAACGAAACCGGATTCGCCTCCGACCTCGGCTTCGAAAAGTACATGGACATCGTCATGCCCAGCTCCGGCATCAAGCCTGCCGCATGCGTTCTTGTCACCACGGTGCAGTCTGTTCGGAACCAGGGCGCAGGCGATCTCGACGCAGGTCTCCTCAATCTCAAAAAACACATCGCCATTGTGCGTGGCTTCAATCTGCCGGCGATCGTGGCCATCAACCGTTTCCCTAACGACACTGAAGAAGAGTTGAAGTTCCTCGAAAAATATTGCGAAGGTCTGGGCGCAGCCTTCGCCCTCTCCGAAGCCTTCGCCAAAGGGGGAGCGGGCGCAACCGCACTCGCTGAGAAAGTAGTCAGCGTCATCGCCGCCAACCCAGATGTCGCGCCCGAAACCACCTACCAGCGCAATGCCTCACCGCTCGAAAAAATTACGGCCGTCGCACAAAAGGTCTACGGCGCAGCCACGGTCGAACTGACCCCACACGCCGAAGAGAAATTGGCCCGCTTCACGAAATGGGGATACGGCGACCTGCCTGTCTGCATCGCCAAGACGCAATACTCCCTGACCGACGACCCGAAGCAGATGGGCGCGCCCACCGGCTGGACGCTTCACATCTCCGACGTGGTCCTCTCAGCCGGCGCAGGCTTTCTCGTTGTCATATCCGGCAGCATGATGCTGATGCCCGGGCTCCCCAAAGCCTCCCGCGCACTCACCATCGACGTCGACGCCAACGGCGACATCATCGGCATGTAACAAAGGGAGGCACCCGCGAACAGGCTACAGCGTCGCCAGATGCACGCTTCCATCGCTGGTGTGGATCGACAGCAACGAACCGCCGCCGTTGAACTTGCCGTGAATACTGTGCCCCGAGTTCCCCTTCGAGTTGTAACCCTCAACGACGAGGGGAAGCGTGCTCTGAATATTTCCATCGCTGCTGCTGACTTCGAGGTCAGCCGGAAAGCTCTTCGGTACTCGCAACGTCACGCTTCCGTCGCTGCTCTCAATTCGCGAGTCGGCGCTCAGGCGTGATCCTTCGGCAAGCTCAAGCACGATCGAGCCGTCGCTACTGTGCAACTGCAGCGAAGTGAATGACCCCGCGATGTCCTGGCCGCCGTCCGAGCTTCGCGCTTCAAGGGTTCCGCTGGCGTTTCGCACGTGGAGATGGCCGTCGCTGGAATGAAGCTTCAGATTCCCCGACACCCCCGTCAACTCCTGGTTGCCGTCGCTCGTGTGGATGGTGAGGTCGCCGTGCAGGTCAGAGGCCGTCAGAGTGCCATCGGCAGATCTGGCATCAAGCGTGAGATTCGCAGGCGTTTCCACATCAACATGCACGGACGAGTGCCAGTTGACCCGAATCCCCATGTGAGGCTTCTCCTTTAGGGAGAAGTGGATCGTATTACCGCTCTGGCTCTCCTCAAGGGTGTATCGCGAAAGGCTCGTATCCTCAGAGGTCACATGGATATGGACCGACCGGCAGCTGGAGCAGGCATGGATATTGAGATGGCTGTCGCCGGTGCTGAGAAAGAGCGACGGCTGTCCGCTGACAGCGTAGCTCTTGTCCCACGTTGTGTCGCTCTGGGCGACGGCCGCGGCTGTGGTCAGAAGAAGCGTTGAAAGCGCCAGATTTAAGGTGATCGTTCGCATGGGCATACCCTCTCGCAGTCATCTACGCGAAGCAAAGGGGGTTTGTTCCGTTATTTTTTCTCTCAATGCGCGACATTAGGAATCCAGTTTGGCCCGATCAGCTGGCCCAGCGCATCCGAGGTCGCCCACGGCGCCGATCAGGCAGCCGAGCCCTAAGCCTGCTGCCGCACGGCAAGGTCTTCATCCACCACATTCGGCTTGCCGCTCTTCATCTTCGAACTGGTCACCAGAAACACTGCCAGCAGGATCCCGCCCATCCCGACATACTCCACGGCGACAAAGCGCTCTTTCAAGAAGATCGCCCCGAGGATCACCGCTATCACTGGATTGACATACGCGTACGTCGCCACCTTCGACACCGCCACGTTGTCCAGCAGATAGATATATGCCGTGTAGGTAATCAGCGACCCAAAGAGCACGAGATAGAAGATCGATCCCCACGCCTTCATGCCCCATTGTGCGCCGTGATAGCCGCCCGACACCGCCATCAGCCCCAGGTTGAACACGCCGCCAACCATCATCTGCCACGCCGCCGATGCCACTCCGCTGATGCGAATCGTCGATCTTCGAGAGATCACGGAGGCCACCGTCCAGCACAGCGTTCCCCCCAGCGTCACAACCCCAGCGACAATCTCTCGTGAGTCACCATGCAGCCCAGTACGAAGCCCTGGCCACAGCAGAAACACCATCGAAGTCAGCCCTACCCAAATCCCAATCCATCCCCGCGCGGACAGCCCTTCGCCGCGAGGCAGCACCATCTCGATCAGAGCGGCGTACAGGGGAATCGCCGTCACCAGCAACGCTGCCAGCCCGCTCGGGATGTACTGCTCGGCCCAGATCACCGCCGTATTCCCGCAACCCAACATCAGCACACCGATGATTGCCAGCAAGCCCCACTCCCGTCGGCTCGGCCACATCTTCAGCTTGAAGATCGCCGCAAGCGCCAACATGATAGGTCCTGCAATCAGATAGCGCGCACTGGCCAGCACGAATGGCGGTAACACCTCCACGCCGTAGCGCATCGCCAGGTATGTCCCTCCCCAGAAGACATAAACGCAGCAAAATGAAGCGAGAATTCGCGTGCGCTTTGAGGAGGAGTGGGAGGGCATTCTTCCATGGTATCTTGCTTTCCGCGGCCTCTCCCCGGCCCATCCCACGGTGCTACGATAAGGAGATGGTGCTACGTACTTCGGCCTTATTTCTGCTTTTCTTCATCTGTGCGGCAGGTTTCTCCCAAACCTCAGGTCAAACCAACCCGAATACCCCGAAGAGCTTCCACGACGCCGCTCTCAACGTCACGTACTTCTACCCGGGCCGCTTCGTGCCCGACCCCGAGAGCCTCGCGCCGAAGCCCGGTACCGACGGCGCGCCAAAGTGCGCTCACTCGACCCTCTTCGCCAACTCCATCACCCCGGTCGACGCCTCCTCCTTTGTCCTCTCCACGATTGACAACACCTGCCCCAACGTCCTGCGCGGCGCGGTAACCCTCGGTCCCTTCATTCGCGAACAAATCCTCCGCCAGCTCAAGCAGTACGGCGAACCCACCGTCACCCAGGAGGCGACGAACTACGCGATAGACAGCCACCCTGCGGCAATCGTCCTGGCCTCGGTTCCCATGCCCGAAGTTAAGGGCAAGCTGCCGATCACCACCTATGCCGCCAAAGCCTGTGTTCTCGGCAACATCCCGGTCAAGCCAAAGAAGAAGTCGGACCCCGTCGACCCGACTCGCCACGTCCTCTGCTTCGACTTCACCACCCAACACAGCGACCTCTACACGCTCATGTTCGCGTTCAGTATGCAGTTCGACAACGATTCCCCCATGCCAATGGTCCCCGGAAGTGTCATCCGGTAGCACCCCTCGATGGGTTATACTCAGCCCCAAAGGCAGAGGGCCCATGAAAATCCCCGTCATTGCCACAGCCCGAACTCACCGGATCGCAGACCTGCAGTGCCGCTCCAAACGGCACCAGATGCCGCGCCGGCACCTTCGCGTTCTCCCCAGCCTCACGCGACCTAGTCTCTTCGCCGGCGACTAGCTTCGAACACCCTCCAGCCGGCGAAGTCCAGCCACCAGCGCAAGACCGTTCCCTCCGCCACCTGCGAGGCCGCCGTCCCACATCCGGGCACTGCAACCAAACGAACGGCCATACCAACGCACCGCTGACTAAAGGAGAGACCGCATGAGCACCCTTACCCAGGCACAAACCCAGGAGTCTACCCAGAGCTACACCCGCACCGCCAACTACGCCCAGTACGGACCCAAGCTCAAGACCGCCCTCCCCGGCCCCAATGCCCAGAAGGCCGTCGCCGCCGACGACCGCCTCGTCTCCCCCAGCTACACCCGCAGCTACCCCATGGTCGCCAAATCCGGCCGCGGCGTCCGCGTCACTGACGTCGACGGCAACGAGTTCCTCGACTTCGCCGCCGGCATCGCCGTCAACTCCACCGGCCACTGTCACCCCGAAGTCGTAAAGGCCATCCAGAACCAGGCCGCCCAACTCATCCATATCTCCGGCACCGACTTCTACTACGAGCACATGACCGACCTCGCCGAGCGTCTCTCCGCCATCGCTCCCATGCCCGGCCCGCACAAGTTCTACTACGGCAACTCCGGCGCCGAGGCCGTCGAGTGCGCCCTCAAAATCGCCCGCTATCACACCGGGCGCCAGAACATCATCAGCTTCTTCGGCGCGTTCCATGGCCGTACCATGGGCGCGCTCTCGCTCACCGGCTCCAAGCCTCAGCAGAAACGCCGCTTCGCCCCCCTCGTCCCCGGCGTCACCCACGTCCGCTACCCCTACACCTACCGCGGCACCACCGGCGGCCCGGCGGAGCAGGAGGCCTTCGCCCTCGAGTGCGCCCGCTATATCGAAGACCGCCTCTTTAAGACCATCCTCCCGCCCGAAGAGGTCGCCGCCATCATCCTCGAACCCATCCAGGGCGAGGGCGGCTATGTTGTCGCCCCAGACAACTTCCTTCAGGAGATTCGCCGCATCTGCGACCGCCACGGCATCCTCCTCATCGCCGACGAGGTTCAGTCCGGCGTCGGCAGAACAGGGAAGTGGTGGGCCATCGAACATTCGGGCGTTCAGCCCGACATCGTCTGCATCGCCAAAGGGATCGCATCCGGCATGCCCCTCGGCATCTGCATGACCAGGGCCGACATCATGAACTGGGTTCCCGGCTCCCACGCCAGCACCTTTGGCGGCAACCCCATCTGCATCGCCGCCGCGCTGGCTACGCTGGACGTCCTCGACCGCGAAGGCATGAAGAACGCCGCCACCGTCGGCGACAAGATGCTCGAGCGCCTCCGCCCCTGGGTCGCCAAGCACCCCAACGTCGGCGAAGTTCGCGGCCGCGGCCTTATGATCGGCGTCGAAATCGTGAAAGACCAGCAAAGCCGCACTCCCGCCGGCCCGATGCGCGACAAGATCGTCGAGCTGGCTTTCGAACGAGGCCTCCTCATCCTCGGCTGCGGTGAAACCAGCATCCGCCTCTGCCCACCTCTCATTGTCAACCAGCAAGAGGCCGACATCGCCCTTGATATTCTCGAGGACTGCATTCAACTCGCTGCAAAATAACCTGCATCCCCAACAAGAAGCGGGTGACGCCATCTCCTGACGCCACCCGCGAGTCTTTTTTGGAAGAATCCATCTCAGGCATCGTTGCCTCTACCGCTCGTGCGTCTAAACTGTTGAGTCACACCATGAGCCGCCGCCTTCAAACCGCGAAGATTCTCGCTGCAGCGCTGCTACTTACTCTTGCCTCCGCTCCAGCGCTCTCCCAGCACACTACTCCACTCCAGCCCGACGCAACCGCACCGCACCGCACCCGTCTCATCCTCAAAGACGGCAGCTACCAGATCATCATGAGTTACAAGGTCGTCGGCAACGTCGTCCGTTACATCAGCGCAGAGCGCGGCGGCGCCGAAGAGGAGATCCCCCTCGCCCTCGTCGACCTTGAAGCCACAAAGAAATGGGACAAGCAGCACTCCCAACCCACCGAAGACCCCGACAGCACGAAGCCTCCCCCCATCGACCCGGAGCTCCTGAAAGAAGAAGCTGAACGCGCTGCCCTCACACCCGAAGTCGCCAAAGACCTTCGCCTTCCCGAGGAGGACAGTACCCTCGCCCTCGACACCTACCGCGGCACACCGGAACTTGTCCCCCTCGCCCAGACCGACAGCGACCTCAACCGCAACACCGGCCACAACCTTCTGAAGGCCGCCGTCAACCCGGTCTCCGCCCCTCATGCGATCGTCACTATCAAAGGCGAAACCTCGCCGGTCCAACTCCACGTCAAAGACCCCGTCCTTTATCTCCGCATCGGCGACGAGAGCGTCCCCAACACCGCCGGCACGCCCCTCACGGTAGACACGCACGGCGCCACCAGCCGCGCTCAGAACGATCCCACTGGCGGCTCATCCAACAGCCGCTACGTCATCGTCCGTGCCGACGTCCGCATTGGTGCCCGCGTCATCGACAGCTTCCGCATCCCCTTGCTTGGCACCGGACAGCACCAGCGGGACGTCGTCGAAACCACCACCGAGCTCCTCCCCGGCGGTCACTGGCTCAAGGTCACCCCCAGGGAGCCCCTGGACTTCGGCGAGTTCGCCCTCATGGAGGTCATCTCCGACAAGGCCGTTAACCTCGGCGTCTGGGACTTCGGCGTCCACCCCGTTTCACCCGAAAACCGCGACATTATCAAACCCGAACCCCGTCGCCGCACTACGCTCGAGCGCCACACCCCCAACTAAACAGATCGTTCAATTCCGGGTGACGGCTCATTCGTCTGCTTTCCATTTCAATGCTTGCTGAACGAAGCTGATGTGGTCGCGGTCAAGGTGTTGAAGCCCAACCATCATTTGTGCGAGTGTTGAAATCAGCCGCGGGCCAAAGGATCGCGCTCAAGAAATAACCCGGCGACCGCTTGCCGGGGACCGCTGTCGGAGGCGCTCTTCGCAGATTTTGAGACCGTCCCTTTACCCGAAACGACGACGCTGTCCCGGGTAATCTTCGCCTCATACATCATCGTGTCCGCCGCGCGCAGAATCGTCGGCACCGTATTCCCATCCTCCGGATACGTCGCCAATCCAAAGCTCCCAGACACGCTCAGCGACATCCCTGCGCCCTCGAGAAAGCGAGCAGCCCGTAGATCCTCTCGCAATGCCATCGTCGTTCCACTCGCCGCCGACTTGCCCATCCCCGGCAGCAGCGCAACAAATTCGTCTCCGCCGTACCGGAACGCAGAATTGTTCGGCCCCAGACTCCGCCTCAGCAGACCCCCGATCTCGGCCAGCAGCCGGCTTCCTATCAGGTGCCCATGCGTGTCGTTTACTGATTTAAAGCGGTCTAAATCGACGAACATCAAACTAAATACCTGCCCCCGCGCCACCTGCTCGTCCAACAACGTGTAGAGATGCCGGGCATTGAAGAGTCCTGTCACATCGTCCGTGATCGTCAGTTCCTGGATCAGCGTCATCGACCGGGCATTCTGAATCGCAATCGCCGCATAGTCGCACAGAATCCGCAGAAACGAGATCGAGTACTCCGACAGCAGATCCAACTTGCTATTCAATAGCTGGATCACGCCAAGCGTCTTGTTACCAGACCGCACCGGCACGCAGGCAATCGACTTGATCTTCAGGTCCGGATGCTTGTTCGCAAACGCCGACCAGTGCGGATCCAGCGCAACATCCGGCACCACCAGCGGATTACCCGTCGACGCAACCCACCCCGCGACGCCTTCACCCAAAGGCACCCGCAGACCCTTCAAGCTCTCCGTATTCTCACCCACTGCAATCGCATAGTAGAGCTCCTTCGATGCATCGTCCACCATCAGCATCGACCATCGCTCCGGCCCGAAGAACTGCGCCATCTTGTCCATGATGGCTCCCAGAATCTCCTCCAGTTCTAGGCTCGAAGTCAGTGCACGTGCCACGTCGTGGAACACCCGGAGGTGATCCATCTGCCGGCTTTCGATCACCTCAAACTGCCGTCTATCTTTCAAATCGTCCCCTCGTGCGGCACATCAGATATCAGCAAAATCTAACAGACGGATTTAACATGCAAACAGTTTCATATCTGTCGCCACTAGAACGACAACTCGCTTAGCCACCGATGTGCACCATGTTCCGCGAAGGTTTCTGAAAGTCCGGCTCACCGATGTGATGGCGCGCCTCTTTCCGCATCACAATTCTTCGAATATACGCACTCAACTCACTATCCGTTCCGCCCCGCACCATTTCGCCGTACAAATCGTGATCACTCTGCGAAAACAGGCACGTGCGAATCTTTCCATCGGAGGTCAGCCTCACCCGGCTGCAGTGTCCGCAGAATGGCCGCGACACCGGCGCAATAATTCCGATCTCTCCCACTCCATCGTCGAAAGTAAACCGCTTCGCCGTCTCGCTCGCTGCATGCGGCGCCAGCTCCACCAGCGGACGATACGCATTCAACCGCTCAACGATCTCATCCATCGAGATAACCGTCTCTCGTTTCCAGCTCCGGTCTTCCTCAAGCGGCATCCACTCGATAAATCGAACGATGACACCCTCGCGCCGCGAGAACTCCGCAAACTCTTCGATCTGTCCATCGTTGAATCCGCGCAGCAGCACACAGTTCACCTTCACCGGCCCCAGCCCCGCATCCTTCGCTTTGCGAACACCCGCCAGTACTTTGTCGAAGCTTCGCGGAACCCGTGTGATCGCCGCGAACGTCTCCGCGTCCACTGCATCCATGCTCACCGTCACACGGTTCAACCCCGCATCCTTCAACGGCCGGGCAAGCCCTTCCAGCAGATGCCCATTCGTAGTCAGCGCAAGGTCGAGCGGCAACCCTCGCCCGCTCTCGCCGACAAAGCTCCCATCCGGCAGATAAGCCGTTTGCATCGCCGCCAGTTCGCGCACCATCTCCACCAGACCCGACCGCAACAGCGGCTCGCCTCCGGTCAGCCGGATCTTCTCCACGCCCAGCGAGACAAACAACCGCACCATCCGCAGATAATCGGAGATTTTCAGCTCGGTATACTGCGCACCCTCGTTACCCGTCCGGCAGTAAACGCACTTGTAGTTGCACCGATCGGTCACCGACACGCGAAGGTCCGTAATCGCCCGCCCGAACTTGTCCCGCAGTCTACCTGCCATCGGCACAGTCTCGCCGGCTTGCTCCAGTCCCGCGACCGGTTCATCGTCGATGATCAGGGAAGACACGGGCATCGTCGCCGCCATATGCTCACTTCGTTAAGATGAGATGCGTAGGCTCGAAAAGCGAATCAGACCTGCAAGGACTACAGTATAGCCACCCAGACCGTAACCGGCGGGATTTAAACCGGGTACGGCTCCCGAACCATCACAATCAACAACCTCTTTAGAATCCGCACGATCCCCGCAATGGCGACCGCCGTTTTCAGGGCAGCGACGCGTTCTGTCATCCAGGCGACTTAGTAGCTGATGAACTCATTGCTGCCACGCTTCAGCCGCACACCCGCGACTCCGAAGATCAGCGCAGCCACAAACATTACCGTATCCCAATAGACCATCGGGTGACTCCACCCCGGCGATAGAGTCCAGTCCTGCCCGGCCCAAAGGGTCACCAGCGTCCCAACAATAAGGCACTGATAGCAGAGCACCAGAAAGAGCTGTCCGCGGCGGCGGCGCCTGTCCAGATGTTCCACCTGGTCCGGTGTCAGAGTGCGTTCTTCGATGGGAAGCAGTGTGTTCGCCATGGTATCTCTCGTTCTCCGCGTACTTATGGATAGAAGCCTTTGGTTCGAAAGAGAACCTACGCCCGAGCGGGTATATCGGTTGCTCTTGAGTGTATTAAATCACAGCTCAGCCCTGCCCACACCACGACGGCAAAGATCTCTTCTGCCGTCACGTCAAACTTGGGAAAAACTGCCTCGTCAACCCCTGCTGTGACAATTAAATAAACGCGACCGACTGAATCCCTACGACATCGAAGCGTTTCCTGCACCTCACATTCTTGCATCCCATCGGGTCATCACGGCGCACCATGTAGCTCTGCGCCTTCGCGAAGCGTGCGCGGTCGCGGTCATCGGCTCCTCTGGGCAACTGCGCCTTCTTCCGCCGAACAATCCAGTCGATCTGGTACTCCCCCTGCTGTCCGCAATGCGGACACGTCATTACATGCGTCCTTTGTTCAGGTTTTTCATCAAAAAAATCGCGCTCTTCCATCCTGCACCTCATCCGGTTGGCGACCCGCTTTTTGCCAGCCGCTTCCCCTTTGCCATCCTGCCTGACTTGACCCCTCGCAGGCAAGAGTAATGCATAATCACCCATGGGCTCCAAGCCCCCGAAAGAACTCCCGAGGAGATGCGGATGAGTAAGCCAAAGAAGAAGGTTTTTTCCGCGGTCAAGGCCGTCAAGGCCAACGCCCGCGACCGTGTCGGCAGTCCACCCGCGGCGCGGGTCCTCCCCGACCCCAAACAGAAGCTTGCCGCCAAGCCAAAGCACAAACCCACCTTCGCCGATCTGCTCACCTCCACAGGAGAAGACCAATGAAGACCCTCACACTTACCCGCGTCTCTCTCATTGCCGCCGCTCTCGTGGCCGGCGGTCCGGTAATCGTCGCCGTCGCAGCAAACGCCCAGACCATCCAGGTAAACAAAGACAACCGCACCATCGCCATCACCGCCACCGACAAAGTCGTCATGATGGCCGACACCGCCACCGTCCACATCGGCTTCATCGCCTACGGCCCCGACAGCGACTCCGCCTACGCCGCCGGCTCCCGCACATCCAACGCAATCGTCAAAGCCATCACCGCTGCGGGCGTACCGTCCGATGCCATCCAGAGCGAAAACCAGAACGTCTCCCCCGTCCAGGAATATCAGGTCGACAAACTCACCCCCGCCGAGAAAGCCCAGCGCAAATTCCAGGTCACCCAAAGCTGGACCGTACGCACCCCCGCCGACAATGCCGCAAAGATCCTCGACCTCGCCGTCAAGGCAGGAGCCAACCAGTCCGGCCAGATCGACTGGAGCCTGAAGGACGAGAACGCCTCCCAGGCCGAAGCCGCCGGCAAAGCTCTCCAGCGCGCCCGTACCGTCGCCGCCGAAATGGCCAAGGGCCTCAACGTCAAACTAGGCGCCCTTGTCTTCGCCAGTAACGAAACCCAGGCCGAGCCGCCACGGCCTCTGATGCAGGCCATGGCCACCAAGGTGGTGACAGTGAACGCCGAGCCTCTCGCCATCAATCCCCGCCAGATTGAAAAAACCGCCACCGTCTACGCCGTCTTCGCCATAGAATAGGCTGTTCTGAAAGAGGGAACCCCATGACCGTCCTGCCGTATCGCGAACTCAAGCCCACCCCCGAAGCTGAAGCTATCTACCGCCGCTGGCTCGCCCGCCTCAACGACGACTTCAACCGCCACCAGACCGTAGAGACCCGCTCCCGAATCGTCCGCGACGAACTCGTCCAGCTCTTCCTCGGCCACCCCTACCCCGGTCCTCCCAAGGCGACCCTCAACCACGAACTCGCCATGCACACCCTCATGGAAAGCCTCGACCCCCGCAACGTTACTCTCGAACCCGAGTACTACGGCGACGTCGACGCCGAAAAATACGCCGTCCGCAAACCCCTCATCTGGTTCTGGCAGATGTTCGACCGCTCGCCCATCGGCCTCAACCATTGGCTCGGCTTCCGTTTCCGCTGCATGCTTGGCCGCCACATCTTCCGCCACCTTGGCAAGCACGTCAAAATCTTCCATAACGTCGAGTTCACCTACGGCTACAACCTCACCATCAGCGACTCCTGCACCATCCACAAAAACGTTATGCTCGATGACCGCGGCGAGATCATCCTCCACGAAGGCACCAGCATCTCCGACTACGCCAACGTCTACTCCCATACTCACAACATCAACCACCAGGCCGACGTCACCAACAAGGTCACAGAATTGGGCCCCCACGCCCGCGTCACCTACCACGCCACAGTTCTAGCCGGATCGAATATTGGCCAAAACGCCATGCTCGGAGCGTTCGGACTAGCCACCAAGCCCGTCCCACCAGGCACCGTCGCCGTAGGCATCCCCGCCCACGTCAAAATTCGCAAAGACCCAACACTGCACAAACCAAACCAGCCATAGGGCGACAACGCTTAGTTGAAGTGAACGACGTACTTATCCATGTACGCATGCAGCAGGTCGTGGTGTCGCCCGATACGCCTTTTATGGCAAGAACAATCTTTACGGTCTCATCACGCGAATTTCAGTAGACTTGAACGATGCCGTTGAACGTCGTCGTCATCTTCTTTGAAATAGTCGTTTTAATCCTCGCTTTTAGCATCCACGAGTGCGCGCACGCCTGGGCCGCCATGCGTCTCGGCGACAACACCGCTCTGATGCTCGGCCGCGTCACTCTCAATCCCCTCAAGCACCTCGACCCGTTCGGTTCGGTCATCTTCCCGCTCATCTCACTGGTCTACGGCGGCTTCCTCGTCGGGTGGGCGAAACCCACCCCTGTCACTCCACGCAACTTCAAAAACTATCGTCGTGACGATATCCTAGTTACCCTCGCCGGACCCGCCAGCAACCTCCTCTCCGCAACTGTCGCCCTCATCCTGCTCATCATCATCAAGCACATCCTTCCCGCCGGCGACAACTCCATCATCACCGCCGTCGCAATCGCCGAGCACATACCCGGCGTCGCCACCGAAGGCCTTCCTGCACTCTTCCCCATCGCGCTCTTTCTCTACTTCGTCATCTTCATCAACCTGCTTCTCTTCGTCTTCAACCTCATTCCTCTTCCGCCGCTCGACGGTAGCCACATCCTCCGCCACTTCCTCCCCTACAAGGCCGCCCAACTCTACGACCGCATGGGTATGTTCAGCCTGATCATCCTCTTCCTCATCGGCGGCCGTTTCATCTCCGCGCTCTTCATCCCGCTCTACAGCATCTTCAACCACATCCTCTTCTCCGTCTAAAATCTCGAAAATGGAGAATCGACAAAAAGCTCCCAACCGGCGATCGTTCGTGGGCGGGTTGGCTGCCGCAGTAGTGTGCAGCGGTATTGCGGGCAAGGATGCGTCGGCGCAGTCGGCGCAACAGGCCACGCAAACCGCGGACCCCTTTGCCGGTAAGAAGAAACTACTCGCCATCGGAGATGTCCACACTGGCTATCAGCACGATTCGGTCTCGCACGCACTGGCGACAATAGAGCAGATGGGCCGCCGCTCCGGCGACTACATCACCTACATCCGCACCGACACGCAGCTCATCACCAAGGACAAGGTCTACGGCACCGGAAAGTATGCGGCGTCTGGCACTCGCTCGGTCAACGCGAAAAATCTCGACTACTTCGACGCGATCTTCTTCTATGGACTAGGAGAGGAAGACCTCTCAGACAAACAAAAGAGCGACCTGCTCTCCTTCGTGCATGACGACGGCAAAGGTTTTGTCGGCGCACACTCCGCCATCGACGCCTTTTACAGCTGGCCCGAGTATGGCCAGATGGTCGGTGCATACTTCGACAACCATCCCTGGGGTGTTCTCGACGCTCCAATCATCGTCGAGGAGCCAAGCTTTCCCGGCATGCGCCATCTTCCCCGCGAGTTTCGCATACGCGATGAGATCTACGTTCCGACCACCACACCCTACTCAAGAAAAGAAGTCGATGTCCTCGCACGAATGGATGCCTCCAAGGTCGATCTCACCGTACGAGACCTTCACCGCACCGATCGTGACTTTCCCGTCGCGTGGGTGAAGAAGTATGGAAAGGGAAATGTCTTCTACAGCACGTTCGGCCATCCCGATGCAGCCTGGGACGACGCGAAAATCCAGAAGATGTACTTTGAAGCAATCCGCTGGGCACTGGGCCTCGTCGACTACACACCGAGGCCGCATCCCATCGCTTAGCTCAGGTACAAATCCCCGCTACTGCGAGCCGTCATCATCCTCATCTTCCCCAGTGGTCACGGGCGCAGCCGGAGTCGAGCCAGTCCGAACCGTAGGATAGTGAATCCCTAATTGCTCGAGATAGCTCGAGTACTTGCTCGAATCGTAGTAGTACTTCTTCAACTCCGGCTGATACTTCTCCATCGTCGCCTTGTTCAACCAGATCGACGGCTTGTCCGTCGCCCGAAGGAACGGCGTGTACTTCACATCCTTGGTCTGCACATCAGTGAAGTAAGCCTTGGCACTTGCCAGCAGCGTTGGCTTCACCATCAGGTCAAACAGTGTAAGAGCCTGTACCTTCGCCCCCGCAACCGTGCCTTTATGTGCAATCGGAGTTGCCATCGCAATGCCATTCGCCCAGTTATGTCCGGGAAGATTCGGCATGTTCGCAGGATAGCGAAGAACAATTGTCGGCACGACCCACGAGATGTCGCCGATATCATCCGATCCACCACCGTAAAACTTCTCCGGATCGTTCGGCGTCTTCAGCTCGTCCAGCTTCGTGGCCAATCCCTTCTCTTCAACCTTCAACTCATGCTGCAGCGCCTTGGCCAGCGTCTGGTCGTCGTTTGACCACGTTGGAAGTCCCACTACCTTAGCGTTCTCCGTGGCCTCTTCCGCCATCGGCTTGTTGAAGTGTCCTGGCCACGCCGTTCCAATCAGCGTGGAGTCCCACTTGGTGTTGGTCATCAGAGCCGCGCCGTTCGCCATATTGTCGCCGATCTCCCACAGTTCTTTGATGTGCTTGTAGTCGGCTTCGCGGAAGTAGTACCAGACGGATGCATTTTGCGGGACGACATTTGGCTGGTCGCCGCCGTTCGGAATCACATAATGCGACCGCTGCTGCAGGCGCAGATGTTCCCGCCGGAAATTCCAACCCACATCCATCAGCTCCACAGCATCCAAAGCGCTGCGTCCCCGCCACGGAGCAGCCGCCGAGTGCGCACTCTCTCCATGAAAGTTGTATTGAACCGATACCAGCCCGTTATTTGAGTAGCCGCCGTAAGACGCCCCCAGGTTATCCCCCACATGCGCAAACAACACAGCGTCAATGCCCTTGAAGTAGCCATCGCGAACGTAATACGCCTTGCTCCCGAGCAACTCCTCCGCCACTCCCGGCCAGATCTTGATCGTGCCCGGAATGTGGTTCTTGGTCATCACGTCCTTCACCGCCAGCGCAGCCACAATATTCACCGCGTTGCCCGAGTTGTGCCCTTCGCCATGCCCCGGCGCACCCGGAACAATTGGATCGTGATAAGCCACTCCCGGCTTCTGCGACGCCTGCGGAATGCAATCGATATCCGACCCAAGCGCAATCACCGGCTCACCGCTCCCCCACGTTGCCATCCACGCCGTAGGAATTCCCGATATCCCGCGCTCCACCTTGAATCCATTGCTCTCCAGCAGCCCTGTCAGGTACTTCGACGTCTCGAACTCCTGGAACCCAAGCTCGCTGAAGCTGTACATGGTATCGACCATCACCTGCACCAGCTTTGCGTTGCCGTCCACCTCTTTCAGAATCTGCTGCTTCAGTGCAGCATTCTGCTCCGGTGTGATCGATGGGGTCTGGCTCGAAGCCTCGCCGGCAATTGCCAGCAACAGCCCGAAAAGTAAGCAATACTTCCGTGTGAGCATGCACAACTCCTTATCGTTCGTGTCCGTCGTCCCCGAAAAAAGGGAAGAGAATGGAATTGAGAAGCGAAGTCAAAAATCAGTTTTTTTGCGGTTGTGAGTCGCAGTGTATCGCAATCCATCCCCAATGCAAGGCAAAGCTTTACCCACGTTTTCCACGCCGGCAAATCCATCGCCTTCAACCCGCTATACTGAATGAAATTCGCCAATGACTGAAAACTCTCTCATCTCTTCACGCCCGCGAGTCCTTTCGGGAATGCGCCCCACTGGCCGCCTCCATCTCGGCAACTACATGGGAGCTCTCTACAACTGGGTCCAGCTTCAGGACCACTACGACTGCTTCTTCTTCATCGCGGACCTCCACGCCCTCACCACCGACTACGCCGACCCCTCCACCCTTCGCCAGAACATCCGCGACGTCGCGCTCGACTTCCTCTCCGCCGGCCTCGACCCCGAGCGCTCGACCATCTTCATCCAGTCCCACGTCCCCCAACACGCTGAGCTGCACACGCTCTTCAGCATGTTCACTCCTCTCCCCTGGCTCGAGCGCGTCCCCACCTACAAAGACCAGCAGGAGCAGCTCCGCGAAAAGGACCTCAACACCTACGGCTTCCTCGGCTACCCCCTCCTTCAGTCCGCCGACATCCTCCTCTACCAGCCCGACTTCGTCCCTGTCGGCCAGGACCAGGTCGCCCACGTCGAGCTCACCCGCGAAGTAGCCCGCCGCTTCAACGCCCTCTACTGTTCCGCCCCCACGCCAGCCATCGAAAAGGCTCGCGCCGACCACTCCGACAAAGAGATCATCGAAGCGGAGATCGCCGCCAACGCTGTCACCAACGGCATCCTTCCCGAGCCCAAAGTTCTCCTGACTCCCTCGCCCAAACTCCCTGGCCTCGACGGCCGCAAGATGTCCAAGAGCTACAACAATACGATCATGCTGTCTGAGCCGGAGGCCGATCTCCGCGCCAAGATCAAGACCATGGTCACCGACCCCGCGCGCATCCGCCGCACCGACAAGGGCAACCCCGACGTCTGCCCCGTCTTCGACCTCCACAAAGTCTTCTCCACGTCAGAAGTTCAGAGCGAAGCCGCTCAGGGCTGCCGCACCGCTGGCATCGGCTGCATCGAGTGCAAAGGCTGGCTCGCCGACTCCATCGTCCGCGAGATCACCCCCATTCAGGAACGCCGCCGCGCCCTCGAAGCCGACCCCAGCCAGGTCGACGCCATCTTATGGGATGGATCCGCGCGAGCACGCCGCCGCGCCATCCAGACCCTCCAGCACGTCCGCCAGGCCATGGGCCTCGAGTAAAGAAAGATAGTTTGAGTAAATTGATGTCCGACGAAAACACTCCCAACTCGCCACTTCCTTCCGACGCTGTCATCCCGACCCTGAGCGAAAGTCGAATGGGGAAGGATCCCCGCATTTCGCCCGATGCGCCCCAACCCTCATCGGAAGAACACCAGGCTCAACTCGCCGAGCCCTTTAATCTCGAGCCCAAACCCATTCCGGCTCCCGAAGCAAAACGCCCCAGTGCCAAGGACAAAGAGAAGGAAAAAGAAGAAGCCTCCCAATCCCCCTTCTCCGTCACCGTGGGCCAGATCTACGACGGCCCCCTCGATCTCCTGCTAGATCTCATCCGCAAGCAGAACATCGACATCTACGACATCCCCATCGCCCGCATCACCAGCCAGTTCCTCGAATACACCCACCACCTCAAGCAGGTCGACGTCGACTCCGCCGGCGAGTTCATCTACATGGCCTCGCTCCTCATCCACATCAAGTCGAAGACTCTCCTCCCTCGCGACCCCAGCGACGTCCTCGGCGGAGAATCCGAAGACCCACGCCGCGAACTCGTCGAACGTCTCCTCGAACACGAGCGTTTCAAAGCCGCCGCCCAGATGCTCCTCCAGAAACAGCAAATAGAAGAGGCCACCTGGACCAATCCCGGCATGAAGAACTTCCGCCGCGACACCCTCGAAGCCGGAGCCGACGAGGCCGGTCTTGACCAGGAGATCGCCGCCGACACCGTCGACCTCGTCCGCGTCTTTCAGGACATCCTCAACCGCATGCGCGAGCGCCCTGTCCTCGATGTCGACGAGGATTCCGTCACAGTCGCGCAGATGATCGACTACGTCAAACGCCGCTTAGTAATGGAAGACAAACCCGTAAGCCTCCGCCGCCTGCTCCACAACACCCATACGGAGCGCGCCCTCATCTGCATGTTCCTGGCGATGCTCGAACTCGTCCGCCTGCAGGCAGTCCTGCTCCACCAGCCCAAACTGCAGGGCGACATCCTCATCAAGAAGACTGAAGCCTTCGATCAGGTCTTTGCCGACCAGGCACAAGCCCGCGACGACTGGCGCTAACCTCTCGTGAAACTCCCCGGCTCGCCGCCACCCGGTCCTATTTTGTTTTGCCTAGCCTCCCCAAAGGTATGCAGAAGAGAAATATCTGAATAAGGCCCACTGGCGTGAGGGTTAGAAATGACCAGTTCGTTAGCCGATCAAAGGCTAAGTAGACGAGCAGGATTTGTACTGCGAGCATCAGTATTAGCCAGCGTTTCGCAGAAGCGAGGTAAAGCACATCCTTGTTCACGGCGAGCAATGGGAGGAATACAACGGCTGTCCAGTACAAAGCTTTTCCGGCTTGATCCAAATACTCCGGACCGAATCCACGCCGAGCCGCGACTAGTAGCCCAGCCGACGTTAGGCCGAATGCCCATATTGCAGGAGCCGCCCACCTCGGGCGCTGCCCGTCCGCCTGTGAGGGCTCACTGATTGACTGTTTCAAAATACATTTCTCCCACGGTTCTCGAATCCTTCATGCCGCGCTGTCTACTAAGAGTAAGGGATAAGAGTAAGGGATCATTTAAGAGTAAGGGATCGGTCGCCGGCTCGCCTTGCGCCGAACAGCAGCAACAAACAACACCAGGCCGGTTCCAGCAAGCACAAGGCTTGAAGGTTCAGGACTGGGGTCCGCAGGAACGAATTCCTGTGTCTCCGGAAAAGAAAGAGCCCCGAAGGTCGGCGGAGGGGTACGGATCGCAACATAAATGTAGTCATTTTGCCCATCGTCCCAGGCAAAATCCCCGATCGAGTTCAAAAAGACCTGGTCTGCCGTACCGCCGCGAAGGTAGTCAAGATACGATCCAGAGCCTGTGTAAAGGCCGATCGGACCCGCGCCGGGATAAAAGAGCGCCCCAAAACCAATCCATCCGTTATTGCAGACCGATTTCGATACGTTGAAGCCCGCCGGAGACGAGCTGCACGGCGATCCGTCATCGAAGATCAGGCTGGGAGCAATCGATGTGTCACTTGTCGCGACACCGTTGGCATAGGTCGTATAGCAGGTCGGGGTAGAGTACCCACACCCAGTCCCGCCCCACACCACCACGTCGCCGGCTGTGTCGATCCCATAGATTCCACGGCCATTATCCGTGCCAAGATTCAGAACCGTGTAGCTATCGGCCGCCGCCGGTCGGCTAAGACCGAGCAGCATTGCCACAGCCACGACGACCATACAGCCAGTGATCTTTCGCCCAGTGATTTTCATCAAAAACCACCCTTCCAAAGCCTGAATCATAGCTTCGCCCCTGGTCCCGGGCAACGAACGATAGTTGTAGATCCCTCAGGCAACCCGCGGTCGCCGCGGTCGAGAACGTTTCACGCTCCTGTAACACGCCGTTCTCATTCCCCTTCTATCGTCATTTCACGCAATCATCTTGATTTCAAGGCGATCCCACCGATGGCTACTCCCGTAATCAATCCTCCCGGCTCCTTACTGGATGAAAAACTCAAAAAGTCGTCCCCCGGAAAAATTGGCGGAATCATCTTCGGGATCATGCTGCTTGGCGGCCTCATCTACATCGGCACCAAACTAGCCGGCGATCTCTCCATCGTTCACTCTGCATCTGTCTTCCCCTTCGTCCTGCTCGGCGTGGCCCTTTTCATCGCCCTCGGCTTTGAATTTGTCAACGGCTTCCACGACACCGCCAACGCCGTCGCCACCTGCATCTACACCCACTCGCTTGAGCCCCACATCGCGGTCGTCTACTCCGGCATCATGAACTTCATCGGAGTTCTTCTCAGCTCCGGCGCCGTAGCATTCTCGATCATCACCCTGCTGCCCGTAGAGCTGATTCTCAAAGTCAGCAAGGGTGCCGGGTTCTCCATGGTCTTCGCTCTCCTCGTCGCTGCGATTCTCTGGAACCTGGCAACCTGGTGGCGCGGTCTCCCGGCGTCAAGCTCTCACACCATGATCGGGTCCATCATCGGCGTCGGCGTCGCCAACCAGCTCATGCAGGGCAACTCCGGTACATCCGGCGTCGAATGGGATCAGGTCATCAAGGTCTTCAAGGCCCTTCTCCTTTCGCCGGTCGTAGGTTTTTTCATGGCTGGCGCAATCTTCATGCTGTTCAAACTCGTCGCACGAGATCCTCGCCTCTACAAGGCCCCCGAGGGAAGCGCTCCCCCGCCGTTTTACATTCGTCTCCTGCTGATTCTCACCTGCGGTGGCGTCAGCTACTTTCACGGCTCGAACGACGGACAGAAGGGCATGGGCCTCATCATGCTCATCCTCGTCGGAACTGTCCCCACGGCCTACGCGCTCAACCACACCGTCAACGCCCGCGAAGTCCAGACCTTCGCCGCCGTATCAACGCAGGTCGTCGGTACTCTCGGCACCTACGTCGAACCCGGCGCAGTCATGGGCACCGCCACGCCGGAGTTGGAGCAATACATCAGCACCAAAAAATATGAGCCCGGCGTCATGCTCGCCCTGGAACAGCAAGTTACCGACATCCGCAACGAGGCCACCAACTACGGCGCGCTCGGCAACGTTCCTCCGGACATGCAGGCCAACGTACGCAACCAGATGTACCTCACCAGCGAGACGCTCCGCCTCCTGGCCAAGACCGGGCCGAAGATGAGCGCCAACGACACCAAGATCATCGCCAACTACAAGAGCTTCCTCGATAAATCGACGAAGTTTATTCCCACCTGGGTGAAGGTAGCCGTCGCTCTCGCCCTTGGTTTAGGAACCATGGTCGGCTGGAAGCGCATCGTCATTACGGTCGGCGAAAAGATCGGCAAAACCCATCTCACCTACGCCCAGGGCGCATCGGCTGAGATCACCGCCATGATCACCATCGGTCTCGCGGACGGCTACGGTCTTCCCGTCAGCACGACCCACGTCCTCTCCTCGGGCGTAGCTGGCACGATGGCTGCCAACCGCAGCGGCCTCCAGATGTCCACCCTGCGCGACATCGCTCTCGCCTGGGTCTTCACCCTGCCGGCAGCAGCGCTTCTTTCCGGCTGCCTCTTCTGGCTCTTCAACTCCATCGCGAAGTAACTCCACTCCATCAGCAAAAAAAGCCCACCATCTCCGGTGGGCCTTTTTTGTTGATCCAAACTACCGAGACTTCGCCTTATCGAAGCTCTCCCGCATCGCAAAGAAAGCCGCCGTAGGCGCAAACTCCGAGTCGAACGGAAGCGGCCGCTGCAACCTGTCCGGATGTTGCTTGCGAAACTTAGTCCCATGGTTCAGCCACGTATTCTTGTCAGTCGCGCCCCACGTCAACACAGCCTTCACCTCAGTCCCCGCCAACGCCGCCGTCAAGAAGCTGCGATACACCTCCGCCACAATCTTGTCCCGCTCAACCGTGTCGCCCGTAGCCACGGCGTCGTCCTTCACATCCAGCTCAGTAATAAAAACCTGCAGCCCCAGCGCCTTTGCTCCGTCGAGCAACTCCTTCACACCTCGACTGAACCCATCCTTGCTCACCGCGGGAATGTGCGCCTGAATCCCCAAAGCATCCAGCGGCACCTTATCTTTCTTCATACGATGGAGCATAGCAAGCACCGCCGCCCGCTTCTTTCCCTGCGCCTCGTTGTCGTACTCGATGTCGTAATCGTTGTACGTCAGCAGCGCCGTAGGATCGGCCTCTCGCGCCGTGCGAAATGCCAGATCGATATATCCCGGCCCCAACATCTCGAACCAAGGCGAGCTACTCCGCAACCCATCAGGCCGCCCATCCTGTATCCATATCGCCTCATTCACAACATCCCATGAATGCATCTTGCCCTTGTATCGACCGCCAACAGTACGAATATGGTCAACCAGAAACTTCTGCGCATTGTCTTTGTTCACCGTCCCCGCAAACCACCCTGGCAACGCCTCGTGCCAAACAAAGTTGTGCCCCCGCACCTTCATCTCATGCGCTTCCGCAAACGCAACCAGGGCATCCGCATCGGTAAAGTTGTACGTCTCAGCCGTCGGACGCAGTATGTTCCACTTCATGCAGTTCTCCGGCACCACGACGTTGTACTGCTCCGCAATTAACTTCCGAAACCCCTCATCGTCGCGAAGCAGATTCGCATTCACTGCGCATCCCGTCAGCAGTCCCCGAGCCACTGCATGCGCCTTCAACGACTCCGCTCCGGTAATCGCCTGACCACCCTGCGCCGCCGTTCCAGACAGACCCTTACCACTCATTAATCCCGGCATTGCAGCCACAGCAGTTACACCCGCAGCCTGCCTCATCCACTCTCTGCGCGTCATCATTTCCAGAACTCCTCCGCATGTGCAAAGCAATCATACAAAGCATTGGTATGCTTAGAAGTACACCAACGAGACCATGAGCCTTAAAGCAAAGATCGAAGCAGTCATTTACGCATCAGAAGAGCCCGTAACCCTGGCCCAACTCACCGGCCTCCTCGGCCACGAAGCCCAGGCAGAACTCGACCACCTCGATTCCGCCCAACACGCCCTCGCGCTCGAAGCAGGCGAGACCGATCAGGACGGCCTCAACAACGAAGTCCTCGCCGACGCCGAAGCTGAAGCCCAGCACGCCGAAGCCCTCCGCCGCCACCTCCACGACGCCGCAGCCGAAGAAGCCGCCCACGCCAGAGCCCTGCGCCTTGCTACCGCCGCTGCCACCGCCGCGATGAGCTCCTCCGACTCGCTCGACACCCCCACCGCCGAGCCCGAAGTCGAACTCGCACGCTCCGCCCCAGAGCAGGAAAGCGGAGCCCCCGCCGAACCCCAACCCGAGACCCCATCCGAAGATAAAGACGAAAAGAAGATCGCCCGCGAGAAAGACCGCCGCCTCCGCGACTACTTCCGCAAGATCCTCGACGAGCTCATCGCCGACTACGCCACCTCCGACCGCGGCCTCGAGATCCGCGAAGTTGCCGGCGGCTACCGTCTCGCCACCAAGCCCGAGTACCACGACGCCGTCCGCGGCTTCGTTAAATCCCTCAAGCCGCCGCTGAAGCTCTCCCTCCAGGCGCTCGAGACCCTCGCCGTCGTCGCCTACAAACAGCCCGTCACTGCCCCCGAGATCTCCGAGATTCGCGGCGTCGACTCCGGCGGCGTCCTCGGCAGCCTCATCACCCGCAAGCTCATCAGCACCGCTGGCCGCAAACAGGTCATCGGCCGGCCCATTCTCTACAAGACAACAAAGGACTTCCTCCTCCGCTTCGGCTTGAAAGACATCAGCGAGCTTCCCAGCATCGAAGAATTTGAGAAGATGGCTGGCGAACTCGCCGACCAGGAGGAGATTCCCATGGAACACCATGTACCCGAGACCGCGGACCAGCTCGAGCAGGAAAAAGACTACAGCGAGCCCCAGGCCAACGGCGACAGCACCACCTATCCCGGCGAAACCGTAGCCGACAGTGTCATCGTCGACGGTCGCCTCTCCGGCCTGCGACCAAACTACGACACCGAGCAAGTCGAGTCTGACCCCACAGACTCCCCCGAACTCGACGCCGAGATTCAAAGTGATCTTCACCGAGACTCAGAGGAGGGTTAATGGCAACCTCAAACCTCGATCCCAAACCCGATCCGCGCGACTCCCCCGACACCCCCGAGGACAACGAGCCCGACACCGTAGCCACCCCTGAGGGCGACAACGAATACCCTCCGGATGCTCCCCTCACGCCTCTTCCAGAGGGTTTACAGCGCACACGATCGATCAACACAAATAAACTCTAGGCGCCCTGCGTCACGATCGACATGAGCCCACCGCAATCTAGCCCACTCTCCAATCCAGACCTCTACCAGCACGTCCGCGTCGTCATCTCCATCATCACCGGCCTCTGTATCACCACGCTCCTCACCGGCTTCTCCCGATTCGTTCAGCACCCACGGCGCGAGAAAGTGTCCATCCTGCATCTCGGCTGGGCGGCAACGCTTCTCCTCTTAGTCATTCACTTCTGGTGGTGGGAGTTTCGCCTGACACTGGTCCAGCAATGGACCTTCTCCCTCTACTTCTTCGTCATCCTCTACGCGATCCTCTTCTTCTCTCTCTGCACCCTGCTCTTTCCGTCCGACCTCCGAGACTGCTCCGGCTACGAAGAGTACTTCCTCTCCCGCCGCCGATGGTTCTTCGGCCTGCTCGCCGCCACCTTCATCGCCGACATCATCGACACCAGCCTCAAAGGCTCCGCCTACCTCCACTCCTTCGGAGCCATATATCCCATCCGAATCATCGTCGGCCTCGCCATCTGCGCCATCGGCATTTTCACCAGAAACCGGCGCATTCAACTCACTCTGCTGGCCGTCTCACTCCTCTCCCAAATCGCCTACATCGTCCTCCTCTACAACACCGAGTAAGCAATTGAGCCTGCGAATCCGCAGCCCACGCGGAAACAGGCGATAATAGAGATACGACGTAAAGACCGCGATGAGCAACTCCGCAGTCAGAAGGCTGGCAACGCCATGACGAAGTCCCCCTCCACCCCCAAACCAGAATCCAACGACGAAACCAAAGGCGACCGCCTCCAGAAGATCCTCGCGCAGGCCGGCATCGCCAGCCGCCGCAAAGCCGAGGAGATCATCCTCGCCGGCCGCGTCCAGGTCAACGGCACCGTCGTCAACACCCTCGGAACCCGCCACGACGCAGCCCGCGACCACATTCGCGTCGACGGCAAACTCCTCCACGGCCCCGAGCAGCAGCGCTACTACATGGTCAACAAGCCCCGCGGCTACGTCACCACCCTCGACGACCCCGAAAAGCGCCCCACCGTCATGCAGCTCATGGCCAAGCAGAAGTCAGGCCCGCACGGTGACAACGTCCGCCTCTACCCCGTCGGCCGCCTCGACT
>Ga0207013_1034_pt1 | contig 35285 bp, 27 predicted proteins | sample Alteio_BWMinCont_55_FD_153501 | JGI IMG/M metagenome (GOLD analysis project Ga0207013, IMG submission 153501) | Enriched cells from forest soil in Barre Woods Harvard Forest LTER site, Petersham, Massachusetts, United States -... | ecosystem: Environmental > Terrestrial > Soil > Temperate forest >...
ACCGGTCGCTAAAATATCTTCGTGGTCAAATTCTGTATCGCTTACACGTTTGTTTTGCTGCTTTAAGAAATCCATCGCGAAATAAATACCCTTTAGTTCCCTTCCGGGGATAGGCAAATTACGCGGAATGGTAGAACCGCCGGCTACAATCACCGCATCATTATTACGTACCAGTTCTTCGGCAGAAATATCTTTACCAACCTCGGTATTGCATTTAAACACAATCCCGTCTTTCTCCATTATTTCTAAACGACGGTCAACTATCCATTTTTCCAGCTTAAAATCCGGAATGCCGTAGCGCAGTAAGCCACCGGGGCGATCATCACGTTCATAAACAGTTACTGTATGACCAGCTTTGCTCAATTGTGCCGCAGCAGCAAGTCCTGCTGGCCCAGAGCCAACCACTGCAACCTTCTTATCCGTTTTTATGAACGGTGCAACGGGTTTAACCATGTTTTTTGAATAAGCTATCTCAATAATATGCTTTTCAATTTCTTCAATGGCTACCGCCGGCTTATTGATCCCCAGCACACAAGCTGATTCGCACGGCGCCGGGCAAATCCTGCCTGTAAATTCAGGGAAGTTGTTGGTTGACGATAAGATATGGTAAGCCTCATCCCAATTTTTACGATACACCGCATCGTTAAACTCAGGAATAATATTACCAAGCGGACATCCTGAATGGCAGAAAGGTATGCCGCAGTTCATGCAGCGCGCCGATTGTTGGTTCAGTTTTTCGTCGGTATATAAGTTAACAAACTCATTATAATTCTTTACACGTTCTGCAACCGGTGTTTTTTCGGGAAGTTCCCTGTTAAACTCTTTAAATCCTGTTGGTTTTCCCATTACCCGATAGTTTGATATTCTAATTTTTCTAAAACCTTTTTGTATTCTTTTGGATATACCTTAACAAATTGAGGAGCAGCCTTACCCCAGTTGGCAAGCAGCTGTTTTGCAACCTTGCTACCTGTCAAATGGATATGCTTATGCAATAAAGCGGTGATCTGTTCTTCATCTTTAATAGATAAAGGATCAAGGTCAACCATTTCTGTATTGCAGTTTTCGCTGAAAGTGTTATTTGGGTTATAAACCCAGGCAATACCTCCGCTCATTCCTGCGGCAAAGTTTCGGCCCGTTTCGCCTAAAATCAGTGCCCGGCCGCCAGTCATATACTCACAGCCATGATCGCCAACGCCTTCAACAACGGTGGTAGCGCCGGAGTTGCGCACAGCAAAACGTTCGCCAGCCATACCGCGGATAAATACTTCACCTGCGGTAGCTCCGTATAAGGCCACATTACCGATAATAATATTCTCCTCTGGTGTAAAAGTCGCCCTTTCTGAAGGGTATATGGCTAATTGTGCGCCAGATAAACCTTTACCTACATAGTCATTCGCTTCACCTTCCAGTTCAAAGGATATTCCTTTGGTGGCAAAAGCGCCAAAACTCTGTCCGGCCGAACCTTTAAATTTATAATTTATGGTATTGTCCGGCAATCCGGGAGAACCATATTTTTTTGATATTTCGTTTGATAACAAAGTACCGATAGTCCGGTCAACGTTCCTTACCTCATACGTTGCAAAAACCGGGGTTTTGTCTTCAAGCGCCGGTTTGGCAGCTTCAAGCAGCTTCCAGTCGAGGATATCGGCCATGCCATGATCCTGTTTTTCACTGTTATACAAGGTAAGATCCTTTGGGTTGTTTACCGGGTGCAATATGCTCGAAAGATCGATCTTTTTAGCTTTCCAGTTTTGCAGGCCATCTTTTACCTTCAAGAACTGTACGCGGCCAACCATTTCATTAACGGTACGGAAACCCAATTCAGCCATTATCCCGCGTAGCTCTTCAGCCATAAAACGGAACAGGTTAACTACGTGCTCGGGCTTTCCGGTAAACAATTTTCGTAATTCTGTATCCTGGGTGGCAACGCCTACGGGGCAGGTATTTAAATGGCACTTACGCATCATAATACAACCACCGGCTACAAGAGCAGCAGTTGCAACGCCCCATTCTTCAGCGCCCATTAAACAAGCTATTGCCAAATCGCGCCCTGTTTTTAACTGACCGTCGGTTTGCAGAACAACCCGGCTGCGCAGCTTATTGCGCACCAGCGTTTGATGCGCCTCAGTTAGCCCAAGCTCCCACGGTAAACCGGCATGCTTAACAGAACTGATAGGAGAGGCACCTGTACCACCATCATAACCGGCAATTAAAATAACGTCGGCATGTGCTTTGGCAACCCCGGCAGCTATAGTGCCCACGCCAGCCTTTGATACCAGTTTTACATTGATACGTGCATCGCGGTTAGCATTTTTAAGGTCGAATATTAATTGAGCTAAATCTTCAATAGAATAAATATCATGGTGCGGCGGCGGCGATATTAAACCAACGCCAGGTGTGGCGTGCCTTGTACGCGCAATCCAGTCGTCAACCTTATGGCCGGGTAGCTGCCCACCTTCACCAGGTTTTGCACCTTGTGCCATTTTAATTTGAAGCTCATCTGCATTAGCAAGATAGTTTGAAGTAACCCCAAAACGTGCCGATGCCACTTGCTTGATGGCCGAGCGCATCGAATCGCCATTTGGCAATGGGATATAACGCATTTCATCCTCGCCGCCTTCGCCGGTATTGCTTTTGCCGCCAATGCGATTCATGGCAATGGCCATGGTACTGTGTGCCTCATGTGATATGGAACCGAACGACATGGCGCCGGTTGCAAAGCGTTTCATGATATTTTCTGCCGGTTCAACTTCGTCTATGTCGATAGGCTCACGGTGATGGGCAAAATCAAGCAATCCCCTTATGGTAAAGTGTTTTTCGCTTTGCTCATTTATTTCCTTAGCATAATTCTTGTACACCGAATAATCGTTGCTACGGGTAGCATGTTGCAATAGATGCACGGTAGTTGGATTAAACAGGTGCGATTCACCACGACGTTTCCATTGGTAAATACCACCTTCGGGCAGTAAACGTTCACCGGATTTGGAACCACCGAAACCGATGCGGTGTTTGCACAATGATTCGCGGGCAATTTCGTCCAACCCTAAACCACCGATCCGCGTAACCGCCCCACAGAAATAGCGGTCGACAACAGACTTGTTAAGCCCTAATATTTCAAAAACCTGTGAACCATGATATGATTGCAGGGTAGATATTCCCATTTTAGAGAATATCTTCAGCAAGCCATCGTTAACAGATTTAACATAATTTTTTTGCAGCGTTTTTATATCCAGGTTGGTTTCCATGCTGCCATTGTTTTTTAAAGTTTCAATGGTAGATAAAGCCAGGTATGGATTCACAGCGGTTGCCCCAAAGGCAAGCAAGCAGGCAAAGTGGTGCACTTCCCAGGTATCCCCGGTTTCTACTACCAAACCTACCGCGCCGCGGCGTCCGCTTTTAATTAAATGGTGATGCACGGCAGATACTGCCAGTAACGACGGAATAGGAGCATGCTCTGAATCGATAGCACGGTCTGACAGTATTAATACCTCAAAACCGTCATCAACAGAATCTTCAGCATACCGGCAAAGCCTTGCTATACCTTTTTCCAGCGAACCTGGCATGCCATCGGCATTATAATAGGTTTGCAGGGTTTTAGCATGGAACATGCCAGTATCTATACTTCTCAGCTTTTCGAGCTGGTGATTTTTTAAGATAGGATGTTGCAGCACCACACAATGGCAATGCATTTTGTCCTCGTCCAGCAAATTACCGTTATTACCTATAAAGGTAGACAGGCTCATTACCAAACGTTCGCGTATCGGATCGATAGGCGGGTTGGTAACCTGGGCAAAAAACTGTTTAAAATAACTCGATAAATGCTGTGGCTTGTCAGATAATATGGCAAGCGGCACATCTGTACCCATTGATCCTACAGGCTCTTTACCTTCGAGAGCCATTGGTTTAATAATAGTGTCGATATCCTCGCGACTGTATCCAAATACCTGCTGGTAACGGAAAACAGAATCATCAGATAAACTGGCGAATGCTAAACGTGCCTCAGCCAATTCGCTCAGACGAATCTTATAATTTTCCAGCCATCTGCCATAAGGCTGACGGGAAGCTATCTGGTGCTTTATCTCATCATCAGTGATGATCTTTCCTTTTTCAGTATCTATCAGCAACATTTTGCCGGGCTGTAAACGGCCCTTACGCAACACCAATTTCTCATCAAGGTTAAGTACACCCGCTTCTGAAGCAGCAATAACGCGCCCATCGTTGGTAATTACGTAACGTAGTGGACGCAGGCCATTCCTGTCGAGCAGGGCGCCGACCAACTTTCCATCTGTGAAAGTAATAGCAGCGGGGCCATCCCATGGCTCCATTAACGCTGCATGAAATTCGTAGAACGCTTTTTTAAGCGGATCCATTTGTTCGTTGCCATCCCATGCTTCGGGAATCAGCATCATCATTACATGTGGTAATGAACGGCCGCTGTGTAACAATATCTCAATAATATTGTCAAGGCAGGCCGAGTCGGACTGGTTGTTATCAATTACAGGCAACAGCATCTCCATTTCTTCATTGGTGAAGTAGGAAGAAGCATAAGATTTTAAACCCGAATAGAACCAGTTAAGGTTACCGGTTAACGTGTTTATTTCACCGTTGTGCGCTATTAGCCTGAACGGTTGCGCCAGTTTCCACGATGGAAAAGTATTGGTTGAGAAACGCGAGTGGATCATGGCAAAGCCTGATGCAATCCGCGGATCAGAAAGATCGCTGAAATATTTGCGCAGCTGATATGTGGTTACCTGGCCCTTGTAAATGATTGTTTTACAGGACAATGAGGTAAAGTAAAAATGTTCGGCAGCAGCTGGCAGCGTTTCAATAACGGTTTTATTAATATACCGTCTTAGTACATAAAGTTTGCGTTCAAAATCGTCGGCATTAGTAATATGGTGCGGCCTCATAATAAAAAGCTGCTCCGAATCGGGTTCAGCTTTACGGGCAGTTTCGCCAATTGTTGAAGAATTAACGGTTAGCTTACGATAGCCCAATTTATGCAGACCTAGTTTTTCAATCGCATTTCCAATTATTGTGCGGCAGGCCTTTTTAAGAGATGAGTCTTTTGGGAAAAATATCATACCAACCCCATATTCGCCGGGTTCAGGTAAGCTGATCTCCAGATTGGAGCATTCTTCCATCAAAAATTCGTGGGGTAATTGTATTAATATACCTGCGCCATCGCCAGTTTCAGGGTCACAGCCACACGCGCCGCGATGTTCCATGTTTTCGAGCATGGTAAGCGCATCATCAATGATCTGGTTTGATTTATGACCGTTAATATTGGTAATAAATCCCGTTCCGCAGGAATCGTGTTCAAATTCCGGCCTGTAAAGGCCCTGTTCACATTCAGTTTGATCCATCGTAAATTTAAACTTTTTAAATATATGGTATAACTACGAAGTTACTGAAAGCTACTTTGAATTTAAAATATCTTAATATTTTTAAATAAATCTAAATAAATTAATTTTTTACAAGCTTATATTTGCCAAATAGATAAAATAACAGGCATTTTATTTAAAATTTGATAATAAAATGTTTTTAATTCGTGATTCATCGAATTACAATATTTACATTAAACTACCGGTATAAATAAATTTACCGTATTTCTGGCAGTAAAAACTTTAATTTTGTTTTTTTAGATCCAAACTTTACCATAATTTAAATAATGTTTACGCCACAGGTTTTTATAGAAACGCCAAGATTAATCTTGAGGCAATGGAAGGCATCAGACCATGAGCCGTATATAAAATTGAACCGGGATACTAATGTAATGGAGTTTTTTCCTTCTGTTTTATCAAGGGAAGAAACGCTGGCTCAAATAGAAAGGATCAGCAATCATATCACCCAATATGGTTATGGTCTTTTTGCGCTGGAAAGAAAAGACAATCATAAATTTATTGGATTTACCGGCCTGTCGCATCCCAGTTTTGAAAGCCATTTTACACCTTGTGTTGAAATAGGGTGGCGGTTAAGCAGAGCTAATTGGGATCAGGGCTTTGCAACCGAAGCTGCTAAAGCGTGCCTGGATTACGGTCTTCATACAGTAAAACTCGGTGAAATATATTCCTTTACGTCGGTTTATAATGTGAGGTCCGAACAGGTAATGGTAAAAACAGGAATGGTAAAGCAGGGTGTTTTTGACCATCCTTTAATAGAAGACGGCGACATTTTAAAACAGCATGTTTTGTACAAAATAAGCTGATTTTCATGCACGATCATTCGATATATTCCGTTTTGTAAAAACAGTGTGATACTAGCCGAATACTGGCTAATCTCCATATATTAGCCTGCCAATTAATTAAAAATCTGAATCTAAGTCCCTAAAAATGAAAAAAATATTTTTTTTGAGTAGCTGTATTTTATGCCTGATCGCAGGAATCTCTTACACTGCCCGCGCTGTTGAAGATCATAAAACCCTTGAAATTGGAGCAAGCGCCCCCGATTTTAGCCTGCCGGGTGTAGATGGCAAAACTTACACGCTGCAATCATTTAAAAATGCAAAAGTACTGGCTATCGTTTTTATGTGTAATCACTGCCCGTCTTCGCAAGCATACGAAGACCGGATAATGAAACTTACCAGTGATTATGCCACGAAAGGTGTAACGGTAATCGGCATAAATCCAAATAACCCGGCTTCGATCCGTTTGGATGAATTGGGTTACACCGATTTAGGGGATACTTTTGATGAGATGAAGATACGCGCCAAAGACAAAAATTTCAACTTTCCTTACCTGTTTGATGGCGAAACAGAAGTAGCCTCGAAGAAGTATGGCCCTATCGCCACTCCGCATATTTTCATATTTGATAAGGATAGAAAGCTACGCTACCAGGGACGTATTGACGATATGGAAAATCCACGGAAAACGCCTCATAATTTTGATGCCCGTAACGCCATCGATGCATTGTTAGATAATAAGGAAGTGCCGGTTGCAACAACAAAAGTTTTTGGCTGTTCGATAAAATGGGCCGAAAAAAGCACGTGGATTGACAGAGCTGCTGTTGAATGGGCAAAAGAACCGGTTAAAATAGATACCATCAACGCTGCAGGAATAGCCGAACTTTTAAAAAACCATTCGGACAAATTAAGGTTAATTAATGTGTGGGCCACATGGTGCGGGCCCTGCGTAGAGGAATTTAATGATTTTATAACCATGAACAGGATGTACAGGGGCAGGGATTTTGAATTTATCAGTATTAGCGCCGACGATCCGGATAATAAGGATAAGGCGCTGAAATTTCTGCAAAAGAAACAGGCCTCCAGCACTAACTATATATTCTCTGTTGATGATAAATATAAGCTAATCGAAGCTATCGACCCGAAATGGGCAGGAGCCTTACCTTATACTATACTGGTTGAACCTGATGGTAAAGTCGTGTACGCCCACCAGGGACTTATTGATCCATTGGAATTAAAAAAATTAATTGTTAATGACCCTGTAATTGGAAGGGTATACAATAAATAACCTAAAAATGAATACCATACCCGAAATAGCAAACCGCCTTGCTTCTTTATGCAACGAGCTTAAATTTGTTGATGCCTATGCTGAACTATTTTCGGAGCATGCAGTAAGCATAGATCCTATCTATAATAATGAGCCACTGAAAGGACTGGCTAATTTGGTAGAAAGGGAAAAACAGTTTCTCGCGTCTGCTGAAATTCATGCTTTCAAGGTGTCTGAAGCAATTTTTGCTGGTAACTATTTTAGTGTGGTAATTTCGATGGATTTTACCCGTAACGGCCAGGAGCGCAAAATGATGGAAGAACTTTGCGTTTACAAAGTTGAATACGGGAAAATAATCAGTCAGCAGTTTTTTATAGGGTAATTAAATCACTTATTCTATAATACGTACTTGTACGTATCAAATAGGGGAGAAATACGGATATCGGAGCACTTATTATGGTCTACTTTTACCGCACCTGGTTAAAATAGACCTTATTAAAATGGCGATACGTATAATTTGTATTAAAAGAAATGAAGGGATCCATGAAAATCCCTGGTTAGCTATTAATTATGTGGAATGGATAAATGAGCGGGTGAATGTTAACGGTATAACTGAAAGAGAGAAAATACATGATTGGATAAAAGATCTGGCTGGTGTAGCTTATATAATAGACAAGCATGGCAATAAAGTTCCAGTTGAACCGGCTGTTAGCCCTAAAGGCGATAAGTATGTTAAAACAGCCGACGATGAAACAATAGATTGCCTTTTATCACTGCCCGACTGTGTGTGAAAGTTTAATGAACGGCGTGCAAATTTATATCCCCCAGTTTTTGTACGGATGCGTAGAAAGGTAAGAATTATAATACCTGTCATCATCACTCACTTCATCGGTAATCCAGTCAGGGCGTTCAAACTCATCCGTTTCCTGCTTCAGTTCAATTTCCGCCATGATCAATCCGGCGTTATCGCCTAAAAATTCATCTACCTCCCACAACTTGCCGGCAAAATCAATGCGGTATCGTATTTTTTCCACTTCCGACTGTGCAAAACCATCCAGTAGCTCAACACCATCTTCAACCGGTATTTTGTATTCATATTCTTTACGGCTAATACCGGACGAGGCACCTTTAAGTGTAATAAAGCCTTGTTTGTCCGTTACTCTCACTCTTATAGTGCGATGATTATCGTTTAATAAATAACCTTGCCTGTAATGTGTTCCATTAGGTTTTACCACCTGGTTCCACTTTTCATGGTCCACCAAAAACTTCCGCTCAATCTCAACACCCATTGCTTATGCCTTTACTAAACATTTTCCATTTCAACGGCAGTTGCCTTCTTTAAAAAATCGTCGGCCATAAGGGTTATACTGCGTTTTACCCCGGCGTTTTTTCTTTTTATTTTGGTTACCACAGGTTTGTCGTTAAGCTCGGGTGTAGAAAATAGCTGGGCGGCAACAATATTATCATGCCATTCGCCAATTGCACCCTGCAGTTTATCAAGATATTGGGTATTGAACGGAACCGAGCCGTTAAGCGCTTTATCAGCCAGCTTATGATTGTACACTAAAATTTTTATCAGCTTGCGATTGGTATGCATGTCCTCATTAAAAGCTGATATGGCAAAATTGGCGGAAATTTCTTCGAGTTGTTTTTTATAATATTCGGCAATCGAACTGTTATGGACGCTGGTTAGTTGTTTTTTAAGATGCTTATATGCATCTTTTATGTGTTTAAGATGTTTTTTGCCTTGGTGCTGAAATTCGGTGGTGCCTTCTTCAATTATTTTTTGCTGACTTGTTTCAAAAGCTTCATTTTTCAGGTTGTACCGTTCGCTCAACTGTAAATTAGTGTAGGCATCCCTGATGTGGCCGGCATATCTAAATATCTCTTTAACGGGTTTAAAACCTTTTAAAAGGTCCTGATGCTGCCGGGAAGTATTCTCAAACAAGCTCAGCATGGCTTTTACTTTTTTTATTTGCACCCTGAATCTATGCAGTTCTTCCTGGTCCCCCGATTCTAAAAAAGCTTTCAAATGGATGTTCATTTGCTTCCATTCTTTATCGAGGTATTTGGTTTCTTCTTTTTTCTTCATAAGTGTTAATTGCAGATTAAGGTTTATGCAAAGCCGATATTTATTTAATTGACAGTTGGCCAAAACAGCACTAAATATAAATATAGGGAATAATTTTCCGTTTAAGTAAAAATAAGTTTTGCTTAGTCTCAAGTCAAAAGTCTTAAGTCCGAAGTAAAGAAGCACAAATACACTTAAGACTTCCGACTAAAGACTGTTGACTTAACACTGGTACCAAACGCCCGCGCGTTAATAATAAATATCAATTGGCCTTTAAATTTGAGTTTGATAAAAATATATCTCTATATTTATTCAAACTTAAATTCTCAAACGCAATGGATTTTTCTCACATTAATTGGCTGGCAACAGTTGTAGCTGCCTTATCATCATTTTTGGTTGGCGGCCTTTGGTATTCAAAAATTTTATTTGGCAGCGCCTGGATGACTGCAAGTAACCTCACCTTAGACCAGGTAAAAACCGGAAACAAGGGTAAGATTTTTGGTTTTACTTTTCTCTTTTCACTCATCATGGCCATAAATATTGCTATCTACCTGTCAGACCCCACCGGTACGAATATTGAATTCGGCAGTAAGGTAGGTTTTCATGCCGGCCTGATAGCGTTTTCCGCCATAGGCATCGCCGGTCTGTTTGAGCTTAAAAGCTGGAAATATATATTTATTAACGGTGGTTACAGTCTTGTGTCGTTAACCTTAATGGGTCTTATTATCGGCGCCTGGAAGTAGGTTAATCAACACCGGCAGGTTTGTTAAAGTATAAACTTTTTAGTGCACGCGGGAAAATAAACTAGCCCGACGCCCTGCCATGTCTCTTATCAGGCATTTCGTTACAGCAGTTGCAAACTGCGGGCATATTTCGTCCGAAGTCGAAGACGTTCGGACAGCGGGGTTAACACAAGGTTAACATAATTCAATGTTAACCTTATTAAATAATTGATTATCAATAACTTGTAATTATATGCGGTTAACATGTGTTAACCTTATCTCTTCCTTATTTAGTATGTTTTGGATATTAATAAATAATCTCAATCTGGGTATATTTCAAAAACGACATGTTGAAATTTCAATTATTTAGAATTACAATTTATTTGTTAAATGTTGCTTTTGCGATACTATTATTACTATTGTATAGAGTTCATGATCATTTAGGTTGGCCGTATTACATTACTATTGTTATTAATTGTTCATATTGGGCAGTTACGGATTTCTTCATAACAAATAAGGCAAAATCATACATTTTTAAAAATAGCTTGGTTGTTAGAATTTTTATTTTTGCAACAATAGGATCATTTCTAATTCTATTGAGTTGTTTGACATTCAAAATAGAATCTGAATTTTTTTGTTTCGTTGTTTTAGTAATAAATTATGTAGTTATTTTTGAATTGAGAACTAGTGTGATATTTGTTAACGATAAAAATATAGTTTCGCTTAATTTTTCAAGACCAGACCTCGAATTTCCTCTGTCTGTAGCTCAAAGCGATTTAAAAATTATAATTACTTCAAAAAAGGATTCTTTAAAAATTAATTTTAACAAATTTAACCGAATAGAAATTGACAGATTAATTGAGGATCTAAAAGATAAACCAGAAGATGTTAAATGGGAATTAGAGCGTTAATATTTCAATAGAAAAATGTTTCTGGCTTGGTAATTAGTATCTTCCGTTGTCTCCGGCACTCGGCCATGCGATGTTCGTACCGCGGGAGAAGTTGATCGTTGCGCGACGCAGTAACATACCTGATAATTTTAGAGACGACAATGGTAAATTTGTTAAAGCGTATTATTTAACTTTTCTTTAACCATATCCCGGTTTTGCCTTGAAATCGGCACTTTTGTTTGGTCGTTTAAAAATAGTGCGCCGCCGTCTTCTCTCAAAAAACTCTTTACAAAAAGTAAATTAACCAGGTGCGATTGATGTGTGCGGATAAAATTATGGGGTGTTAACAGTTCGGCAAATTCTTTTAATGTTTTGCAAACCAGTACTTTTTCGCCGTTTTGCAGATAAAACAGGGTATAGTTGTTTGATGCTTCGCAACGGATAATATTATCCACGCGCACGTACATGATCTCTTGCAGGGTGGGCAGGGCTATTTTTGGGATTTCCTTATTTCCTGCTTTGGTGTACTCCAGCAGGTTTGCGATGTTGTAGTCTTTTTGCTTCGCGATGATTTTCAGCCGCGCTTTTTCAACAGCCAATTTTAATTCATTGATATTTACCGGTTTCAGCAGATAATCTAAGGCCGAAAATTTAATGGCCTGTATGCCATATTGGTCGTAGGCTGTAATGAAAATTATCTCGAAATTTATACTAGTAAACGCTTTGAGCAGATCAAATCCCGATTTCCCGGGCATTTGTATGTCTAAAAAAACCAGGTCGGGCTGGTACGTGCGGATAGCTTCAATGCCACTATCTGCATTTATGGCTGTTGCCAAGATATTGATTTCAGGACAGTATTTATTTAATAATATCTGCAGATTTTCTATATTATTAGGTTCGTCATCAATAATTATACTGCGGATATTCATAAGCCGTTAAATTATGAAAATAAATTAATGAACATGATGGTTATTGTGATACCTGTTTGTTTTGAATCAATATTTAAAACCACAGGTTGATCAGGATTTACCAGGTTAAAAAGTGCGATACGCTCGTCACTTAACTTTAATCCCAACGAACCCTTTTGTTGGGTAACTTCTTTATCAAACCCTTTACCGTTATCGGTCACGGATAAGTACAGGCTATTGCCCTGTTTACTAACTTGCACCTTTATGCTCCCATTTTGTTGCAGAGGGGCCACACCATGCTTTACCGCGTTTTCTACAAAGGGCTGTAATAGCATGGCCGGTATTTCGGTGTTGGCGATGTTGATTTCTTCGCCCACTGTGACCTGGTACTGAAAGCCAAAACGCAGCTGCTCCATTTGCAGGTAATCTTCCTGTATTTTCAATTCATCTTCTAAACTGATCAAATCCTGATCGGTGGTATTCAACACTGTTCGGGTAAGATTGGCAAATAACGTAAGGTAATGATTGGCAGCGGCTATATCATTTTTATTCATCAGGCCCTGTATAGAAGTTAAGGCGTTGAACATAAAGTGTGGGTTTAATTGCGAACGGATGGATCTTAGTTTTAATTTGACACTTTCTTTTTCCTGTACAGATTGTTTTAATTTCCGTTCATAGTTTAAATCAAAAACATAATTATATACAGATAAAGCTATTAAATAGGGGACGCATAAAATATAAGGAAAGTTCATTTTTAACCACGCCGGGAATGAATTTTTCAGTATGAAATTAACACCAAAGAATAAAAGAGCTAAAAAGACAATAAAACTCAGAAATATAAATGGTAATTTTTTTTTCGATTTAAAAGTACGGGCTCTTCTTTCCTGTTTTGATAATGACCGTAGTCTTTTATTGTCCCGAAGGCCGGCACCCATAATAAAAATAATACATAACAATAAAATACTACCTATATAATAAAAATGGTGGGTCTTTATAAAGGATAAAACTGACTTTACTTGCCAGGTGCTTGAAAATAAAATAAAAAATAGCAAAAAGCAACAGGCAATGCCAAATGGCCTTAACGCCGATAAAAATCTTTTCATAATGTTTAAATTTAATAATTACATCACGAAAGTCATGTAAACATCATACAGCATCAATGCGTATCGAGTAGCTGGCGGGTATAAATTAGAATTTGGTAAAACTATAACCTATAACAATGCACTATCTCTTATCGCGCATTTCGTTCCAGCAGTTACAAACTGTGCGCGTAGTCACCCGAAGTCGCAGTCGTTCGGACAGCGGTCCACGCAAACTACGCATAGCGAGTATGTCTTTTTTCAGGCATTCTTTATCTCGCACATGTGCGGACGTATGAACATGCGCGATATTAGTGATCCTTAAAATTCCATTTGGAGTTGTCGCTATTCGGATTATAAACTGCGAGTGTGGGCGTGCTGTCTCCGGCAGATACCAGCGCTAACTTCTCGTTTGAATTTGGAACTGCCTTAGGCATTATTCTAAATGTCCCATCAGTAAATTGATCGATTCGCCATAATTGTTCTGGTGCACCCGTAAATGCTGGAACCGTAATTACTTCTGCGTCCGCTGTTGCTGCTAATGCCCTGTCTGTTCCCGCTATCACTATTTTATAATATGGCCCTCCGAGATATCCGCCTGCACCCGGAACCGCTGTAATTGTCCATTTCTGATGCGGGCGAAACATGTAGTCTCCTATTCGCACACCAATGTTTCCGGTTGGCCAGGTTTTAACCACATCTGTTAATTCCTGGGATGGGACCGGTTTTACCGGTTCGTCATTGTTACGATTAAAGCGCATTCCGCCTGGCATTCGTACAAAATCAACGCTTAATTCTAAGGCATATCCTCTCCGCTCAGATTCAATTTCATACGTTCCCGCTTTTAAATTATCGCCTGCAACGGGCCACCCGTTTTTCCAGAGCAATGGGCGGATGCCCAGTACGCTGCGACCGCTTTGATCTAAATCTGCTTCATAATGGCACGACATTTTTTGAACGCCATCGCCAACAACTATACGTCCAAAATGTCCGGGGCCTATAAGTCGGTCGCCGGCGGCAACTACCATCTTACCGCCGCCTTTTAACATGTCGCGTCCCATATTATCAAGGTAGGGGCCGGTTACTTTTTTGGAACGGCCAACAACAATGTTATAGGTTGAGTTTGGGCCATCACAGCATGTGCCGTGTGTTCCGAGCAGGTAATACCATCCATCCTGGTACATCAAATCTGTAGCTTCACAATCAATCGCTATATTTTTCGCTTTATTACCTTCTACGCGTTTTCCTGTTTTGGGATCAAGTTCTACCAATTGAATGAAGCCAAAATAGGTACCGTACGATAACCATAATCGTCCATCGGTCGGGTCAAGCAGCAATCCGGGATCAATTGGATCACAATCTTCCGTACCATCGGACGAAGCAACGATTACAGCTTCTGAATATTTAAAATCGGGCGATTTCGGATCAAGGGTTTTATTCCACATGGTCAATATTCTTCCATTATGCCCACCACCCAGGCCGCCGCCGGTTGCGCCATAGGCTATAAGATAGCGGTCACCAATTTTTACTACGTCAGGCGCAGCTCCTCCGCCAGGCCGTACAGCCCCGCCGTTCCATGTCCAGCCATCCTCGGATATTAATCCACCGCCGCCAGTGCCAAACGTGTAATACTTTCCTTCACATTCTGTGATTGTTGATGGGTCATGTATAAATGGCTTGCCGACTTGTGCTATCACAGTCGTGGTTGACCATATTGAGAACAGCGCTACTGCGCCAATTATTTTAATTCCAAATTTCATAATAAGTCCAATTTCTATACAAATTAGATTAAACAGCTGACCAACTAATTTATTGAGTACTAATAGTTAGATCTTTTACCGGCTCGCCTTTTTCATCGAGGAAACGCACACAAAAATCACTCATTCCAGGGCCATTGATCACTGCTCCCCGGATAATATTCTTTCCTTTGTTAAGTGTTATGCGGGTCGAGACGCAATCATCCATCACCATACGTCTATCCCCGGAAAGCAGCACTGCTCCCTTTCCATTCAGCCACCACATTGACCCTCCATTTGACCCTACCGCCATTCTTACATTTTTCATTTCCCGCGGGCTGTTGACTATGGTTACCGCCCAAAACAAAACTCCGTAGGTCTGTTTTCTTAACCCATAGGCAAAACGAAACAACTTCATATTGAAATTTGTGCTCTCCAATGCATGCCATGTCAGTTCCTGCTCTCCAACCTTCACTTTTTCCCCATCTTTGGGAATAACCGTAAACTGGTTTGGGAAATAATCTATCGTGAAGGCTGTCCTTAAGTAGCTATCCACAAAGACAGTATTACTGCGGTTAGGTTTGTTAATTGGTTCCAGGAGCAGCCAGCGTTGAATGAACCCATCAGGATTCGGTGTCTTTTTTTTCGCTGTTGCCGGACTAAAATATGGCGCGAGACTTCGTGTAGTGTCTATTTTGGCGGCGCCATTAATTTTCCCCCTTGATGCAGCGGAACGACCTTGTAGCCTTAATCCTGCCAAAATTACAAAGCCCACCGCCAGCAACAATGCTTTGCGTTTAATGTTCATAGTAGATCCTTATTGTGTTTACAATTATTGTTCTTGAAAAGATAATTTACGTTTTGTCTCACACCCGTTTTTTATCATGTATTTGTGAAACAAATAGAACACACTTCTGACCTCCGATGCAATCGGGGTGGCCCAGTGGGAACATGATAACTCCGATAAGCCTCTATCATTGTAATAATCAAAAAATCACATTCTGTGATGATCGGCCCGCCATTGCTTTATGGCCTTTTTTATTTCATCCGGTGTAAGCTGTTCAGCCGCCGCCCTGTCTGCAAGGTGTACAAATTCGTCATTAGGTGCAAAGCGTAATGCAACAATTTGACTCATTGTGATTCGGCTATCCAATTGTGAGCCGGTAAGGATGAAATACCTGAGGTTTTCTTCGGCACGAATAATTCTGTCCTGCGCTTTTATCGGAAATACCCGGATATACCAAAAGAAAAACAGGCCGCAAATAAAAAGTAAGGCAATTAATAGGGGTTCCAAACGCTGGTCAGTTGTTGAAACCTGAATCCATACGTTTACGAGCGAACTGACAACTCCAATAATCAGCAACCCGGCTAGTACAAAGTGAAATCCCTTCACATAACGCGAATGATTGGCATAATTTTGCTCGTTCATAATTGATTGATTTTTACGCAATATACCACTTTTGATACTATCGATATCGATTTAAAATGACATTTAATGGAGGGTATTAAAGAACATTTGGCTGAAAATGGCGTTAATATCTTTTAATCAAAAAGGAATTACTTATGAATAACACAGCAATTTCATTCGAGAGAACGTTGAGTATTGGCGGCGAATTGACCGTTAACAGGATGGGTTATGGCGCCATGCGCATAACAGGAAAAGGTATTTGGGGACCTCCTAAAGATAAGGATGAAGCCATAGGCGTTTTAAAACGCGCCGTAGAGTTGGGCGTAAATTTCATTGATACAGCTGATAGCTATGGCCCGCATATTTCAGAAGAATTAATAGCCGAAGCATTGTATCCGTACCCGGTAGACCTGGTGATAGGTACAAAAGGTGGATTATTACGCACAGGCCCCGATGAGTGGCCCATTAACGCGCACCCCGATCATCTTAGAGCAGCGCTCGAAGGTAGCTTAAAAAGGTTGAAACTAGATAAAATAGATCTCTATCAACTACACCGCATCGATCCTATCGTACCGGCCGAACAAAGCTTCGAGTTTTTACAAAAAGCACAAAACGAAGGCCTGATCAAACATATCGGCCTGTCGGAAGTGGATGTGGACGCCATTAAAAAAGCGCAGGATTATTTTGAAGTGGTATCGGTACAAAACATGTACAGCGTTGATAACCGGAAATGGGAATATGTGCTGCAATATTGTAAAGCACATGATATTGTATTTATCCCGTGGTTTCCGCTTAACGCCGGCAATGTGGCCAGCCAGGATAAATTGAAACAAATAGCAGAAAAACACGATGCTACTGTTCACCAGGTTGCATTAAACTGGCTGCTGAACCATTCGGATAATATTTTACTGATACCGGGTACATCCAGCATTGCACACCTAGAAGAAAATATGCAATCGGTTTCGCTTGAGCTTACTGACGAAGATGTGAGTGAACTTAATAGCATAGCTGCCCAATAATCAGCCTGGCCAATAAGCTTCTAAATCCCTTTAAATAGGATCTGCCTGCAGGTTCGAGATTAAAGGGATTTTTTATGGGATGTTTTTTAGGATCGTATTTAAATAAAAAAATTAAAACTCTTTTAAACCTTTTCTTTTTTAACCAATCAAAACAGCATTGTCCCTATTAAAATGAAAATGCTATGAAAAAAATTCAATTATCTTTAATGGCAATGCTGCTGTTGGGAGCAGTGGCATGCAATAAAAACAACAGCTCGATACGCGTAAACAGCAACGTTTCCAATGCAGAAGCCGCTGATATGGTAGCAGCCTCTGTAAATGGGGTAGGCAATCTTGCTGATGATGCTTCTATTAATGCAACCGTTTTCGCTACCACCCATCCTGCATGCGGCACTATCAGGTCCGATACTGTCTCTCGCCAAAATCCTACCGGATCATCAGCAACCTACAATTACATGTCTACCTATAATTTTATTGTAAATTGTGTTAATAACCAGCCCGATAATCTCTCGAGCAACCTGGTTTATAACGATACTTTTAGCAATTCAAATTTTTCTTCGACCAATTCTGGTAGCTCAGTTTTTACCGTTACCGGATTGGCGCCTACAGCTACTGATTTTGTGATAAATGGCGAATACAAGAGGAATGGTTCGTTTAATTCAAAAATAGATACTTCGAATCATGGTACCCAGAATGTTGATATTGTAATTAATGCACTTACCATTAGAAGGCCGGCCCGTACCATTGCCAGTGGTACTGCTACAACCTCAGTTACAGGTTATGTGCCTAAAAAGGGTAGTTTCAGTTATACAGGGACATTGGTATTTAATGGCGATGGAACAGCTAAGCTGACCCTTAACGGAACAGTGTACCTTATAAATCTTCTTACAGGGCAACGTACAAAAGAATAAGAGAGATTGATTAAGTATATGGAGGCCGGGACAGCTTTTGCTGACCGGCTTTTTCGTGCCACGAAGGTCGACAAACGTTATCTGCTAAACTGAAAGTGGATTCGAATCTGTTGATTTTTTTTATATTTAGCGAACAATGAATTTAGCTTTCTATGAAATTTTATTTATGTTCCCTGTTTTTCATATTTTCTGTTTTCACAATTAAGGCACAAACCTATAAAACATACCTCGATGCATCCGGAAATTCAGTTGATAAATCAAACGCTCAGTCGTACATAACTTATCATCAACAAGCCGACTCTTCGTGGCTAATGAAACAGTATGACATGCGTGATACCATTATGTCGTCCGGTACCTTCAAGGATCGAAATTTACAAATACCTAACGGAAAATTCTTCTATTTTTATAAATCAGGAAGTATAAAAGGAATAAAGATTTATAATCAGCGGAGAGAGGATACACTTAACCATATAAAAACCTCGGGCCAGTTTAAGGATGGAGTTAAAACAGGTGTATGGCTGGAATATTTCGACAACGGCCAAATACAATTTTCCAATCATTTTGAAAATGGAAAGAAAAATGGCATTTCTGAAAATTATAATTATAGTACTAATACTGTGTATATAAGGACCAATTATGTTAACGATGTGGAGCAGGGAGAGTGTGATATGTTGAATACGCGTGGTGATATTATTCAAAAAGATATTTATAAAGACGGGCAGCTCACAGAAAGTCACCAGCTAAAAGTTTATTATACACAACCTAAACCACCAAAACAGTTTTATGCCTTTGTTAATGAAGGTTTAAAGAAGATTACCGGCCTGCATGATAAGGGTAAGATAGACGTTGTTTTTATCGTTAACACCGATGGAAGGCTAACAAAGCCTGAAATTTTTTTAGCCGAAAAAAACAGCAAAGAGTTTAATGAGCAACTAATTGCGCTATTACTGGCCTCGCCCAACTGGCAACCCGCTACGAAGGGGAAACCGGCTGTAATGGTTGAAGATGCCGGATTTATTACAATTGATAATGATAAAGCAACAATAACTGAAATACCCGATAATATAAGAAGCCGGTTTTATGACTTAACTCATTAAAAACTGTTGTATCAGCAAGCACCAAAGGATCTTGCATTGAAAAAGCCCGCTGAAATCGTTGCTGAAAAATAAAATAAGTTTTACAATATTTGCGGTTCGCAATTATTTTCAACGTTAATGAAAAACGATCTTTATCAGGAATTTAAAAATATTTATAAAAAGGAGGCCGAACATGCCTACTTCTGTCCGGGCCGCGTAAACCTTATCGGTGAACATATCGATTACAACGGAGGATTGGTTATGCCCTGCGCCATCACTTTTGGCACATGGTTGCTTGTATCGCCTAATAGCGAAGGGGTTTTTAGGTTCCAAAGCCTGAATTTCGATGAAAAGCTGGAGATTCCGTTACAAGATGCTTACACCAAAAATGGAGAAGGTTGGTTTAATTATCCGCTGGGCGTAATTGACTATTTTTTAAAGGACGGTCATCCGCTGCAAGGTTTGGATATGCTTTTTTATGGTGATATACCTATCGGTTCGGGCCTGTCCTCATCCGCGTCAATAGAAGTGGTTACCGCTTTTGCGTTAAATGACCTAATGAATAGTGGCTACTCCAGGCTCGATTTGGTGAAATTGTCAAAATTGGTCGAGAATAACTTTATTGGCGTAAACTCCGGTATTATGGATCAGTTTGCCGTTACGTTCGGTGAAAAACACAAGGCACTGATGTTGAATTGTGATACGCTGGACTATAAGGCCGTTGATAGCAACCTGGGTGAGTATATCTTAGCCATTATCAACACCAATAAGCCGCGTAAACTGGCTGAATCGAAGTATAATGAACGCGTAAAAGAGTGCGGGGCTGCGTTAGCGGCATTGCAACAACAATTGGATATTAATAATCTTTGTGATATTAACACCGACACTTTTAACAGGTATCAATATTTAATTGATGACGAAGTATTGTGTAAACGTGCCAGGCACGTTATTGAAGAAAATGACCGCGTTAAATTAGCCGCAGATGCGCTTGCCGGCAATAACCTTACTGAATTTGGCAGCCTTATGTTTGCTTCCCATAGTTCTTTGCGTAATTTATATGAAGTTAGCGGAAAAGAGCTCGACGCAATAGTGGAGTATTGCAAAACCGACGCTAACGTAGCCGGAGCCCGCATGACCGGCGCCGGTTTTGGCGGTTGTGCAATTGCCCTGGTTAAAGAAAGCGCTTTTAACAGCTTCAGCCAAAAAGTTATTGATTATTACACCAATATAATAGGCTACGCACCTTCAGTTTATAGTTCGTTAATAGGCGATGGCGTAGGGAGGTTAAAGGATGAAAGACCAACGCCCGAAGCTTCAGAATAAAATGATCAATAGTAGCTTTCCGCTTTCTGCTTTAGGCCTTGAGCTTTAAGCTTTCAACTAAAAAAATGCGCAAACTTAAACTTGATGAACTGAACCGCGCTTCTGTTGCTGAATTTAAAGCGGGGCAGAAATTTCCGGTTGCGGTTGTGCTGGATAATGTTCGGAGCATGCACAATATCGGGTCAATATTTCGCACTGCCGACGGTTTTGCTGTTGAACAACTTTGCCTTTGTGGCATTACAGCCCAGCCCCCGCATAGGGAAATAGAAAAAACTGCTCTTGGCGCCACCCAATCTATCAACTGGACATATCACGAAAATCCATTACAAGCTATTGAGAAGCTACGTGCCGAAGGTTACATGATTATTGCTATTGAACAGGCGGAAAACAGCACAATGCTGCATAATTTTAAGCCAAAAACAGGTGAAAAATATGCAATAATATTTGGCAATGAAGTAAATGGAGTGAGTGACGAAGTAATGGAAAATATTGATGCCTGCATTGAGATCCCCCAATTTGGCACCAAACACTCTTTTAACGTCGTAGTTTCAGCAGGTATTGTGTTGTGGGATTTGTTTTCGAAGATGATGATCTGAAGAGACCATAGTCAATAGTCCATGGTCAATAGCCGATTTTCAGATTAACTATCGACTATGGACCATTGTCCATGGACTGGAATTACAAGTGAATACACTCTCCATAAGCCTCTGCAGCGGCTTCCATTATGGCTTCGCTCATAGTTGGATGCGGATGTACAGACTTAATAAGTTCGTGCCCGGTTGCTTCCAGTTTGCGTGCCGTAACTATTTCAGCAAGCATTTCAGTAACATTGTGGCCAAGCATATGAGCGCCTAAAATTTCGCCATATTTAGCATCGAATACCAATTTTACAAAACCTTCCTTAGCGCCGGCCGCACTGGCCTTGCCTGATGCTGAGAACGGAAATTTCCCAACTTTAACCTCATAGCCGGCTTCTTTAGCAGCTTTTTCGGTATAACCTACAGAAGCAACTTCAGGCGAGCAATAGGTACAACCGGGCATATTATTATAATTCAATGGTTCAGGATTTAACCCGGCAATTTTCTCTACACAAATAATGCCTTCGGCCGAAGCAACATGCGCCAGAGCCTGTCCTTTAACTATATCACCGATGGCATAAACACCTTCAACGTTGGTTTGGTAAAAATCATCAACAACAACTTTTCCTTTTTCGGTTATTACACCATTTTCTTCAAGGCCGATACCTTCAATATTCGTAGAAATGCCCACCGCCGATAATACGATCTCAGCTTCAAGCACTTCGGTTCCTGTAGCAGTTTTTACCTGTACTTTACAAAGCTCGCCGCTGGTATCAACCGATTCAACGTTTGACGATGTCATGATACTGATGCCCTGTTTCTTAAGTATGCGTGCCAGTTGTTTTGAAATCTCTTCGTCCTCAAGAGGCACAATATTATCTAAAAATTCAACAACAGTAACCTTCGTGCCAATTGCGTTATATAAATAAGCAAATTCAATACCTATAGCACCTGACCCAACCACAATTAGTGACGCAGGTTTTTTAGGCAATATCATAGCCTGGCGATAGCCTATTACTTTTTTATAATCCTGTTTAAGGTTAGGCAACTCGCGCGAACGGCCGCCTGTGGCTAATATGATATGTTTCGCAGTAAACTCCTGGGTGCTCCCGGTACTGGTAGCTACTTCAACAGTTCCTTTATTTTTAAGTTTACCAGTGCCTATGATAACATCGATCTTATTTTTTTTCATTAAAAACTGTACGCCTTTGCTCATTCCATCAGCAACACCACGACTCCTTTTTATCATCGATTCGAAGTCGACTTCGCTGTCGCCTACCTTTATACCGTAATCTGCCGCGTGGTTAATATATTCAAATACTTCAGCGCTTTTTATTAATGCTTTGGTTGGGATACAACCCCAATTAAGGCAAATGCCGCCCAATGATTCTTTTTCAATTATGGCAGTTTTTAAACCCAGTTGTGAAGCACGGATGGCGGCAACGTAACCGCCTGGTCCGGAACCTATAACAATTAAATCGTAATTCATATTTTGATTATAATATTCTATTTAGATGATCAATTTTTGCAGTAGACACGGCATTAATTCTGACGCCAAAGCTAAGCAAAAGGCGCCAAATGAGAAAATACCTACTGGCCCGAAAACGAGTCGAAATTTATGAGAGTATTTTAAACTAAGATAATGTTTAATTAACGATAGGTTTACAAATATCATACCAAAATGGCAAATTTATTAAATTATTATATTGTTTAGTTTCTTAAAAATAATAAATATGTAATAATAGTAATGAAAACTTAACGCTTACTATAAAGTGCTGCTCTACTTTCGTGACAAAATTATTTCATTAATAACTTTTCACTAAAACAGCGAAGCATGAAGAAGCATTTACTTTTATTTTTATTGCTTACGGTTATCACATTTTTCCTCAACAAAAATGTTTCTGCCCAGGGTGTAACAACCGCTAGTGTTAACGGTATTGTTACCGATAGCAAAGGTGTTATACCCGGCGCAACCGTTTCAATTACCCACTTACCAACCGGAACGGTGTACGCCACGGTTACCCGTACAGATGGCCGTTTTAATTTGCCAAACCTAAGGGTGGGCGGGCCGTACGCATTTAAAGTAACCTTTATAGGTTATAAAGATTTTATCCAGGAAAGTATTACCCTGTCAATTGGTCAGGACCAAAGAATTGATGCCAAACTGGAAGATAACACAACAGGCCTGAAGGAAGTTGTAGTAAGCGGCACACAAGGGAAAGTGATCAATTCATCCCGTACCGGCGCCCGAGAAACGATAAACCGCAGCCAGATTGAAGGTTTGCCAACAATTAATCGCTCGCTAAGTGATTTTACGAAACTGACCCCATCGGCAAACGGTTTAAGTTTTGGCGGTAGAAGCAGTCTTTATAATAACCTTACGGTTGACGGCGCTCTGTTCAACAATTCATTCGGGCTGGCAGGCACATTGGGGGGGCAAACCAATTCTCAGCCTATTTCACTGGACGCAATAGACCAGATACAAGTTGACATTGCTCCTTATGACGTTCGTCAGGGTAATTTTACCGGCGCAGGTATAAATACCGTAGTAAAGTCAGGTACTAACACATTTAAGGGAACCATCTACGACTATATTCGCGGTACAGACCTTACAGGTTATAATGCCGGTAATGTTGCTGTTGCAAAAACACCTTTCACCTACAGACAAACCGGTATAAGTTTGGGCGGCCCAATCATTAAGAATAAGTTATTTTTCTTTTTATCGGGTGAAGAAGAGCGGATAAGCCAGCCTGCAACTACCTACGTAGCCACCGGCTCGGGGGCGGCCGGTTCTGTTTCGCAGGCAAAGGCATCTACTCTCGACTCCCTTTCGGCTTTCCTGAAGTCGAAATATGGTTATAATCCCGGTCCGTACCAAGGTTATAACTTTGACACTTACAGCGATAAGGTTACTGCCAAAATTGACTGGAATATAGATAAAAACAACACTTTGAGCGCTAAGTACTTTTATCTTAAATCGTACGGGGATCACCCCCCGAGCAACTCTGGCATTACTAATGGTGGCGTAGGCTACGGTACCGTACGCGATGCAGGGACAAATAGCTTGCCTTTTTACGGTTCAGGATATCGCATTAACAATAACTTTAATATCGGTATTGTAGAGTTGGATACCCGTATCAGCAATAATATGTCAAACAGGGCAACGTTTGGTTATTCTGCTTTAAGAGATTTCCGGTCATCATTAGGTTCAAGTACTTTACCTTTTGTTGATATTGGAAACGGTGTATATAATCCCGCAACTGGTACCGAAACCAAAGCCAGTGCAGTTACCACCAGCTTTGGCTATGAGTTGTTTACCGCCGGCAACATATTGTATACTAATATAGCGCAGTTCTCGGACGACTTTACGATATATTCAGGAAAGCATGAGTACACTTTTGGCACCAATGATCAGCTGCAAAGCTATAAAAATGGTTTTGCGCCCGATTATAATGGCTTATATACTTATAACTCCGCCTATGATTTTGAGAATGGATTGCCCGCGGCCGCCTATTCTACCCGTTATTCTGCATTATCCGATGGCTCATTCCCGTATGCCAAAATAAAAGCCGGCATTTATAGCGGCTACGCGCAGGACAAGTACCATGTTACGGATAATTTGAGGTTAACATACGGCCTCCGTCTGGATTATGACTCATTTCCAACCAGTTTACCGCAAAACCAAAATGTACCCCCTTTAACTTTTCAACAGGGTATCCACGTCGACCCTTCGGTACTACCAAAAAACAGGGTTCAATTATCTCCCCGACTAGGATTTAATTGGGATGTAAACGGCGATCAAACTACTCAAGTTCGCGGCGGCACAGGCTTATTTGCAGGGACAGTGCCATTTGTATGGATATCAAACCAGGCATCTAACAATGGAGTGCTGTTTGGTTCTTACACCGTTGTTAAAGGGGCTGCTACTAACACGCCGGGTCAAAATGCACAATTAATATTCAATCCGAACGTAAATGCTAATCGTCCCGCCGTGCCAGCTCCGGCTAATACCTCCTACGAACTTGACATCGCAGATCCAAACTTAAAATATCCAAAAATATGGCGTACAAATCTTGCTGTAGATCAAAAACTGCCATGGGGCATTATCGGAACATTGGAAGGTGCTTATACAAAAGATATCAATGCCATCTACCATGAGAACCTGGTTTTATCCAATTATTCTGTTGGCAACGGAATTACTGTTTTGCCCGGCCCTGAAGGTCAAATTCAATACACGTCGAAAAACATAACACCTGCAGCCGCAAACGCTACAGCTCAAAATCCTTCTATAACAGGATTATATTATATGACTAATACCAACCAGGGATATTCATATTTTGTTACCGGTCAGCTGCAAAAAAGCTTTGTAGGCGGGTTTTATGCTAACGTAGCTTATACCCACAGCGGTTCAAAAGATGTGAATGACGGAGGCTCAACTGCAAGTACAATTTGGAGTACCAGGTATGTCGCCAACAATCCAAACGCCGACAACCTGTCAAATAGTTCATTTGTGCAGCCAAATCGCGTTATAGCGTCTTTTATGTACAAAAAAGCTTATCTGGACCATGCTTCAACTTCTGTTGGTTTAATATTTGAGATGGCTAACAATGGCGCTGTTTCTTACATCACCAGTGGTGACCCCAATAAGGACGGAGCTACTAACGATTTAATGTGGATTCCCAGGAGTCAGGGAGATATCGAGTTGGTTCCGGATGCAGGAACAAACCCTAATAGTGCACAAACTCAGTGGACTCAATTAAACAATTTTATTGAACAGGATAAATATTTGAATAGCCACAGAGGCCAGTTTGCGGAAAGAAATGGGGTGATATTGCCTTATTTTAAACGTGCCGACTTCAAAGTGATTCAAGATTTTTATGTGACGACCGGTAAAAGCAAAAACACAATTGAAATTTCTTTTGATGTCATCAACCTAGGCAACCTATTAAATAAAAACTGGGGATTATATCAAAATTCATTCAACGGATTTAATAGCGGCAGTACAACGATATTACATTATGTTGGCATAGATAACGTAACCGGCCATGCCGAATACTCGTTTCCGTTATTAAACAAAACAACCAACACGCCCGTTACTTCATCATTTATTAACGATACCAGCCAGCTGTCACGCTTTCAGGCGCAGCTAGGTATCAGATACATATTTAACTAACGGATTCTTGTTGCAACTTCTTTTTAAAAATAGCCCGGGTGCCTGGCCATTGGCTGTTTTATAACAAAGATGTTACATAAGCGAATTCTTTAACAATAACTGCAATAAACCTAATTTAAATAACAAAATCGGCTATTTAATCACCTGAAAATCAAGCCACGTGGAGGAATATTGGGGTATTAACTTAATCCTTAATATTCTGTTAACACTACGAAATAAGTGATTATATATCTTTGTTTTAAAGTTAACTTACAATTAAACATCTAATTAAAAAAGCAACGTATGAGGAAGCATTTACTCACATTATTTGTCTCAATTTTTACTATTTGCCTGGCATTTACACAGATTGCAGATGCCCAAAGCCGTGTTACCGGAAAAGTAATTGATGAAGTTACAAAAGAACCACTGGTGGGTGCTTCTGTTCTTGTTAAAGGAACATCAAAAGCTACCTCTACAGGCTTGGACGGCAGCTTTAAAATTGACGTTAGCGGAACAGAAAACCCGGTATTGGTATTTAGTTACATCGGTTATGTTACGAAGGAAATTCCCCTAACCGGTAAAACAAACCTTGGCGAAATTGATTTAAAATCAAGCGCGACGGGTATGAGTGAAGTAGTAATAACCGGCGACGTTGCTATTGACAGGAAAACTCCTGTAGCCGTTACCACTATCGGTCAGCAATTTATAGATGAACACCTTGGAAACGGCGAAATACCCGACCTGTTAATGGGTGTTCCGGGTGTTATGACCAGCCAGGGTACAGGGGGTTATGGTGATGGCCGCGTAAGCATTAGAGGTTTTTCAAGCACTTCAGGTAATGGTAACGTAGCGTATACCATCAATGGTATCCCGGTTAATGATCCGGAAACAGGAACACTTTTCTGGTCTGACTTTGCCGGTATAACCGATGCTACGCGGTCCATACAGGTTCAGCGCGGTTTGGGCGCTTCTAAAATCATTGTTCCATCATTTGGTGGTACTGTAAATGTTACCACCCGTACAACCGATCAGGAGGCTGGTGGTTATGTGTACGAAGGGTTAGGCAGCGATGGCTGGAATAAAACAAGCGTGCTTGTTTCAACGGGCCTTGATAAAAATGGCTGGGCTGCAACCTTCTCAGGCAGCCGTATCCAGGGCGCCTACCCGTTTGACGGTTCAAGTTTCCTGGGATACAATTATTTCTTCAACCTTTCAAAAGCGATCAGTCCAAGTCAAACTCTTTCATTAAACCTGATAGGTGGTACCCAAACCCACGGCCAGCGTTATGAGCAATTGCTGTCTGACTACCAGGCTGCGCCACAAGGCACACACCTGAACGAATATTATGGTTATAAAGATGGTCAGACTTACAATCCGCACGCCAACTTCTTTAGTGAGCCTATCCTGTCATTAAACCATGAATGGATCATTAATGACAAATCAAGCTTGTCAACTGTGTTATATACCATTTATGGCGATGGTGGTGAAAATTTACTTGGCGCAAGCGGCGGCGCGAGCACATCTGTAGCAACCTTACCACGTTCTGGCAGTTTTTATACACCTGTTAACTATAATGCATTGGAAGCTGCAAATGCTGCTAACCCAGGTGGTGCGGCGTTATACTACGGTTTTGCTGAGCACGACAAAACACACTGGTATGGTTTGAGAAGTACTTACAGAACGTTGTTAGGTAAATACATCGACCTTTCTGCAGGTGTCGACTTAAGGTATTATTATGGTGATCACTATGAGCAGGTAACTGACTTATTTGGCGCTCAATTTGTACAATACGCCTTGTCTCCTTCATTTAACGTTGGTGAGGGTAAAGAGGGTGGCGATGTTAACAATCCTTCAGGCATCCAAGGCATCAACGGAAAGATCAATTACAATAATATAGATTACGTTGAATCAGGCGGCGCTTTTGCCCAGGCTGAATATTCAAAAGATGATTTCTCGGTATTTGCTACCCTGTCGGGTTCAGAAAATGCTGATAAAAGGGATGACCCATTTGATTATCCCGATGGTAGCCCCGCACAAAACAGCCGCTGGGTAAATTTCGTAACTTACCAGGCAAAAATTGGTGCGAACTACAATCTTACCTCGCAAATGAACGTATTTGCAAATGTTGGTTATTTAACTAAACCACCATACTTCGCCAATGTGTTTGAGCAATTCACTAACCAGATAAATAGTAAAGCGGTAGCTGAAAAAATGTTTGCGTACGAGTTAGGATATCAGTTCAAAACGACAGATTTTACCGCTAAAGTTGATTTATACAGAATGTCATACAATGACAGGGCCTTCACACAATCTTTTCAGGACGCGACTACCGATGATTTGGTTTACGTAAATATAACCGGCCTTGACGAAATGCACGAAGGTGCTGAACTTGAACTGACTTATCGCCCTGTACAACAGGTGCTGTTAGGTGGCATGGCTTCGATTGGGAATTATTATTATACCCAGAATGCAGGGCCCGCAACTGCTTTTGACGGCTCAACCGGGAAAGTACTTGGGAGCGCGGAAGCTATTCTGAAAGGCCAGAAAATTGGGGACATACCGCAAAACTTGTTCCAGGCTTTTGCAGAAATAAATATTGTGCCTCAGTTTAAAGTTGGCGCTTCTGTTAATTACTACAGTAATTATACTGCTGATGTTCCGTTTACTGATTACACCGCAGTCGGCCTTAAACCGTACAAGGTGCCAGATTATGCAATATGGCAAATGAATGCGGTTTACAAATTTAAAATGGCTGGCTTTAATGCGGAATTAGTTGGTACTGTTTACAACCTGCTAAACTCAAAAGTTATTACAGATGCCTACGATCCAAGTGCAAATGCCAACTATTCAACACTTGAGGTTAATTTCCTGAACGCAAGAACATTCACAACAGCATTAAAAGTTAGATTCTAAAACTGTAAAATTTTTTAAAATGAAAAAGATATATTATTTACTGGCTTTTGCAGCCTTAGCTTTTACGGCTTGCCAAAAGGAACCTGTATTGCAAAGCAGCGTACCCTTGTCTACAAAACAGGCCCTGACCATCACGCTGCAAGCATCGGATTATGCAAAACTGTCTTCAGGTTATCCAAAGACCGCCCTTACTATTGATAACCTTACAGATGCAAACACCTATATTCCGCAAATATTGAATAGCGAATATGTAACGGCTGCTAACGGTTCAACAGCTAAGGTAACCTATACTGTTTCTTCGCTCTTTTTCAAAGTTGCCGATAGTTTGTTAACAGATGTTGCCTATACGCTTACACCTGCCGATTACATGCTGTTACCGGGGAATAAATTTCCGGATTTTTCCATATCGCAGGTATTGCAGTGGTTGCCTTATAAATATCCTACCCCGGTTAATAACCAATTAGCATCATTGACTTTTGTGCCTTTTCCGGCTACTTTAACACCTCCATATTCATTCTTATATTTTAATGGTGCCTGGAAACAAGCGTACACTATCCAGCCTGCGCAGTACACCACTGCGGGTGTTGGTAAATTTGATCAGTTTACAGCATCCAATTCAGAATCATCACTAGTAAGTACATTCAGCTTCTTCCTAAAAAATGATTTTACCATAATGGATACGATCAGGAAGAACGATCTTGTATTTGTAAGCTTTGGCTATTTTGCTAATAGTACTAACTATCAGCGTATAAAACCGTTGGAGTTTGATGGTAACAGTTTTGTGCTGCCATATACTTCAACCGGTGTTGCTACTTTCGTTAAGGCCAATGGTGCATGGAAGTCCGAGCCTGTGGTGGCTTATACCTTAACATCGGCTGACATTACATTAATAGAAACGGGTGCTGCAGGTTCAGCAGCGGCCAAAACCAACCTGACATCATTTGGCGACTTTAGCAATGCCTGGGCCACAACCGATATGGACGCGGCTGTAATAGAGGCTTTACTTGTAGATATAAAATCGCCGCAAACAAATACACTTTATCAAATTACATTTCCAAATTACAACAGCCCCGCCCCCGATCCGCTCAACTTTATATGGGATGGTACAAAATGGGTAGCGCAGCAATAATATAACCACAATATTTTTGTAATTATAATAGAAATGCCCGCGAATTTCGCGGGCATTTCTTGTCTTTTACAGGTTAGGAGTTAGTAAACAAACTCCCCAAATTCACTCCTGATGGTTACCTGCTTTTTGTCGGAACTTTCTACATGCCCTATTATCTGGGCCTCCACGCCGAAACTTTGAGATATTTTTATGAGTTCGCCGGCAATTTCTTCAGGAACGTATAATTCCATCCTATGCCCCATATTAAACACTTTATACATTTCCTGCCAGCTTGTTTTCGATTCTTCCTGTATAAGTTTAAATAGTGGCGGGACAGTGAAAAGGTTGTTTTTTATGATATGCAGGTCATCAATAAAGTGCAATACTTTGGTTTGCGCGCCGCCGCTGCAATGCACCATGCCATGTATTTGACCCCTGTAATTATCTAATATTGCTTTAATTATCGGCGCATAGGTTCGTGTAGGTGATAGTACCAGTTTGCCAGCAGTGACAAACTGACCATTGCCAACGTCTATTTTGTCAGTAAGATTTTTGCTGCCCGAAAAAACAAGCTCATTAGGGATGCCTGAATCGTAACTTTCCGGATATTTATCCGCAACACCTTTATTAAATACATCATGGCGGGCAGATGTTAAGCCGTTTGATCCCATACCACCATTATATTCTTTTTCGTACTTAGCCTGCCCATAGGACGCCAGGCCGACGATAACGTCGCCGGGTTGTATAAAGTGGTTGGATATAACATCAGCGCGTTTCATCCGACAGGTAACTGTGGAGTCAACAATAATGGTGCGCACCAGGTCGCCAACGTCAGCAGTTTCGCCACCGGTAGAATAAATGCCAATACCCGCATGCCTGAGCTCGGCTAATATTTCCTCTGTGCCGTTAATAATAGCGGCAATTACTTCGCCGGGAATTAAATTTTTGTTTCTTCCGATGGTCGACGATAACAGGATATTGTCTGTAGCACCCACGCAAAGCAAATCGTCGAGATTCATGATAATAGCATCCTGCGCAATGCCTCTCCATACAGAAATATCACCCGTCTCTCTCCAATACGTGTAAGCGAGTGATGATTTGGTCCCTGCGCCATCAGCATGCATTATATTGCAATACAACGGATCATTGACCAAAATATCAGGTACTATTTTGCAAAAAGCTTTCGGAAAAACCCCTTTATCTATATTTTTTATGGCGTTATGTACGTCATCCTTGGAGGCAGACACTCCTCTTTGATCGTATCTTTGCGAAGAAATCATCGACAAATATAATAATTGTTCATAGTTGATGGTTCATAGTTTGTTCGTGGTTCATGGATTTTGCTTTACTTTGCTTTTGATAGTTCAATACATCCGCTATAGACTATTTACCATCATCTATAAAGAACATGAAGCAAATAATCCAATGGCTCAGACTGCAGCTAAAAAGATCTTTTGACAGGATACGTAACGAAAACTTAAAAAAGAATGCTTTACAGGCTATCCCTTTTTGGATTGCTTCTATTATAACAGGGCTGGCAGCAGTACTGTATACCAAGCTTTTTGTGGCTGCTGAAGACATTACCTCATTTGTTTTTAATCATCATGCCTGGATGCTTTTTATTTTGTCGCCTTTATGCTTTGTGCTGGCTTGGTGGTTGGTGCATCGGTTTTCGCATTATGCGCGGGGCAGCGGCATTCCGCAGGTAATGGCCGCTATTCAAATATCCTCACCAAAAACAAACCATATAGTTGATAAACTTTTAGGCTTCCGTATCATATTTATAAAAGTATTATCAAGCCTGGTTATGGCTATCGGCGGTGGCGCTATTGGCAGGGAAGGGCCCACAATTCAGATAGCGGCTTCGGTTTATAAGATAGTTTACCAGCTGCTACCGGCCTGGTGGCCAAAAATTGCAAAGAAAAATATGATGGTTACGGGGGCAGCGGCAGGTTTAGCGGCGGCTTTTAATACGCCCTTAGGCGGTATTGTATTTGCGATCGAAGAATTAACAAAAACGCATTTCAGCTATTATAAAACGGCCATTTTTTCATCTGTTATTATTGCGGGCCTGTCGGCGCAGGCGTTGTTAGGACCGTATTTATACCTGGGGTATCCTAAAGTAGATGGCCTGTCCGCATCTATATTTTTGGGTGTGGCACTTGTGGCAGCAATTTCAGGGTTGTTAGGAAGCGGTATGTCCAAATTGATATTGTTCGTATTTGCCTGGAAGGCTAAATTTAAATTTACCTATCATCATGTTTTATATGTCGTCGCAGCGGCGCTTATTATGGCTTTTTTGGCCGTATTTGTTAACAGGGAAGTTTTAGGATCGGGCAAGGACCTGATGCAGAAAACTTTGTTTACAGCCGATAAGTACTCTTTATGGTACACGCCTATATTAAGGATGGCTGGAACATTGGTTTCCTTTACCACCGGTGCAGCAGGTGGTATTTTTGCTCCCGCACTGGGCGCAGGTGCAAGCGTAGGATCGTTAGTAGCCGGATGGTTCAAAGTATCGGATACTAACGCCAATATGCTTATCCTTGCGGGGATGGTTGGTTTTTTAACCGGGGTTACCCGTTCGCCATTTACATCAGTAATACTGGTACTCGAAATGACCGATCGCCATAATGTAATTTTTCACCTGATATTAGCCGGCATGATCGCCAGCCTTGTATCAATTTTAATCGATCGCCACTCACTATATGATCATCTTAAAGTTCAGTATATCCGGGATTTGAACACAGCAGAGGAAACTGCATTGACCGAACAGGTGGCATAAACGAATTTAATCGAATCAGATTTATGTAATTCGATTAAATTCGTACCAATTAGTGTTGATTATTTAATAAAAAGTAACTCCCTGAATTTTGGCAGCGGCCACATAGAATCATCTATCAGTTGTTCCAGCTTATCAACATGATAGCGGATCGACTGGAAGAACGGCTTTACCTTTTCGTCATAATCAATGGCTTTTTCCCTTATCTCCTCAATATTATTAGCTTTTTTGCGGGCTTCAACCATATCTGCAATGTTTGACTGAATAAAGTTCACGTGTTCAGAAATCTTATTAATGATTTCTAATTGTGCCTTATAAGTGTCTTTATCCAATCCAAGGTCTTTTAACCCCCTAACATTTTCTACTAATTTGGTTTGATACGCTATTGCTGCAGGTAAAATAACATTAATGCCAAGCTCGCCAATAACGCGCGCTTCTATCTGCAATTTCTTATAAAAGCTGTCCAATAAAATTTCGTGGCGTGCATGTGCTTCCCTGCGGGTAAATACCCCGGTTTCAGCAAATAATAGCTCCGATTTTTCCGTCAATAGTGCATCCAGTGCCTTTGGCGTTGTTTTTATATTGGCGAGGCCCCTTGCGGCTGCCTCTTTTTCCCACTCTTCGCTGTAGCCGTTCCCTTCAAAGCGAATATTTTTCGACTCTTTAATATACTTTTTAATAACGATCAGCAGGGCAACATCCTTTTTTTCGCCTTTTTTTATCAGTTTGTCAACATCATACTTAAACTTTTTCAACTGATCAGCCACTATAACGTTTAATATGGTCATCGGGCTTGCCGAATTGGTTGATGATCCAACTGCGCGCAATTCGAATTTATTACCTGTAAAGGCAAAAGGCGAAGTACGGTTACGGTCGGTGTTATCCTTCAAAATTTGCGGGATCTTGGGAATGCCCTGCCATAATAAAGCATCGTCCTTTATTTTTTTGCTGATCCTTGAAGTTTCGATCTCATCCAGTACATCATTTAGCTGGCTCCCCAAAAAGATGGATATAATAGCAGGGGGCGCCTCGTTTGCACCCAGGCGATGGTCATTATTTACAGAGGTAATAGATGCCCTTAAAAGGTCGGCATGTTCATAAACCGCCCTGATTGTGTTTACAAAAAAGGTAAGGAACATGAGGTTGTTTTTGGGCGTTTTGCCCGGCGATAGCAAATTCTTACCTGTATCAGTAATCATCGACCAGTTGTTATGCTTGCCAGAGCCATTGATGCCTGCATAAGGTTTTTCGTGGAGTAAAACTTTAAAATTATGCCGCCTTGCAACCCTGTCCATCAAATCCATTAATAATTGGTTATGATCTATTGCCAGGTTAATCTCTTCGTATATAGGAGCGCACTCAAATTGCGACGGCGCAACCTCGTTATGACGGGTTTTTAATGGTATACCTAATAATAAGGCCTCTGTTTCCATATCCTGCATAAAAGCATATACCCGTTCAGGAATAGATCCAAAATAATGATCTTCCAATTGCTGGTTTTTTGCAGACATATGGCCAAAAAGTGTACGGCCCGTTAAATACAGATCAGGACGTGCATTAAATAAGGCGATGTCAACCAGGAAATATTCCTGTTCGATACCCAACGATGCGTTAACTTTTTCAATGCCCTTGTCAAAATAATGGCATACATCAACAGCGGCTTTATCCAAAGCGCTTAACGCCTTTAATAAAGGCACCTTATAATCAAGCGCCTCACCTGTATAGGAAACAAAAACGGTTGGTATACATAATGTACGTGCCATAATAAAGGCGGGAGAGGAGGGGTCCCAGGCTGTGTAGCCGCGCGCTTCGAAAGTATTGCGAATACCTCCGCTCGGAAAACTGGAAGCATCGGGCTCCTGTTGTGCCAAAGCATCTCCCGAAAACCGTTCAATGGCGCCTCCGTCCGGAGTGGGTTCAAAAAAGGCATCGTGTTTTTCGGCAGTTGAACCGGTGAGCGGCTGAAACCAGTGTGTATAATGTGTGGCACCCTTACCCATCGCCCATGATCTCATGGCCGATGCAACCTGTTCAGCCAAATCGCGGGGTATAGGCTCTCCTTTTTCAATTGAATTGATAATTCCCTGGAAAGCTTCTGCCGAAAGATATTCTTTCATTTTCTTTTTGTCGAAAACATTGGCGGCAAAAAAATCGGAAATTT
>Ga0207013_1035_pt1 | contig 35011 bp, 38 predicted proteins | sample Alteio_BWMinCont_55_FD_153501 | JGI IMG/M metagenome (GOLD analysis project Ga0207013, IMG submission 153501) | Enriched cells from forest soil in Barre Woods Harvard Forest LTER site, Petersham, Massachusetts, United States -... | ecosystem: Environmental > Terrestrial > Soil > Temperate forest >...
GAACGCCACTTCGGGTTCGACCATCCAGAATTCAATCAAGTGTCGGCGAGTTTTTGATTTTTCAGCTCTAAATGTTGGGCCAAAGCAATACACTTTGCCAAAAGCCGCAGCTGTCGCCTCAGCGTAAAGCTGACCGCTTTGTGAGAGATAAGCCTTCTCGTCAAAATACTTTGTTTCAAACAGTGTGCTGGTGCCTTCGCACGCACTTGGTGTGAAAATCGGCGAATCCGCCAAAGTGAATCCACGGCCATTAAAGAAATCGCGAACGGCGTTGATAATTTCTGCGCGCACTCTTAAGACCGCGTGTTGCTGCTTTGAGCGAATCCACAAATGTCTGTTCGACATCAAAAAATCAGGGCCATGTTCTTTTGGAGTGATCGGGTAATCCACCGCACGACTCAAAAGCGTGAGCGACTTAGCCGTGATCTCATAGCCACCAGGGCTGCGGGCTTCAGCGCGAACCACTCCAGTCACTGAGACTGTTGATTCTTGGGTTAACTGCTCGAAGCCCTCAAAGCTGGCATCGTCTGCAGTGCCCTTGGCAAAAACGGTCTGGCAATAGCCAGTACCGTCACGGACCACCAAAAACTTCACTTTACCCGAGGAGCGATGATGGTAAGCCCACCCCTTGAGTTCGATCGTTTGACCGACATAATTCTTCAGGTCGGATATCCAAATTTTCATAAGAGATAAGGATTATCCGGAGCTTAAGGGCGATGCAAGCCTCCCTGCGGTGTCTGACCTTTTTCTGTGGCGAGGGTGCGTCAATTACGTTTAAAGCGCGTTGAGGCCTCGGGCTATGTCTAAGCGCCCCTGAGTCACATTTACGTATGTGGCATTTTGGTCAACCGTCTGCAAAAGAGCCGACCGCACAGTTTGAATAGTGACCCCCGCTTTTGCCGATAGCAAAACCGCGGCGGCGCCAACCGCAAACGGTGTGGCCATTGAAGTTCCAGTCATTGAAATATACCCGGTCGTACTACCTTCAGCGGCTCCCTTTGTCGGTACAGTGCTGACGATAGCCGTGCCGGGCGCAAAAAAATGCACCAAATGCTTGCTGTAGTTCGAGTAGTAGTCTTGAAAAAGACTATTCGCGATGGCTCCAATTGTGAGTTGCAACGGTAGCGAATAGGCCGCCGGATATTCTGGTGACAAATCTAGATTCGCGCCGCTGTTACCGGCCGCAGCCACGAACAAAACATTCTGATTCGATAGATCTGAAATCTTCTGCTGGAGTGAAGTGGCGCAGCCGGGCCCACCCCAGCTTGCATTGATAATTTTTGCTCCACGCATGACGGCGTAGTCCATGGCCTTCAGGGCATCGCTTAAGAGACCGCCATTGGTGCTGCCGAGAAAGCGCACCGGCAGAATTTTCGCTTGAGGTGCGACACCTTGTACGTAACCAGTTTTGATTGTGGTGTCGGTGTGTTCGGCAGCGATGATTCCAGAAACGTGGGTGCCGTGGCCGACATCGTCATGCATGATGCCGTTGTTTTCGACAAAATTATAGCCGGCGTAATCGTCGACGAATCCGTTGCCGTCGTCATCGACTTGATTGGTGGTTTTATCTCGACCGCTTGAGTCGGTGCCCATTTCGCCAGTGTTGTATGCGATTTGATTTTTTAATTGTGGATGAGTGATGTCGACACCTGAATCGACAACGGCGACAATCACTCCATTGCCGCGTGCACCTGCGGCCCACGCCGCTTCGGCATTGATCGCAGCGGCGCCCCAGTTGTTGATGGCCGGGTCGCCTTGGGTCGGGCCGGTTGAATCAATATGAACTTGAAATGCAGAAATGCGTTGATCATATTCGATAAAATGAATTTTTTCGAAATTTGGCTTTACGTATTTGTCGATAAATTTCGTGCGGTCGGGCTCTTCTTGAAAATCCCAAGTGCCGTCAAGATTATGCACAATGTATTTCGCTTGAACGGCGGCGCCACCGCAGTTTTGCGTCGAATCGGGCATCACACTTGAGTAATTATTTTGTGGTGCGCAGGCTGTTAACATTGCAACAGACATGGCGAGCGTAACGAGTAGTAAAGTGGTACCTGAATAAATGATTTTGCTGGATATCGAATCGGCTTGCGCCTTCTTTGGGTCTTGCATCCTGCACCCCCCTTAAGAACTAGTCGGAAATTTTCGCGCACAAGGTTAGTCTGACTAGACCTTTGGAGAGTGAATTTTGTTGATTATTAATTAACCGAACTTAGGTGAGTGCAAACTAACATGTCGGTGTAGTTCGAATAGAAACCTAGATAAAAAGTTCATCTTCGTTAGTCCAAACCGAGACCTATGTTAATAAAATTGACGTTTACCTGTATCGCTTGATACAGGCCCGGCATGAAAAAGAAATTTTTAACTTTTGTTTGTTTGTTTGTAGTTTCTGGCTCTGCCCACGCGGCAGGCACAGTGGGCCAATTCAGCTGCCCTGATTTTTTAAAAAACACCACTGTCGAAATAATTCAAGAATCAGACACAATTAGACCGCTTTCAGATACAAAGATAAAAGAGGCGACGTTTATTCAGAAAGTTCCGTTGGTTAAACTGAATGACGGCCTGGTGGGAAACCCACAAGATGCAGACCCTGCGCCTGCCAAAGTGAACGAGTATAGAAACTTATTCAGCAACACTATTTACGACCTATTTGTTGAGCGCGAGAAGGGTCTAGTATTTTTTAACAGTTTTGGCTCTTTGCCAGATGGCGGCACAACCCGGGCACTGGATCTTTTTATGATCGACTTTAATCGAATAGAAAAAGGTCCCGCAGTCATTCGGCAAATCTTTAGACCAACAGTTGATGGAATTTTTATTGTTGTCACTGAAAAGGCCGTTTATACCTACGACACTCATAATGGTTTTCGTGCAGCCTACACGCTTGATCCGCTTTCAAATCAGGTTATTTTAGTTTTAGGTACTCGGGTCGAGCAACCCAAAGATGGTACGCCGAACAAGCTCATTATTTATAGCAAAATACTGCCCCAACAACGTCGCCGATTATTTGGGTTATTCTAAATTTTATAAGGCGCAAGTATAAATTTTTATTTTGATATTATTGAATATTCGAATTCGCCAATTGGCTGCGGCGTCTCTTTAACGTCAAAGCGTGTTCGCGCATATACAATCGTCGTGTTGGTGAGCTTTTGCGGCTCAACTGACACAATAATATCAGCAAAGCGGCTAAGCAGACTTTTCATTGCGGCATTCGCTTCGGGCTGACCCATCTCTTCAAAAACAGGAATTAATACTTTGGAGTAGAGATGAAAACGTACGGTGTCTTCTTCAGCAGATAAATATTGTTCAAGCGACGCCGCGGTTGAAACCCCTGCCTGTGAGTTTTGATCTCTCTGAAATTGAATTGGATATTCGAGAGTGTTTTGTCGGCCCCATGGCTTGGGTATATCGATGACGATTTTGACCTCTGACTCGAACGTGTCGTGCTTGAGGTACAGAGTGCCGACGAGTTTGTCTTTTAGTTTTTCGAAAGGGTTGAATTGCTGCGGTAGGTGTTTTTGATAATCTTTTGAAGTTTGAACATATTCGGGGTCGGTGAGTAAACTTGGGGGCATTAAGCGCAATAGTTCCAGTCGTGATTCGGTTGAGTTGTCTTAGGTGTACCGACGGCCCGTGAAGACGATGGTGGGTTTGTTTTCAGCACTTCTACAGATCGAGGTAGAGACTGCGACGGGGCGATTTTATCCGGAGATTTCGTTGGTGGTGATTCATTTGGCGGTGAGTTGTGCGTGCTCTTCCAAAAAAGAAAAGCAACTACGATTAAAATCAGCAATGGCCAGCTCTTGCGCATAATCATAACGCTACTCGATGGTCCGGGTTTTTAAAATCTATTTTCTTGTGGCCCGGACACTATTTCGTTAAATGAATTTTACTTATCTAGGAGTATTTGCGATGAAAATTACAGCAGAAATTAATAAAATTCATGAAGTCGCAATGGTCTGCAGTCAGCGCTATAAGAGAGCGGAAAGCGATCTATTGGATGCGATTGTGTCTGTTAAAGAGCATAAGGCCTTTCGATACTATGCTTGCGCCTCAGTCTACGAATATTGTGTGAAAATTTTAAAGCTTGATCCTGGAGTTGTTTATAATTTTACCGCGGTGGCGAAAAAAATCAAAGAAGTGCCAGAATTAAGGGGCAAAATTGTGGCACGCGAGATCAATGTGTCGACAGCTAGGCGGATCACATCTGTTTTAAACAACGAAAACAAAGATGAATGGTTTTCGAAAGCGCAGACCCTCTCAGTAAGACGGCTCGAAAAAGAAGTGGCGCGCGTGAATCCTCGTGAAGAGGTGAGAGAGCGGGCCTCATATTTATCGTCTAGACGAGTGAGGCTTGAGATGGGTTTGGACGAGGAGCTGATGTTGAAAATCCGTCGCATTCAAGATCTTGAAAGTCAAAAGCAGAGGCGGTCAGTCAGTTTAGAAGAGACGTTGAGGGCCATGGCCGATGACTACGCGGCGAAAAATGATCCAATAGAAAAGGCAAAGCGGGCAACGATTCGGGGCGTTCGCGGCAAAGTCGAGCCCAAGGTGACACGAGAATCCAACACAAAACCTGAGTCTAACCCTGAATCTAAACCCACAGCAGAATCCAAGACGGCACATCAAGGTGAGAAATCTGCCACGTGGCAAAAATCAAAACCAGCCGTGGCAATAAATCGTCAACCCATTCCCGCACAAGTCCTTCATCAGGTGAATTTACGAGATCAAACTCAATGTCAGCACCTCAAAAATGAAAATACCAAATGTAAAGCGAGTCGATTTATTGAAATTCATCATATAAACCCAGTGAGCAAAGGAGGCAGCAATGAACTTGAAAATTTAGTTACACTGTGCGCAGAACACCACAGGCAGAAACATGAATTTAAGTGATTCTTGTAAGCTTGGAATTTTACTGTCGCGCCATCAGATCTCTGAATTCGCCGGCTTCAAGAATATTTTCTGCGACCCAGTCGAGTTTTGGATCATTGAGCGAAGCGCCACAATATGCGCACACCATAGACAAGCTATCGGTCTGTGAGGCGCCACATTTTGAGCAGGCGTTGGCGAAAATATTGCCCTTGGCAATTTGACCGGTCATTTCGTGCACAAATGTGACGACGCGAATGCTGCCGACGGCCTCATGATCGATGGCACGGGCAGAGCCCTGGCCGAGTACGACAAACTGAGAAAAATATTCGACTCCAACATGGGCGCGAATGTTATTGCCCTCTGATTCAATCGACAACAAGCACGTGTCGGCAATGTACAAGCGATTGTAGGCCACATGTTCTGGCGACATTAATGACTTTGCTTTTTCAAATCCGGCGGGAGTCATGAAACGCTTTAAGACATCAATTTTTCGAGTGGCTAGCGCGATTAAAATTTGCATAAAGGCGTTGCTCGCACGATCTTCTAGAACATGCGTCGAAAATGCTGGAAAGACATTGCGTAGCACTTCAATGTCTCGAGGCAACGACGGCTCTTGAAGCGACAACAGCGCTGAATTGCTGCCATAGTCAGCGACTTGAGTGATTTCAGATAATACCCAGTCGAATTCGCCGCTGTTCAAGTATACATCGCAGTAAGGGCAACGTGCGGTCTCGACAAGTTTGTTGGTCAGATTGGCGCCGCACTTGGGGCACGCCAGAGCGTGAAAGATATCGCCGGCGCGTAAATAATCTCGGCGGCGAATAAAAGACCAGACCTCGCCGAATTCTTCTGCTCCACCCGGCGAATTGAGAGTGGGGTATTTTTCGCAGACGAACTGATCGTCGGCGAAGGCTTTAATCGCGATATCAACGTTTTCGTAATCGCCATCGACTGAGTAGGCGACAACTTTGAGATTGCGGACTTCAACATCAGACATGGTGTTGGTTTGGCCGAGAATATTCATCATGGTGAACTGAGCGTTGAAGCGCTGATAGACACCGTCGGTGATGAATCGACGCATTGGAGCCAGCGTTTTTTCAGACCAGCACTTTTGCACCGTTAAAAACGCAATTTGAACCTTTTGACTGAGTTGCGACACCTGATCTTGCGCGAGTGGAACATTAACGGGGCGCATGCGGTCGAGCAGGTCAATATCAGAAGCGCCGTCATCTGGGTCGCCGCCACCACCGCCAGCATTCATTCGTTTTGAAAAGTACCTGATCAAAATAATAGTAATAATGAATAGAACAACGACCCAAAAGCTGAAGTCGCCGCCGCCGCCCGAGCCGCCGCCAGTCGGAATGAAAACCCCGCCGCCGCCGAAACCACCACCACCGAAGCCGCCGCCACTACTGTGACTGCCGCCTCCACCGCCGTGGCCGCCACCGGCACCACCGCCACGCGCCCACAACAGCGCTGCCTGAATCAAAAGCGCGTGCATCTAGACCTTCTGTAGAATTTCTTTTTTCTTGGCGTCGAACTCGTCTTGATTGATCAGGCCTTGATCGAGCAGATCTTTTAATTTTTTCAATCGCGTGCCCGCATCGTCAGTGTTCATCGAGCCAATTCCTGCAGCCATATTGTTGCCGAGGCCCATTCCAACACCCATGCCCATCACCATGCCGGCGCCGCCCGGATTTTTCGCCGCAGACTTCAATGCATCGAGCTGTTGCAACTGAGCGTAGCTCAAACCAGCAGTGCTCGCGGCTTGCGCTTCAGCCGACATATCGGCAATGCGATTAATGCGCGCCATAGTTTCTTCGTCAAATGATGTGCCTTCAACGCGAAAATCAATTAAAGAAAAACCCAAAGTTTCAAACTCGGGGCCCACGTCGCCGCTTAAGTGTTTTGAAATTTCGGTTCGATGTGAGTCAATCTCGGTGTAGGTAAATTTCGCCTGCGCCAAATAATCAGTCATCGGTTGTGTGATACGCGACAACACAAGATCACGCATATCATTTGTCGTGTAAACCTCTTGGGCGCCCAAGATATTTTGAAAAAACCAATCTGGCTTTTTAATTTGCGCCGAGAAGTTGCCGTAAGCGCGCAACCCTACCGGGAATTTATATTTCGGGTCTTCATACTTAATCGCCGAGGCCGTTCCCCATTTCATGTCAGCCAAAATCGTTTGCTTGAAAAAGAACAAGCCAACTTTGTGTTCGCTCACAAAGCTTTGCATAATTTTAGTAATGGTCGTCCAAAACGGGATATTCTGCGTGCGCAAATCAACAATACCTTGTTGCAAATAAACGCCGTTCACTTTGCCTTCGTAAACAAAGATGCAGCCTTGCCCGGGGCCGACGATTAATTTAGACGCATTTTTGATTTCATCGCCGTCTTGGCTCCATTGCTCAAAGACAACGTCAGCTGAAGGTTTTTGCCACTCTATGACCGATCGCAATTGCTTGTTTGATCCGAACATATTGACTCCTTATAAGAAAAACTATTTTAGACAGAGAAACCGATTTGATCTAGAGGTCTGAAATAAACTCGACTAGAAACTCAGAGAAGTTCTGTTCGACCATCTGCGTAGTCTCTTTCACCTCTTCGTGGGTGATTTTTTGCGAGGTCATCCCAGCCGCAAGGTTAGTTATGCAGCTAATGCCGCACACGCGAACGCCCATATGTTTGGCGGCAATTGTTTCCGGTACGGTCGACATGCCGACGGCATGACCGCCTATACCGCGCAAGAAATGTATTTCAGCTGGAGTTTCATAGGTCGGGCCGCTCATACCGCAATACACTCCAACAGAATGACGAATGCCGCGACGAGAGAGAATCGATTGCAGCCGCTCAAGCATTTCGCGATCGTAGGCCTCTGACATATCCGGAAAGCGCAAACCCAATTCAGAAATATTCGGGCCGATCAGCGGATTACCACCGGTGAGATTGATATGATCACGAATCAACATAAAATCGCCAGGTTGCATTTTGGTGTCGATGCCGCCAGCTGCGTTGGTCAAAATTAATTTCTCGATACCCATTTGGGCCATCATGCGCGTGGGGTAAACCACGCGCTCCATCGAATGACCTTCGTAGTAATGAATACGCCCTTGCATAACCACAACCGGCACTTCATCAATTTTACCAAGAATCAAATTGCCCGGATGGCCATCAACCGTTGATGGCGCAAAGTGCGGTATGTCTTTGTACGGCACAATCGTTTCAACATCGACGACATTGACAAAATTAGATAGCCCCGAGCCCAAAGTGAGTCCGACTCGAGGTCGTAGCTTCGAGAACTCGCGCACATATTGAATAGATTCTTTTAACTGCTGTAGTAATATCACGCGGCTTAGCTTAGCACCTTGGCGACCAATGGCAACCGTTCTGGCGCACCATCACCAACGGCAATCGCTGCCGCGAGCATTTTTTCAGTAGAATCTAGCTTCGATTCAACACTCGAGAAATAACGACATAGTGGCTGGCCCGCCTTAACATTGTCACCAATGCGCACAAACATTTCAATGCCAGCCGCCGGATCAATTTTATCGCCGACCACTTTGCGGCCAACACCCAATTCAACGCAACTCATTCCAATCACTTCAGAATCCATCGGCTGCACAGTTCCAGAGCGTGCGGCTTTTAAGACCCGCGAAAACTTCGCATGTGGGAGTTTCGAGATATCCGACGGGCCCTGATAAGCAAGTAATTTTTCAAATTCACGAAGGGCGGCGCCAGAATTAAAAAGTTCATGGGCATGGGCCCGTGCGCCGGCAATATCATCAGCGCGCCCAGCAAGAAGTAGCCCACAAGCGGCAAGTTCAAGACTTAACTCACGAGTCGATGCATAAAAATCATGACCATTTTCTAACAGAGTTTTGCCTTGCATAATTTCGTAACACTCGTGCACTTCGACAGCGTTACCAGAAAATCGGCCCAGTGGTTCGTTCATATTGGTGATCAATGCAATCACGCGAAGGCCGTTTTTCTCGCCGGTCGTCTTCAGTAACTGAGCTAATTTCATGGCGTCATTAACCGATTTCATCAATGCGCCTGATCCGAATTTCACATCGAGCACGAGGCCTGTTAGGTCTTCGGCTAATTTTTTCGACATAATGCTGCCGCAAATCAGCGGCAATGAATCAACAGTCGAAGTGACATCGCGAAGGGCATATAGCTTTTTATCAGCCGGGCAAATGTCTTCGGTCTGGCTCATAATCGAAAAATAATTCTCGGCCACGTGCTTTTCAAATTCGGCGCGTGCTAGGGCAACACGAAATCCCGGAATGGCTTCTAGTTTATCAAGTGTTCCGCCGGTGTGTCCGAGCCCGCGACCGGCAATCATCGGAGCATAAACTTTTGCAGCCGCCAATATTGGCCCGACGATAATTGAAGTTTTGTCGCCAATTCCACCGGTCGAATGCTTATCGATTCGTGGTCCGCCGAGTTTAGAGAAATCAAATCGCGACCCTGATTTTAACATCGCGTCGGTGAAGACCGCGATCTCGTCGTCGTTCATTCCTTTAAACCAAACGGCCATGGCCCACGCCGACATTTGATAATCTGGAACCACTCCAGCTGTGTACGCATTCACCAGCCAACGAATTTCGTCAGTGGTCAGCGCAAGGCCACGCTTTTTTTTCTGAATGAGTTGAGACGGCACATAAGACATATGCCGCAATAGATCTAATATTGTGACGTCGACGTCAATGATTGTCCGGTCACAATGCTAACACCGTGACTGGTTCCGATTCTTGTGGCCCCGAGCGAAATCATTTTCTCGGCCGTAGCGCGGTCATGAATGCCGCCACTCGCCTTTACGCCCAATTTACCGCCCACTATTTGGGCCATCAGTGCAACATCTTCAGGAGTAGCTCCACCTTTGGCGAAGCCGGTTGAGGTTTTTACAAAATGGGCTCCCGCCTTCATCGAAAGTTCACAGGCGGCAATTTTCTCTTCACGGGTCAAATAATAAGTCTCAATGATCACTTTCACCGTGTGACCATGAGCCGCGCGCACCACTGACCGAATGTCGTCGAGAACAGCTGCATGGTCGCCAGATTTTAGCGCCGCAATGTTGATAACCATGTCGATTTCGTGGGCACCTTGAATAAATGCATGTTTGGTTTCGAAAACCTTTGTCGCCGCCATATTATAACCGTTAGCGAATCCAACCACGGTGCAAATCTTAACCGGCGTCTTCTTTAAAGCCTTGGCTGCGAGCGGAACAAAAAAAGGTGGAATACAAACCGCAAAAAACGAATGTTCAATGGCCTCGGCAAAATGGCGTTCGAAATCGGCGCTCGTCGCATCTGGAAGCAACAAGGTGTGATCAATCACAGAAGCCAACGTGACTTGGGGCAGAAAAAACCCTCCTCAATGACGAACCGCAAACGTACAACTACTATATGAGACTATGTTTGTGTCGCAACATCTACTCATCTCCGGTCGAGTTCAGGGCGTGAGCTACCGCCATTTCACGAAGACGCGAGCTGATGAGTTGAAAGTGACTGGCTGGGTGAGAAATCTAGACGACGGTCGAGTCGAGGCCATCGTGCAGGGCGACGAGGCTGCACTTGAGAGCTTGCTCACGAAATTGCGAAAAGGGCCAATGCTTTCACGAGTCGATGAAGTAAAAATCAACAGAATCAGCTTGAAAGAAGCCTTCGATGAATTTCAAATTAGAGCTAACAGCGCAACTGCTTATAGCAGCGGGGTTTCATGATCTCACGTAGACTGATTTCAATTTTAATTGTGTTTTCGCTTTTCAATACGGTTTGGGCAGCGGATGACGCCGGCGCCGAATCAAAAGTTGAACTGACGGGCACGCGTCGCCAAATTGCGACGATTATTTTTGCCGGTCTTGCGGGTGGTATTTTAGGTTTAAGCACCCTAAGTTTTTACGGTCGCCCACAAGATCACTTGTCGAATATTGCCATTGGTTTTGCTGTCGGCGTGATCGTTGGAACGGGTTACACAACTTTTAAAGCCGCGACTCGCCCCTATGAAGCGTATGACCAGGGAGCAATGAACGACTTGCCACCAATTGACTCCACCTCGCGCGAAAATATGGCAAGCATCGGCCGAACGGGTGACCCATTTGCTGATCACCCCATCGCCGGTTGGAATTGGACGTTCTAAGTTATTTTTTCGAGCAATCAACTAGTGATGTAGGTACCCAGTCGCTGCCGCGCTTCTCTAAGATTTCGGCACGTAAACCGACCGTGCGCTTGCCGTAAAGTTCAGATTGAATAAAAAGATCTGTGCGTTTGCCGTTGTTCTCTTTTGAATACTGATAAAGATTATACCAAACCTCATTTTTATCTTGAGCTAAAAACGCATAAACAGGTGGAGTCGTCTCAACGCTGAAGCTAAGAGAGGTCGAATCTTTTTTAAATGAAAGCTCAAGAGCGCCCGTTTGTTTATTGAATTCAGCGCCGGCTTTGCAATTTTCTGGTAGCGGCTGCTCAAGAGCCGCTTTTAATTCTTGAAGAGTGAGCTTTCGAATTTGTTGCTCTTGGCCAAATGAAATAGCCGAAACAAAAGACAAGGCTAACGACGTTAGAAACGATTTATTCATATTCCCACCCCTTAAAAGCCTAGACTACGAAGATTTTTTTAGCTGATCAACAGATATAACGCCGCGTTTTCTCGACGCCGCGGATGTCACGAGCCTATTTCAACTCGTTTTGTGAAGTATAAAAATGACCGGCGAGAGGAATTCCGCCGGCCACCTCAGCAAATGAGATAGGAATAGAAGAGGAACCATCTTTGTTCGCCACATAGAAATGCACGTGCGGAAACAACGTTTGGCCCACCATTCCGCTGAGGGCAATTGGCTGACCCTGTTTAACGAAATCGCCCAGTTTGACTAGCGATCCGCTGTGGCGAATGTGTGCATAGCCTGAACGTTCACCGTCTTCGTGCCGAATGATGACATAATTGGCCTTGAAGCCGATTCCATCAAAGCTGTCTTCAATTTCAACAACTTGACCTGCGCGAGCGGCGAGAATTTCTGTCCCGTTGGGCATCACAAAATCCCATGCATATTGATGAAAACCGCGGTGACTTGTAAAGCTACGATTACCTTGAGCAACGAACCGACTGACTCCCGCCTTCCATGGCAAGTGATAGTGAGAGGTCTCTTTCGGTGGATACAAACTTATATCTTCTGGCCCCGTGAAAAATAGAATGAAGACGGCGTAGCAAACAAACCACACCGTATAAAAGGACTTTGTTTTAAAAATAGTGCGAGCGGTGAGCGACGGCCGGATGATCAGGCGAACTAGCATCAAGGCCGACATGATCAAGGTTAGAAAGAAAATCGTTGCTAGTATTGGGTAGGCCACGCTGACATCTTAATTCATTTAGAATCGATGGTCTACTGCACGATTTTGAATTTGGTTTTGACGTCTTCATCCGTGGCACAGTTAAAATGCCACCACTCATTGCTGATCGGAATAAACCCTGCCGAGGTCATAACGTAACGTAACAACAGGCGGTTTTCGATATTTTTTAGAGTCAGCTTCTTTTTAGCCATCAGTTGAATTTCGTCGCGAGGGTGAGATTCGTCACCAAAAAAATCAAACGGTACACCCATATCAAGTGGCCCAGAACCTTTCTTGCTGATGGTAATATCTAGCGCACACCCATAATTATGAATCGACGCCAGCGAAGTATTCGGATCTGAAACGTAAGGTTCAGATGGGGTACCTTTCACGACATCCCACATCTGCAACTGCACAGAGCGAGGGCGCAAACAATCATAGGCATGAAAAACAAGTGTGTGATCGATTTTTTTTAGTTTCTCGTTCGCCTTTTTCAACATGGCCGCGGTTTCTCTGAGAACCAAACACTCTTTCAAATCGGTGTACAAAATCTGTTTGGCAAAATTGTCAGCGGTAGCGTATTTCAGATCGACTTCAAGATCTTTAACATAATCTTTTGCGACCACCATATTGGGGTATTTTGCGGCGGGAGTTTCGGCGTAGGCAACGGGCGACATTTGCGCTAAGAATAGAAATATCATCGTTAACATGAGTCGATTGTTTGCATATTGCGCAGTGAAGTCAAACCTGACCGAATTCTCACAAAATTTCTGAATGCGACAGTTTTCCCGACCAAAGTTGGTCGAGGCATTATTTTTCGATTTGAATAGTCGGGGCCATATACTGCGTTCGCGTTTTACTCGTTAGCCTAAATTATATGAAAAAACTCGTGCTGACGGCGTTGGTGGTGGTGTGGTCGCAATTGAATTGCTTAACAGTCGCAACAGCAGGAGCAGAGAGGCAGCCGCCTGAGAGTGCGGTAAGGTCGCTCAAGATTCTCACACTCAATTTTAATTCTGAAACTAGTAACCACACATTAAGACAAAAGCGTTACGATCGACTCAAAGATTACGTTCGCGAAAACGATCTTGATATTATTTTTGTACAAGAAGCGTGGCAATTTGGGCGCTACAAAGACTTCGCCACAAAATTCGCCGCCGAAATGGATATGAATGTCGTCGACCATTTCGAAAATGGCATCAGCGGAATATTTGTGACTTCAATTGCCATCATTGCCAAGAAGCAATTGAACCTTCGCGATGCGCAGTTTTTTAAACTTCCGCACAGTGCACGGACCATCGGCGACGGCCACAAAAGTTGGTTTGGCATCGGCGCCGTTAATATGTTTATCGGGGGCCGTGTCACGTTACCATCGGGCGAGAATGCTAACATTTGGACGGCTCACCTGAGCACAGATTCTTCACGCAAACGATATGATCAAGTTCAGTTTATGATCAAAAAAATGAAAAGTTTTGCCGAAGAAAATGACCAAACTTGGGCCAACACAACAACAATTCTTGCCGGCGATTTGAATGCCGAACCGAACTCGCCAGAAATGGTAGCCCTACAAAAAGCTGATCTAACAGACCTGTGGCAAGCCAACCGACCCAATGACCCGGGCCTAACCATAGTGGGTGACGAAAACAATCCTGAGTACAATCCGATTGTGCACGGCGCGAATCAATTTCCGTCACAGGCGGGCGATGAACCGTCCGAGCGCATAGATTATATCTACGCACATTTCTCAAAACCAACGGCGACGTCCATTGGCCGGGTGTTAACCTCGCCGTACAAACATGTGTGGATGAGCGATCATTTCGGATTAAAAAGTGAAATCAACTTTGCCGGCTTAGCGGCCACGCCTCTACCATCGGCGGACTCAGATTTTAGTCAGCTTCCAGCGCCACAAATCCTCTCAATCACGGCAAAAAATCTCTATCAACTACCGGCGCACTTAGATTTTTCAGCTTCGGCAGAGCGGGGGCTTACAATAAAAAACACTTCACTGACCAGAATAGAAATTAACTTCTTAAAAAACTCAAAAAACGTCTACACTTCAGCCAACGGCACCGCCAATCGAAACGAAACAATGAGTTTCGTGTTCTTTGAGCCCGGCGATTATCCTTACCAAATGAGAATTCAACAGATCGGATCGCTTGGTGATAGTTATGTCGACGGAATCGTGCATGTTTACAATGCGATCAAGTGAGCGAGATGAAAGTTGAGCTATATCGACTCATCTTCAATCTTTTTTAAGCGCTGCTCGAAATTTTTTTTGGTTGTCATAGAGGTTAGTGTATCCATCGAGCACAAACATATTCTTGGCATTTCGCTCTTCAAAAATCGCAAGCATGCGATGAATACTGGCCGCTAGAGTTTCAATTTTTGCATCCATTTGGTTGAAGCGGGCATCTATAGTGTTGAATCGAGCATCGATCTTGCTAAACCTTGCTTCGATCTCGTTAAATCGAGCGTCCACTTTGCTAAACTGTGCATCGATAGAGTTGAATCTACCATCCAAATCATGAAAGCGACCGTCAACTTCGCCGAACCGCGCATCCATCTTTTTGCTTAAAGCTTTTATGTCTAAGCGTACCGACGCTGTGTCTTTTTTCTGCTCAAGCCGGACCCGACCAGATCGACAAGTCAGCGCTCAAATGGTTTTTAGTGTTATCGATGTCTAGTGTCATCTGACCATCTTTTGCACTGAAAACTGTTTAGATTATGATGATGGTCTTAACCCACTTAAAAGAAATGTACATAAATTGGTGAGGCCCGCTAAAGGCATCTTTTTATTGAGAACACTTACCGAATTTTTGATGATTTCTCTATTCATGCCTACAGTTGATACGTAATAAGCATTGTGGCTAGAAGCTCGATGATTTAGACCAACAACCTTTAAGGTTTTACCTTCTTTTATATAAATTGGTCCGCCAGAGTCGCCAGGAATTGGGCCCTCTTTAGTCTTCAAAATTCTGAAACTTTCTTTGGTGCCTGAATATTCCCCTTCCAAAGAAATTTCCCCGGCTTTGATGATGGGGTGAGCTGGGATTAAATCTAAACGATTATCTATGCTTATAATATGAAATTCATCTCGCGTTGGCCTTTCTGAAGAGGGAACAATCATCTCAGAAGTTCCTAGTTCAAAAGCAGAATCTTCGTATGCCCAATCTGGAATTTTCACAAACTCTATGTCAGAGAACCATTGGTCGCTTATGTACTTTGGGGAAAAGATTTCCAATTCTGATTTTGGTTTATTATCGGCTACAAAATAGGGATGTCTTATCATTGTGTTCATATTGGCAATGTGGAGTCGAAATCCGTTATGAGTTTTAATCCAAATACGAGTAGGAAGAATGCCAGCCCCGAAAGGAGTAAAATTGTGGGCTGCTGTGATGAGAACTCCTTCACGTAAAGCAACGCCCGAAGCAACGTATTGGTTTCCAGCAAGATCTGCCATGAAGAGAACGGCAAAGCCATTTGGGATTTCCTCATCCCTAAGAGGGGTCTTGGCAAAAACAGTTGCACATGCGACTAAAGAATAGACAATCAGGCAACGTAATAATGCGCTAGGTATGAAAGTTTTCATTCATATTTCTGGTTTGCAATTGGTGGGCCGAAACTTGTAGGGGATAGCAACATTGTGACCATCAAAGGAATAACAAATAGCCACGGGTTGAAATGTATATCGCTGACTTTTGAACGTAGCTAAACCGCATTGTTGCAGCTCACGTACGCGCCACCACCCCTAAAAATACTTATTCGGCTTTTGAAACATTGAGTTGTGAAACTTGGCAGCCGGCTAGATCTTTAACGATGAATTCGAAATAGTCATAGCTAGCGCGAGATCCAACATAAATTGAAACTTTATTGCCATTGATTTCAGTTGGGTTGCCCAGCATATCAGCATAAATTTTCGGCATACCAAGCTGCAAAGAAATTGATTTTGCAATGGTTTCTAGTTTGCTTTGACACGCAACTGAGGAGTCCATCGCAAAGGCTCCCCCAGTCATAGATAAAATGCTCAAAATTAAGATGAACCGTTTCACGAGTTACCCCCATTAAATAGTGAACGAACCGTACAGGAGAAAGTGGTGAATTTCTCCTGAGGTGTATCGACTTGAAGTATTTTCTTGTCGTGGGAGTAGATCGGTGCGCATTTGCGCAAAAAAAACATTAAACCGCTTTATTACGACGAGTTTTCAAGATTTGCTCACCGGCGTCAGTGAACCGCGATCGCAACTCATCAACTCCAGAAGCCTCTGTTGTGATCGCTTGCGCCGGCTGCTCTGCGCGCAGCACTGTGCCTTCGCGCCAGTAATAGCGATTGATGGCGTTTTTGGTCACAATGATTTCAGAGAAATAATATTTGCCAGAAAGTAATAACCGCAAATTCCACTCTTGTGGCTTGATCAATATGCAAGGCTGAGCGTTGAATTCGCCGCCATAAAAATAATCGTGACACGTTTTTGAGTCAGTGAATCCGGCAACCTTTGTAATCGACGCCTTTTTCTCACCCTCGTCTTTCAGATGAATGACAAAGAATTTATCGAGTAACGTCGTGAAGTTTGAGTGCACGTCGTTGGCGATAAAAAGAAACAGTTTGTTTTCGTCGATCACTTGATTCAAATATTGTTCGAAGGCCATACGGATTTACCCCGTTTTCTTGCCACCGCCACCGAAGACGAAGCCTTTTAGGCCGCCGCCACCAGTAACGCTGGATTTCTCCTCTTCGACCGAGTGAATCTTAATCCCGGAATCAGTAGCTTTAGCTGACGATTGCGTTTGCAAAGGAACCGAACTTGCCGATTGCGCTGGACGGGCCGGTGGTGCCGCTTTTGGCGGAGCAGCAGGTTTTTGCGAAGAAGACCCGCTGCTACTTCCAGAAGAGCTCGAACCGCTCGAGCCACCCGAAGACTCTTTCGTGGTCTTACCTAAAAAGTTGTCGGCATTCTCTTTCGAAACTTTACCTTCGCCGACTAGCTTCTTCAGATGCATCTCAAAATTCATCATACCATCACCGACGCTGGTTTGCATAATAGATGGTATTTGAAAGGTCTTGCCTTCTCGAATTAAATTCGCGACAGCAAAAGTATTCATCAATATTTCAATGGCCGCAACTCGACCAGGCTGGTCAGCGCGGGGAAAGAGCGTCTGCGCGACCACTCCACGTAAAGACTCTGACAACATCACACGAATCTGTGCTTGTTGAGCTTCTGGGAATGCATCAATAATACGATCGACAGTCTTGGCGGCCGAATTCGTATGTAACGTACCAAACACTAAGTGACCGGTTTCAGCGGCGGTGATGGCAAGAGCAATGGTCTCGAGATCGCGCATCTCGCCCACGAGTATGGTGTCTGGATCTTCGCGAAGTGCTGCCTTCAAAGCATTGGCGAAAGATTTTGTGTGTGAGCTGACTTCTCGTTGATTAAACAAAGACTGTCTATTTTCGTGCACGAATTCGATCGGATCTTCGACCGTCAAAATGTGACTGCGTTCGTTCATATTGATGGTGTGAAGCATGGCCGCCAAAGTTGTCGATTTACCCGAACCGGTCGGGCCAGTCACCAAGATCAACCCACGTGGAATTTCAATCAGGCGCTGAATGGTGTCGGGCAAGCCGAGCTCTTGAACAGTTTTGATTTTTTCAGGAATCACCCGAAACACTCCGCCCATTCCGCGACGTTGCATAAAAACGTTACAACGAAAACGGCCGAGGCCGGGTACGGCATAAGAGCAATCGAGCTCCCAGTTTTCTATGAAGAGGCGGCGCTGCTTTTCGCTTAGAATTTCAAATATAAGTGCTTGAACAGCCTCATTATTCAGCTCGGGGTGATCTAGTTTTACCATTTCACCATGAAGTCTTAAGAATGGAGGAGCGCCTGCACTCAAGTGCAAATCCGAAGCATTTTGGGCAACCATGATTTTGAACAGCTGATCTATCTGTGCCATCACTAGTCCTTTCGGTTATTTGGCTACCGAATCTGAGGTCTAAGTGCTAAGAACGTGGCAATATGGCAGCTGAAATTCTCATAAACGTACATTCTAGCCAGACGCGGGTCGCCTATGTTGAAGACCGCACCCTTGTTGATCTCAAGATTGAACGAAAAATCTCCCCGACCATGGTCGGGTCTATCTATAAAGGTAAGGTCTTAAGGGTGCTGCCAGGCATGCAAGCAGCTTTTGTTGATATTGGCCTCGCCCGCGCGGCATTTTTATATGTCGGCGATATTCGTGGTGATGCTTCTGGCGAAGAAGATTTATTGTTTGAACCGAGCGATGAAAATCGCAGCGAAAACGCGTCTCTGCCTGAGCCAAAATCTGAAGATTTAACTGACCAGAATCGGCCGCAAATTCAAGATCTCATTAAAGCTGGACAATATTTACTGGTGCAAGTGGCGAAAGATCCGCTGGGCACAAAAGGTTCGCGTATTACGACCCACATTTCACTGCCCGGGCGAAATGTTGTTTATATGCCGACAGTGAATCACGTTGGTGTGTCACGACGAATTGAAGATGAGGCCGAACGACAACGTCTGCGCGCCATCGTCGATGCAGCCAAACCGCCAGGTGGAATCATCGTTCGTACAGCAGGAGAGGGTGCCACCGAAAACGACATTCAATCTGACATCGACTATTTGTCGCGTTTATGGGCTGAAGTTCAAACTGGCTACGATAAGAAAAAAGCTCCAGGCGTCATTCATTCTGAAATCGACGTCGAGTTGCGAGCCCTACGTGATCTGCTCAATGAACAGGTGGAGCGAGTCATAGTCGACGACGCGCGCGTGCACAAACGAGTGCTATCTTTCGTCACTCAATTTCTGCCTAAATTTAAAAATCGAATTATATTGCACAAGGGCGATAAGCCACTTTTTGATCAGTACGATATTGATCTTGAAATTCAACGGGCTTTGAGCCGGCGGATTTGGCTAAAGTCAGGTGGTTATATTGTCATCGATGAGGCCGAGGCGCTGGTTGTCGTTGATGTAAATACTGGTAAGTATGTGGGCAAACGTGATCTTGAAGATACCATCGTGACCACTAATATTGAGGCGGCTCGCGAGATTGCCCATCAGCTGAGAATTCGCAATTGTGGGGGTATTATCATTATCGATTTTATCGATATGGAAAAAGAGACCCACCGCGAAAAGGTCACGGCCGTATTTAAAGAGGCTTTGGCAAAAGATCGGGCTCGAACATTGGTTTCGCCGATGTCAGAACTTGGGTTGATCGAAATGACGCGAAAACGCATTCGCCCGAGTCTGATTTCATCTCTTTGCGACCTCTGCCCCTATTGTGAGGGTAAAGGTTACATTAAGCAGAAGAGTACGATTTCACATGAGATTTTTAGAACTTTAGAGAGAGATGCCTCGCGTCATCAATCCCAACAGAGCACGGTTGTGCACTGTCACTCTGAGGTCGCCGATTGGATTTATGCTGAAGAAACCGAAGCTTTGGAGCAGATCGAAACCAACCTTGGGCATTCGGTCGTCTTCAAAGTTGAGCCCGGATTTCACCTTGAGCAGTTCGACGTAGAAACATAAGGCTTCAGACAATTTAATGCTGGCAAGATAAAGCCTGGGGATATGCCGTTGACTTGACTTACGCAACATGGCAGATACTACCACTCCCGAAATCTTTGGAGGTTAGAAAATGTATGCCGTAATTCGCACCGGTGGAAAACAATATACAGTCAGAGCTGGTGATACTCTTCGTGTTGAAAAATTGCCCCAAGAGCTTGGGTCAGAGTTTGAACTTGCTGAAGTTTTGTTAGTTGGTGGCGATCAAGTTCACGTTGGTGAACCGACCGTTAAAAACGCAAAAGTGACCGTTGTGGTCACTCAACAAGCAAAAGCACCAAAATTGATCGTTTTCAAAAAGAAACGTCGTCAGGGCTATCGCCGCTTGCACGGCCATCGCCAACTTTTTACTGAACTTTTTGTTAAAACAATCACTGGCCCAACAGGTGAAGTCAGCCAAGCTGAAGGCACTGCACGCGTTGTTGATCCACAGAAAAAAATTGATCGTTTGGCGAAAATGAAAGCTGAAGGCAAAGAGCATTCAGTGAAAGTTAAAAAAGTAGCTAAATCGACAGGAACTAAAAAAATGCCGAAGAAAAGTTCTGCGGCAAAGAAGACAGGCGCTAAAAAAGCGGCCACGACTAAGAAAAAAGCAGCGAAGTAATTTTCAATTAAGAGGTTTTACGTATGGCAAGTAAGAAGGCAGCGGGTAGTACCCGAAACGGTCGAGATAGTCAGAGCAAACGACTTGGCGTAAAAGCATGGGGCGGTCAAAATGTTTTGGCTGGAACCATCATCGTTCGTCAGCGAGGAACAAAATTCTATGTTGGCCGAAATGTGCGTATCGGCCGCGATCACACTATTTATTCTGTGATTGATGGCAAAGTGACATTTGAACGTTTCAGCAAACAAAAATTTCGTATTAGTGTTTACCCCTCAGAGCGTAAAGTTGGTGTTGCTCCCAAAGCAACAAAAGCGACAGCAGCTTAATTTTAGCGTCCCAAAAAAATAGGTAGATTAGAGTGAAATTCGTCGACGAGGTAACGATTGAAGTTGCCTCCGGTCGTGGAGGCCGGGGCCATGTGAGCTTCCGACGCGAGAAGTTTGTTCCGCGTGGTGGGCCAGATGGTGGCGACGGCGGTCGCGGTGGGAATGTCATATTCAAGACGTCGACACGACTGCATTCACTCCTCGATTTAAAAATTAAAACTAAATATCGTGCGCCAGATGGCGACCCCGGCATGAGTCAAAATCGTTCTGGTCTCGATGGCGAAGACCTCGTGATCTTAGTGCCACCCGGTACGTTGATCAAAGATACGAGCGGCACCCTTGTTCGTGATCTTGGCCCTGATGACGAGTTCATTTTTCTTGAAGGCGGCATCGGCGGCCGAGGCAACCCATTTTATAAGTCGAGCGTCAATCAAGCTCCTGGGGTCGCACAAAAAGGCATGCCGGGCAAAGAAGCGACCATTCATCTTGAGCTAAAGTTGTTGGCCGACGTGGGTATCATTGGTTACCCAAATGCCGGCAAGTCGACCTTGATTTCGCACGTGTCGGCGGCCAAACCGAAAATTGCAGATTATCCGTTTACAACTCTAGTGCCAAATCTTGGCGTTGTTCGCGTCAGCGACGAAGCCAATTTCATTATTGCTGATATGCCGGGTTTGATTAAAGGCGCCCATCAAGGCGTTGGGTTGGGCACTCGATTTCTAAAGCACATTGAACGAACCAAATGTTTTGTCCACGTGGTTGATGTGGGTGGTGTGAGTGAGCGCGATCCCGTTCAAGATTTTCGCGACATCAACGAAGAGCTAAAACTTTATGACCGTGCTCATCGAGGTCATGAAGACTTTTCGCCGCTGTCTCGACGTAAGCAGATTGTGGCTTTAAATAAAATCGACATATTGCCAGAAGAAGAAGTTGCGAAAATAACTACAAAGTTTGAAAAATTTAATTTTGAGGTCATACCGATTTCGGCGGCGACTGGTAAGAACTTAGACAAACTCGTGCAGCGCATGGGAGAAATGGTGTTCAATGGCGACGAAGAAGAAGACTACCAAAAAAACGTCGGCAAAGTTAAAGGCCAAAAAGTCGTCTCCAAAAATCCGGTTAAAAAAATCGCAAGCAAAAAAAGCAAAGCCAAAACGAGCGGCAAAAAAGGTGCTACCCAAAAAGGTACAGCCCAAAAAGTCGCCGCAAAAAAAGGCAGCTCAAAGAAAAGCTCAGCCAAAAAACGCCGCACCTAAATTTAAAGTCGGCATTTTCGGCGGTACCCTTGACCCCATTCACTTTGGGCACCTGAACGCCATCGACACCCTTGTCGAAAACTTGGGCCTTGACGAACTTTATGTTATTCCGGCTAACCAAAATCCGCTGCGTACCAATGCTCGTTCGGCAGAAGGCCGCCATCGACTCAAAATGGCTGAAATTGCAATTGCTGAACTGGCTTCGTTGGGCAAAGTGAAAGTTCTAAGTGACGAAATCGATCGCGGCGGATTGAGTTACACCATAGATACGCTGACTCGAATAAAATCTCAGAGAAAAGATATCGAGTTTTATCTGTGTATGGGTGCAGATCAGCTCGCGGGCTTTAACAAGTGGAAAGACTATAAAAAAATACTATCGACCGCTAATTTGGTTGTAACAACCCGGCCGGGCCACGAATTGCCGAAGGCCAAAACTGAGCTGCCAACTTGGCTACAGACTGAACTCTCGACATTTCGGTATCCGAAGTCGGCGTTTAAATCTAAGAAGACCATTCAGTTTATTGAACTTCGAGACATAGATGTGTCGGCCTCTGAGATTCGTCGAAAAACGCGACGTAATGAGCAGGTTGAACATTTAACTCCACATGCAGTTGCTGATTACATTCGCGACAACAAAGTCTACACAGCGGCAGATCTAAAAATTGCTGATTATCAAGAATTTGCGAAATTTTGTTCGCATGTAATGGGTGATCGCGGTGCTTTGGGAATACAAGGCTATGATTTGCGAAAGCTCACTCAACCCGCTGAGTTTTCAATTGTTGCCTCTGGAACTAGCACTCGACATGTGCGCGCGCTCTGCGAAAATGTCGTGAAAGAAGCCAAAGAGCAGTTCGACATTTACCCGCAGAGCACAGAAGGCCTACAAGAGGGTCGGTGGGTGATTATCGATTACGGTTCATTGATGATTCATTTCTTCTACGATTTTGTTCGCAATGAATATCGCATTGAAGATCTTTGGTCTTCGGCGCCGCGAATCGACGTATGAAACTCACGCTCATTTACCTAAAGGGCCAGTCATCTGATTGGGCCGAGGCTGGATGTAGCGAATTCGTAAAAAAAATTTCTTTGATGACGCCATTTGAAGAAATGGCCATTAAGGCTCCTTCGCGTGATCGAGGTCAGGCTGCTGAAAAAAAAGAAGCCGAAGGCGAGGCGTTGCTTAAAAAATTAGACAAACCAGGCGACAAGCTCATTCTATTCGATGAAAAAGGTCGTGCATTTGAAAGTTCGCGAAAGTTTTCAGAGTATTTGGTTAAAAAAATCGGCTCGGGCAGTGGTCGGCTAGTGTTTGCGATTGGCGGCCCGTATGGTTTTTCAGATGCTGTTCGTCAGCGTGCCGAAGAGTCAGTAATGCTTTCGACCTTAACTATGAATCACCATGTGGCGCGAATCATGGCGCTTGAACAATTGTACCGCGCAATTTCGATTTCGAAGAACTTACCATACCATAACGATTAGTTTTTTCGAGCTGCAGAACAAGGCAACCAAAAAGTTGACTTGTTCGACAGCAAAGAAAAATACACTGTTAATTAATGGCCCCAGAAAACTTTGTCATGTTGCCAGCCGTGTCGCCGACTTCAATAGTGAACGCGCCTTTTTGATTCGCTGTTGGTAAGCGCATTAAAAACATGCCCTTGCCGTACTGACCAAAAGTTTCTGAGCCATTGATCGAATCGAGAAAGACTTTACGTAAATCGGGCCAGTGCCCATCAGGGCCGAGAAGTTGTTCGCGAAAATCCCAAGCGAATGAATGACCGTTTGCAAACTTGATGGCGGCGTACGGTGGCGTTTGGACATACACGCTGTTATCGCGAGTCTCTGTGGTGGCCACGACGATTTCGTCCACGTTTCCTTGTGCTGTTTCACTCTCGCGCAACACTTGTGAACGACCGTCTGAAGTTTTCGCGTACACATTCACAATCGTAGGCGCGACGTGATCAGGCACTTCAATCGAATAGGCTTCTGGATTCACAATAGTTCCGTCGGGTTTGTGAATATTATAGTGAACGTGGTGGTATTCTCCGTCTGGCCAGTAATAAACATGACCCACTTTTGTGCCAGCTTGAATCACTACTCCACCTTTGTTTAAGGCGGCGATTGTTGAGGCGGGTAGATTGGTTGAATTTACGTGGTGAAGTTCAATGCGATATCCGTCTGCGGTCACAATAGCGAGTTCGAAATAAGGGTCGTCGTGGGTTTGGCCCGTCCAGGGCTTCCAGTATTTTTGCGATGAGCCGTCTTCGTTTTCGGCATAACTGTAGTAACCAGCTTCAAGGGTGCCGGTCACCGGGGCTGTCACCCAACTATCGGCATTGGCGCGCAGATCGCAGCCACCATGAAAGTAAGCTTGAGTGCCGCCGTACTGTTGAAAGTTAACGTAGTTTTGCGCAATAGAATGGGCCGCATCTTCAAATTCGACTGGCCACTGTAAATTTCTTTGAAGAGCGGGAGCGGTTCGGCTCAAACCTAGTTTTGCCGATTGAGCGGCGCTGACGAAGGGTTTGTAGCCCATTTTCAAAAGTGTGGCTTTCGGCAAGAACCGTTCGTCGGCAGTCGCAGACGCACCAACGCATAGAACAAGTAGCAAAATAAAATTTTTCATGAATCCCCCCTAGGCAGAAACTCTAAGGTGATTTTGGTGAACCTGGCAAGAAGCTATTTAGTCGGAATGATAATTGCTCAGGCATTCGCTCATGGGCGAAATGACCGAATGGTTTTCAAATAGCATCCGATTGTGTCCGGCGTGTCTTAGAAAATCCGAGCGCCACCGAGTTTTGTGTTATCGCTGCGCCAACTATGCGGTGCAATTTCAATATCGCCAGTGGGCGCGCTGGCAAGAGGGAGTACCGATATTATCACTCTACGAATGGGACGAACGCGCCCACGGTTTGTTTCAAACTTACGCCAATCATCTGAAGGGCGGCGGTACCCCCAATATTTACCAATCACTTGCCGCTGATATTTTAATTCTCAGGGCACAGCAAAAAAAATTCGCCGACAGAACGACCACTTTGCCGTGGGTGATTGTGCCGGCCCCCGCCGCACAAGAAAGTCTAAGAGATCATGCTGGTGAACTTGCGTTTCAAATTGCTCAGCTTTCTGACGCCGAATATTTGCCATGCCTAAAAAGATTGGGTCAAAAATCGCAAAAGCAGAAGTCACTTAAAGAGCGATGGATGGGGTCGCCGATGCAGCTAAAAGGTGACCTGCCCAGGTCAGATCGGCAGTACATTTGGGTGGATGACGTCATAACCACCGGAAGTACTGCCAGTAACGCCTATAAGTTACTTGGCCGGCCACCTTTCTTCGAAATTTGGACGCTATTTAACCGACCGCGCTTGCGGGGCAGGGGGTGATTTGCTATAACGCGTCACAATGATTCGAGTTTTTAGAATTCACCTTATGGCACTAGTTCTCGGGATGCTCTTGCCGGGCAGTGCGCGAGCCGTAGCCGCCGACGCCATGAAAACCATTAAAGCGGTTGTTCATAAATACCAAGCGGCCCAGGGCACAAAAAGTTCGATTCAACGAACTATAAAAATCACCATGCTTGATCAGACAAAAACCAGTTCGGGTGAATTAGCGCTTTCAAAGGGTCGACTGCGTATGGATATCAGCGCTCCCGATGAAACCACCGTGGTCTTTGATAAAAAATTGGTATGGGTCATCACGCCGACACCAAAAGAATTGGGCGGTCGCTTACAGGTTTTGAAGGTCAAAACTTCAGATATTGATCGTCAGAGTCAGGCACCGATTGCTTTGCTCCTCGGTGATCAAAAGGCTTGGAATTTATTTAAAGTGAAATCGCAAAAAAAATCAGGTGACGTTCTGAGCGTATCGCTCGCGAAAAAGAAAAAATCAGATTCTGGAGTGCAAGGAATAGATCTTCAAATCAACGTTAAGAACTCAACCATTCAGAGTCTCGCCTATTCAGATGAATTAGATAATTCGACCAAATTTGACTTTAGTAAAACCGATTTTTCGGCGAAGCTGCCGGATTCGATTTTTACTTATACTCCGCCGAGTGGTGCGGAAGTTACGGAATTTAAATGAGCAACAAAAAGCGCGTTCACTTTGTTTCGCTAGGCTGCCCGAAAAATCTTGTCGACACCGAAATGATGTTGGGGGCTCTCCGCAGCGATGGTTACACCGTCAGTGAAGACGCCGAATCGGCTGATACCATAGTGGTGAACACCTGCGGCTTTATTGAAGAGGCCAAGCGCGAGTCGTTAGAAAAAATTATGGAGCTTTCGGCGTTGAAGAAAACGGGCGCTTTAAAGAACCTCGTCGTCGCTGGATGCCTCACTCAGCGCTACAAAGATCAACTTGTTGAAGGCCTGCCAGAAGCCGATTTGTTTGTTGGCTCGGGCGAGTTTCAAAATATTCATACAATTTTAAGAAATCGCGCCGCCGGCAATGCTGAGAAAAGATTTTTTCATTTACCGACATATTTGCAAGAAGAATCAACGCCGCGAGTGAACTCACAACCTGGTCACCGAGCGTATTTAAAAATTTCTGAAGGCTGCAAAAAACGATGTGCGTTTTGTGCGATTCCGTTGATACGCGGCAATTTGCAATCGCGAAAGATCTCAGGTGTTTTAAGTGAAGCTAAACTTCTCATCGCTGGTGGCGTGAAAGAGCTTCTCGTGATCTCTCACGACTTCACAGATTATGGTTGGGATTTACGCCGACAAGACCAAGCCGCGACCGAGTCACCTTACGAACTGCTAAAGACTTTATCGGATGAATCGGGCGCTAAGTGGATTCGTGTGCTCTATTTGTACCCCGATGGAATCACGCCAGAACTTGTTGAACTGGTGCGCACGCGTGAAAATCTTGTGAAGTATTTCGACATGCCACTTCAACACATCAACAACGAAATGTTGAAGCGCATGAATCGTCGCATGACTCGCGAAGAGATTGAAGTGGCGCTGGATCGCATTCGCACCGCTATTCCAGAAGCCGTCATTCGTACGCAGTTTATTGTTGGCTTTCCGGGCGAAACCGAAGAGCAGTTTGAAGAGCTGGTGCAATTTGTAAAAGAACAAAAATTTGATCGCGTCGGTTGTTTCAAATACTCGCCTGAAGAGGGCACCAAAGCCGGAGCGATGACCGATCAGGTTGATGAAGACATTAAAGAAGTTCGCTATCAAAAATTGATGGCGGTTCAGCGCAAGATCAGTCAGAAAAAACACGCCGCCATGATCGGTAGAATCGTGCCAGTGATTGTTGAAGGTTTTAGTGATGAAACTGAATTACTCCTCAAAGGTCGAACCTCTCAACAGGCACCTGATATCGACGGGCAGGTTTATATCAATGATGGCGTCGCTGAAGTCGGTGACATTGTGAACGTCGAGATCACCGCCAGCCACGACTACGATATCGTTGGCCGAATTGTTGAGGTCCAGTCCAGCCACCTTGCCACTGAACCATTGACACAAACCGGCGATGCGCGCTTAAATTAAAGCTGGTTGTGGGGTTTCAGGGTTTACAGCATTGGGGGTTAAAATGCCGGTCAATCCGTTGTTGGCGGCTTTTGTGTTTTCGGCCATTATTCTTTTTGTTATCAACGTCTTATCTAGCTAAAGACGCGCATCAGCGAATCCATAATTGACCACTGCGTCATAGGCGTGGTAGGCCCTTGGGTTCATGCGAAGTTGGCTGTTTTTCATCATTTTCACCATCACAAGTTCACTCTGTCAGGGGCTCGATTGGGCCAATGACTTTAATAGTTTTTTCGTTGAACCATCGACCATGGCCCGCGGTCGTGTGGCCGTTTCGTTGTCTGGCGCCCAAAGACAGTACTCACGCAAAGCGAGTGATGACGGTGGCAAGCAAGCTCTTGGCGGCCAAAGAACTCACACCTTGCAGAAGTTCGGTACTCGCTCAGCCGATATCGAGCGCACAGAAACAAGAAGCATTCGCCAAGAGAAACTCGCGCCCATGTATGTATATGGGCTGACATCAGTTTGGTCAGTGGCTTTTCGTGTGAGCATCATCAAAACCGACACCGACAATGACGTTTCATACACCTACATCGACCCAGCTAATAGCGGCAAAAAATTAACTCGTGAGGCGGGAGCAGCCTTGTGGGGCGAGACTACGCCTAGTGCCCACGTGTCGGGCAATCAAGTCGGTACAGCCGAGGTCTTAAATAAGCAGCTGCTAATCGGCGACAACGAAAGCGGTCTCGCGATTTACGAGAACTTGAAATTTCCGTCAGCGCAAACAGTTGAGAGTGATTATGCCGTCACCGATTTGCCCGAGCCACGCGGATTCGGATTTGGCATGGGCACGGCAGCCGCCTATCAACTTTCACGTCGATTCAAAACGCAAACGGGAATGATGTATGTGCACAACTTCGAAGACACTTTAACTACCCACGATTCTTTATTGAGCACTTCACGTCTAGAAAAGCTTCATCGCCAACCGGGTGCTGATTTTATATTCAGCTCGTCTGTGGTTACCCAGGTTGCCAACGATTTGAGCTTTAATTTGGGATGGCTATGGCAGTCGAAATCGGCTGATGAAATCAACACCGAAACAGGCAAAGTTAATGGTCCGGTCGAATACGAAAGTTTAGCTGTGATAGGGGTTGGTCTTAAACCGCAGGCTTTTGAGATTGCCAAAGAATATCAGTTTGGCGCGAACCTCAATTATTATTCTTTGCTCGCCGGCCGCAATGTGGCCGATGCAAATACGCTTGGGTTAGATCTTCAAGTTTTATTTTAAGATATGGCGCATTGCTTAGGAGTCACCGCCGCAGCAGCGGTGATCAACTGGATAAAGTGTCACCGAGCTCCCGCTGCTATTTATTAAAGAGCGGATCTAGCCCACGGAATAACGTCTTCATTCTCTTAAGCCCGCCAAATAATTGCTAGTTGCACGACTATGGTCAAAATCTTGAGAGCCAGAAGTACGAGAACGAGAACCCTCAGTAGGCCCATCAAATTTTTAATTGGTTATTCAATCGTCTCTGCGCTTGAATCTATGCTTTTGTCTAATTAAAAAATTATTTTTGCGAACCGATGAAGAGGTATGAAAAAGTCTATCTTTGGCGCCCTACTATTTTTTTTTGCATTGTCGGTCCATGCCCAAAATATGGACTATAGCTACCTGTTGCAAAATAGGGATATCAAAATTAATCGGCAATATCCATTCTTCAAAGCTCAAATTATAGAAAACCGGAGTAAATATACCACCAATAGTATGGGTGATATTAAGTCAAAATCAGGTGACTATATATTGTCGGTTGGCACCACTGGCTACATGGATGGTGATAATAAAGGGGCTTATTTAGTCGAAGGCTCGAGCCCGGCTGCTCTTTTTGGATCTTCTAATCCCAAAGCCTTTCAAAACTTCAACGTGAGTGAACTTAATTCGGAAAGCGGAGCGCTACGCGGCCATTCAGACTGTTCAGCTTTTAATCAGTCGACTAAAAATGCCGTCGGTATGAAAAACCAAACGAGAACTTACAAGTGCATCACAATTACACCCGCGCTCTGCAATGCGATTAGAGCTTCGAACGATGTAAATGACGACCATGGTGTCGCAACAATTAAACCGAAATCGGCGGCCGAAATCAAAGATGCCTTAAGTACCTGCAATCAAATTGTGAATAATTTAAAAACCGTTAATGAGTTAAAACCGGATGTGGTGAATGGCGTTGTGGCCTTCGAAAAAGGTGCATTCAAGGCCATTCAAGCTCAAGCCAATGATTTTTCTCCGCAATCATATTGGGATAAAGAAAAAACAGATGTTAATGCCGACGCCATTTCCGCCGACAAAACGAAAGAGGCATTGGCTTATTTTCAGTATATTTCAAGTGCCTTTGAGCAGTGCGAAAAGCTAGATCCTTATTTTTCGCCACAACCCAATGTGAAGAAGGCACAACCCCCAGACAAACATGCGGAGCTAGCTCGGTAAGGGCTAATTCGCGTAATTATAAATATCTTTGTAATTACGGCCGAGCTCTTCAGAATCCATGCCGTATCCGACCACAAAGCGATCATCGATAGTGCGACCTATATAGTCAGGTTTGATGGGCAGTTCACGACGAGCTGGTTTGTCGAGTAACGCGACGATCTTCAGACTCTTGGGCCCCGCCGCAAGTAAGCGACTGCGCAAGAAGCTCAATGTGCGACCGGCGTCGACAATTTCTTCAGCGATAATTATATGTTTATTGGCGATATCGACTGAGATGTCTTTCAAGATACGAACCGATTCGCCTTTTGGCGATGTGAGATGAACAAAATCAATCACAACGGGTAGGTGCAGCTTGCGAACAAGATCGGCGACAAATAGGCATGAACCCTTGAGCGGGCAAATCACCACGACCTCTTGACCGACATAATCTTTTTCAATTTTCTTTGCCAAGCCGTGCACAAGTTCATCAATCTCTTTCGCGGTGATAAACGGGATCATGCTTTCTTTTGCTTGGGCCATGGTGCTAGCTCCTTTAGATATCCATTTGAGGTGAATTTAACGACGTCACCTGAATTGTTTGCGCCAATCTTAAATAATCTTTTGCGGCGATATTGCTGGGTTCGTGACGAACGGCGGCTTCCCATTGTTCGATCGCCTCGGGCACCTGATTCGAATCATAATAGCATTTGCCGAGCTTCAATCGAGCGGGAACAAAGTGCGGGTACTCGCGAACAACTAAGCGCAATTCACGAATAGCCAAAGTGAAATTATTCAAAAGAATGTGACATTCGGCAATTGAGACTGAAATTTCAGGGCGGCGCAAAGTTGTTAAAGCCAATGCCTTTTGAAACTCAGTGAGCGCCTCTTCAAGTTTATTGTGACGCAAATACAATTCGCCCAGTTCATCGTGCTTACTCGCAAAGCGCTCATTCAAATGATGATTTGGGTTGGGTGACTTTACACTCAACATAGCACGAGCTTCGTCAAAAACCTTTTGGCCTTCTTCGTATTTGCCAAGATCATTCAAAATCACGCTGAGGCCGACCGAAGAATCGGTATAACCCGGGTTAATTTCTAGAGCGCGCTTGAACGATCGAATGGCTTTATTGAATTTTCCTTGGTCGTAATAAATTGTGCCAAGCATATGAAACACTTCTGGGCGCTTCGAGCTTTTCAATACCAGTTGATTAAGTAATGGCTCAGCCTCGGCATAGTGATCAGCCTTAAAATGCTCTTCGGCTGTAGAGAACAATTCTTGTTCTGCTTCAAAATCCATCCGCGAGTTCCTTTCGGGCTTTGTCGAGCTCAGGTGAATTCGGGTACTCGGCTAGTAATTTTTTAAAATAGGTTTTTGCTTTATCCATGTCTTTCATGCGGTAAGCGCAAACTGTCGCTCCATACAACGATTTCACCGCATAATTTTCGATCGGAAAGTTCTTCATCATGTCTTCGAAACGGCCGAGAGCGGCCTCCCATTTCATGCGTTTAAAATAAAACTGCGCAATGTAGTCGGCTTTTTCTGCCAACATCTTCTGTGCTTTCTCTTTGTACTCTTTGGCTTTTGTGACAAATTCGCTGCTCGGATAAGAATTGATCACTTGGTCAAAGTAATCAATGGCCGCAGTTGCCAAAGTCAAATCGCGATCTGTTGTCGGAGGCAGTTGGTTGTAAACGCTTAAGCCTGTTTGATATGTAACGTAGTCGATTTTTGGATGGTTTGGATGAAACTCTTTAAATAATCGATAAGCACTTTCGGCTTCGACATAGTTTTCACGGGCAAATTCGATATCAGCGATTTTTAGCGCAGCTTCGACGGCAAAGCGACTGTATGGGAATTTATTTTTGACATCCGAGTAAGCGCTAATGGCTTCTTCATAGCGCTCATCTTTTTCAAACTTTTGGCCCATAGCAAAGGCACCTTCGGCGGTGCTGCTATCGATCTTTTCAGCCGACGAACAGCCGAACATAGCCAAGACTAAAATGAGGCTTAAAAGTGCGCTCAATGTACTGTTAAACACGGTGCGAAATTTCATAGGCGCAGTTTATGTTCAAACCACGTCGTCGGTCAAATGTCGATACACGTTGACGAGAATTACTTTCAGCGAAGAAGCCACTGGAATCGAGATAAGCATGCCTAGTACTCCCAGAATCTTTGCTCCGAGAATGACTGATAAAATAACTGAAACAGGGTGAAGGTCGACAATGCGGGCCACGAGCAAGGGGATAATAAAAATCATGTCAATGAGCTGCCCCAGAGCATATACAACCCCCACTAAAATGAGTTGACCGCCGAAGCCCGTATCGGCAAATGCAATCACGCAACCCGGAACGGCGCCGACTATGGGCCCGATATAGGGTATCAAATTGGCAACACCAGCGATAACCGCGAGTAAAAATGAAAACGGTATCCCCATTATCCACAGTCCTATAAACACCACGGCACCGACGATGGCCGATTCGAGAAGGCGGGCGCGAATGAATTGGCCGATTTGGTCACTGATTTGACTTTGTAAACTCAAGGTCAACTCAAAGAGACTATTGGGCACCACTCGCAAAATCTGTCGCGAAATTGAATGACCGTCTTTCAAAATGAAAAACACCAAAAGCGGCGATAAGACTAAAACCGAAGCCGAAGATGACAAAAACCCAGGTAGACTCGTTGCGATCTGTGTCGACTTACTTGTGAGCCAATCTTTAACTTGATCGCTGACGTCGAAATGAAACACTCCACCTGAATTTGAATTCAACATCGCGGTGGCTGAATTAAAAACCTTAACAGTGGCATCGACATATTGAGGCAAGCTTTCTTTCAGAGCTGAAAGTTGTTTCACCACAATGGGCGACAGCGCCCAGATCGAGAGAACCAGCAAGACGTTGAACACCACGAAGACACCAATAATGGCCACGATTCGACTGAACCCGTGACCTTCAAGATATGAGATGACCGGCGACACGATGTAGCTACAAACTACGGCGACCACAAATGAGAGAAGTAAATTGTCGATAACAAAAAGTGCAATGGTTGCGAAAAGCAAAATGCTGATGAATACGGTGAACTGTATCCAGTGCTGTCTTCGCCAACGTGACTCAAGTTTTGTCATCGGGGCTCGGTTGCGCGAGTTCGCGCAGTTCACGTTTAACTTCAGTGAAGCGCTCAGCCGTTTCTTTCAAGCGACGGCCTAAAACCTCACCGAGACGAGTGAGAATTTTCACCCCAGTACGAGGGTTTCGCTCGATAATTTCGGCAAGGTCTGGCTTGAAAAACCCAAGTAAAATGGTTTCATCAGCGGCGGTGGCAGTGGCCGTTCGTCGTCCTGTTTGCTCAACTAAGGCGATCTCGCCGAAGAAATCGCCGCGGGTGAGGCGCGTGACAAAAACGTCTTGCATCAACTCGTCTTTAGCCGAAAGGTCTTCGACCGTAATGTTCACGTTGCCACGAACAACAATATACATTCCAACGCCAAGTTCACCTTGGCGAAAAATAGACTCACCGGGTTTATAGATACGGTAGTGCACTAACGACTTTACAAAAAGCAACTCAGCCTTACTCAGCGCCTTGAAAATATAATTTTCGGCGAGCACCGTATCGACTTCGGCATCTTTCGGGTTGCGTCGAAAAATATTCTCCCAGATGTAATTCACCATAATTTTTGTCGCCCTGTATTTTGAAATAGCGATTCAGCTGGCACCCAGCCAACTTGGCCAGACTTGAGCGACACCTGCACCCAACCTTTTTGAGTGCTGCGAACAAGAACTTCAAAGCCCTCGAGCAAATCAAAAATGGCGTTGTCTTCAACGCTGGGCCCTGTGCGAATGGGCGTCGTGGCAGTGATCACGGTGGCGTCAATTTCATTCATGGCAACGAGCTTCGCGACTGAAAGCGCAGCCATTACGACAAACAGCCCAGCCAGCACACTGGCAACGATCGGAAATGGTGGTAACGGCTCTTCGTTTCGAAATGCTCTTAGGCGTTGACTCACGTAGCGAACAAAAAGAAAGCCGCCAATGCTGAGAAATAACCAAGTCGCTATAGCGAGTTTATTCAGCGAAACGCGATCTAAAATGTCAGCACGAAGTTTGTTCCAGGTTGACACCTCTTCGTTCCAGTTGCGAGGCATTTCATGAGCAGCCAATTCGAGGGCGCTTGAAGCGGGCGCTAACTCTGGGTCGAGATATAGTGCCCTGCGCCAGAGACCAATTGCGAGGCCTTTTTTTTGTAACTTGTAAGCCGCCAGCCCCCAATTGTAGTGAAGCGCGGCAAAATCTCGACCGGCTGAATAAACGCTTTTAAATGTGTCAAATGCTTCAGCAAAATGTTGCTCTTGATACAGTTTCACTCCTGCTTCAAAAGTTGGCGCAGCGGCTTGAGTCGGAGCGGTAACCACCGCATCGGGCTCGCCCAAAGCACTAGCCGAGATCGCGATAAGAAATAGAAAAATAAGACGCATCATCAGCAGAAATCTTAGCCTTGTTTTCAATTAGAGCGAAGAGTAAAATCGAAACTTATTTGCAAAGGAACTCTAAATGCCGACGACAAAAGGCCAGCTCATGGCGCAATCGACGAAAATCCAGTCTTTGGTTCAAGATACAATCAAAGAAGTAACAACTGCATCTGCACAAATTGAGGGCGTAAGACCGCCAGATCCTGAACGTGCAGTGGCCATGAAACAAATGATTGATCATTTGGGAGCAGTGAGAGGCCGACCGCTTCATTATCCTTACATCGGTTCCGGTTTGGGTCGCGGGGTTTATGTTGAGCTAGAAGATGGCAGCGTAAAATTAGATTTAATTAACGGCATCGGCATTCACATTATGGGACATAGTCACCCACGTGTAATGGCCGCCACTGTTCGTGGCGCTCTGCAAGACGTTGTGATGCAAGGAAATCTCGAGCCCAACAAAGAATATTATGATTTCAGCAAAAAACTTCTCGATCTCGCCAGCCGCAAAAGTCGACTGAAGCATGTCTGGCTTTCAACGTGTGGCGCAATGGCCAATGAGAACGCACTGAAAGTTTGTCGGCAAAAAAAATCACCGGCGCGAATGATCATTGCGATGAACGCCGCATTTGCTGGCCGTTCGAGCATGATGGCAG
>Ga0207013_1012_pt1 | contig 34701 bp, 38 predicted proteins | sample Alteio_BWMinCont_55_FD_153501 | JGI IMG/M metagenome (GOLD analysis project Ga0207013, IMG submission 153501) | Enriched cells from forest soil in Barre Woods Harvard Forest LTER site, Petersham, Massachusetts, United States -... | ecosystem: Environmental > Terrestrial > Soil > Temperate forest >...
AATACCATCAGACCTGACGACACATTTAAGGTACAAACTGACGAAGAAATGAGAATCACTACCGCCAACAAGTAATTTAAGCAAATGAGAAAATTAGTCTACGCAATCAACACAACCTTAGATGGCTGTATTGACCATACCAAATTCTATCCCGATGAAGATACAATGGCGTATTTTACGCAGCTCACACGGGATGCAGGCGCATTCCTTTACGGGCGTAAAACTTATGAATTGATGGTTCCTTATTGGCCCGATGTGGCGAAAACGCCCCCCCGGGCAGGATGACAGAAGTGTAGATATCGAATTTGCCCGGGCATTTGACGCCGTTGAAAAAATTGTTGTTTTCTGGCAATCATTGGAAAGCGCCGAAGGAGAGAAAACGAGCATCGTCCGTACCGGCCTCCAGGACGAAATACTTAAATTGAAACAGGAACCAGGCAAGAATATTTTTACCGGTGGTGTACACCTTGCTTCGCAAATGGCAGAACTTGGCCTGATTGATGAATATCATATAGTGGTGCACCCGATAATAGTAGGAGAAGGGCGGCGGTTGTTTGACGGTATAAACCTACAGGAGAAATTACAATTAAAACTTGTGGGGTCGAAGGTTTTTAATTCGGGGGCGGTTGCGCTGAGGTATGTGAAGGAATAACTGGAATACTATCTTTATCCGGTTTCCGAAGTTTATAGACTTTGGACGATACGCGTGCAATTCGATATCAACAATTATTTTAATTCTCATGATCAAACTACTCTTAACTTCTTCCGGTATTTCCAATAAAAGTATCAGGGACACGCTCGAACAGCTCATTGGAAAGCCCATCAGTGAGTCGAACGCGCTGTTCGTTCCGACAGGCGTTTATCCATTCGCAGGCGGCCCGAATTACGCCTGGTGGCCGATAGCAGGAAAGATGAAAGGCGCCCTCGTTGACATGGGCTGGAAAACAATGGGTCTCTTTGAGCTCACCGCACTTCCCAGTATTAAAAAAGATATCTGGGTATCTTCGCTTCAGGACGCCGACGCGCTGCTGGTTTGGGGCGGCGATCCGCTGTACCTTGCGTACTGGTTCGAACAATCAGGACTTACAGAGGTATTGACTTCTTTAAACAAAGATATGGTTTATGTTGGCGTGAGCGCGGGCAGTATGGCTGTAAACGCAATCTTTGACGAGACCGCCAGTAATCCGAGGGGTGGCAGCGGGACGCCGCTGACTATGGAAAATGTGGTATTCAATACAGAAGAAGGCGAAATCAGCAGGACATTCGTTACAGGTAAGGGTGCAGGGCCCACTGACTTCGCCGTCATTCCACACTTTAATAACCCTGATTTCCAGGACGCTTGCGGGCTAAATGCGGAAAAATGGGCTGCAAAAATTCCTGCAGCCGTTTATGCCATAGACGAACAAACCGCGATCAAAGTGGCAGACGGCACAGTCGGGGTGGTTTCCGAGGGGAATTGGAAACTGTTTAATGCCTGATATCTTTTATGTTAGGGCTCAATGGCATTTTCAATCAACCAGACGCCCCGATGGGACGAAAAAACAAAAAATGCTTTCCATAGGAACGCCTGGTCGGTAGAAATCGGCCAAAAAAATGCCTTTCGTTCTATAGGAACGTTTTGTTATCGCCGAATTAAAGGTAACGGAGCGATATATACACCTGATTTTTGTGGGTTAACTTAAACTCGCAGAGGGCCCGGCGTTCGGAAACGTTAAAATTGCTGCCATTTTAAAAACTGTTATCTACTATTATATTTTTATTGATATCGGCCAATACGTTGTCTATTGCGGTATTTAGCGCCTGGAAATATTCCTTCAAGTCTGGCGTTTTCAAAACAGAAGCATCGGAAAAAGTATACGACTTTGAGTTGATGAGTGATTGCATCAAATCGTCCATCGGTGTATAATTGGGATTCCACACATATTGGATATTATAAATACGTATCCTATATTTATTGTCTTTGCAATCAATCTGTAGGGTAAAATTATAAGTCAAAGTTAAATAATTAGTCTTCCAAAGAAATTTATTAGAAGTTACGATAGAAGAAGTTACCCTTCCTGCAACCCGCGATAAAACCGGGTCTCCCAATTGCAGTTCAGTCTTTCCAATGTAAGGATGAGTTTCGGCAAGCCAAAGCCCGGCATTGCTATAGAGCAGGTTTTTAGGCGCGTTTGGTACATCGAACACCCTTTCATAAACAACGGTATTATTAGCAAAAGGAACGTTTAAACCGACAGTATCTTTTTGTGCGAAGGCGCTTTTAGCGAAAATAATAAACGCCAGGATGAAGATCTTTTTCATTGTCATAAGTATTAAAGGTAAATAATATTTATTGGTAGGATATTGCAGAAACGCGAAAGTTTAGCGAACATTTTACTTGTAAACGCTTTGCTTTATAATATTTTGATAATGAGAATGTTAATTTATAATTTAATGAAAATTATAAACTACCCTATCCATCCCTTAATACGTAAAAATCCCTTGCGCTTCGCTGTCCGATTTCTGACTTCGGATACCCTATGCAGTCTCTGACTACACTTAAAAGAACAAACAATCCACATCAATGATTTGATCCAGCCCTGCATAATTGGAAGCACTTGAGTAAATATAATCCTCGGCGCGATAAACCAGGCCGGCCGCCACCGGGTTTTGATGGATATAATCTATTTTTTGTTGGGTAAACGCAGGCGATTCCAATTCAATAGGATGGTTATCCTGCTCCCATAATTGATATTTTTCGTCGCGTGTATGCAGCGACGCATAATATTTAAACTGGTGCAGCATCCAGTCGCGACGGCTTTCTACTCCGCTATTTTCTATCGCATCCAAAATCCTGGTCGACGTAAATTTTTTACAATCGCGTATAAAATCACTGACGGTAAAACCGTTATCTACCGAAACTATTAAGTGGATGTGGTTAGACATGATTACATACGCATGCAAATGCAGCCCCTTTTTTCGCTGACAATATTTAAAAGATTCGATCACAATATCGCGGTAGGATTGCCTGGTAAAGATGCCTATCCACCCTACTACCGTAAACGTGAGAAAATAAACAGCCTGTTGATTATGAATAATGTAGCCCTTGCGCGCCATAGCCTGGTTATTGGTTGAATTAAAGGTAGGCGGTTGGCTTGATAATCGCAAATTTATATAAAGCGGTGTTGTTTACTGTCTGGCGTTGCGTTGGTGTAGTCAGAGACTGAAGGCATATGGTATCTGAAGTCAGAGACTTCGGCTATCGGGCCTTATAATGGGTGCTTTCTTGCTTATACTCGTCAAATATTTCATCCAGCTCTTTAAATTTGAATCCTTTATTCTGAATTTTCTGGACTAACGCGGGATCATCAGCGAACGCCTTGCTCAATACGTCGATATAATTGGCTTTGGTTATTTCACGCGTGGTATTTCCATCCAGGTACATTGGGATAAACTTTTTAAGCACCGATCCCGGTGATTTAGACACCGGTCCGCCGAGCGCCACATCGGGATTGCCGGGATGGAAATCTTCACGGATCTTAAAATAAAATGTTGTGACCGGTGTTGCACACCAAAATTCGGCCAAATACTTTTTATCGTCCTTATTGTCTTCGGTTACTACAACAAGGCTGTCATTTCGCAAAGGTATTACTACTGCTTTTATGTCGGCAATCGCTATTTTTTTAAAATGGGCGTTTTCGTCACTTTTAAAAAACAAATGAACGGCGGTTGGCGTCCCGATGTAAATTAAGCCAGTCACTTTTTCTCCCGAAGGTGTATAATAGGTGCCCGGAAGAAAGTATTTATCCTGAGCCTGGGCTGCAATAGATAAAAGCAGCAGGAGGGGCAGCAGTAAAACTTTATTCATAAACTTCATATCGATTGTGTTTGTGCAAAATAACTGTTAATCAAAGATATAATTAATTCCTGTAGCTGCAATCGATAAAAAAGCTGGTTAATGGCGCTAAACACATATGGTATCCGAAGTCAGAGAAATCGGACAGGGGTGCCTTTCGTCCTTCCACGGAATATAGTGATTTTAAAAATTGCTATATTTTTTTCTGGAAATTATTATTTAATATTGTACCTAACTTAAACTAAACAATATGAACCTACTCGTTATTATCGATTCGAAAAACCAGGACGAAACATTAGGAATTGAGATTGACCGCGTGATGAAACAATATCATTGGATCCCCATTCCAGGTTTTCCTTATGTGTACACTAAGGAAGAAAAGATTGATACCCCCGACTATTTAACAAGCATGATACAGCACGATATTGGCACGGCGGCCGATCAGGCGGAATGGAGCCAGGTAAAATACCTGTACACCATAAGCACGGGTCGCCCGCAACTCGGAACAACCCGGTAGCGCCAATCCGCCACCCATGCGGAGGCATCATTCGTTTGGCCATGCGTGCGGCTTTTCCCACCTTAGGTACTGTTCGCTGCCGCCCCGATTTATTGGGATGGCCCGTTGACAGGTAATGGAGTCCGAGACTCCTATCATAGCTAATCCGAAGTGGAACACTTAGGACACCGGCGAATGGGACTCTGTGAAGACGGGAAAAGCTTGCGGTAGTTTGGGAAAATATGCCGAATGCTTTTTTATAAGGTAAAGTTCCGCTATATTTGAACATACAGACGGTTACTGTTAAATAAAAAAGACATGTTGCTTATACACCCTCAATATATTAAAGACGCCGATGGCAACAAATCGCTGGTAGTACTCCCGGCCAAAGAGTTTGATACCATGATAGAAGAACTGGAGGAATTGGAAGATATTCACCTTTATGATGATGCTAAAAAGAACGATACAGGCGAACGCGTCCCCATGGAAGAAGCCTTCCGCACGATTGAGGCCAATCGCGAAAATGTAAAATAAATGGCTTATTCTGTAAATTTCAGCAAGCAGGCTGTTAAAGAATTGGCAAAGATCAATGAGCCCTATTACTCCAATATCAAGCAAGCTATCAGCGCACTGGCGGAAAACCCACGTCCGCAGGGTTACAAAAAACTAAAAGGAAGGGACGGTTACAGGATTAGGACAGGCGATTATCGCATTATATATGATATTTTTGATAATGAACTTACTATAGACATTATCGCGCTTGGGCACAGGAAAAATATTTACGAATAAGTACGAAATATCCCTGATTGTCGCGGGGTGGCAGTGAAAAATTGCTTGCAGGAGTACGAGGCTGCTGCAAAAATAATTTGCAATAAAATGGTATAAATGTTAGGTTTAGCAAAACTTAACCCGATGAACAAGTTGCTTTTTATACTACTATTATTACCGTTTAGCGCATTTTCACAGAAAGATCCATCCCAATATTTTAAAGACACTATAGTTTACGCGCCGCTTCCGGTTGATTCTACGGGTGCCATTGTTTTCAGACATGTGTATGAGGCACCTAATACCCCAAAAATTGAACTATACGCCCGCGCAAAAATTTGGACGGCGATTGCTTTTCGCTCCGCAAAGAATGTTATTCAGTTTGATGACGACCAAAAAAACAGCTTGATAATAAAAGGCGTTCAGGAAGGCGATAACAACCTTTGGTTTACTATTCAATTTACCATTAAAGACAATAAGTTCAGGGTTATAATATCACAGTTTTGGATAGAACGATTGGATGGCATGAACAATTCCCTGGTTAAGTATTACCCGGATAAGGACTATAAAGAATTGTACGAATACAACGTCAATGTTAAAAATGGCAGCGGCGATATTAACGGCGTGAACGGCCTTACAAAACATCATGAAAAGCAGAATGCAAGCCGCGTTCAAATTGTCAGCGATTTTGCAGGTGCGGAATTGCAAGAAATTCAAAAAGCGATGCAGAAATCGGCCAAAGGAGACGACTTTTAAAAAGCCTGAAGAGGCGAAGGATTCTCCACGCTGCCGCTACCGCAAGCCTCCCGGCTTGTGGCCCACATGCTAAGTAGCCATCTTGCCGGTTAAACGAGCCGCTAATCCACTATTACCTTCACCAATCCTTTAATGCCGCAATAATCCCTCGCGCTGCTATATAAATATTCAAAATCATTTTCTACGAAGCCAGCCACAACCGGATTTTCATGCGTATAGTCAATTTTTTGTTGTATCACAGGCAGGCTGGAGATTCTGATGAATGAGACCACACCATTTCGGCGCAAGCTGACCCCACGTTTCGGGGCAAACTGACCAGGGTATTTCGGGGCAAACTGACCCACCAAAACTCGTAGCAAATGCTGTAGAAGTAACCATCTTTTGAGGGCAAAAGACCTGTTCTAAGATGGCCAATTTAACAATCAGCATGAGTAAGATTAGAAAGATTTTAAGGATGACCAGCCAGGGGCGCAGCACACGTTTTATAGCTGCCCAGATTGATTCATCCCGGAACACCGTAAGAAAGTACCTGGCCGCCTTTAAGGTTAGCGGCTTCACCTTTGAAGAGGTTAATATCCTGAATGATAAGGAACTGGAGGCCATTTTTGGCAAGACCAGGGAAAACAACCAACCAAGCAGCCGCATGCAATCCATGCTGCGCTGTTTCCCCCACGTTGATAAAGAACTCAAAAAAACAGGCATGAACCGGCAGCTCCTGTGGGAGGCCTATATCAAAGAGTTTCCCGACGGCTATAAGTACACCCAGTTTTGCACGTATTACAACCAATGGAAAGTCAGGGTCAATCCGACCATGCACATGGATCACAAAGCCGGGGATAAGCTGTACGTCGATTTTGCGGGTGAAAAGATGAGCTATACGGACAAGGAAACCGGCGAAGTTATTGAAGTAGAAGTCTTTGTAGCAATTCTTGGGGCCAGCCAACTCACCTATGTAGAGGCGGTTATGAGCCAGCAAAAGGAAGACTTTATAGCGGCCTGCGAGAATACCCTGCACTTCATCGGCGGCGTTCCTGCCGCCATTGTGCCTGATAACCTGAAGGCGGCCGTAACCAAAAGCAGCCGCTATGAACCTACCCTGAATGAAACGTTTGAAGACTTTGCCGATCATTATGGTACAACCATATTACCAGCGCGGGCGTACCGACCGCGCGACAAGGCATTGGTGGAAGGTGCCGTTAAGATCATGTATACCAAGATTTACGCCCCTTTAAACAAGGATGTCTACCATTCTTTAACAGAACTCAATACGGCGATCTGGCAGGCCCTGGAAGTCCATAACAGCCAGCTGCTCAAGGGCCGCAACTACAGCAGAGTACTACAGTTTGAAGAGATAGAGCGCCAAACCCTGGCACCGCTGCCTGTCCTACGTTACCAGTTCAAAAAACACTTCTATGCCAGGGTGATCAAGAACGGCCATGTCAATCTCGGCCCGGATAAGCATTATTACAGTGTGCCTTACCGCTATATTGGCAAACGGGTTAAGCTGTTATATTCCCGCACCATTGTAGAGATCTACTCCAATTATGAGCGTATCGCCTTGCACCCGCGCGAAAAGAACCCCTATGGTTATACTACCGACAAAGAACACATGGCCAGCGCTCACCGCTTTAAAAGTGACTGGACACCAGACAAGTTCCTCGATTGGGCAGCCTCCATCCATGAGGATGTCAGGCTATATATCCTTCAGATATTGGAGCGTAAACAACACCCGGAACAGGCTTACAAGTCCTGCCTGGGGGTACTCGGCTTTGGAAAAAAGGCAGGGAACGAACGGTTAATAATGGCCTGTCAACGGGGGCTCAGTTATGGCCTTTATAGCTATAAAACCATACAACAGATCCTGGAGAACAAGATGGATAACTATGAGGAAAGCCCGTTTGCGAATGAGCTGCCTATGCCTAAACATGATAATATACGGGGAGAAGATTATTACAAATAACCAATAAACAACCAGAATAACATGAACACAAGTACCTTAGACAAACTGCGGAAGATGAAGTTCTTCGGCATGTTCCATGCCTTTAAAAGCAGCATGGAAACCGGTAAAACAAATGATTACACGGCAGATGAACTGCTGGCCCACCTGGTAGATGCAGAATGGGACGACCGACAAAACAGGCGTATCGAACGCACGATCCTTTACGCCCGGTTCCGCTATAAAGCCGCTATAGAGGACGTTCACTACCATGCCGACCGAAGTATCGACCGCAACCAGATCATGCGCCTGGCGGACTGTACGTTTGTTGACCGCTTCGAGAACCTGCTGATCACCGGGAGTACCGGTATCGGTAAAAGCTATATTGCTTCTGCTGTGGGTTACCAGGCTTGTGTATTGGGTTACCGGGTGTTATATACCAGTACGCCCAAACTGTTTGCCAAACTGAAGATGGCTAAGGCCGACGGCTCCTACATGAAGGAACTGGCTAAGCTCGAAAGACAGCAATTGCTGATCATGGATGACTTCGGTATCCAGCCTTTTGATGCACAAAGCAGGGCTGCACTAATGGAGATCATTGAGGACCGGCACGGTAAGACCTCGCTGATCATTACTTCGCAGCTGCCGGTTAGTAAATGGTTTGAAGTGATCGGTGAAAAAACGGTTGCTGATGCTATCCTGGACCGGATCGTTCATGATGCGCACCGGATCGAACTAAAGGGAGAATCTATGAGAAGAAAACGTAATATTGAACCGGAAACCAGCCATTAATGAAATTACCTTTTAAATAACTATTTTTGTACGTGCTTTTATAGCATTTGCTGCAACCCAAAAATCAGCTAACCCCTGGGTCAATTTGGCCCGAAATAGGATGGTCAACATCTCCATAATATACACCCTTATCTCCAAATGGAGGATATTATGGCTGCACTGTCTTACGCGGCATGGCGTTCCGGGGAAATAGAAGTTCCACTGGTAACCGCATGAATATTTTGATCGATAATTTAACCGGGCGCTACCTTAAGTATATTGCTTACCATAGTTTGTGAAAGGGTGTAAAGTTCGTTAAACCCCTCCCTGCCTACTGTGCGAAGTTTGCAACTTCGCACCCGTTTGAAAAACGAAGGACAGCGAATACAGTCCGCCTTGTGTTTAATCCCTGCCTTTACGTGCATATTCATCACGCAGCATCTTGACGAAATCCTCCTCTTTTCGGGGAAGAAAAAATCCGAGGATGCAATTGGGATTGCGTATGCATATTTGAATGTGGCTTTTTAGTTGGATACCCGAACCAGGGAAAGCTTCTCCGCCCTCCATAAACGCTCCCCGCACCGAATCAAAAAGTTGAATATTGGTATGCCCGTCTTTTGCAAATTTTTGGTGCAAATTAAATATCCTTTCGTTCATGAACTCAATTACTGCACAGTCCAATTCCCGTTTTAATTTATCCTTATGCTTGTCGCCGCTTACATCTGTATTTACAGGCATTGGCCTGCCGAGGGTATTGTTAGATAGTTTCATGAGGGTATAATAGGCTGCAACAACCTCAATGTGTTTGCTATCTAAAAGATCGCAACAATTGTTCAGATCAAGCACTGCACCGATCACAGCTGCTTCCTTTATCTTTTTTTGCGTAACATACCCCTCGGCCCACTCCAGCGCACGCATTTCATTGTATTCCCAAAAGTACATGCCATGTCCAAGCCAATCGTATGGCTTTTCGCTCTTTTTGATCAGGTCGGGATTTTGTAACAACTTGTCACGTGTATCACGATCACAGCCATGAAAACCTATTACCAGGTTGGGTCTGCTGTCGTACATGATGATTAAGCCTCGATTTTCCCGAGTTCTTTGTAAGGTTGGGTGTAATTACCGGCATTGTCAAGTATACCTGCTGAAATAAGGGATTTGAGTGCCTCTTCCTTCGTCAGGTCCTTTTCCAATTCCTTAGCTAAGTCAATTAATACTTGTAAGTCTTTCTCGCTCATTATTTTGAGTTGTTGTTTATTTACATATTCGGTATTACAAATTTACCAATTAGATTAAAGACCTACAAATTTTTCTTCGTGTTGCCCGTAGTCTTTCGTTGACGCTGGTTGTGGTTGTAATTAAGCAGGCGCTGCCTTATGTTTGTGATTTCGCTGGTTTTGCGGAAGAGGTACAAAGGTTGTTAACCCCTCCATACCCTCCCCTTGAAAGGAATTTGAGCGAACACTTTTATTATTTGTATATCCCGTATCATCCGGGCATCGTTCCTCATCCGCACGTCTTTCTTCTTCATCTGCACATCCGCACACCTGCACATCCGCACATCTTTTCTCCTCATTCATACATCGTAAAAGCCGGTTAACCGTAGCCAGGCCTATCCCCAACTGTTTGCTGATATCCCGCTGGCTAAGGCCGGCGGCGGCGAGTCCGGCTATTTTATTGGCAAATTGCCGGCGGCTGGCGGCGCTGCGGGTAAGCAGGTGATGGTGTTCGGCGCTGTAGCCTTCGAACGTGAAATGTAAAAAGGCGCCGGGCTTTTGGATACGGCACAAGCATACATTATCGGGGCCGTAGCGCTGAGCGGTGTTGCGCTGCTTTATTTGTTTGAGGTAGCAAAGTTGGGGGTTGGCGGTGCTTTTGCCGATGGTGAAGGCGCTGTCGGCAAAGTTGATGAGCAGCTTGCTGCCGTGCAGGTCGTCGGCGCTGATGGGCTGGGTGGCGTTGCGCCGTTTGGGGGTATGCGCCAGTACCAGGATGGACAGCTTGTGGTCGGCTTTTAGCGCTTTGAGGCTTTTCATGAGCGAAAGCGCCACCACCGAATTTTCGGTGCCGCCGCGCAGGCAGGTAATGTTATCAATAATGAGCACGGTGGCCTTACTTAGCTGTACTTTATATTCGATGGCGGCAATGAGCAGGTCGTTTTCGTCGACATTGGGCGGCGGGTCGGGGATGAAATTGTACTGTGCGCGGTAAAAGTTATCCGAAAACTGGTGGTCCTCGCCCCCATTGCTGTAGCGCTGCCCAAACTGGGCGCCGGTGAGTTCGAAATCGATATAGAGCACGCGGGCGGGCGGCGCCTGGCAGGCGAAAGGTGCGATGCCCTGCCCGCGTGCAATGCTTTCGCCAATTTGCACGGCCAGCACGGATTTGCCGATATTGGTATCGGCAAACAGCATACACAGTTCGCCCTGGTGCCAAAGTTCGCCAAACAGCATTTTGGCTTTGGGTTCGCGCCGGGCAAGTTCCAGCCAACGGTTACCTTTTTCGAAGGTGAACAGGCGATGGCTTTCTTCGGCGCTGGGCAGGCGGCGTTCGGGCCGGTTTTTTCTTTTGGCGGGGCGGTACGGCAGCCCGCGGCTTTCGGCGCGCAGCTGTTCGATGAAGGATGGGCGTTCGGACGATGGATTGGTTGACATGGCTGTTTGTATTTATGGCGGGTAGACTCACCCCCGGTCATCGCTTCGCTTGACCACCCCCTCTCTACTTCGTATAGAGGGGGAAAGAAGGCTGGTGGGGAGGGTGGGTCAACTATCGGCGCGACATTAGGAGCTGTGAACGATTACAACAAATTTAAGTGGTTGCAACCGTTAATGTGGTGACAGTGTTTTGTCAGTATAAACTACATAGGCGTTCGGAAAACTTGGGTTGCAGCTAAAATTTGCCCCCTGGGGTTTAAGTTTACCCATATAATAATTTTCCTTGAGGCGGCCTCACCACCCGCTCGTCGCGAAGCAATCACTACACTTGCAAAATCAATGAACCGGCGTGCATATGTTACCTGCCAGCCGCACGCCGTAAACACAATGCACTACATTCCGTTGAATGTCCTGTTCGGAGGTTGCTTCGCAATGAGCGGCTGTATCATCCTGAAACATGAAATTATTGATTATCACCTATTTAGCTAAATCAGCCGGTTTATTAAAAAACAAACCGGCTGATAATGAGCGTGTTTCACAGCGTTCCGGGTGTTCCGTTGTGAAAAATGGAACGCTAAAATGCGATGACGGTAAAATAACTTTACTGGTGGCCCCGTGACATAGCGTCAAAGGCATCTTTCGATATCTTATCATAATCGGGCGCTATACCAAACGTGCCGGCCGGGGCCTTTTGATCAGAAACGCCGGTTATGGTATATTCATTAATTACAGGTGCGCCATCCGGCCCCGTCTGGAATGATGGATATTGTATCGGGACGCCACCAATAGCTGCGTAATATTTGTCGATAACAGCAGCGGGTAATGCTATGTCATTGGTTATCCAGATATCATAGGTTTTTTGCGTCCTGGTATCCGTTGCCACTACTTTTTTACAGTTAAAGCCAGCTACCTGTTTTGTTTCGGTTGATGGCGCAAAGGTAAATGCCGGAAAAGTGCTTACCACCTGGTTAATTTCGGCAGGCGTATAAATTGCAGCTTTTTTTATCTTGTAAGCAGGTGCGTCAGCTAAAACAGCATAAAATTTGTAGTTGGCGTCGGCCAAAAGTTTAAGATTTACCGGGCCCGCAGAAAATATCGCTGCGGTGGAATCAGTTCTGAAGTATTGCTTCACTTCAACCTGCTGGCCGTTGCCGCTTGTTGTCATGGTTAACAGGCCTTCTGTATAGCTTTTTTGCGCACTGGCGCTCAAAATGGTTGCTGATAAGGCAATGCCAAGAGCAACACTCAAAAATTTGGTTTTCATAATTTTGTTTTTTATTTAATACATTTTAAAGATTAATTAATATGGATGAAAAATATTACTGCAAACTGCCAACCCCTAACTGCCAACTGGAACCGGCACGTATTTATTTACCACTTTTCCGCTCTTGTAAGCCATTGAGCTTTCTAATTTCAAAATTTTCCGCTCCTTAAAAATGGAAAGGCCGGCACCAATGGCAACAGGGTTAGTGATGATATAATATTCATCAATTAGGTTAAGGCTTATGAGCGAACTTACAAAACCGGCGCCGCCATAAACGAGCATATCCTTGCCGGGTTGTTCTTTTAGTGCCTGTACAGCCGTGGCCAGGTCGCCGTTTTCTACTTCGAGGTTGCGGCCGGGGAGGCTTGTTTCGCTGCTGCTGAAGGCGATCTTGCGGTGATTGGTAATCAACTTTGCCAAAGGGTTCCAGGGGTTGTCGGGCTGGTTGTCGGCCACGTTTTCCCAGTGGGTACAGAATCCGGAAGCAGCCAGTTTGCGGCCCAGCAATAAGGTATCGCAGCTGGAGGCAAGGTCGACGCCGAACCCGATAATCTGTTGTAAAGCCTCCGGGTTTGGTGTGCCAGGTATAAACACCCAGTCGTTTTCGCCATTTGGCCCGCCTACAAAGCCATCAATGGTCATTTGTATTTGTAATTTTAGTTTTCTCATGGTTATTGTTTTAAAATTGATTTATTCCGAAGCAAGTAATTCATCCAACACGGCAAATGTCGCTTCAGTGCCCTCTTTGAAGCCCCCTTCCACAAACCATTTGATGGTGGATTCATTTTCAAAGCTAATCATCATATCAACCTTCGTTCTATTACCGTCAATGGACGAGAATGTCGTGTCCCGGTATGATTTTGGGGCATCAGGGTTTGGGTTACCTTCCCCGTCACAAAACATACCCGTTGCGGAAATAGCACTGCCATTTTCAATTGCAGTAAATTCAGCATAAACCCAGTGTTTCTGGCCTTCCGGGCTAACCATGGCATAAAGCGATATTCCGCCGGCCCTAAAATCCCATGTTTTTATTTCGGCCCTCCATGGTTTCGGCGCTGTCCATTTTACGAGCAGGTCAGGGTCAGTAAAGGCTTTCCATACTTTTTCAACCGGCGCATTAAATTCGCGCACCATGTGGATCTTTTTAGCAGGAAGGTCTGGTTCGAAGAAAAAATTGTTTGTCATGATTGTTTAGTTTATATGTCCTTTAATAAGTTATCTAACTGGTTAAAACTGGTCTCCCACATCTTGCGGAAGGCTTCCATCCAACGGTCTATCTCTTTCATTTTATCAATATTTAGCTGGTAATAAATTTCCCGCCCGCGTTGGTCCTGGTCAACAGCGCCGCATTCGGCCAGTATCTGTATATGTTTTGATACTGCCTGCCTGCTGCTGCCAAAATGGGTGGCGATGGCATTGGGGGTCATGGCGCCTACAGTGAGCAGCATGAGTATGGCCCTGCGGGTAGGGTCGGCTATGGCCTGGTAAATATCTCGTCTAATGTCCATTTGCAACTATTTGATTGCAAATATATATGCAATTATTTGATTGCACAAATTTTTTTGAAAATATTTTAAAAAACCACTGCAGGTGTAATCATGAGAAAACAGGAGGGGATTTAAGCCAAAAAACAGGTAAGATATATTAGCTATGGATGGCGCGTTTCTTATTGGGTATTTAAACGGGCAATTAAAATCAAATATATAAAAAGACCTTAAATGTTTGCCGGGCGATACTTGAAAAGGCGGCCTTGCGTATACAGTAAGAATCGTAAGTTTGTTTTTAAACAATAAGCAACAGCACATGCCGGTTTTATCATACATATCGCTGCCGCCACTGCATGATGGCAGTTACCTGCAGCATATCCCAAGCCTTAACAAAGGGTTAAGGCTCAACCTGAAAAGTAATGTAACCTTTTTTGTGGGCGAAAACGGGTCGGGCAAGTCTACCTTGCTGGAGGGTATTGCCGAGCAGTGCGGGTTTAGCCTGAGAGGGGGCAGCCGAAACCATAATTTTAATACCGGGCACCGCTTTGAGGGGTACGAGTCGCCCCTGGCGCAATATGTGCAATTGGGCTGGACACCGCGCCGTATTTTCGATGGCTTTTTTATGCGGGCCGAAAGCTTTTTCAATTTCGCCTCCTATATAGATGAACTGGCTTTGGACGATAACCGTATTTTACGCGCTTATGGCGGCAAATCGCTGCTTGAGCAGTCGCACGGCGAATCGTTTCTTAACTTATTTAATAACCAGTTCGAGAATGGTGTTTATATCCTTGATGAACCCGAAGCGGCGCTGTCGCCATCGCGGGTGCTGGCCTTTATGTCGGTAATACACCAGCTGGAACAAAATGGCCGGGCGCAATTCCTGATAGCCACCCACTCGCCCATACTCATCTGCTACCCCGGCGCCACCATTTACCAGTTTGATGAAGAGGGCATCCGCGAAACCACTTACGAAGAAACCGAACATTTTAGCCTAACCAAATCGTTTTTGAATAACCCGGGGGTGTATTTGAGGCATTTGATGGAGGGGTGAAGAATACTTTATACTTAAAGTCCCGGCGGGGGCTATCGAAGACCACCCTGCACTGCTTGTTGGCAGTAACGCCGCAAATGTTTGTAATCGATTATCCATCCGTAATAGTTATTAGGTAACTCTTCAATTGTCCTGATGCATATTTGCCATGCGCAGGGTCTGTCAAAGACGACCCTGCTGAGACAAAATGAGCGAGGGATATATTTTGCAAGCTTTACAGCTTACTTACCAACTCCGCTATCCTGTTCGATATCCCTACCTCATTATCATACCAGGCTACCACCTTCACCATTTTGCCTATAGCCTTGGTGAGCGTGCCGTCAACAATTGACGAATGGGTGTTGCCAAGGATATCTGAAGATACATAAGGTTCTTCGGTATATTCCAGGATGCCTTTAAGCGAATTTTCGGCGTAGTGTTTAAATAAGGCGTTCAGCTCGGCAACAGGTACTTCTTTCTTTAGGTTAATGGACAAATCCACAATCGATGCGTCGATAACCGGGACGCGATAGGAGTAACCATCCATTTTCCCTTTTAAGTTTGGCAATACATCGCCTATGGCTTTAGCTGCACCTGTGGTTGTTGGGATGATGGAATAGGTTGCTGCACGTGCCCGTCTTAAATCTCTATGCGGTGCATCCTGTAAGTTTTGATCGGCCGTAAATGCATGCACAGTAACCATGTAGCCGGATTCCACCCCAAATTCCCTATCCAGTATATACAAAACAGGGGCAATGGCGCCTGTAGTGCAGGATGCGGTTGAATAGATTAAATCATCCGTTATAATTTCGTTATTAATACCGTGCACAATGGTTTTTACGCCGCCTGTAGCGGGAGCAGTGATTAATACCTTTTTTGCACCGGCATTGATATGTGCTTGTGCTGTCGTTTTATCCGTAAACCGCCCGGTGGCTTCTATCACAACATCAATGGCCATATCTTTCCATGGCAGCTTTTCGGGGTCACGTTCGCTCAGCAGTTGTATCCGTTTCCTGTTTACTATCATGGCATCGTCATCGGCAGACACTTCTCCCGGGAACCGGCTGTGGGCGGTATCATATTTAAGCAGGTGGGTTAATGTTTTAATATCCGTCAGGTCGTTTATAGCCACAACTTCTATTTCTGGTTTATTTTGTAGTGCCCGAAGGGTCATCCGGCCTATGCGGCCGAAGCCGTTAATTGCTATTTTCATATTGTTTTATATTAATTCATGTGATGTTAAAATGGGTTGCAGGATGTCACCGATACCAATAGCTTTTAGCGATGTCCTGAATGCACGGCGGTAATCGGAAGGCGTAACCATTAAATGCCTCAAAAATGTCCGCCTCATGGAAACCAAACCGCCGAGGCCGCATTTTTCAGCGATGCTTTCAAGTGGCATATCCGTATCTTCCAGGTATTTGCGGGCGGCTTCAACCCTTAGTTTTTCAATAAATTTAGCGGGCGGCAAACCGGTTTGTTTATGAAATACGCGGGTGAAATTTCTTGGGCTCATGTTCAGCTGTTCGGCAATTCGCGATACATCCAACTGTCCATGCAGGTTTTCAATAAACCAGCCATGCAATTTTTCAGCAATGTTTGAACTTTCATACGCCGGGAGCAAATTACCAAACTGTACCTGGAAACCGGGCCTGCTTAAATAAAAAACCAATTTGCGGGCCACCTGGACGGCAATATCTTTGCCATGGTCTTCCTCTACCAAAGCAAGCGCAAGGTCAATGCCTGATGATACCCCGCCTGAAGTATAAATATGCCCGTCGCCGGTATAAAACGCGGTAGCGTCCACATCTACCAGGGGATATTCCTTCTTTAATCGTTCACTCCGTTGCCAATGTGTTGTAGCTTTTTTGCCGTTTAATAAGCCAGCCTCGGCCAAAGCAAATGCCCCTCCGCAAACTGACCCTATGCGGCGTGTGTTCGTTTTATTTATCCCCGATAACCAATTATAGAACTCAGTAAATTCCGGCTTTTTTAAAGCCTGGAAATCATTGCCGGCTACTATCAGCGTATCAATGGGCGTTTTTATTTCCATTGCGCAGTACTGGCAAGCTATCTCTATCCCGGTTGGGCTGCTGATTTTTTTATCCATGGTAGGCGATACGATCAAAATATCGTAACCAGCTTTGGAGCCGGAGGCACTTAAACATTTATCGGCATTGGTGAAAACATCCGCAGGCCCCGCAAAATTAAGCAGTATATTACCCGACATAGCAACAATTACCACTTGTTTTCTTTGCTGGTCATCAACGATCATACATTCATCATCATTCACCTAACAAAGTTATATCTAAAATTTATTGTCTCAAAGGACATAAATTATACATTTTAGGCCAATTAACTAACTAAACTCTTTTCCAGGCGCGAACAGGCGCTCAAAACGCTATCATTAAACCATGATACCTGAAAAGGTGGCTTTTTTATACCTTTATACTAACATTTTGCAATCCGTTAAAAGCGCAAAAAAGCTACAATATCCGTCACCATAAAATAATAACCGCATGAAAAACGCCGATATCACCGACCCCATATTCCGCGAAGCCGTTGAAGCTATAGATGCAGGTGATATCGCCTCGCTAAAAAACTTATTGACACTGTACCCCAAATTAACAAGTGAGCGGCTTAACTATCCAAACGGAGGATATTTTAAAGACCCTTACCTGCTTTGGTTTGTGGCCGATAACCCCATCCGAATTGATAAATTGCCCCCAAACATTGTGGATGTTACCCGTTTGCTGATAGAATATGTGAAACAAGGGGCCCCGGATAGCATTCAACAACAATTGGATTATACACTGGGACTGGTGGAAACCGGTCGTATTCCACGGGAGTGCGGGTTTCAAATTGAAATGCTCGGCCTGCTGATTAATGCAGGGGCAAAGGTTAGCAACGTTATGGGCGCAATTACAAATAGAAATTTGGAGGCAGCAGAATATTTGATAAGCCGTGGCGCTCAGCTAACCCTTGTAGCTGCCATTTGCCTTGGGCGGCGCATGGATGATATTAACCGGTTGGCTGCCGCGGTCAGCCCGGATGAAAAATTAACCGCGCTAACCGCTGCCGCGTTTTATGGCAATGCCGGAATGGTTGCTTATTTATTGGGACTGGATGCAAATCCTAACGGCTATCCCGCCAGTGACAGCGGCTTTCATCACCATGCCACGCCGCTGCACCAGGCCGTTAGTTCCGGCTCGCTTGAGGTGGTGAAGTTATTGATAAATGCCGACGCTAAATTAGACGCCCCAGACAAGATGTTTAATGGCACGCCACTTGACTGGGCAATATATATGCCAACCGAAGCAGGCCAGGATGAAACCGCGAAAAAGAATTTTGCCCTCATCGCTGATTATCTGCGGGACAAGCAATAAATCGGGTAAAATGATAGTTGAAGGAATTGCACCCTTTGAAGGCTTTGGAGAAAATACAAATAGTTTTATTTCATACCTTCGTAGCATCTATTATCGAAAACATATGGCCCGTACTTTTTTTTCTTTCTTACTGATTAGTTATGCCTTTGCTGGTTTTGCACAAAATAAGGATATCCCTGCTTTGCTACAGGTTCCTCAAGGCAGCAAGTTAATTATGCACACTTATGCTAAAGGGGTACAGATATATCTTTGCAAGCAAGATTCCAAGGACACATCACGCTATATTTGGACATTTATAGCACCTCATGCTAATCTGTACGACGACAGCCGCTACCACCATCTTGTTGGTAAACATTACTTTGATGCAGGGAAAAATCCCATGTGGGAAGCTGCTGATGGGTCGACGGTCGTGGGGCTCAAAGTACAACAGGCCAACTCGCCAGACAGCCTTGCTATTCCATGGTTACTGCTGAAAATGGCCGCAACCACTGGGAACGGTATTTTAACACCTGTGGCTTTTATCCAAAGAATTTATACAAAAGGCGGCAAGGCCCCGGCAACGGCCGACAGGCAGCACGCAGGGCAAACTGTAGAGGTGCCTTATACGGCTGAATATCTTTTCTACAGCGGACATTAGAACCCGTACCGTATTTCGATTCCAATTTACTGGAAATAAATTTAGTAAGATAATTACCATAATCAGCCCGGCCTTTTCTTTGTTCTTCTTTAACTTGCCCTTTATCCGGAAAATTAAATGTACCTTGCCGACTTAAACAATAATATAATTAATATAATGGCAACAGGAACAGTAAAATTTTTTAATGAATCAAAAGGCTTCGGCTTTATTACACCATCTAACGGTGGCAAAGAAGTATTTGTACATGTTACAGGTTTGATTGACAAGATCCGCGAAAGCGATGAAGTTACTTACGAAGTAGAAGAAGGCAAAAAAGGCCCAAGTGCCGTTAATGTTAAAATAGCTTAAGCTGAATTGGCAAGATCGACTGAAACATTTGGTAAAAAGGAAAAAGAGAAGGCCCGCCTAAAAAAATCCAAAGAAAAGAAGGAAAAGGCCGAAGACCGAAAGGCTAATGCCGGAAAGGGCAAAAGCCTTGAGGATATGATGGCTTATATTGATGAGTATGGGAATATTACCTCCACTCCACCTGACCCATCCCGGAAGATAAAGATCAATGCAGAAGATATCCGGATTGGCGTTGCCAGGCAGGAAGACATACCGCATGATACTGTCAGGAGTGGAGTGGTAAGCTTTTTTAATGAAGCAAAGGGTTACGGTTTTATCAAGGATTTGCAAACGCAAGAAAGTATTTTTGTGCATATTAACGCTTTAACCGAGCCGTTGAAGGAGAATAATATGGTCACTTTTGAAACGGAGCAGGGTCAAAAAGGCTTATCTGCAATTAATGTAAAAAAGAAATAATTATGGTGGCCAAAACAACAGCGTCGGCAATTCAAAAGGAAAATTTCAAAACAAGGTTTGCAGAAATTATCGAAAACAACGCAAGTTTAAAAGATCAATATTCTATCCAGTTTTTTGAAACCGCCCAAAAAAGCAATTACGGTTTTACCGGGCGCGATGGAAAATCTTTGAATATTTTATCGAGCCTGAGTTTAGAAGAAGCTGAAAAGTATAAGGTTTTGAAAAGCTCCTGGCAGAATTAATTTGACCGGACAGTCGGAAGTCATTCTTAACAAATAGCAAAGGCCGTTTTGAACTCAAAAACGGCCTTCTCTTGTTTTAAACAGTTGCAGCTGAGGTTTAGCGTATTTTCCCTGATATGTGGCATAGATAGGTTCGTGTAGCTTATCGGTAAAAACATTCCCTTTATCTATAAATTCTCCGCCTTTGTCGATTTTAAAAAAAAATGACGTTTAAGGTACGTAGTTTTAGAATACCAAAAAAAAATTTTATGCATTTTAAACAACGATTCATCGTAACGGCGGGCATACTTACAGTTATAACTTTAAGTGTTGGCGCTACATTGCCTCAGCAACAGCAAGGTCCGCCGCCATTGGTAAACCTGAAGGTTTTCCCTAAAAATATACCTTATCGTGTACTTGATCATGAGATGGATGCCTGGTCTGCTTCTTTGGGAGTACGTTGTAATTTTTGCCATGCACGAAACGAGCAGACAAATAAAATGGATTTTGCGAGCGATGCAAAACCGGAAAAGACAGCGGCACGCCATATGTTCCAGATGACAGCGAAGATCAACAGGAAATTTTTTGAGGCCAAAAAAGATACTTTGGGAATGGTTATGACAACCGGTGTTAATTGTAATACCTGTCATCATGGCACGGCACATCCGGAGTTAAAGATACCAGAAGAACATCATGGCCCCGGCGGCCCTCCGCCCGGCGCACCGGGAGCACCTCCGGCTGGTAATAAACCGTAATTTATTAAATTTTAAGGGTGGCTGCATGCCGGCCATCCATTAAATAATTTTTTGACAGGCTTACAAAAGGCTTGTTTTAGATACTATCATGAGAAATTTTTTTGCCTTTATCGTTGTTGTCTTAATATATTGTTCAAATAGTTTATATGCACAGGCACCTGTTACGCGACCGGCAGTAACGTTTGAAATTAAAAACCTGGGTATTGCTACCAACGGCTCCATCGGCGGCCTCTTAACCAAAGTCCATTTTACGCCTGCAAATCTAAATTCAAGTACCGTGGAGGCCTCTGTTGATGTTAATACTATCAATACGGATAATTCCAGCAGGGACGAACATTTACGCAGCGAAGATTTTTTTGATGTATCACATTATCCGAAGATGGTGCTCAAATCAGTTGCCTTTAAGCACAAAAATGGTAATAGTTTTATTGGCGTTTTTACCCTCACAATTAAAGGCAAGGCAAAACAAATTGAAATCCCATTTACTGTTTTGGATAAGGAAAATGTATTTGAATTTAAAGGTACATTTAAAATAAACAGGCTGGATTTTGGGGTTGGCGGTACCAGCATGATCCTCTCCAATGATGTTATTGTCAATATTGACTGCGAAGAAAAAAAACAGGACTCGATTCCAATATAACCCCTTTCTTTTCCAGGTAATCCCGGTTGAACGGCGGGAATTGTTAGTGCTGGGGCTGGTGATTCAATCCAAGCCCATTACCCAAATACCTTCAACCCAGAGCATATACCTGCCGGGTTGAAACTCGCCGTAAGCTAAAATAATAATCGTATTGTTTTTTTTATAGTAGTACAAGCGTAAATTATAGCTGCCCTTATATAAATTTAAAAACCCGCCATCGGTAATAAACCCGCCTGTTTTTACAATGAAATCAAACGCTGGTTTCTCGATTATATGTGCCAGGTCTTCAAAGTTATTGGCCGCAAAGTCTTTAAGCTTTATGGAGATACTTGCACCTGCTTCGGTGTTTAAATCAAAAACCGTATTTAATATTTCCGGTTCTCGCCCATCAAATATCAGCGACTTTGCCTTGTTATAAACTGTTATCATTTTGGAGGCGTACTGCTTACCTGGACAATATACCCGCCGCTTTTCAGGTCGTCGATAGAATAAGGTAATTCATATTGGATGCCTAATCCCGGTTCATTAAACCAGGGGATAATTTGTCCCCGTTTAACCGCTGGGATAGGCTTTATAATTTTATAAAGCCTATAAGGCGATTTTAGGGTGCTTGTCGGTAAAGCGCGTTTTGCAAAAGGTACACCTTTTTTACATACAAATTTCCCTTTATCGTGAAATGTACTGTCGGCGGTATAATAACCGCCATAACGGTCAATTAGCACCACGGTATCCAGCGTTACAATCTTTAACGTAATGGCTCCCCAATTTGGTGGCCAGCCGCCGTTAAGGCTATCCACGGTGAAAAAATGTTCCAGTTGGCCCCATTTTTCATTTTTCCAGAGCCGCCATGATTTTTTTGCGACAAATATTTTGGTGCTGTCTAAAAAAACGGGGACAGATTGCTTAAATGCTTCAAAACTAACACCCCGAACCAGGGAATCGTTCTTTGCATGAGGCTTTACTGAATGTGCTTTTTTTGAGATATGCAGTGTTTGCGCCCCGGCCAGGAAGGGGAGGAGCATTACTGCGAGCAACAGTACTTTTAATGATTTCATTTGATAAGATTATTGGTTAAACTGAAATAAAATTAACAGCAATAAATCTTATGTCAAAGAGAATGGGCATATTTATTTCAGGGATTTATCTGTCACTCCGCTCTTCCATCTTCAAATCTGTATCAAATGGGCTTTTTGTGAACGGATAAATGGATTGTTTAATAAATCCTTTTGGATATTGCGATTCATGCACACCGGTACCTGCGGGCCATTCCCTGCCCGGTAAATAATAAGTGCCAAACAAAATATCAATAAAAGGGAATATCGAAGCGAAATTATGCCCGTAATATTTAGGGTCTTCGCAGTGGTGCCAGTGATGGTATTGCGGCGTTGTGAAGATATATTTTATAAACCCGAAGTTAACGCGGGTGTTGGCATGTATAAGTACTGCATGTATAGCTATGAAAATAATATAAACGTTAAAAACCGTTGTAGAAAATCCCAAAACATACAACGGGATAAATGTCATTGCCCTTGTAAAAAATATATCCATAAAATGCGTACGGCTACCGGCGAGCCAATCCATATTTTGTGTGGAGTGGTGTATGGAATGGAAACGCCATAAATAAACCCGAGTATGAAAAAAGCGGTGTGCCCAATATTGAAATAGATCGGTAGTGAAAAAAGCTAAAAATAACGCTGCAATAAAGGGCAGGTTTTGCACCCATAAATGCACTTTATCAAATCCTATCCAGCCAAAAAACAGTACGGCAGGTTTTTGAGTGATAATGCCGAAAAACTGGATGAACAGATGGCTGATAACAAAATACATCAGGTCGGTACGCCATTCTTCATGAAACTTGGTTTGCTCAAGGTTTTTCGGGAAAAATAATTCCAATGGTATAAATATTACCGTCATTAAAAGCAAGTCAAGCAGCATCCAATCCAGTCCAAAATGCCAGCTTACTTTTTCAACACTGCGGCCCTGTACTGTAAATGCGCCAAGCAAAACGGCCAGTGCGGCTATGCTTGAACCGGTTAATGCCCATTTGATCTTTTTACTGAGTATTAAGCTTAATAAAGCAAAAAAGAATGAAGCTATTATCCCGGCAGCCATCAATACCTGCATACTTTCCTTTGTATAAATCTCCCTGAATTCGGGTGTGGTCAGTTGTTCAGGGTACTTAAAACAAAAAATACCCAACAATACTAAAGTGGCCAAAAAAATAGAGATATAGCCGCTAATCTGGCCCTGGCCAATTACTAAACGCTTATTTTGAGACATATTATTGGTGCAATTTTAATAGTGATAATAAAAGAGGAAGTTAAGGTATGTTTTTTAACTGTTATTGGCAAAGTATGTTTTGTTAACCAGCCCTAAACAGGCAGGCATCATCCCCCTGCCTGGCTAAACTGCAATATAAACGCCGAGCCGACGCCGCTGGTGGATTGCACCTGTATATTGCCTTTATGCAGCAGCATTATTTGTTTACAAAGGCTTAACCCAATGCCGCTACCTGATTTTCGGGTGCTAAAAAAGGGGATAAATATCTTATCTAATAACTCCGGCGGCATCCCTAAGCCGTTATCTGCTACCTTAACCAGTGTTTTATTATTTGATTGCACTTCGGCAGAGAGGGTAATGCGGGGGTGCTCCCTGTCTTTAACTGCCTCTACCGCGTTTACCATCAGGTTTATCATCACCTGCTCTATCAGGTTCATGTCGGCTTCAATAACAAGGGTAGGGTCGCGCAGGATAATTTCCAGCTCGATATGTTTTTTCTCGAAAGATGGCCGCATTAGGCTGTTCAGGGTTTCGAACAGGTTGCGAACTAATATTTTAGTAAGATCAAGCCTGGTGATCTTGTTGAGGTTACGGTAACTTTCGGTAAACTTAAGCAGGCCTTCGCTACGGCGTTTTATGGTGTCGATGCCCAGCTCAAGGTCTTCCATTTGGCTGCTTACCGGGCTATTTTTAATTTCGGGGCTTTGCAGGCGGTTTTTAAGGGTATCGGCCAACGAAGAAATTGGTGCAACAGAGTTCATTATCTCATGCGTCATTACACTAAGCAGCTTTTGCCAGGCTTTTGATTCTGTTTCATCCAGCGCCTCACTCACATTTTGAAAAGCTATCAGTTTAGATATCTTATCATCACTGCGTAGCACGCTTGCTGTTACTAAAATTTTAACCAGTTGCTGGTTGCGGGTGATGGTAATTATTTTGGCATCGCCAGGTTTTAGTTTTATGATCTCTTTATATAACTCTTCTTCGCGTTTTTCAAGCGAATGGATGGTTTTAAGATAGGGGACACCGATGAGTTTTTTGAAGGATTCATTAATCCAGCCGGTGTCACCGCTTTCCTGCTCGTACGATAATATGCCGGTATCAACCAACTCCAATATTTTTTGGAGGTACTGGTATTGCGTTTCGCGTTCGCGACTGATGAGTTTAAAGGTGGTGTTGATTTCGTTAAAACCTTTGCGCAAGGGTTTAAGTTCGTTGGGCGCTTTCCGTACATCAAAATGGCGCGAAAAGTCACGGTAGTGGATTGATTCAACAAATTGGCTTACCTCATCCTGTGCTTTTTTCTGAAAACGGATCAGGTCTATCACCTCGTAAACAACCAGCGGCATGGTTATTATTAAAAATATATAATAGGTTGAACCTTCAACTACCAATACCGAAGTTGCAGTAATAGTAATAAAAAGAAGTATCACACGCAGCACCAGCCGCCATTCATAGCGTTTAAATATCATATTTACTCAATCTGCGGTAAAGGGCGGTACGGGTTAGCCCAAGTTCCTTTGCTGCCCTGGTGATATTGCCATTATGTTTTTCTATCACGCGTAATATGGCATTTTTTTCCATGGTGCTTAAAGGCACATTATCGTCATCAACTATTACATCCCCGCCCGAGGTTTCTAATATCGAAAATATAAGGTCATCGGCTTTTAGCAAGGAGTCATCCGCCATGATCACCGCCCGCTCGATAGTATATTGCAGCTCGCGTACATTACCGGGATAGTTATAACCCTTTAATTTTTGAAGCGCTGCCACATCGAAATCCATCGAAGGCTTCAAATATTTGCTAGCATATAACTTAGCAAAATGCCTTGCCAGTATCACAATATCCTCATTACGCTTGCGCAATGGCGGCATGTTTATTTCAACGGTATTTATACGATAGATTAAATCTTTCCTGAAACGGTTTTCATTGGCCAGCTCATATAAGGGCAGGTTGGTAGCACATATCAGGCGTATATCTATGTCGACGGCTTTGTTGGTTCCTAAGCGCGTTACCTGCCTGTTTTGCAGTACGGTTAGCAGCTTTGCTTGCTGCTGTAGGGATATATTGCCAATTTCATCAAGAAACAGGGTGCCGCCTGTAGCGTCCTCAAACCTACCTGTCCGGTCTTCACGGGCATCTGTATAAGCCCCTTTTTTGTGTCCGAACAGTTCGCTTTCAAAAAGCGTATCGGTCAATGCGCCCACATCAACTTTAACAAAAGGCTTATCAGCACGTAACGAGCGTTCGTGTATCGCTTTTGCCATCAGGTCTTTGCCTGTTCCATTTTCACCCAATAATAAAATATTAGCATCGGTGGGGGCAATTTTATTTACTTTGTAAAAAATATCCTGCATCACTTCCGAGTCGCCAAGTATCGACGTATCTCCGGCAGTAGTCTTTACAGATTTTACAGTTTTGATACCCTCCTTTTTGTCTAACAGCTCTTTTATAGTATCTATCAGCTTTTCATTATGCCATGGCTTTACAATAAAATCATTGGCTCCTTCTTTCAGCGAGCGTACAGCAAGGTCGATATCGCCGTAAGCGGTTATCATGATAACACAAACAGCTGGTTTCCATTCTTTAATCTTACGCAGCCAGTAAATGCCCTCGTTGCCAGTGTTTATTGCGCTGTTAAAGTTCATGTCGAGCAAAACAAGGTCAACCTGGTTACGCTGCAACAGCCAGTTTAAATTTTCGGGATTCTTTTCTGTAATAACTTCCTGTGCCTCCGTTTTCAGCAAAAGCTTTACTGCGGTAAGTACATCAGGGTCATCATCAACAATTAAAACATTAGATTTTTTTAGTATCATTCTTTATTTGGTCATTGGTCATTAGTCATTCGGTCATTTGAAGTATGCGGTGTAAAATTGTAAATTTACTTCATAACATTATGACCAATAATTTCTTTGACGTTAAACATCATTTCCCGTCCTGCAATTTTTATGCTAAAAGCCGTCAATGGCATAAATATGAACAATAAATTGTAATTACAAACCACTATCTTTAACTATTGACCTGTTTACCAATGATTCAATACCCAATTGCTAAAATCAATGACATAATGACCAATGACCAATGACCAATTGCATTGTATCATTACCGTACACTTGCTGTAACAGAAGCGTACGCTTCAATATAGTATTTTAGGTTTAATATACTGAAATACAGCTATTTAATTTGTGGCATATCTTTTTATAACCATTAACAAACAATTACAAAATATAATATAACAACAGTGGACAGAATAATTGAAAAAAAGACCTGGAATACCAAACGATTACTAACTATTGGCGGCATAACAGCCATTGTTTTACTGATTGCGGGGAGCATTTATTTTACATCGGGAAAAAGCAAGCTTGATGTGGATACCGAGCGTTTAACCATAAGCACTATTACCAAGGGGCCTTTCCAGGAGAACATCCCGGTTAACGGCACAGTAATGCCTTTAACCACTATTTACCTTGATGCCTCAGATGGTGGCCGTGTTGAACAAAAATTTGTTGAAGACGGCGCCAATCTTAAAGTTGGCGACCCGATTATGAGATTATCAAATACCGACCTTCAATTAAGGCTGGCTGATGAAGAGACTGCGGTTTACGCAGCACAGACCCAAATGGAAATATCACATAACAATGCGGAGCAATACACTATTCAAAAATTGCAGAATATGGCCGCTGTGGAGATAGCTTATAAAGAAGCAGAAAGGATTTATAACCTGGATAAGGACCTGTATGCCAAAAAGGCGATAGGATTGCAGGAATATCAAACAGCAACTAATAATTATAACTATCAATTAAAAAGCAAAAACCTGGCCACACAAATATTAAAGCAGGACACTGTAACGGTTAAGCAGCAGGATGTTCAGTCGAAAGAGCAATTTACCCAAATGAAAAATACATTGGAGTTGCTTAGGCAAAAAGTAAGCGACCTAACCGTAAGGGCGCGTGTTGCAGGCCAGTTAACATCATTTACGGCCGAAATTGGCCAGGATGAAAAAGCAGGGGACCCATTGGGCCAGATAGACGTGCTTTCGGGCTTTAAGATCAGGGTGAGCATTGAAGATCACTATATACCAAGGGTTTTTACAGGATTGAAAGGCTTTTTTCAGTTTGATGATAAAACATATCACCTGGTGGTACAAAAGGTATTTGTACAAATTGTGAACGGGCAGTTCAATGTAGATATGGCATTTGTAGGCCCAACACCGACCGGCATACGAAAAGGCCAGACTGTGCAAGTGACACTTTCATTAAGTGATGAAACGACAGCATTGCTGTTGCCTAAAGGTGGATTCTATCAGCAAACCGGTGGCAACTGGATATTTAAAGTAAGTGCAGATGGCAAAAAAGCCTATAGGGTACCAATTCAGATCAACAGGCAAACAACCGATAATTACGAATTGGTTAGCGGGCTTGAGCCGGGCGATAAGGTAATAACATCAAGCTACGAAACGTATGGTGACATACAGGAACTGATATTGAAGAAATAGAGGAGAGAGTCAAGAACCAAGAGTCAAGAATCAGGAAAGAAGAGACGGGGATAAGCTCTATGATCCATGAACTAAAATAAAAGAGGAACTAATTAATTAACTTAAAACTATAAAAATCAAATCCTGCCACAAATTAAAAAAGGAGGGATTTAGGAGGCGCAAATGATAAAAATTACAGATCTCGAAAAATTTTACCGCACTGAAGAGGTAGAAACCATTGCTTTGAACAAGCTGTCAATTGAAGTTAAAAAAGGCGAGTTTGTGGCCATTATGGGCCCATCAGGCTGCGGCAAATCAACTTTGCTTAACATTTTGGGTATGCTTGACGATCCTGATGAAGGTAGTTACGTTTTTAACGGCGTTGAAGTAGCGCATTATACTGAGCGCAAAAGGGCTGATCTGCGCAAGCATAACATCGGCTTTGTTTTCCAGAGCTTTAACCTGATAGACGAACTTACCGTGTTTGAAAACGTTGAGTTGCCATTGATTTACACTGGTGTGCCATCTGCCGAGCGCGTAAAAAGAGTGGAAGAGGTGCTGGACAAAATGCAGATCATGCACCGTCGCAACCACTATCCTCAGCAATTATCGGGTGGTCAGCAGCAACGCGTGGCTATTGCCAGGGCAGTGGTTAACAAACCAAAACTGATCCTTGCGGATGAGCCAACTGGTAACCTTGATAGCAGCAACGGTAATGATGTAATGGAGTTATTGACAGACCTTAACGAACAGGGTACAACTATAATAATGGTAACACACTCCGAGCATGATGCCCGTTACAGCCATCGCATAATCCGCCTGCTTGACGGCCAGACTGTGGTTGAGAATATAATGATATAATTCTGAAGCCTAAAGTCTATAGTCTGAAGTCAGTGTAGAAATTCGACTCAGGACTTTCGACTACCGACTATGGACTTTAGTTATATAAGTTAATAATAAGTGCCTCCGCTAACCTCCTCCATTTTGGAGGGGTTAGCTTGAGTGTTGCCTTTATTTTGCCCCGAAAAATTAATGAACCGGGTTGAATAAGGAGATCTGATAAGTTATAATACAACTACCAATAATCAAATACGATGATAAAGAATTATTTAAAAACAGCAGTCCGCAGCCTTTTGAAAAATAAAGGGTTTACTGCAATAAATGTTTTAGGGCTTGCTTTGGGACTGGCTACCTGCCTGCTCATTGTTTTTTATGTATTCGACGAATTGAGCTACGACAGATATAATGCAAAAGCGGATAGAATATACCGCTTGAACAATGATATAAAATTTGGCGGGCTTGAAAATTCATATGCCGTAACCCCGGGGCCTTCGGCAGCGGCCCTAAAAGCCGATTTTCCTGAAATAGAACAGGTGGCAAGGTTTAGGAACCGTGGCGGCAACCAGGTACGCAAAGGCACACAGGATATTCAGGAAAACCGCATGGTATATGCCGATAGTACAATTTTTGAAGTATTTACGCTGCCGATGATAAAAGGCAATCCTAAAAACGCCCTGACCGAGCCGCATACTATTGTTATTACCGAGGATATGGCAAAAAAGTATTTTGGCCATGTGGATGTCCTGGGCCAGACATTAACTGTTAATGATAGTGTCCAGTACAAAGTTACCGGCGTATTACAAAATATTCCTTCACAGTCGCATTTTCATTTCGATTTCTTTATGTCGATGACCAGCACTAACTCCAAATATGACATTTCATGGTTCAGCAATAATTACTTCACTTATGTGCTGCTTAAATCTGGAGTAGACCCTAAAACGTTTGCTGCAAAACTACCGGAATTTATGATAAAACATGCCGGCCCGCAGTTGCAAACCATTCTGCATATGGATTTTAATACTTTAGAAAAAAATGGGAGCTATTTCAAACTTAGCATTATTCCGTTAACAAAGGTTCATTTGCAGTCAACCAGTATCGATGAGATAGAACCTAACGGCAATATTGATTACATATATATATTTTCGGCTACAGCCATATTTATCCTGCTTATTGCCTGCGTAAATTTCATGAACCTGTCAACCGCCCGCTCCTCAAACCGGGCCCGCGAGGTAGGGGTGCGCAAGGTATTAGGCTCACCGCGTTCTGCGCTTATTGCCCAATTTTTAACTGAATCGGTATTGGTAACCCTTATAGCGGCAATTATAGCTGTATTAAGCGCCTGGGGCGCACTTGGCTTGTTTAATCAAATATCAGGTAAGCAGTTAACCGTAACCCCACAAATATTGGGCTGGCTGGCACCTTGTTTATTAATAATTATTTTGGTGGTGGGCTGTTTGGCAGGATCATACCCAGCCTTATTCCTTTCGGGTTTTCAGCCCATAAAAGTTTTAAAAGGGAAACTTGCCGGTGGTTTTAAGGGCGGTATGCTGCGCAGCGTGTTGGTTGTTATACAATTTGCCATTTCCATATTTTTAATAGTAGGCACAATGGTTATCAGCGGTCAGCTTAAATATATACAAAATAAAGACCTTGGCTACAAGCGCGACCATGTACTGGTAATTCAAAATGTTTGGGCGCTTGGCAACTCATCAAAAATATTTAAAGAGGAAGTAAAACAACTGCCTGGTGTACATGGTGCTGCACTGTCGGATGCCTTGCCAACCGATGAAAACAGCAATAGCACTACCTATTTTAAAGACCCGGTTATAGACCAGAAACGTTCGGTATTAACTTTCGACTGGAATATCGATGAAGATTTTATCCCGACGCTTGGTATTAAAATGGCCGCAGGCCGTAATTTCTCGAAGGATATGACTTCTGATTCGACGGGCGTAGTGATCAACGAAGCTTTTGCAAAGCAGCTTGGCTATGCTAACCCGCTAAATCACCCTGTTTATACGCCTGCTGATGCAATGGTTACAAAAACAAATAAATACCACATTATTGGTGTAGTGAAAGATTTCAATTTTAAATCGCTGCATACAAGTGTTACCCCTTTGCTCTTCTCACTGAGTAAAGATATTGGCAACTTGAGCATACGTGTTAATACCACCGACATACCTGGTCTTATGGCTAAGATAAAAGATAGGTGGAAAGAACTATCGCCCAACAGGGAATTCAGCTATTCGTTTCTTGACCAAAACTTTGATGCTATTTACCGTTCAGAGCAGCGCATGGGGGCTATTTCCATTGCATTTACCACACTGGCCATCATCATAGCCTGCCTTGGTTTATTTGGCCTTGCAGCTTATGCTGCCGAACAACGCACAAAAGAAATAGGTATCCGCAAAGTATTGGGCGCCAATATATCAACCATAGTAAGTATGCTTTCAAAAGATTTTATAAAGCTGGTGATCATATCCATTTTAATAGCCGTTCCGTTTGCCTGGTGGGCAATGAGCGGCTGGCTGCAAGGTTTTGCCTATAGGCAAAATATGCAATGGTGGGTACCGGTAACAGCAGGTTTGTCGGCAATTGCCATAGCATTTATTACAATAAGTTATCAATCTATCAAAGCAGCATTGACAAATCCTGTTAAAAGTTTGAAAAGCGAGTAGGGTCGTTGGCAGTTATTAGCAGGCAGTTTGCAGTTAAAAAATTCAATAATTCGATAATTCAGTAATTCAATAATTGAAATGATACAAAACTATATAAAAACCGCATTTCGTAGCCTGTTAAAAAACAAAGGGTTTACCTTTATTAACGTATTTGGACTCGCTTTGGGGCTGGCTACCTGCTTGCTTATTGTTTTTTATGTGTTTGATGAATTAAGTTACGACAGGTACAACGTAAAAGCGGACCGGGTTTTCCGTTTAAACTACGATATCAAATTCGGCGGGGTTCAAAATCCTTATGCTATAACGCCCCCTATAGCAGGTGCTGCATTGAAAGCCGATTTTCCCGGGATTGAACAGGTTGCAAGGTTCAGGAACAGAGGCGGCAATAAAGTAAAAAAAGGCGCGCAAAATATACAGGAAGACCGAATGGTTTATGCTGATAATTCCATACTCGATGTATTTACCCTACCCATCATCAACGGCGATGCGACACATGCCCTTACAGAACCGCATACTGTAATCGTAACAGAAGATATCGCTAAAAAGTATTTCGGCAAAACAGATGTAGTGGGGCAGGTGCTTACTGTTAACGATACCTCGCTGTTTAAGATAACGGCGGTGATCAAAAACATACCCCAGCAATCGCATTTTCATTTCGATTTTATCATGTCAATGCCTACCATTCTGGCCGAAAGCCGGGATAACTCGTGGCTGTTTAATAATTTCAACACCTACATTTTATTAAAGCCTGGTGTTAATTACAGGGACCTTGCTGCAAAGCTGCCCGAATTTTTGCATAGGCATGCCGGCGCCCAGTTACAAAGCACCTTACACATGGACTTTGCCGCGTTTGAAAAAAGCGGCAACTATTTAAAATTTACGCTTATTCCGCTTAAAAATATTCATTTGCAATCGGCAATGCTGGATGAGTTTGAACCCAACGGCGATATTACCTATGTGTATATTTTTTCGGCAATTGCGATTTTCATATTACTGATAGCCTGCGTTAATTTCATGAATCTTTCTACAGCGCGATCTGCAAACCGGGCGCGCGAGGTTGGCGTACGCAAAGTACTTGGCTCGCCGCGCAAATACCTGGTGGCCCAATTTTTAACCGAATCCATATTGGTAACACTGGTGGGCGCGGCCATAGCAGTTTTTGCGGCCTGGGCACTTTTGCCACTTTTCAATCAGTTGTCGGGTAAACAATTAACCGTAACCCCACAGATTTTAGCTTGGCTGATACCTGCCTTACTGATTATTATTGTAGTGATCGGCTGTTTGGCCGGCTCATATCCGGCGATATTTCTTTCGGGTTTTCAGCCCATAAACGTGCTCAAGGGTAAACTGGCAGCAGGTTTTAAAGGAGGGATGCTCCGCAGCTTCCTGGTGGTATTTCAGTTTGCCATTTCCATTTTTTTGATCATCGGCACCCTGGTTATTTACAATCAGCTAAAATATATTCAAAATAAAGACCTCGGCTATAACCGCGACCATATCCTGATTGTGAAAAATGTATGGGCGCTTGGTAATGGCGCTAACGCTTTTAAACAGGAAATAAAGGAGCTTGTGGGTGTGCAAAGCGCCACGCTTAGCAATTCGCTGCCTACTGATAATGGCAACGATAACACCACTTCATTTTTTAAAAACCAGGTTATCGATCAAAAACAGGCGGTGTTGTCACACGAGTGGTTTGTTGATGAGGATTATGTTTCAACACTCGGAATAAAAATGATTGCAGGCAGGAATTTTTCAAAGGATATGGCCACAGATACTTCCGCAGCAATTATTAATGAATCTTTTGCAAAACTGATGGGCGATAAAAAACCCGTTGGTCAGTTTGTTTATACGCCGGCAAATAGCCAACTCACAAAATTGAACAAGCTTCATATCATTGGTGTAATGAAGGATTTCAATTTCAGATCACTAAAAGAAAATGTGCCGCCATTAGTGTTAAACCTTACGCCTAACATGGGGGTAATGAGCATCCGTGTTCATACAGCCGATATTCCCGGCTTGATAGCGCAGATAAAAAGCAGGTGGAAAGATGTATCGCACGACCAGCAGTTGAGCTACACCTTTATGGACCAGGAATTTGATGCCATCTACCGTTCCGAACAGCGCATGGGAGCTATTTCCATTGCCTTTACGTCTTTAGCTATCATAATAGCCTGTTTGGGTTTATTCGGGCTGGCAGCCTATGCCGCCGAACAGCGGACAAAGGAAATAGGCATCCGCAAAGTATTGGGTGCAAATATATCAACCATAGTAAGCATGCTTTCAAAAGATTTTATAAAGCTGGTGATCATATCCATTTTAATAGCCGTTCCGTTTGCCTGGTGGGCAATGAGCGGCTGGCTGCAAAGCTTTGCCTACCGGCAAAATATGCAATGGTGGGTACCTGTTACCGCCGGGCTGTCGGCTATTGCTATAGCATTTATTACAATCAGTTATCAATCAATAAAAGCAGCGCTAACAAACCCGGTTAAGAGTTTGAAAAGCGAATAAGTCAGTTTACAGCAGTTATCAGTTCGCAGTTAATAATTCTATAATTCAATAATTTGATAATTCAATAATTGAAATGATACGAAACTATTTAAAAATCGCATTCCGCAACCTTAAAAAGGACAAGCAGTTTACTTTGCTTAACGTGGTTGGGCTTTCGGCAGGCATAGCCTGTACATTGCTGATCTATTTATGGGTACATGATGAATTGAGCTACGATAAATTTTTTGCGAACAACGATCACATTTACCAGGTGATGGAACATCGTAAATCCGGGGAAATTAATGGCCTGTCTGATGAGTCGTCAGGTCTTGTTAGCGAAACGTTAAAACTCCAGGATGCCGAAGTTGAATATGCCGCGCCGGTGGCGCCTGCGGATTGGTTTCAAAAATTCACCCTTTCATCCGGCGAGAAGAATATTAAAGCAGCCGGCGAGTATGTCGGCAAGGATTATTTCAACATTTTTTCATTTAAAATGCTCAAGGG
>Ga0207013_1037_pt1 | contig 34568 bp, 21 predicted proteins | sample Alteio_BWMinCont_55_FD_153501 | JGI IMG/M metagenome (GOLD analysis project Ga0207013, IMG submission 153501) | Enriched cells from forest soil in Barre Woods Harvard Forest LTER site, Petersham, Massachusetts, United States -... | ecosystem: Environmental > Terrestrial > Soil > Temperate forest >...
CACGATATCAAGAAAAAATCTTACGATGTTCTAAGGCGAGACCTGTCGGTTGATACGGTGGTGGTTGGAGGAGGCATGACTGGACTCGTGACCGCCACACTCCTACTTAAAGGTGGTAAAAAAGTTGTACTGGTTACCGACGGTGAAATTGGCCATGGTGTGACCGGTCATTCCACAGGCCACCTTACACAGGTTTTAGACACTTCGTTTACCGATCTTGTGCGTCGGTTTGGAGAAGAAAAAATTAAGAGTGTCGTCGACTCTTGTGGAGAAGTCATAACACTTGCAGAGGGTTGGGCGCGTTCTATGGGTCTAGATTGTTCATTTCGTCGATGCCCGGGAGTTAAGTTTTCGGAATCGGATAGAGGGCTAGAATCATTAAAAGACGAACTTAGGTGGGCGCAAAGATTTGGGCTGAAGGTCACGCAGATGAAAACCAATCCGTTTCCATTTTTAATATCCGGTGCTGTTCAGTTTGAAAATCAAGCCATGATTAATCCTTTAAAATTTGTAGTGGGTTTGGCTGAAGAGTTCAACCGAAATGGGGGAATACTTTTTGAAAACAGCCGTGTTTCGAACGTTGAGGATGGAGTAACCACCAGAGTTCATACAGAATTTGGATCCGTCTCAGGTCATGAAGTTGTTCTTGCAACCCATACGCCAATTGGAGTTTACCTTTCTTTACACACAAGAGTAGCGCCTTATTTTTCTTATGTCATGGGAATGAAACTAAGGGTAGCTCTGCCTGAAGGCCTCTATTGGGATACCTCTGACCCTTATTATTATATAAGGCCATTTGATGCTCAAAGCGGTGTTTGGATTATTGGAGGGCGTGATCATAAAACGGGGCAAGAGCTCTACACTCACGAGAAATATTTAGAACTTGAAGATTATTGTCATCAACATTTTGATGTGAGGGAAATATTACATCATTGGGGGAGAGAGGTTTTTGAACCCGTAGACGGGTTGCCTTACATCGGAAAAGTTCCATTCACCAAAAATATATACACGGCAACGGGTTTTAGTGGGACTGGTTTAACCTATGGCCTATTGAGTGGAAAAATAATTTCTGATTTAATCTTAAATAAGAAAAACGATTCTAGTCTTATTTTTGATCCGGCGAGAATTAATCCAATGGCGTCAGCAACCAGCTTCTTTAAAGAAAATATGAACGCAGCAAAGTGGTATTTGTCAGATCGATTAAGTCATCATCAATTCAATGAAATCGAACTCATTGCACGTAATGAGGGCCGAGTTATAGATGTCGGTGAGAAAAAATTGGCCATCTATCGTAATGAGAACGGGAGAATACATGCCCTCTCGGCCCTCTGCACTCATATGGGTGGTACGGTACATTGGAACAGCTCAGAGAAAACATGGGACTGTCCATGCCACGGGGGGCGATATCGCGCTACCGGTGAAGTTTTGGAGGGTCCACTTATGGAAGATCTTGCTGATGTGAAATTACACACCGAAGAAAACCCCGATGTTATAGACTTCATTTCAGAAGCTACCTCACCAGGATTTTCCCCAATGCCCGGACAACTAGTAGATAATTGATTTATTGAGTTTGAAAGCGGTATCCGCGCCATTCTTTTATCTGCTTATGCAGATCATGGCTTAAGCTGTGGATAAGGTCATTCACGTTGGACCCAACGGCCTTTGCAACGAACTTTCCTTGAGATGAAAATATTTCAATCAACCCTTCGTAACCTTTATGGCTCTTTTTTAATTCAGCACTGGCGCTTGCATCCGAGGGTGCCGACTCTAAAAGGTTATGAATACGTCTTCTCACGCCTTCCTCGATATTCTTTGTAGATTTTAGGCCCTTAAAAATGAGTTCGTAAATCATAGCCCTCTCCTTTACGTTTATTCGGTTATCTTTGTTTTAGAGAGTTGCAAATCCACTGCCAAAGAGAAACCAACTAAAATGACCTTTATTGGGAGTTTGAGTCATTATGGCCCACATAGGTGCACCAGAACCTGTAAAGGTGGCTGCGACGTGGCAAGAGCCTTGCAAATCCTACACGGCAGTTAAGATTTGGAGACTCTATGAAAGAACATGGGACGAAAGACTATTCGGTGAAAGAGGCTTTAGGCGACATCAAGGAACGAATTCGAATGAGTAGCGACGGCTCACGATTAGAAAAGATTATTTCTTTTGGGGCAGCCGTTTGCAGCCTAGGCGCGTTAATTCTTGATAAGAGTATTAATGAGAAGGGTATTAAGAAGAAATTGAAGCCCAAAAAAATCAGAGTTAGGCGTTAGGCTGTGAAGGCGCGCTGGACTACAGAGGCTGTCTACTCTGACGGGGGCGCATTTTTCTCACAGTTAGAAAAGGACATCGACAATGCAAAATCAAAAATTACCCTAGAGACCTATATTTTTTCAAACGATAAATTAGGCTGTGCCGTTGTCGAAACTTTAAATCGCGCTGCTCGGAGAGGAGTCAAAGTCCGAGTCATGGTAGACGGTATTGGGTCAGCTCTTTCGAGTATTCTTTTTTTAACCCAACGTTTGGACAAAAACATTAAATTTAGGGTCTACAATCCTCTTCCATGGTTTCTATTCTTCCTGCCTTTTAGAAAGTTTCCGACTTTGACCCATTTTATTAAGGGAATCTTCCGAATCAACCACAGAAATCATCGTAAAACATGTATCATTGACAATAAAGTTGCCTTTGTTGGAGGGATGAATATTTCGGCTAAACAATTGGAGTGGAGAGATGCAGGTCTTAGGGTTGCCGGCGACGACGTCAGATTTTTAAGTCGGGCTTTTGGTACGGCGTGGAGATGGGCTCGATTTGGAATGCCTTTGAAAACATCTTTAAAGAGGGCTTCGGGATTTAAGCCCTCTTTTCTCGTAAAACTAAATGATACTTGGGCCAGGCGAAAGAGATCTTACCGAGAACTTTTGAACAGAATTTATTTGGCAAAGGAAAGAATTTGGATCACCAACGCCTACTTTATTCCTCATTTGAGCCTAATCCAAAGTTTGTGTGTGGCTGCGAAAAGGGGGGTCGAGGTGAAAATCTTAGTTCCTCAAAATTGCGATCTTTTTTTTGTCCCCTTGGTTCGTGCGCTTTACTACAATGAACTTTTAGAGGCGGGAGCCCGGATTTTTGAATTTATACCGACAATGCTTCATGCTAAAACAATGATTATCGACGATTGGGCCATTCTAGGTTCGAGTAACCTAAACCATCGAAGCGCTGATTGCGATCTCGAGGCGGACGTCGTCATGACTCAGGAAAATTGCAAAATGAAACTTGCCGAACAATTTTTGGCTGATGTCACAAACTCTAGGGAGATGACTTTAGAGTCTTTGAAAAAAAGATCTTGGGTAAAAACAGGTTCCGGACAAGCTTTATTGCTCCTCAAAAGATGGATGTGAGGGTGGGAACACTTAGGATCCTTTCCTACAATATCCACAAGGGTTTTTCCACAGGCAACATAAAGTTTGTCTTGAGCCAGTTGCGCAGCGCCATTCAAGAGGTCCAGGCCGATCTGGTTTTTTTGCAGGAGGTCCAGGGTCACCCGACATCCCAATTTGAATATCTTTCCCACCAAATTTGGCCACATTTTGCTTATGGAAAAAATGCTGTTAAGACATCGAGTCACCACGGAAATGCCATTTTAAGCAAATATCCCATTGTGTTTTGGGAGAATATAAACATTTCGTCTCACAGATTTGAAAAGCGCGGAATGCTTCATGGGGTTATTGATCTGCCCCACCAAAAAACTTCAAAACCCCTTCACCTCTTGTGCACTCACTTTGGACTTTTTGAGACGGCACGAGAAATTCAGAGTGATTTGATGTGCGACAGAATACGCTCACATATTCCGGTGGACGCTCCATTGATTATTGCAGGCGACTTTAACGATTGGCGTGAAAAGATTTCTATCACGTTCAAAGAAAGACTGGGGCTAGACGAAGTATTCTTATCAAATCAGGGTTGCCATGCAAAGACCTTTCCGGCATGGCTTCCTCTATTAAAACTCGATAGGGTCTACTGTAGGGGCCTATTCGTAGCTGATTCTGTCTGTCTCAGTAACGGGGCGTGGAAAAGGCTCTCCGATCATGCGGCTCTCTGTGTGGATTTCAAAATATAATATTTAAAAATTAGAGAGGATGTTAAGCTTCAGAAATGAAGAGATCTGAACGTAGATTTTATTTTGTGGTGGGGTTTGTAATTTTAATTTTGGCTTGCAGCGGAATTTTTGCATCCCACGAGGTCTTCAGACTTACTGAAAATAAAGGGTTGGCAGGAATATGGTGGGGTTTTTGTTTTATTTTTCAGATGCCTCTTCTATTGATACCTCTAGATAAAGGAAGGACGATAGGTTTTATTGGTAGAGTTCTACCACAAGCGGTGAGCCTTTGCCTTGTGGCTTGGAATCTTATCCAAATATTTTCTCTTCTCCTAGCTCCAATTTTGATTTTTATTCCGGCAACGCCTGATTCTGTATACGGTATTTTAATCTTTGTTTTTATTTTCTTTTCAATTGTATTTCGATCAACGCATAGAGTGGTTAAGAGAGAAATTAGTCTGAAACTAGGGAGCCTTCCAAGTCATTGGGAACCTCTCACTATTCTTCACATTTCAGATATTCACTCAGGTCCATTTATGAGGTTTTCGCAGTTAGAGAAAATTGTGGGGCGCTTTAATAAAGAAAAATTTGATCTGTGTGTTGTCACCGGCGACGTAGTCAATCACTCCGCTCAAGATTTGGGATGGACTTTGGATTTACTGGAGAAAATTAATTCCCGACTGGGGACATATGCGATTATGGGTAATCACGAATATATCGATAATGAAAAAGAAATCATTAAGAGATATCGGAGTTCAAAACTTGAACTTCTACTGGGTTCATCAAAAATAATAATGAATAAATTGAGCCAAATTCGACTCATTGGCGTGGACTACCCCTTTGAAGATGAAATGACCTCCAAATTGGAAATCGAAAAAGCGCTTTTAAGCTCGGGAGAAGGTTTAACGTCTAAGACGGAGGAGTTTCGGATACTCCTCTCTCATCATCCCAACGGTTTCATAAGCGCTAGAGAGCTGGGAGTCCCACTGACTCTTTCAGGTCATACCCATGGTGGGCAAATTAAATTCGGTCGATTGGGCGTGGCCCGTCTTCTCTACGAATTTGCTATGGGTCTTTACGAACACCAAGGATCCTACCTATTTGTGAATGCAGGCCTTGGCAATTGGCTTCCATTTCGGATAAATGTCCCCTGCGAATATGCCCTCATCACAGTGGAACGGTAACTCTAAGGAGAGATAGTTTTATGAAAGGTTTTGCAAGCGATAATAATGCAGGAATTTGTTCGGAAATTCTCAAAGCTATTTCAGAAGTCAATTCAGGGCACGTCGTAGCTTATGGAGACGACGCGATTACAAAAAAGGCGGAGCTAAGGTTCAAGCAAACTTTTGGGCCAGAAAGCGAGGTGTTTTTTGTTTTTAATGGGACCGCCGCTAATGTCCTAAGTCTTAAGGCCCTTACTCAATCCTTTAATTCTGTGATTTGTACCACGTCGGCCCACATTTATAACGATGAGTGCGGCGCGCCCGAGAGTTTAACGGGATGTAAACTCTTACCTATCGAGACTCCTGACGGGAAGCTTACACCCGAACTCATCTCGAACTATCTTGGGGGACGGGGGGACCAGCACCATGTTCAGGCAAAGGTTGTTTCGATCACCCAAGCAACCGAGCTTGGTACCGTTTACTCATTAGAAGAAATAAGACTGGTGACGAAATTTGCACATTCAGAAGGTTTATTTGTTCACATGGACGGAGCTCGAATCTCAAATGCAGCAGCCCATTTGAATTGTTCCTTAAAGGAGGTCACCGCGGACGTGGGCATTGACGTTCTTTCTTTTGGAGGAACAAAAAATGGTCTTATGGGTGCTGAGGCCGTGGTTTTTTTAAAACCGAAGATAACTTTGGATTTTAAATACCTTAGAAAACAGTACATGCAGCTTTCATCAAAAATGCGATTTATTGCGGCACAGTTCGATGCCCTTCTCACTGGCGACCTCTGGAGAAAAAACGCTCTTCATGCCAACGCTATGGCCCAAAAACTGGCCTCCGGACTAAGTGATTTAAAGGCGGTCAAACTTTGCCAAAAAGTTCAAAGTAATGGAGTTTTTGTTCAAATCCCAAGAGAGAAAATAAAGAGCCTTCAAGAAAGGTTTTTCTTTTATGTGTGGAATGAAAAGCGCTCAGAAGTCCGGTGGATGACGTCTTACGACACGACAGAAGAAGACGTAGATAATTTTCTTAAAATTATAAAGGAAGAACTTTAAAGGTCAATGCCAAGACCTGCCGTTAGCAAGAGGGCCGCATTGAAAACATTTGAGCCGCCCTGGCTAGAGGCGCCAACGTTGGTGAGGCCGCGGTTGAGGGTGACTTCCAAAAATAAATCGTTATTGGGATTTACGGGGAATTTACTCCCCACTCCAAGAGCCGCTTCTAAGTCAAGTGAGTTTACTGGAAAGTCCCCACCGGGTTGATTTCCACTGACTTCCTTATAGATGAGAATCTCTGGGATAACTCCGCCCTTGAAGTATGCGGCAAAGCCATGTGGATTTGAATTGGTATAGGCTTTTGCAAGCAAGGGAAGGCCAATATATCCCAAATTCAAAATAAGATTTTGACCATATTGGTTTGTTTGAGTTCCGAGTTGTCGATAGAGGATTCCAGACTCTGCGACTAAAGAGCCCGTCCCAATATCGGCGGCTACCCCAGCCCCAAAACCCATTTTTGTATCAAATTTAAATTCATCACCCGTAAAATTCGAAGCCAGAAAAGATATTTGCGGGATGATTCGGCTCACATCGCCGTTATTTGTAAGACTGGGTTGTTTTACTTTCTGAGAGATTGTGCCTTTAGAATCTGTAATTGACTGAGAAAAGGCCACAAGAGGGAAAGTAAGGTTAAAGGCAAGAGCTAGAAACAGGAACTGTCGCAGCATCCACGGGCTCCTAAATGACATACAGAGTCATAGTACAGAATCTTTAAATACACAAGAGGTTTTCAGCGATCTTAAAGTTTATCGCCGGGCTTCGCAAACCAAAGGTAAAGTGTGGGCATAAGAAAAAAGGCCATAACCAAATCTGTAAGAAGGCCACCGACAATTACTATCGCCATGGGTCTTTGGGAATCTGAACCAATGGCGTGGGACAAAGCGGCGGGAAGTAAGCCTAGCGTTGCCACTAGTGCCGTCATCATAATAGGGCGAAGTCGCAGACATGCCCCTTCAACGACAGCTTCCTTAATAGAATGTCCCTTCAAACGCATTTGATTCATATACGAGACGAGAAGAACTCCCGTTTGGATTGAAACTCCGAACACGGCCAGAAAGCCAATGCCCGAAGAAACGCTAAAATTGGTTCCCGTGAGAAATAGGGCTAAGACGCCACCGAATCGAGCGACCAAGACGTCGGTCATAATGATCGAAGCCATTTTTACAGAATTGAATACGAAGAAGAGAAGGAGGAAAATGGCGGCAATAGTTATGGGAATAATGATCCTCAGCCTGGCCTCCGCCCTTCTCTGACTTTCAAATTCTCCGTTCCAAGTGAGTTGGTAGCCTTCTGGCAACAAGACGTGCCGTTTTACCTTCTTCTGTGCTTCCTCTATGGTGCTACCCAAGTCGCGACCTCTGACGCTAAATTTAACCGCAATAAACCGACTGTTTTTTTCTCTATAGATCATTGAGGCGCCCTCTTCTATCTTTATATCAGCAAGCTCTTCGATAGGGACGCGATATCCATCGGCTGTGGCCACTTGTATACGCTTAATATGTTCAACACTGTCTCGAAATTCTGGTTGGTAGCGGACTACAACATCAAATTGCTTCTCCCCATCAATGACCTTAGAAGCAGCCTTGCCGCCTACGGCGGTTTCAATAACGTCTTGGACGTCGGAGATATTAATTCCGTATCGAGAAATTTTATCTCTGTTAATGGTAATATTAATATTGGGTTGACCTAGTTCTTCGAAGATTCCAAGATCTTCGACCCCACGAACTTCGGAGATCGCTTTTTTCACTTCTTCTGCTTTTTGAGACAAAACTTTTAAGTCGGCCCCTACTATTTTTACGACAAGAGCCCCTTTAACTCCTGACATCATTTCTTCGACATTATCAGAGATGGGTTGGGAAAAGTTCCAAATTACCCCTGGCACTTTAACGAGCTCTTTGTTCATAGCGTCTATAAGTTTTTCTTTGGTTTTAAATTCTTTTCTCCATTCTTCCCGGGGCTTGAGGTCAACGAAACATTCTGTATTAAAAAATCCGGTGGCGTCTGTACCATCGTCAGGTCTGCCGATTTGGCAAACGGTGATGGGGACTTCAGGGAATTGCATAAAAATACTTCTCGCTCGTTTGACGGTGTCTTCAGCGAGTTCAAAGGAAGCACTCGGATGCAAAGTCCCGCGGACCCATAATGTTCCTTCGTCGAGATGGGGAAGAAACTCCGAACCAATAGGACCTCCGAAAGCAAGAATCAGGGTAATAACAAAGCTTCCGCCCGCTATTTTTAGAATTAGAGGCCGTCGATCTAGGGACCATAAAAGGGCTAAGCGATATTTCTTCTCTAGCCACTCCATATAAGGGTTGTGCCATTCCTTGAGAGTTCCTTGGAGAAAGAAAGCACACAAAACGGGTACGATCGTAAGAACAAGAAGCAGTGAACCTAAAAGGGCAAAGGAAACAGTCCATGCCATAGGAGAAAATAGCTTACCCTCAATACGCTGGAGGGTAAAAATGGGCAGGTAGGCCATAATTATAATTGTAATGGCGTAAACAATAGGGCGTTCGACTTCTTTGGCTGCGGCAACAACGAGTTTGATGATATTTTCAGGTTTGCCCTTATTCATGGCTTTGTGGCGGAAAATATTTTCAACCATGACCACGGCGCCGTCGACCACCATGCCGAAATCAAGGGCCCCGAGAGAAAGCAGATTCGCGGGAATATGGTTAAGATTAAGTAAAATTGAAGCAAAAAGAAGGGCCAGTGGAATCGTTGCCGAAACGATAAGGGCGCTGCGAAGGTTTCCTAAGAAGAAAAACAAGACAATCATAACAAGAAGCATGCCTTCGATCATATTGTGTTCGACAGTCTTCGTAGTTAAATGAATAAGTTTTGAGCGATCCAAATAAGGTTTGATTTGGATGTCCGGGGGGAGAAATTTAGAGTTAATTTCATCCACTTTCTTATGGATATCTTTGAGAACCAGCTCGTCGGCTTCTCCGACCCGAGAAAGTGTTATTCCCTCTACAATATTATTTCGATCGTCAATGGACCCATCAGGCCGCCTTTGGGCAAGGGATATTCGACCCAGAGGAACTTGATTTCCAATTTCAACCCGCCCAACGTTTCTCACACGAATGGGAGTTCCCGATTTCTGAGAAATAATAACGTTTTCTAGATCTTGAATATTATCTGCTCGACCCATTCCTCGGACATTTAAGGCTTGTCCTCCGTTTGAGATAAAACCACCCCCTGAATTTTGGTTATTATTCGACAGCGCTTGTACTACCTGACTTGTAGAGAGTCCGTAATTGGCCAAAGCTAACGGATTAAGGAGGGTTTGATATTGCTTAATAAATCCGCCAAAGCTGCTAATATCAGCCACACCGGGGATTTCTCTCATTCGCTTTTCAAGACTCCAGTCTTCAATTTCTTTTAATTCCATCGGCGAATGGGTAGGCCCATCAAGGTAATACCAGTAGATTTGACCCACGGGGCTTCCCATGGGGCCCATCGTGGGGTTCACTCCCGGGGGCATTGTGAGTTGGCTGAGTTTCTCTAAAACGTACAGACGCGCGGCAAAGGTCTTTGTTTCTTCGTCAAAGATCATAGTCACAACGGAAAGACCAAATAGAGAACTTGATCGAATGGCGGTGTGATGGGGGACGCCATTCATTGTGATTTCTATGGGGATGGTAATCTGGGTTTCGACTTCTTCTGCCGCATGGCCCGGCCATTGAGTAATGATTTGAACCCAAGTATCTGAAATATCAGGGTAAGCTTCAATTGGAAGCTTCGAAAAAGAAATACTTCCTAGAACGGCGAGGATAAGAGCGAGAAAAAGGATTAGAAATTTCTTCTTGAGGGAAAATTCAACCAGCTTTCCAATCATAATGATCTCTTAGTTCTTCGGTTTAAAAAATTTAGGATATCTTTTGACATAATAGAGAACGACCAAACCCAAAATGAAAAAATCATCTAAGAGGCCAAAGACGGGGATGTGATCGGGAATAAGATCAAAAGGTGTAAGTAAATAGAAGAGAGCTCCGTAGGCCGCGAATTTATCCAGAGGCTGAAGCTCTTTAGAGGTGATCACTTCATATAAGGTTTTAACCCTGTACTTCCAGTCCTCTCCAAGTTTGCCGTAAGAAAGAATTCTCTTTTTGCTCCGATCAACGCTCTCTTGCTTTCCGGCTTGAGCTCCGATTTGGGCGAGACCCGTGACCACACTCTCGGTGTCTGGTTTTGCACTTTTTAAGAAGTCATGGGTAAAACCCAGGTTTTTAATGGCTGCATTAAAACTTGAGTTCTCCGATTCTTTAAGCACCTTTTCAATTAAGGAAGAGTCTGAGGGCAAGGCGCCCTCAGCCAAAAGCTCATAAACGGTTTCGTGAAATGCGGACTTATAAAGCTCGGGTACAGAATCTTGGGCAGGGAGCTCCGACCACCTTCTTAGAGTCATCCCTGACATGCCGATTCGACTCCCCAATTGCTCGGGCGAGAGTCCAGAGTCCTTTAATAAAGTTTTAACGTCGGAGTAGTTCACTCTTTAGATTTCCGCCTTTTATCTTTCTTTGCCTTTTCAGCTTTTTGTTCTTCAGCGTATTTGGAGTTTAATTGTTCGATATAGGTGTGGGCGTCTGCTCGATTATAATAAGTGGCGGCTTTTACAGACCCATCGCTGTACACTAAAAAGCACTTTGATCCACTGGAGCCAGCGTTGGGAATGAATCCAAAGTTGGCGCAGATTGTGGCATCTCGGATGGCGTTCCCAAGGCCGCGATCAAAGAGTTGATCAGCGGATCTAAACTGGGTGGAAATGCCAACGACAAAAGGTCCCGCCGTCTGTTTTGGTTCGTCCTTTGGGGGAGCTTGAAGCGCGGGCTGCTCAACGGCTGCTTGAACTTCCGGTGGCGGAGGAGGAGCAGGGGTTGGCACTGGTTCCGGCTGAGGGGCCTGCTGGGTGACGATTTTCTTGGAATGATGTTTTACATTTGATTTTTTTGGATCAGGGCTTTGAGCATTATTTTTGGGTTGGTCGGCAACCAGGGTTGGTCCGTCAGCTGCAGGACCAGCCGCAGGTGGAGAAAATTTAGATTGTTCGCAGCCACATAGAAAAACTGCTGTTATTGTGAAGATGAGCCATTTGTACATTATAAAACCTCCGGTTAGTTTTTCAAATCTCTATTTATTTTTGGTGGCAAAGGGGCTTTAGAATAAAATCCTTGCAAGAGAAGCCGATCGATCCTAGCTCTGGCCACTCTGAATGCCAGAAGATCAAACTGCAGTCTTATTTCTTCATTGATATAATCTTGGAGAAGCCCAATAGCCCTGTCTGTGTCCTCCTTGCCAGAGCCCTTAAGGACTTGCTCGTATTCATCTAAACGCTGGATTTGAGTTTGCTCTAACTGAAACGCGTTAGGGTAAGCTGATAAAGCAGCATTGTAATCGCTTACAGCAGTTTCAACTTGGTGTTCCAGTTGATGCCTCTTGTCTTCAATTCGAAGATTGGCCTCCCGAACCATGGAATCCGCCACGTTAATTGAGCTTTTAAGGGCCCAGCCAAGACCTAAGGTCGGATCTCCCGTTGGATCCAGCCAATTCCAGGCCACTTGCTTTTTATTGTTAATGGTAGCGTCCCTGAGGAGCTCAAGTTGTTTGATTTCGATAGGATGATCGAGGGCCATCTTCTTTAATTCAACGCTATCGAGAGGTTTGGCCTTGCTTATGGGGAGAGCTTCATTACCGATAATGGCGTCTTTGACGGCATCTTTGTTGTAGAACCCAAGAACTTGAGCCACAGATATTTTTTGATCTTCAAATTGGCTCGTCATCCATTGACTGTCGTCTTGCATTTCGCCCACGCGGGTGAAAAAATCTTGCCCCGCAACAGGTTTTACGAGCCCCGCTCTGACTTTAATTTGCATAATTTCTAAAAGTCGCTTGGCTCGCTTGAGGGCATAAGAATAATGGTCTACAAGCTTTCTATAATCCTCGAGACCATAAAATTGCGCTTCGATTTGAGTTGCGGTATCGAGTCTCATTAATGTCATGGCGTCTTGTTCCGCCTGAGAAAGAAGGCCAGCGCGCTTTGCTTGTAGCCATCTCGTCGGAAATAAAAAGGGAAGTAAGTCCCCGGCTGCCCCAATTATCGATAATATGGTTGGTTTAACATTATTGACTATTGTGGAGAACGAAACGTGCGGGGTTAAGTTCCTTTTTGCAGCAAGCGCTCCATACTTGGCCTGCATAACATGTTCAAATTCAATGCGATTATCAAAATTGTAATTCCATGCCCGGTCAATGGCCGTTTTGAGATCGAAGACTTGAGGGATCTCTTGGGGGATTGGTTTTGGATTCTTAAACCGGTTTAGTGAGAGAGCGTATTCAGATTGTTTGGTTAAATTTGTAACTTCGGCGGTGATTCCATCCCTAAAAAAACAAAAATCAATATGGTTGGAGGGCTCAGTAAAACAGTCATCCCCTTCGTCTTTTTTCAATTTTACGGCCGCATCAACAAAGGGGCCACCGATTACAAAATCTTTTTTATTAATTTTGCTGAATTCGAAAACAAGAAGGCTCACTCCTTGTTCGGAGCTGATGGTTAAGGTCTTTGGGTCACCTTTATCTGATGAGAGGTCAGCCTTGACTGATAAATTAGAATATTCCCCCTTGTCATTGCTTGTAAGAGTTCCTTCGTAGTGTCCCGCTGCATTTTTAAAAAGATCACTCGAAGCTAAAACGTAGGGGCTCAAGAGCAATAGAAAAACAAAAAATAATTTTTTAAATATTTCCGTCATAAAAGCCCTCTAAAAGGTAATTCCGGCACCGAAATCGCCAGCCAACTCTTTAGTAAATATTTGATCCGAAGTTGCGGGTATATCTTGATGAAGTTCTGCGAAAAGACTTCCTTTGTGGGAAAATAAAACGGGAAGATGCACCCCTATGGACGGACCGTAGAGATTGGCACTTCCCTCAGTTTCTGCTGTTGTCATGGAGGAAGTATTTCGAAAGTAATAAGGTTTAAAATTGACACCAATAAAAGGCTGGACCCATTCGGACCAATCATAGACAAGTGTCAAGGCAACTCCCCCTTCTAATACGAGAAGGGAACTCTTTTCGGCGGGCAAGTTGATTGCACCCGTGAGATCGACGAGAGAGCCCTCGGCAATACCGAACCCCACTTTATAGCGTCCCCAAAAAGAAAATTTTCTTAAAAAAGACGAACCTAAAGGGTCGGCAAGGGTCAGAATTCGGGAGAAAAAATCTAGAGAAAGCAGGTTAAATCGAGGCGAACTGTACTGGGTTTGAAAGTGGCTTACGTTTATGGTGCCTGAGGCTAAGGTCTCAGAATCATAATTTAAATAGAGAAAACTACTCGACCTCTCATAAACCCATTGGTTGGAGTAGGGGAGGTTCCCGATGACCCTGACCGAATCGTCTGAATCCCTGTTACCGATAGAACTCAAGCTCTCTGTGGCTTTCGCATCGGCGGACCCGAGGCTTAAAAACAGGGCCAGGCCTATTGTTAAGTTTTTCATAATTCCCCCACCTTCAAGAAATTAACAATTGTGAAGGGGATTAACATATGTTAATCCCGTGAGCAATGAAATTTAAGGAGAAATTTCTTAAAGCAGAGTAGGGGGTTCAAAATGGAAAGTCTAAATTATAAGTCCGCGGCTGTTTTAATGGGGCTCACATTGCTTCTGAGCGGGTGTGGAGTTGATACAACCGCAGATATGAACGCCAGAGAGCAGGAGCGAGATCGAGAGAAAGCTCAAACTTTAGCGAACCAGTACAAATTGGCAGTAGGTTTATATCAGGGTTCTACACAGAGTGCCGATGTCTTTCTTAGCACGAATTTCACAATGGTGAATAATGGGACGACTTCCAACGCGGCTTCCATCTCGGGGGCTTTGGTCATGATACCTAAAGTAGCCACCACCGAGGGCAGTCGTCCTATCCAGAACATCTATCCATTTTATAACGGAATTTTTGATAGCCACACGGGAATCCTCTCCTTTAATGTTGAGCAAACGGGAAACTCGAGTACGGTCAGCTGCAAAGTTGACGCCAAAATGAACTTTACCTGCTACTGGGATGTTTCTCTGAGAAAGCCTCTCTATCTAAAAAAAACAGCGGCCACATCTATCGCGGAGCTCACCGACACTTCTAAAGCCGATATCGTTTATGTAGGGAATAGCGATGGTTTAAATTATGTAATTCAGTTTCAAGCGGCGACGACTGTTCGACCAGGTTCCCAAGTTCCCCAGCCCTCAATTAACGGGGGCATCACGTGGTTCATCGGGGATTCATCAAAACCACTTCCGGCAGAGAATGCGCCTCGGGTTGACTTTAGCATTCAAGATGGAACCTATGACCCTGTCAATGACGAGATCAATCTTGTTCTCAAGGACGACGCGCAATCAAAAGTTGTCTGTGCCATTTTGTCTAAGGGAAATCTCAAGTGCAACCTTTACATGTTAGTTCCAAAAAAGGTGACAGTACAAAGACTTTCTAGAAGATAGGGCAGGAGATAGTTGGCTTGAGGCAATTCACTTTCTTGATCTTGGTTCTATTTTACCTCCCCGTCTTTGGGGCGAGCGAAGTTTTGCCGAATTATCTTTCTTTTGAGGACGCGGTGAAGCTCACCCTTGACAAAAACAGTGATCTTTCGGCCATCAGAAGTCAGGAGGAGGCTCTTAAGCTTCGATCAAAACAGGCGCTGGCGCCAAATAATCCTGTCTTTTCTTATACGGCTAATGACACTCCCGGTTTTAGTCCCGCGATCCAACCAGCAGAAACTGTTTATCAGATCAACTTTACCTTGGGATTCCCAGGAAAGGCCTTAGCCCAGAGTGCGAACTTAAGGCATCAAGCGGAAGTCTCCCAAGAACAAGCGATCGCAAAGGAAATCGATCTCATCATTTCTCTTTCGAACAACTACGTTTCTTTTTCTAATAACGATACTTTTTACCACCTCTTAAAAGATGAGGAGCAAAGAAGCGAAAAACTTCTCCGTTTACTTGAAAAGAAAATGGCCTCAGGCCAGGCCGCTAAGGTTGATTTACTCAATGCCAAAGTGGTTACGGCTCAAATACAACAAGATTTATTAGCCAATCGAAACGAATATGAAGTTTTGACGACCCAGTTCAGACAGATCATAAGAAAACCTGAAAGAGTAGACCTGTTTCCAAAAATTCCAAAAGAAATTGTGGTGCCTTCGCTTAAGAAGAATTTCGACGAGCTTTCTCGATTGATGCTTAAGAATCAACACTCTCTTCTTGCGGCTCAACACCAAGTGGAGGCATCCCAGTCGGCTTTAACCCTCGCCAGCCTCCAGCCCCTTCCTGATTTACAGCTGATGACTGCACTTAATATTTGGAACAGTGGCGCAGGTTCTCCTATTCCCGGAGTAACCCGTGACTACGCCTTTGGCATCGGAGTTTCGGTTCCGCTTTTTTTTCCGTTTAATGAGCTTACTGGAATAAAAGCTGCAGAAAAAGATCTAAGCAATGCAGATTACCAAGTCGAATCTCAACGATTATCCTCCATTGCGAATTTACAGACTCTCTACACTAGTCTCAAAGCGTCTCAAACGGAGACCGAAAATCTATCAAAGATTGTCGTGCCGGCAGCTAAAGCGAGTTACGATCTTATGCTCTTAACTTACTCATTAGGGCGCGCAGATTTCTTCCGTCTGAATGATTCCAGAAAGTCCTGGTTTGATTCTCAACGCCAACTCTTGGCGAAGAAACAAGAAGCGGCACAACTCTTTAATAGTTTCATTCAAGGAGTCGGTTGCGATTTCACTAAAAATGAGGGGCCCCATGCGTGTATTGAATAAAATTGATTTGAAGAAGGCAAGAAGCAGCCTAGTGGTTATCGGAATATTTATTTTGGGTATTTTTAGCTCAAAATTTATGCCAACCTTCGGTGAGAAAAAGGCTGAAAACGATCAGGCCATGGTTGAAAAAGTTTCCGATGACTCCCTTAAGCTTTCGAACGAAACGATTAAGAGTCTAAAAATTTCTCAAGTGGTGTTGGGAAATGTGCCTGAGCAACTTTCGGTTATGGGGAAGATCTCTGTTGCGGAAGACCGCACGGCCGTCGTGGCCGCTCGAGTTTCGGGACGCATCGATGCCATATCGGTGGCTTCGGGGGCTGAGTTAAAGGCAGGCCAACCTTTAGCCACGTTATTTAGTCCTGACTATGTCATCGCCAAAGAAGAATACATTCAAACTTTAAATCAATATAAGGTTTCAGGTGAAGCCGATGATAAACGAATGCTTTCTCTTTCAAGACAAAAACTAGAGAGCATGGGTGTGAGCGGTTATGATATTGATCGCCTTTCAAGCGAGAATGGCAATCAAATGGTGATTCGCTCTCCGAGATCGGGGGCCGTAATTGATAAAAAGGCCTTGGTGGGGAGCCTTGTTAATCCAGGTGATCCGTTATTTACCATCGGAGACACAAATTCAATTTGGTTTGCAGGGGACGTTTATCCCACTGATCTTGACAAAATCCACAAGGGGCAAGAGATCATTATTAATCCCGATCAAGGAGGCAAGCCTATCGAGGGTAAACTTTCGTTTATTAGTCCCATGGTGGACGCCACCACGCGTACAATTAAAATTCGAGCGGAGATGAATAATCCCGGTAACGAGCTTCGCATTGATATGTATGTCAGAGGCAATATAATTCTAAGTACGAAGTCGGCGCTGACTGTTCCAAAAACAGCCCTGGTGCGAGAAGGGGATGGTTATATTTGCTTCAAAGAACTGCCGAATAATATTTTTCAAAGAGTGACTGTAGAAACTGCCGGTGAGAGTAATGATTCCATGATCATCTCTAAAGGTTTGGTATCTGGCGACCAAGTCGTCTCTGATGGGGCCCTCCTTCTTGTTTCAGCTTTGACAACATCTTCTTCGTCAGTTTCCGAATAGGGCTAATATCCCCAGGGGACTTGAACTCCTGAGATAAAACCATTGGTATAAATTTGGCCTGGATTGAAGAGCCCTTGAGAGGTGACGGAGCCCCCTTCATTTGCAAGGTGAGTGGTGAAGTCAGATTGCCCTAGCACCAGGTCAGCGGGAACGCCGCTAGTTGTAGGAAGTGAATTGTAAATCAAGATCCGATGCAAAAATGTATCTGATGCAAAAAGCCTTCTTCCATCGGTCACTACATTAGTGGGTATGGCGCACGTACTGCTTACCGTACATGCGCCCCCTGTGAAATTCGGTGCTCCTATTACAAGGTCAGCAGGCTGTTGATTTTGAGTAGGCCAAGAGTTCCAGATAAGAAGTCTGTTATTTGCTACATCGCCGACATAGAGTCTTCCAGCATAGATGAAAGTAGAGCCGGGACCTGAAAGGGTATTGGGCCCTGGACTTCCAGCTCCTGCGTTGACACCGCTTGAAAAAAAATCAGCTTGACCAAGAACAATATCAGCGTTTTGCCCGTTTACTGTTGGGATATTGTTCCAAAGCAAAACTCTATTATTGTTGACGTCGGCCACGGCGAAATGTCGACCGTCTGTGGAAGGCCCGTTGAGATTGTGTCCTATTGATGGGGTGCAGTTAGTTCCATTATTTGAAAAATTGGACTGACCAATGACGAGAATCGCCGATTGACAGTTTTGAGTGATAGGAAGTTGAAATATCAAAATGTGATTGTGGGCATAGTCTTCGACAAATAATTGGTTATTAACGACATAACAGTCAGCAGGCTGGGTCATTTGGGCAGCGCTGGCGGTACACGCTGTAAGTGAGGTGGAATTTTTTCTTCCTAAAACAAAATTAGCTGGCTGAAAATTACTTGTGGGTACCGTATTCCAGACAAGGACGCGGGCATTGGTTTCGTCGGCCACAAAAAGGGCTTTACCATCGCCACATACTCCATTTGGGTTTCTAAGAGAAGAGGCAGATACTCCGCCGTTATTGGGAGCGGAGGAGGCAAAGTCCGGTTGGCCGAGAACAACTTGTGCGGGAGCATTGGATGTTGTTGGCATTGGAGTCCAGATGAGAACTCTATTGTTGTTATAGTCGGCAGCCGCAAGAATAGACGGGAGCGTCCCGTTAACGGTATAGTTAATGCAGGCCGCGCTGGATAGAACCCACAGAATTAATCCAAGATGAAGGCCCCTTTTGTGCATATAAAAACTGTAGTGGGTTCTATTTTCAGTTGCAAATTAAAACAGAGGAACCTGGGTCCTAAACCCCTAGTATTTTCACTTCACCTTAACCGAAGGCGGTCGCGGAAATTTTCTGAAATCCGTATAGTTCTTAGACAAGAGGTTTTCACACCAAGTGAGGGTGGCGTTGGCCCCTGGAATAAGCGAGGTTAAATCCTTTGCCTTTTCAAAGCTTTTAACCACGAGTTCGGTGGGAGTAAATCCCGCGAAAATAATTCTTGATAAAGATCTTGAACCAAATTCAACTGTGGCCATCTGGGAAAACGTCCAGAGCATAAAACCTAAAGTGTTGGTATAGAATTTCTCAATAAAGTTAAACCAAAGCCTTCTCTTTCCGATTTCACCATTGACGTACTTCTGAACGTAAGGGTGGGCCCTTAGGTTCTCCGGGATGTCTTTATAAAAATAAGATGATGCCAACTCAAAGCCCTGTTCGAGCTTCATAAAGAAACTTGAAAGGGGGACGGTATATAAAAGGAGATACCCCATAAGATACTGATCGACATCGAGACGGCCCATTGTGAGAACACCAACGGCAAGAGCCATAGAAAGGGCTGGTTTAAAATTCCCCATGTTTACCCTTATGATATTCTTATGGTTCTGCCACAGAGTGTTTCGATTATTCTGAAAGGACTGCTTGAAGAACCACCTTGCGTAACTCCCTTGAGCGTCTTTACCCGTTGGGACATTATTGAACTGCCCCTCGTGGAATTCATCATTTTGAAGTTTGACCCAGGTGCCTGCTAAGACTCCAGAGATGACGTCATAAACAAAACCAGCCGTAAAAAGCATTTTTGAAAGGTAAAACCAAGAATTGGGCCCAAACATATCGTGCTGTAATGGAGCCATAAATCCTGAGGTGACTCCAGCGAGGCAGACGAAAGTAAAGAAAAGTTCAAAGAGTTTGTCGACGGTGATTGAAGCAATCATAGCTCTTACTGAACGCGCCACAGCTTGGGGGTTTTTAAGTTGCCTTTCAACAACAGCGTTTCTCCTTACCGCGGTATTATTAGCGGGATCAAGATTGTTGATGATTTTTAGCTTTAATGCTTCGAGGGCTGGCCCAATCCCAATATTTTTGGAAGCCTCTTGGACTGCGCTTTGAAAAAGGCTCGGAGTAGCTGCCTCTCTTACGTATTGGGCTCCCTCTTCTTCAGTAAAATGCATTGAAGCCACCACGGGAGCTAAATTGTTTTTCGCTTCGCTTAAGTCTGAGGCGGGGTCGAGGACTATATTATTTTTCGCTGCAGAACTTCTAAGGTAGGATGTGACTGCGGCTTCGTTGAGCAAAGTGAAGTAACTTCTAAAGAAACGCTTTTGCTCGTTAGAGAGTTTTTGAAGTCTTTCATCAGAAAGGCTTGCGATGCCGCCGCGATTATAGAGTTGCTTTAAATCGTCGCTATTGTCCATGTATAGAACTAGGGCTTTAAAAGTCTGTTCGAAAGAAGCTTTATAAATTGCGGTTTCTACTTCGATGATTTTATCTTCAAACTGACTGATCTCTTTAAAAGTTTCTTTCTTGAAAAAACGGAGGTAGAGACTTTCGACGATATTTCTATTTCCCCCGTTTAAGTCCGTTGAAAAGTGTCCCTTAGCCGCAACGTTATACATTTCTGGGTGAATTAAGAGCATTGCAAATTGGATAGGGGTCCAGACCAAGATCCTAACTCTTACAAGGTGGCTCCAGAATATACTATAAGAGATTGCGGAGTTCGTTAAAGAAGCAGTAGAAAAAAGAAAATGAGACAGGGCTTCGTGGAGGCTTTCGATTTGGGGAAGAGCTTTTGACTGCATTTCAGTCGTTTTTCTCGTACCTTGGATTCTCTCGATCATTTCAGAAATAGGACCCCTATTTTTTCTTCGGAGATCTTCTACCAGAGCCAAAGCTTCTGCATTTTCTTCTTCTGTAAATTCGGGCCTTTGAGATCGCCCTTGGGCATAGGCCAAACCGGTGGAGAGATTTTCAAGATAATTCTGTTCTGCCTTGTTTTCGCGTTCGACGAGGAACTTGCTAAAGGCCCTGTACCACCCTTCTTCTTGTCTTCCGTAACTATCAAGATTGACGGTTTTTAATTCCTTAACAAGCTTGGAAGTATTTACGATGAGATGGGGAATCCCCAAACTTATAAGCAATGTTGTGAGAATGGCCGGGATTCCCCACTTTAGTTTTCCTAAGGCCTCTTTACTGAGGTAGGCCTTCTTGAAAGTCATCGGATTAAAACCCACCATGGTGGCATGAAAAGCGTGTTCTCCTAGAATTGCAATGGCCCGAGCTTTTCCAAAGGCCAGTTCCATAACTGTCTTCGTGATATCGAGGCCACCATAGAAAAATTGAGCCATCTCTCTGGGATAAATGAGACCAAGGGCCGCTCCCGTTACTATGGCTGCTCCCATTTGTACACCGCGGTGGTTGGCCAACTGGAGAAGGCCTTCTTTGAAATTAAGGGAACGCTTTTTATTTTCTGGATCCAGCCCTGAGGCCACTAGCGACAGGGCCTGGACTATTTTTGGAGCCCCTAAAGGTCTCGGGATGCTCATCTGAGCCCAGAGAAATGCAACGCGAGACATAAGTTTTTTTTGTGCCCTAAAATTATTTGCAATCGAGAGAGCCGTTTCGTTGATATAAGGTTGGTTGGCGAATCGGTTGATACGCCCTTGGGGGGAGAGGCCTTGAGAAAATTTCGAAAGGGCTGAGGCAGAGGATCTCGCATTATACATTTCGGCTTCAAGTTGGTCGGATCTAAGTTCTAGAGACCTGTTAAAGTAATCTTGGAGATTGTCACCGAGAGTTTGAGTGGCGCCGATGGCCTCAGGATCTACAAGGCTTGTGGCGACATTAAAGGCAATTTCTTGGGCATCTCCATAAAACTTAAAAACATTTGAGGTGATCGGGATGTCGTTGGTATACAATACATGATCGTAGAGACTTAGTTTAGAAAGTGGAGTTGCGGTTTCTACAGGGAGCCTAAAAACAGCGAGGGCCGTTCTACCTAAGGCAGGACGAAAATAGTCTAAGTCGATAAATGAAACGTCGTTTGTATTTTCTTTGATGAAAACAAGATATTTCCCGAAGAACGTTGCGGCTTTGACTGGAATATTAAACTCGTTAAGAAGCTTTCCTTGAAAGGCGATTTTTATTTTTTGAGAGTCATGGTTGAAGGCTTCACCACTCCTAGAGTTAGCCACAATGCGATCGTGGTCGTCGAGAAGGGTGAGAGCTGCGATATCTACCTTGTTTGGATTGATCTCTTGATGGACGACCTGGGGCAAGAGATCAAATTGGTCGAGGGCACTTTCTGAGCGAGTTCCGTCAAGAACACCTTTAACCTGTTTGATATTTTCATCAACACTGAGGTCTTGGTTCTCGGGAGCGTCATCCGTCTCGATATTCTGAGTCGTGTCGGAACTTATATCTTCGACGGGGTTGTTAAAATTTGGAAAACTTAGTGGCGGTGGAGAAACGGGGGAGTGTAAGCCAGAGGTAGCCGCATTTAGCGGGGGATCGTTAGAGTTGGCAGCGGAGGCGCTGCAATTAAGAAGTGTGAGTCCAAAACTGAGCTGGAATAGAATTATCGGCGTCACGAACGCCCTAAAAAATAAATTTTGGACCACTAAAGTGTTGCCCCACCCATTTTAAAAAATTATTTGAAGGGGCAACCTACGATAATCGTTACGAAAACGCTACTAACAAAATGTGTTGTAATTATTTCAAGTTTTTTGAAAAATGACTTTAATCGTCGCCTGCTGCATTGAATGCTCGCTCGCGAATTAGTCCCAACCGCCTAGAACAGTTGCTGACTGCAGAACTTAAGGAGCTCAAGATCTTCTGGGTGGATTCCGTCGTTCTTTTTGCAATTTCTTTTCGATAATTGAAAACCGTCAGAGCGGTAGTGGATAATACTAAGGACTCCGCAGGGTGTTCATTGACGACAAAATGAAAGAATCGCTCAAAGTCATTAGCAAATATCTCCGAGGGCAGAACTCCCCAGCATGTTGCCCAAGTATAGATTATTGAGAAGAGAACCATAGCCCAAAGCTTTCCTAAAGGTTTAAAACCTTGATACCTAAAGATCCTATTGAGAAGCTGGGATGGGGCTCCTATGGTCCATGCCCACATCTTTCCCCAAACCCAAAGATGAGCGGGAAGATTCATTCCCCATATCAGATAATTAAAGGCATAAGTTGCGGTGGCTTGAGTAAGAAAAACCTGGAGTATTCTTCCATTTGTTTTTCTAACGTCATGCCATCCAGGTATATGTCTATCGAGCCAAGCTGTTCTTCCGGGCTCAATTCTGTGACCAGCTACAAAAGCTTCGGCGACTCTCGTCAATCGAGTCAGGGTCTGGCTATTGCGGATCCAAGACACGTTTTGACGGGAACGCTGAAAGGCTCCTGGTTGAGCTGGGGAAGTGGCAGGGAATTGTTCTTCAGTGGTCACGGTTTGAATATAGGCCTTCACGTAATTTGCAGCCTCAATACTGGCTTCAAACTCAAACTTGGCCTGAGAATCGACGCTCTTAAGATATTGCTGAACATCAGGTTGGGATAATTCCGTTTCAGTAAACTGTTCTACTCTCTGTAGAACCATATCTTCGACGGATGGCGTGCCACTATAATCGGGATAAAGTCCTAAGACATTGCTAAGGGCCGAAGTGTATAGCCGTTTAAAATATTTTCCTTCTTCTTCAGTACTTGTCGCAACATTGAAAGCTACTCCACGTTCTTGCAGATATCGTTCGGTGGCGATTCGAATAGCTCTTCGTTCTTGCCATTGAGCGATCCGATCTTTTTTGGGCGGAGCATAAGGGTCCTTCTCACCGTCGCCATTAGCGTAGTAATTAAGAGTATCCGAAAAGGTTCTTGCGGCTAGGTTTAAAGCTTGGGAGGAATAACCTTGAAGACGTTGAGGCAAATAGGACCTGACATTATCGAAGTTTCCGGAATAACTTAACCAGCTTAGATCCTCCCGAGCTTCTTTTATCCCTGCAGTATAATATTTTATTCTTTCTCTGTAGCTTAAATCCCAAGTTTTGTTCGTATCAATAAGGGACTTTATTGGCGCGACAGCAAACCCATTAACAATGTTTAAAGTTCGAAGAAAAGACTCCAAGCATTTTATGGCTTCAAACCTTTCGGGCGTTTGAAGGCCCAGGGGATTTTTTTGGCCCTCGGTTTTAAGTGCGGCGATAGCTCCGTGAAGACTTGAGAGTGTCCAACCAGGTCTTGAGGATGTCAAAACCTGCCCTGGATTTAATCCTGCAGCCACAACTTTCTGTGATGGAGTAAAACCCATGATTTTCAAAGCTTCGCCATAGAGGAAGTTGGCATCAAAGAGAAAGTCTTCCTTCTTGGGCCCCCCGAGGGCAGAGATCTCAACATCTAAGATTTTATTGTACCTTGCCTCAAACTGAGCTGCATTACGAGGGTCGTCGGGATTCTTATTTTCCCTTCGCATTTCTTCCCTTACCCTAGTTTTTACAACTTCATCGAGTTGCGCTTGATAGTCTTGGGTTAGATTTGCCGCTCCGCCGGTAAGGTAGGCGGCACCGTTACGAGCAATTTCGTTGATATTGAAACTCTCGGTATTTGCATTGGATCCGCCAAAGGCGTTGTCGGTCCTTTCCTTTAGCCATTCGGCGTGGGAATGATCACCGATTTCACGCCCGACAGATGGAATGGCAGCAAGCATTTGTTCTTTAATGAAGTAAACGTCAATTCCACCCAAAATAATGGACCCTGAGAACCAAGTTCTTGCACTCACAGGTACTTGATCATTGGTTGAGCGGACAAAATAGACAGTCTTATTTAGAAATTTCCGGATGACCGTATTATTTGCCGAAGCCAGCTCGGGGAAGTAGCGGTCCCCCAAGAACTCTATTCCATTTGCAAAGTAGACCCCGGGAATCTGCGCAAAAGTGGTGAGCGCGTGAGCAAAAATATCTCCAGTATCTAGAATCCACTGTTTTCCGGAATGAAGGGGGCCCTTCTTTGGATCATCTTTATGTTTTTCTTTAAAATACTTGCTAAAAATAGTCGCTTTAAGAACAACGCTGGTTATAAGAGCGGCTGTGATGACTATTCCCACTCGTATAATTCTATTCTCCACCTTAGGATCCAGATGAAACGGCTTTTTCTCCGAAGCCTCTGCTCTGTTGTTAAAGAAGTTCAGGACCGCCGCATATAATTTCTCTTTTATGGGATGGCTCAAGCCGGCAATCTTAAAGAGAGATTTCTCAGGATCAGTGTTGTCAATTCCTGTAAAGAGAACTCCAAAACCTGCAGTAATCTTAGGTGCTGGAATGACAGAACGAAGATCATCTACGGGGCTATTAGGGTTCCTCGCAAAAGAAAAAGCTTGAGCCAAAAGAAGATTCATTTTTTCAGCTTTCAAAACGTCTTCTAAGTGGGAAGAAGGAATCGGTAAGGGGTCATTCTCCTTATCAACTAAGACTAGCGTGTTCTGAGGCTCAAAGAAGGCTCCAGAGGCCTCTTTCCACCCAACTCCAGGAAGAGGCAAAAAATAAATTGGGACTGGTATGGAAGTGCTCGCGTGATTCAAAAGATCGGCGCGTGGTATGAAAAATACTCCTTCACCGGGCTTTTCAAGTCCCTGTGACTCTTCATCAAAACCGCGGAAATCATTTCGTGCTGCTAAGAATATATACTCATCCGAGATTGCGATAAGCTTAAGCGGAACTGAAAGGTCGAGAGTCTTTGCTGCCATGGGAACGTGAATCGAAACACCCTCTTGGTTGTCTTCGACTTCCACTTCTTTTTGATTTTGTTTTTCTGGAACCCAATGTTGTTCGACTAAAAAAAATGGATCAGCGTCAAGGGTGGGGTCGTTAAAAGATAGACCCAGTTCCAAGGGAATCTCATTTGCCTTTTCCATTTCTTCGATTAAAGGGTCCTTAATTAGGGGCTCTCGATAAAATAGGGAATCAGCGGTAGCACTGTCCTGGGACGTGTTCTGCGTAGAATCGCCAAAGGTTGCAAAAGGCTGGAATACGAGCTGAATGGCTAGAGCTACAGTTAGGACCCGTTTCATTTTAGGTCGTATGCAGAAAGACTTTTGAAAAAAAATTAAGCGACTGACCACGAAATCAGCTCCTCGCGCAGTGTATTAGATGGTTTACCTCTTGTTAAGATCTTGTAGATTAATCCTAGTGGCGCAAAACTTCTAGGAAATATCCAGGTCTTGTAGAAGTTTCAGGGTTAACAAAAAAGCGTTGAAAAGTTAAACAAGGAAGCTAAACCGAGAACCAAATTTTCAAACTCACCAGAGCGAGGAATACAGCAAAAGATCTTCTTAGCACAGTGGGAGAGAGTCCTACGGCCATTCTTGCGCCGACGTAGGCCCCCAAGAACATTCCGATGGCGATGATGAGTCCAAGCTTTATATGTTCACCAGAGATTTTTCCAGCCTTGTAGTACTCGTAAACTCCAAAAAATCCCACGGGGAGCAAGAGGGCGACAAGGGACGTACCACTTGCCGCTTGCTGACTGTATCCAAAGAAAAGCACCAGGCATGGAACTAAGATTATTCCCCCGCCAATGCCGAAGAGGCCAGATAAGATTCCCGCCACTATTCCAAAAAGAACCATATAAAGAAATTGCATGTATTATCTCCCGACGGGACTTTTGAACATCACCCAAAGAATATTTCAAGGGAAAACGAGATACGATTCTGGCGTCGGCCTTGGGTGAGGCTCTAGGCGCTTGCCAGGCTGTAAAAAAATAAACTGTTGTATCATTCTGACCCAAAGATAAGCTCAGTCAAACAACTTGTTCGAGAATTTAACTTTCTGGTTTTTTAGTTAAAGACCTGATTTTAGAATAAAAATATTAAGGCCCAACGTTTTTGTCCTACTGGTACCTATCTTGCTTAGATACGTAACCAAAATGAAAAGAGAGACATTTAAAAATCATTTTTGAAGGCACGGATTGTGTTGTGCCAAAATTATAACATAAGAAAAGATTGAGGGTAACAATGCAGCCTTTGCGACACCACGGCGACCTTTCATCCAATAGAAAAAAACTACCAATAAAAGTCAAACAAAGTAAGCGGTTACGGAAGTCGCTACCAGAAGACCAAAAACACCTCATAGCAGACGAAGTTGCGGCGGCAAAACACTCTGAAAAATCCACAGCTATTTTAAGCCCCGAAACTGTAATTCTAGCCCCAGCTGTTCGCGAACAACTTAGAAGTCTTCTTCAATCTGTTAAGGGAGTAAGACAAGGTGACTTTTCGATGCGATGTCAGATCGCGGGAGAAGGCATAATTAGTGAGATCGGCGAAGTCTTAAACGATATTTTTGAACTCAACGATAAAATGGCCCAGGAATTCGTCAGAGTCAGTGGAGTCGTTGGACAAGAAGGTAAAATGACTGAGCGTGCTTCCATTGGCCCCATTAAGGGTTCATGGGCCAAGAGTATTGACTCGGTCAACACGCTTATTGGTGATCTTGTTCAACCCACTAACGAAGTTGCTCGGGTTATCACGGCTGTTGCTAAAGGGGACTTGTCTCAGAAAATGGCGCTAGAAATAGATAGCCGTCCCGTTAAGGGAGAGTTTCTTCGTATCGGTACCACCGTTAATACAATGATCGATCAGCTGAATTCTTTTGCATCCGAAGTTACCCGTGTTGCTAAGGAAGTCGGTAGTGAAGGGAAGCTCGGGGGTCAAGCGGAAGTTAAAGGGGTTTCGGGAACGTGGAAAGACCTAACGGATAACGTTAATATTTTGGCGGGTAACCTCACTGACCAGGTTCGAAATATTGCGAAGGTGACGACGGCCGTCGCTAAGGGCGACCTTTCACAAAAAATCACAGTTGACGCGAAGGGCGAAATCTATGAATTAAAAAATACGATCAACGTCATGGTGGATCAGCTTTCATCGTTTGCCGCGGAAGTGACTCGAGTGGCTAAAGAGGTGGGTACGGAAGGCCGACTTGGTGGTCAAGCGGACGTTAAAGGCGTTTCAGGAACATGGAAAGATTTAACAGACAACGTTAACCAGCTTGCGGGTAACTTGACCTCTCAAGTTCGAAATATTGCAAAGGTTACGACGGCCGTTGCTAACGGAAACCTTTCGCAAAAAATTACAGTTGATGCTCGAGGTGAAATCTTAGAATTAAAAAATACGATCAACATCATGGTGGACCAACTTAACCTTTTTGCATCGGAAGTGACCCGAGTGGCTAAAGAAGTGGGTACAGAAGGCCGACTTGGTGGTCAGGCGGAAGTTAAAGGCGTCTCCGGAACATGGAAAGACCTAACCGATAACGTTAACCAGCTTGCCGGTAACTTGACTTCTCAGGTTCGTAATATCGCCAAAGTTACAACAGCTATTGCTAATGGGGACCTTTCACAAAAAATTACAGTCGATGCCAAGGGTGAAATTTATGAATTAAAGAACACAATTAATACCACTGTTGATCAGCTCAGAAGTTTTGCTGCGGAAGTGACCCGGGTGGCTAAAGAAGTCGGTACTGAAGGAAAACTTGGTGGCCAAGCGGAAGTTAAAGGAGTTTCCGGAACGTGGAAAGATTTGACAGACAACGTTAACCAGTTGGCCGGGAACTTGACCTCTCAAGTTCGTAACATTGCCAAGGTTTCAACGGCCGTCGCCAGAGGAGATCTCTCACAAAAGATTTCCGTTGATGCTAAAGGTGAAATTCTAGAGTTAAAAAATACCATCAATACGATGGTGGACCAACTTAACTCCTTCGCCGCGGAAGTGACCCGAGTGGCTAAAGAAGTGGGTACTGAAGGAAAACTCGGCGGCCAAGCGGAAGTTAAAGGCGTTTCAGGAACATGGAAGGACTTGACCGATAACGTTAACCAGTTGGCCGGGAATTTGACCTCTCAGGTTCGTAATATTGCAAAAGTTACGACGGCGGTGGCTAAGGGAGACTTATCTCAAACCATTACAGTTGATGCTAAAGGCGAAATCTTAGAACTCAAAAATACAATTAACATCATGGTGGATCAGCTGAACTTATTTGCGTCGGAAGTGACCCGAGTGGCTAAAGAGGTGGGTACTGAAGGAAAACTTGGTGGTCAGGCTCAGGTTGAGGGAGTTTCTGGAACATGGAAGGATTTGACCGATAACGTTAACCAGTTGGCCGGGAATTTGACCTCCCAGGTTCGTAATATTGCCAAAGTTACAACAGCTATAGCTAATGGTGACTTGTCTCAAAAAATTACGGTCGACGCAAAGGGTGAAATTTACGAACTAAAAAACACGATTAATACAATGGTCGATCAACTAAACTCCTTTGCTGCGGAAGTGACCCGAGTGGCTAAAGAGGTGGGTACTGAAGGAAAACTTGGTGGTCAGGCCCAAGTTAAGGGAGTTTCTGGTACATGGAAAGATTTAACGGACAACGTTAACCAACTTGCCGGTAATTTGACCGACCAAGTTCGCAATATTGCGAAGGTGACGACGGCCGTTGCGAGAGGCGATCTTTCTCAGAAAATTACGGTCGATACTAAAGGCGAGATTTTAGAGTTAAAAAATACGATCAATATTATGGTGGACCAACTAAACTCCTTTGCTGCGGAAGTGACCCGAGTGGCTAAAGAAGTCGGTACCGAAGGAAAGCTCGGTGGCCAAGCCCAAGTTAAAGGGATATCTGGAACCTGGAAGGATCTCACCGATAACGTTAATCAACTCGCCCGCAATCTTACAGATCAGGTTCGTAATATTGCGAAGGTTACGACAGCCGTTGCCAAAGGTGACCTCTCACAAAAGATTACTGTCGATGCTCGTGGCGAAATATTAGAGCTAAAAAATACGATCAATACGATGGTGGACCAACTGAACTCGTTTGCATCGGAAGTGACCCGAGTGGCTAAAGAGGTGGGTACCGAAGGAAAACTCGGTGGTCAGGCTGAGGTTAAAGGAGTTTCGGGCACATGGAAGGACCTCACCGATAACGTTAACTTCATGGCTTCTAACTTAACAAAACAAGTTCGAGGCATTGTTAAGGTTGTTACGGCTGTCGCTAACGGAGACCTGAATCAAAAATTTGTCCTTGAGGCGAAGGGTGAAGTTGCGGCGCTTGCTGAAACAATTAACAACATGACAGATACTCTTAGAACGTTTGCCGATCAAGTGACCACGGTGGCTCGTGAAGTCGGTATTGAAGGAAAGCTTGGAGCACAAGCGCGCGTCCCGGGTGTTGCTGGAACCTGGAAGGACCTCACCGATAATGTTAACTTCATGGCTTCGAATCTGACGACACAAGTTAGAGGTATCATTAAGGTTGTTACGGCTGTTGCTAACGGTGACCTAAATAAAAAATTCGTTCTGGAAGCGAAGGGTGAAGTTGCGGCCCTTGCTGAAACGATCAATAATATGACTGACACGCTTAGAACGTTTGCTGACCAAGTGACTACTGTGGCCCGCGAAGTCGGTATTGAAGGAAAGCTTGGAGGACAAGCTAAAGTTCCCGGCGCTGCGGGAACGTGGCGTGACCTCACTGACAACGTTAACCAGCTCGCCGGAAACTTGACTTCACAAGTTCGGGCTATAGCTGAAGTTTCTACCTCGGTTACGAAAGGCGATCTCACCCGATCTATTACCGTTGAAGCCCAAGGAGAGGTTGCGGCCCTTAAGAATAACATCAATCAGATGATCGGAAACCTCAAGGATACGACCTTAAAAAATCAAGAGCAAGACTGGTTAAAAACAAATCTCGCAAAATTCTCTAGCATGATGCAGGGCCAGAGAAGCGTAACATCGGTTGCTCAATTGATCATGTCTGAATTGACTCCTCTTGTTGCTGGTCAACAGGGGGCCTTCTACATGATGGAGCCTGAGCCAAGTGTTCATCTGAGTATGATCGCGAGTTATGGCTTCACAGAAAGAAAGAATGTATCGAATAAATACAAGGTAAAAGAGGGTCTTGTTGGGCAATGCGCTTTTGAGAAGAAGAGAATCCTCCTGACTAGAGTCCCAGATGATTATATTTATGTGACGTCGGGCTTGGGTGAATCCAAACCCTTTAATGTTATAGTTCTTCCTGTTCTATTCGAAGGTGATGTCAAAGCGGTAATCGAAATTGCCTCATTCTTCCCATTTAGTAACAATTATCTCAACTTCTTAGATCAATTAATGGATTCTATCGGCGTTATCCTGAATATGATTTCTTCCACTATGAGAACCGAAGAACTTCTGCAGGAACTTAAGAAGTCCAACTCTGAGCTTGAGGCTCAAGCTAATGAGCTAGAAGATAAAGCTAAACTCCTTGAAGTTAAGAACCAAGAGGTTGAGATGGCCAGCCGCAGCCTAGAAGAAAAAGCCGAGCAGTTGTCCCTTATTTCAAAATACAAATCGGAGTTCTTGGCAAATATGTCCCATGAATTGAGAACTCCATTAAATAGCCTCCTCATACTTTCAAAAATGTTGGCAGAGAATAAAGAAGGCAATTTGCAGCCAGAGCAAATTAAATTTGCCAGCACTGTTTATTCAGCAGGTCGAGACCTGTTGGGGTTAATCAATGAAATTCTCGACCTGTCTAAGGTTGAAGCAGGTAAAATGCAGATCACACCCACGGAGGTTTTGCTTTCTACCGTTCAGGATTACATCGAGCAAACATTCAAGCCTGTGGCTGAACATAAAGGCCTCAAATTCAAAATTGAAGTTGAGAGTCAATTGCCGGCAAAAATGTATGTGGATTCAAATAGACTGCAACAAATTCTTAAAAATCTTCTCTCTAATGCCTTTAAGTTTACCGAAAAAGGCACGGTGACGATGAGAATTTATTCACCCCATAAGGATTGCCGCTTCACTATGGAAACTTTAAATCATGCAGAAAATGTTTTAGCGTTCTTGATAGAGGATACAGGCATTGGTATTCCTCAAGAAAAGCAGAAAATGATTTTTGAGGCATTCCAGCAGGCCGATGGCACCACTAATAGGAAGTACGGTGGAACTGGCTTGGGTCTTACGATCAGTCGTGAAATTGCAAGACTTCTTGGAGGAATTATCGAAGTCAAGAGCACTCCAAACCAGGGAAGTTCCTTTACTCTTTTCTTGCCCCAAAACTACGGAGGGGCCGATGACCAATCTTATTCCTCCGTTGTGGAACCACCTGCAATAATTCCCCCATTGCCGGAGGAGGCCAACTTTAGTGGAAAAACTATTCTCATCGTTGATGACGATGTCAGAAACATTTTCGCTATCCGAAGTGTTCTTGAGTCGCGGGGAATGAATGTCATCAATGCAGAAAATGGAAAACAAGGCATGCAGCTTCTTGATGTCAATCCGGAGGTGGACCTTATCCTTATGGATATGATGATGCCGGACATGGATGGGCTCGAGGCCACACGAAAAATCAGGGAGATTTCGACTTTTAAAGCGCTACCCATCATTTCATTGACGGCCAAGGCTATGAAAGGAGATCGCGAAAAAGCCATTGAAGCAGGTGCTTCTGACTATATTACAAAACCCGTTGATCCTGACAATTTATTGTCCCTTATGCACATATGGCTGAGTAAAGAGGAGTCTCAATTTGCGACTCCTCCGAAACTTTTGAATTAGTCTAAAGCAGAATAAGGGTAACTTGTGGAAGTTTCACCAAAGGTTGATATTCTTCTAGTAGATGATCGACCGGATAACTTTACGGTTTTAGAGGCGGTTTTAGATTCGCCACTTTATAATCTTGTTCGTGCTACTTCCGGTTCTGAAGCCATAAATATTGCGGGCAAATCGCAATTTGCGGTTATTTTGTTGGACGTTCAAATGCCCGATAAAGATGGCTTTCAGACAGCGAGAGAGATTCGTTTGGGGGGGGCGTCAAGGCATACTCCCATCATCTTTGTTACGGCCATCTACGGCGACGATGCCTATGTTAACTTGGGGTACGATGCAGGTGCTGTTGACTATATTTTTAAACCTTTTAATCCCCATATTTTAAGATCAAAAGTGGCCGTCCATGCTGAACTTTTTATTAAAACTCGCAAGCTTATTCATCAGAACGAACTGTTACGAAATATGGAGATGAGGGAGCATGCCAACAAGCTTCTTGAGGTTCAAATTAAAAGTATTCAACGAGAGCAAGTTCTTCAAAAAAGATATAAGGATCTTGTTGAGAGTATTGATCATTGCATTGTGTGGTCGGCAAACTGCGAGACGTTGGTTCTCTCTTTTGTCAGTCCACAAGTAGAGAAGCTCACCGGCTACCAAACATCCGAATGGATAGCTAAAAATAATTTTTGGACTGAATATATCCATAAAGAGGACTTAAATTTCGTCCTAGAGTCTCTCAAGAGAGTCAAAACGGGAGAGAACGTGGAATTCGAGAACCGTCTTATCACGAAGGATCATAGAGTCCTTTGGTTTCACACCAGCGTGCACCTGGTGGACCGAAGCGATGGTTTTGGTCAGGAGCTTGGGGGCCTTTCGGTCGACATCACGTCCCTCAAAGAGGCTGAACTTATTTTAAGAAAGTCCGAGGCGGATCAACGGTTTTTGGCAGAAGCTGGAGCCCACCTCGCCGCAACGGCTCTAGATTACGACAAAATTGTATCAAAAATTTCGGACTTGGTGGTTCCTAAGTTTGGTTGTTGGTGCGGTGTCTATATGGTTGATGAAAATTCAAAACTACAAACCGCTGGCTTAACAGTCGGTTGCAACGAGAAGGCCGACCTTGTCCGTGAGTTCGAGAAAAGTTATAAGCAATTAGGCGGTCATCAGGGAATGCAAGCCGTTATCGAGTCGGGAAGGCCACAGCTTGTGAGTATTGAAGAAAACGCGCCCCTGCATCCCTTCGCTTCAGACTTAGGCCTTCGCTCTTATGTGTGTGTTCCGATGTTAATCCGAAAACGGGTCTTAGGAGTTCTCACCATAGCCACAACTCAGAAATGCTACCAGAAGAGCGACTTTTGGGTTATGGAAGAGTTGGCTTGTCGGGCCGCACTGGCCATCGAAAACGCTGTTCTATTTAATAAAGCAGAAAGTGCTATCCAAACCCGCGACGAATTTTTGTCTATTGCCTCTCATGAACTGAGAACGCCTTTGACGCCCCTTAAGCTTCAGTTCCAAATTACCACCAAGCTTATCAATGATGGAAAGTTTAGTACATTGACACCAGAAAAACTGAAGAAAATGATGAACATTTCAGATCGGCAGCTCGATAGACTGAATAAACTTATTGAAGAACTTTTAAATGTTTCTCGGATTAACTTAGGGCGAATGGACCTTGATTTCGGGCCCACGGATTTATCTCAACTCATTCGGAACGTGGCCGAACAGTATCGGGATCAACTCACGGCTTCTTCTTGTGAACTTTCACTGGATCTTGATCCTTCACTGGGTGGGGAGTGGGATGCCGATAAGCTAGAGCAAGTTTTTATAAATTTACTGACGAATTCAATTAAGTATGGTCATGGGAAGCCTATTCGAATTTATACCAGGAACGTCGACGATATGGCACGAATCTGTGTGCAGGATTTTGGTATCGGGATAGATGTAGAAGCTCAACGAAAGATTTTTAATCTATTTGAACGCGCTCCCTCCGCAAAGAAATATGGAGGGCTCGGGCTTGGGCTTTACGTCGTCAATAATATCGTTAAAGGACATGGCGGAACAATCCGCGTTGAGAGTAAACTTGGGCAGGGAACGACCTTTATTTTAGAACTTCCCAAGAAAGCGGCGGCAAAGACGGTCTATAACGCTAACTCTTACGTTCATTAGGAAGCTAAAATCTATTAAACCAAAAGGGAGCCCTTCCCGGGAGTAAAAGAAAGGCCTTCTTTTTATAACGCTCGGGGGTATTGTAGATTATCTGAAATTCCAGAATGACGTGGCTCAGAGCTGGTTCCTGATTTATTTTATTACGTACTTGCTTGGCGAAATACCTACTTCGAGCGGAAAAAATCCAAGGCATGGCACCTGACTCGGGCGGCTGAGTATACCGGTAGCGAATAGTCGCGATTTTCGACGGATCTCCACCTTTCTTAAGAAATTCATCTTTTGCACCGTTGAAGTGAATGACTTCGTCACTAAAGATATTTATATCCGGCCATTCGATCAGTTCTAAAAGATTACCGTTGGCATCTAAAAACTCCCATGAAGCCGCTGGGACCCATCGTCCATCTCGGT
>Ga0207013_1038_pt1 | contig 34545 bp, 35 predicted proteins | sample Alteio_BWMinCont_55_FD_153501 | JGI IMG/M metagenome (GOLD analysis project Ga0207013, IMG submission 153501) | Enriched cells from forest soil in Barre Woods Harvard Forest LTER site, Petersham, Massachusetts, United States -... | ecosystem: Environmental > Terrestrial > Soil > Temperate forest >...
CCGGTCGGCAATTACTTTTTTATGCTTTAACAGATCGACGAAACCGTTCAGATCGGGCCTGTGACTATAAAATTGACGGAGTTCCTGGTGATCTTCCAGGTAATCGATAACGGTAGGGGAAAATGATCCCGTGTCTTTGTAGCTTATACAGGCAGCGTCCATGTTTTTGATTTCGGAATAACGCTAATTTTCTCTTTGTCATTCTGAGCGGAGCGAAGAATCTTCTGCTATTTGCATAGCGGACTATTGCAGGGCGACCATTGCAGGGCGGAGAAGATTCTTCGCTTCGCTCAGAATGACAAACTGTTGGTTTCGTAATTTTATAAAACAAACCTCTTTTAGCAATGCCGAATTTAGATTTTTAAATTTCTAAAACAGAAACCGGGCTGTTAAAAACCGTTTATTTTACAATATGTCCATAAAGGTCAAAGTCTTCGGCGGTGTCAACCTGCACGTTTACAAAGCTGCCGATGGTGGCATAATCCTTTTTGGCATCTATTAAAACTTCATTATCAACCTCGGGCGAATCGAATTCAGTACGCCCAACAAAATAATTTCCGTCTTTTTTATCAATTAAAACTTTATAAGTATGGCCAATTTTCTCCTGGTTTTTTTCAAAAGATATCTCCTGCTGTAATTCCATTATCGCATCGGCGCGTTGCTGTTTTACCTCGGCAGGCACATCATCAACAAGCGCGTAAGCATGCGTTTTTTCCTCGTGCGAATAAGTGAAGCAACCCAAACGGTCGAATTTTGTTTCCTGCACCCATTGCTGCATTTCTTCAAAATCCTGTTCAGTTTCGCCGGGATAGCCGGTGATCAGTGTGGTACGCATGGCAATACCCGGCACTTTATCACGTATTTCATTCACCAGGTCGATGGTTTTTTGTTTGGTGATACCGCGGCGCATCGACTTAAGCATATTGTCGCTGATATGCTGTAAAGGCATATCCATGTACTTGCAGATATTGGCGCGCTCGTTCATCACATCCAGTATTTCCATCGGGAAGCCCGAAGGATAAGCATATTGCAGCCTGATCCACTCGATACCATCAACATCAGATAAGCGGCGGAGCAATTCATCCAAATTACGCTTGCCATAAAGGTCGAGGCCGTAATAGGTCAGATCCTGTGCAATTAGTATGAGTTCTTTAGTGCCATTTTTGGCTAAATTTTGCGCATCCTTTACCAATTGCTCAATAGGCTGGCTCAAATGTTTGCCGCGCATTAGCGGGATGGCGCAAAAGGAGCAGGGACGGTTGCAGCCCTCGGCAATTTTAAAATAGGCAAAATGGGATGGGGTAGTCAAAAGCCGTTCACCGATCAATTCATGCTTATAATCCGCCCCGATTGAGGTTAACAGGTTTTGCAGGTCGTTGGTGCCAAACCAGCCGTTTACATTGGTGATTTCTGCTTCAAGTTCAGGTTTATAACGTTCCGAAAGGCAGCCGGTAACTATTACCTGCCCAACTTTGCCTTGTTCTTTAAGCTCGCTGTATTGAAGGATAGTATCAATAGATTCCTGCTTAGCGTTATCAATAAAACCACAGGTATTTATCACGATGATATCACCGCTGTTTACCTTGTCCGACTCGTGTACAACATCAAAATGATTGCCTTTGAGCTGACCCATCAGGATCTCGGAGTCGTATATGTTTTTTGAGCAGCCTAAAGTAACTACGTTTACACGTGGTTTGCTTTTTATTTCGGGCTGATAAATTTCTTTTGTTCTCATTTTTTTGGGGATTTCACCGATTTTTTAGAAGTGATTTCACCGATTTTTTTTGACGGATTTCACCGATTTTTTGGGTGATTTCATGGATTGTTTTTTGATTTTTAACGTGCTTATATTTTATACTGATAAACTTTTTACTTCACAGCTTGGGTTTCCAAAATTTATAAGTAACCCTGTTTTAACTTTACTTGCTTTCAGATAGGATAACACCTGAATTTGGAAAAGCTTTGGAAGGATACCCGTTACCGCTTTAAGTTCGATGATTACTATATTTTCAACAAATATGTCGCACCGGAAGTTGCCAACAAACTGATCTTTAAAAGTAACGTTAAATTCTTTTTCAGCTACAAAACTAAAGTTTTCAATTTGCAGCTGATGTTGTAATGCTTTAGAATAAATTTTTTCATTAAAACCAGGCCCTAATAACCGATGAACTTCGAAACAGCAGCCAATTATCTTTTCGGTAAGTGCATCCCGTTCAAAGCCTGCCATCTTTAAATCTGTGAAATCTTTTTTATAATCTGCGAAATCAGGCCTTGAAAAGGCTATTTACAAAAGCTTGCCTGTCAAACAACTGCAAATCATCCTTTCCCTCACCTACCCCTATATATTTTACCGGTATTTTAAACTGGTCTGAAATGCCTATTACCACGCCACCTTTCGCCGTCCCATCAAGCTTGGTCAATGCCAGGGCGTTAACGGCTGTAGCTTCGGTAAACTGTTTGCATTGCTCAATGGCATTTTGCCCGGTTGACGCATCCAGCACCAGCAATATCTCATGCGGGGCACCAGGGACAACCTTTTGCATTACGTTTTTTATCTTAGTAAGCTCGTTCATCAGGCCTACCTTATTATGTAAACGACCGGCGGTATCAATAATTGCCACATCATCGCCATTGGCCACCGCGGAACGCAATGTATCATAAGCCACCGAAGCCGGGTCAGACCCCATGGCCTGGGCCACAACTTTTACGCCTATGCGTTCACCCCATAACTGTATCTGGCCAACTGCGGCAGCGCGGAAGGTATCAGCTGCTCCAATAACCACCTGGCTGCCTGCCTGTTTTAACTTATGGGCCAGTTTGCCAATGGTTGTGGTTTTGCCTACGCCATTTACGCCTACCACCATAATTACGTAAGGCTTGTGGCTGCCATATTCGAAGTTCGAGAAATCGTTGCTGTTATTTTCGGCGAGGAGTTGCTGGATTTCGTCTTTTAACAGGTTATTCAATTCGGACGTGCCGACATATTTATCGCGCGCTACGCGGGCCTGTATGCGTTCGATGATCTTCAGTGTGGTTTTAACGCCAACATCCGAGGTCACCAGCACTTCTTCAAGTTCATCCAGCACATCGTCGTCAACTGTCGACTTGCCGGCAATTACCTTGGTGATCTTTGAAAAAAAGTTATCCTTGGTTTTTTCCAAACCGGTATCCAGCGCCTCTTGTTCCTGCGGCGTGCTTTCCTTTTTTTTGAAAAAATCGAATAATCCCATTGTTGCCTCACCTAAATCCTCTCCAAAGGAGAGGACTTTTAGAATTTAATTGTTTTTTAGCATCCTCTCCGTTTTTTACCCTCTCCAAAGGAGAGGGTAGGGTGAGGCTTAACAAAAAAAGCCTTCTCGTAAAACAAGATGGCTTTTATATTTTGATCGGACCTGACCGGTTATAATTTCCCGGCTATCGCGTCTTTTATAAAATCGTTAGCTACGATCTGTTCTTTAAATGAGTAAGCACCTGTACGTGGCGATTTCACCATGGTGATTACTTTTGAATAATCTTTGCCTTTACCTGCTACTTTCAGCGTTGCAACTACTTTCTTTGCCATCTCTTTTTAATTTTGAATTATTGAATTATAGAAGATTTAACCTAATCAACCACTCACTTAATAAACCCAATCAACCAATTATTTTATTTCTTTATGAACTGTTACTTTTCTTAAAACCGGGTTGAATTTCTTCATTTCCAGTCTTTCAGTTGTATTCTTTTTGTTCTTGGTAGTAATATAACGCGACATACCAGGCATGCCGCTTGTTTTATGCTCGGTGCATTCTAAAATTACCTGAACCCTGTTGCCTTTCTTAGCCATCTTTTTAATTATTGAGTTAGTAAATTAGTGAATTGGCGATTTGTTAAACCTAATCAACTCAATCAACCATTCAACCTAATCAACTAAATATATCCCTTTTTTACAAATTTATTGATACAGGCAGTGATGCCATTTTTGCTGATAGTTTTAACAGCTGAAGTTGAAACCTTTAAGGTTATCCACTTATCTTCCTCAGGAATATAAAACTTCTTAAGCTTTAAGTTTGGATGAAACCTGCGTTTAGTTTTAACGTTTGAGTTTGAAACGTTATTACCAACCAAAGATCCTTTTCCTGTTAGATCACAAATTCTTGACATGACAAATCTTTTTAATTCTACCCCTTTTTGTAAAGAGTTTGCAAATATCAGGATTTTAAGTTGAATAGGCAATAGTGATTTGAAAAATATTTTTGAAAAAGATTGGTTGGCGATTTTCGGCTAGATATCAGCCTGAGCGGGAATGTAAAGTTCAGCTTTATCACTGCGCATCCTGACCCTAATTGAAATCTCAGGAGTTCGCTATAATCGAACAACTTTATTTTTTCAAATGCTCTGGCAAGGGATGTTTACGTAAAAATGCTGCGGCTTTTTCTTCTTTTTTTATAAAAAAAGGTTCATCAGCATAACTCCTAACTTTATCGTTTACAATAATATTATATTCCTTTTCTCTAACCGATGCTTTCTTAACTGTGGACATAAAAACTCCTTTCCTTTATTTCAAATATACCGCATTATTTTCTTTTCACCAAGAATGCTTCATAATTCACGTTTATCGTGAAATCCTGCCAGGAGCCGTCCTTATAACCCCAAACGTCAAAATCCATGTCAATTGCTTTCCACAATCGTCCAATTCCCATTTGATAAAGCCTGGTCCTGGCGGCAGTGCTGCCTTCAGCATAAATAAAATGATTACCATAATGATCACAAAACGCATTGATAGTATTCGCTACTGTGGCCAAGACCATATCTTTATCCCGGTTGTTACTAATCACAGTATCGCTAACTACACCTTTCTCGTTTTCATCCCCAAATGCCAAGTTATAAGTCACAGGATCATTTGCAATCCTTCTGTACCTAACGATTTTCTTGATCCTGCCTTGTGGCCCCTCACTATAAAATTCATAATCCTGAAAATCCGTTGTAAAAAATGTATAGTGATCCAAATTCATAATTATCTTTGGCTTTGCTTTCCAAACATAACGAATTCTTATCGGCCAAAGATTATATTGATTAAAGCGAAGCTTTTCTGTCGCCAGCGAAAGTTTAGGGTCAATTGGGGTGGTTGTTGACCCATTAGATGAAGATGCCGTTGCCTTCTACAAAAAATTCGGGTTTATCCTGCTGCCCGACAGTGGAAAGATGTTCCTGCCGATGGCGGATGTGGCGCTGTTGGGGTTGTGATGGTGTATTTCGAAGAATTTGAAAACAGGACATTGTAATTAATCATTAATTGTTAAATTTGTATATGAGCATCCAGGTTTATCCATATAACGACCAAGAGGAAAAAGCGCTTTTAGATTTTCTTAACAGCCGCCACTACAATTATAAGACGGCCTATGAAAGTGAAATACCTGATGCTGATTTTTTGAACCAGTACAATAAGGAATTAGACGAAGCCGAAGCTCAAATTGATGCAGGCGATTACTTAACTCATGATGAGGTGAAAAAATTCCTCGCCGATAAAAGAAACCGGGTTAGTGGTAGTTAAATGGTCGAAACCAGCGCTAAGTCAGTTGGATAAAACGCTCGATTTTATTATAGGCGAAGGTTTTATTTCTTATGCGGCCAAGCTTGAGGAAAGCGTTTTACAGGATCTACACTCCATCTGGACGAGCTGTCTTTAGGATTATTTGAATGTCGGAAAGTGAAAAACCAAATTCGTCTTGCTCATGAGGTTCTCCGGCCACAACTTTTTCTTCTGTGAGAATATTATAAAGATAATCCAGATCATCAATAAAAGATGCCGGGATTTTTGAATTCGCATTTAGCACCTGGTACCATGTACACCATGCAACACGCTTGTCTGCTCCCAAACCACTAAAATGCGCTGCGTTTCTGTTAACCACAAACAGCAAAATTTTACTGTAAGCCGACACCCGATCAAATCCAAGGCTTGAAAGAACCAGCCTTTGATCATTTTGATCAATCCAAGCCGAAATTTTATCTATCCACTCAACGGTTTTCGGATAAAAGTTTTTCATTCTGCTGTTGCGCTGTTTCATAGACTTACCGAATGGGTCTTGCCATTTTAACTGGAACAACGCAAGTGTCCCTGTAAATTTGTTGAGTATGGCTGCATCGATATCCGTATGAATCCTGTTGATTTTGATTATTACGCTTTTGTTTACCTTCATATATTTATTGTCGTCAAAAATGTAATAGAGTTGCTCCCGGAAGTATTGCTCGCGCTCATTTACTGCTTTGAAATAATCGTTTGGAAATGCGCGCTTTAACTCATTATTCATAAAATAGTAGGGGTTTCCTTCGCAACCGAAGGAAGATTGAATAAGGGAATCCGCGCCTATTTTAATGAAAGGAGCAGCCGGGCTAACCTCACGGTTGACGTGGTACTCTTTATTTTCCAAATTTAGTGTTAGACTGTCAACCAAAACTTTAACAACCTCGACGGGCAGTTTGAGAAAGCCTGCCGCGTTTTGTATCGTTTCCGTCCTTGAACAAAATAGAGATATAATATCAGGCAGGTTGGTGGTTTCATTTTTTTTTATCAACGCTTCGCAAAAATCTTTATGCTTCATTGATACAGCCATATTTAGCTCGGCAAAATCACGAAATATAGCATAAGGAATTCCATTAAAAGTGCTTTCGAACGGAAACAAATCCTGATTGAACATGGATGCTGATCTGTAATAGGCCAGCTTTTGATAGTAATCGTCTATGTCACTATCACTATACTGATATTGGATCATATGCCCCAGCCATGGCTGGACTATAGAAAAAAGCTTATTTTGTATCGGTCCAAATTCCTTAAGTAATGCGTCGATATTAGGCTTGGAAAACCCATCGTTTAATAATTTTTTATACCAGTCGGCTGCTTTTCTGTCAATATTTTCTATGTCAACATCTTCCGAAATGTAAGTGAAATGAAAAGCCCGTTCTTCCGGAATGTGAGACAGCCTCGTAATTCCCGCCTTGAGGTACAACTGAAACCTTTCCACAAGAGCTATTTTACCACAGTGGATGATGAAAGTATTGGCCCAGTTCCATAATTTGTCATCCACAACGGTTGTAATCCAGCCGACTTCATTAATTGCAGGACCGATAAGATAATTTAAAGCTTTGATGTAGCCCATTTCGTAAAATATGGAGTTATTATCGTCATCACCTTTATAGTGCTGACTATAAAAGACATCCATTGCCCGGACTATAATCTGGATCATCGCCTTAACCGTGAAAAAATCTTTCGGTATTGACGCATTTACCCGCGAATTTTCGCCGTCAATAAAAATCTGCAGTTCGGTTGTCTCATCCATTCGGCAGGGCTTCAGGTATTGATACTTTGTTCTTGTAGTTGACCAGCATCTGGAGGAATTCACGATAATTCGCCAAAATTTTCGAAGTTGGAATTTTATCGATCCTGCCATCAGTTGTCGTTAGCCAAGAATCAAGGTTAACCACTGCTTCGCGCCGACAAGCAGTCACCAGCAAAACCATACACAACAATATCGGTTTAGATAAATTCATTGTTAAAGATAAAATAATAGGATATGAAAATTTATCTTTTGCCTCAAATTATTATATAGGATATGAAAAGTAAAATGTCGATTATTAATATATAATTTTTCATCTCATCTGCTATGAGTAATAAATCATTCTGCGGATTACTGTATAGGTACAGGAATCTCTCATCCGATGTAGTATCGGGGATTTAAAAATATTTTAATGATTTATGGGTAAAAGGATTTAGGTACGATACCTATTCAATGCGGCAGAGATGCAGAAACGGCTCGGATTGGGATAATCAATATACCCAGAGCCCGTGTCTCCTATATTTAGCCTAAAGTTTTAAAGCGGCATAAACGGATCATACAATAAAACCATTTCACCTCATAATTCCTTTTATTTTTAAAAACTTATTAACTTTATATTATGACGTTAGTAGAGTTGAAAAAGTCAATTCACGATAAGATAGATAATTTGGATGACCCGGATTATTTAGATATGTTGAATACCATGATCAATTATAAGGATAAGCCGTTTGTAATTCCGGGCCACATGAAAGAAGGTATAAGGCAAGGGACTGAAGATATAAAGAACGGGGATTTTTACACCATGGGCGATTTTGAAAGGAAATATGAGAAATGGCTAAAAGAATAGGCTCCCGCCTGTCCAAGTGTGCCATTTGGATACACAACAGTTTAAACGTCCCGCTTAAATTAAAAAGCATAAGCCTTCATATCTGTCAGTTGGCGGCTACATCGGCCCTCATTTTTACCGCCGGGAATCCGCATTTTTAAACCTTATTATTTCAATTTTTCAAAATGCAAAAATTGGAATAATTGACTATCAGCTGATTACAACTTTAAAAACGAGTGTGCTATTGCGAAGTGAACATGAACAGGTATCTATTGCCTCTTGATTTACTGCATTGGTAGTCTTGGCTATTCACCTTCAGCCGGCGCACGCTAAAGAAATCACCAGCAAAAAACTTCTTAAAATATTTTAAAAAGTTTCATTTTTATTGACTGCTTAACACAAAAAGTGTAATTTACGCCCACCAATTATCAAGTCTATGAAAGCCTCATTGAAGATCGCATCATTTGAAGAATACGAAAAAGTTTATAAGCAAAGCGTTGAACATCCAGAACAATTTTGGGAAGGCATTGCCAATAATTTTCAATGGCGAAAAAAGTGGGATAAAGTTTTAGAATGGAATTTCAGCGAGCCAAAAATAAAATGGTTCCAGGGCGCAAAGCTAAATATTACCGAAAACTGCCTCGACCGTCACCTGGATACTTTAGGCGATAAGCCCGCTATTTTATGGGAGCCGAATGACCCATCGGAGCACCACCGCGTACTTACCTATAAACAACTGCACGAAAAGGTTTGCCAGTTTGCCAATGTGCTTAAAAATAACGGTGCAAAAAAGGGCGACCGTATATGTATTTATATGCCTATGGTGCCCGAACTGGCCATTGCTGTTTTGGCCTGTGCTCGTATCGGCGCTATCCATTCAGTTGTTTTTGGCGGGTTTTCGGCACAATCCATTGCCGACAGGATAAATGATGCCACCTGCAATATCGTAATTACTGCCGATGGCGGATACCGGGGCACCAAAGAAATCCCGCTAAAAAACATTATTGACGATGCACTGGTGCAATGCCCGTCGATTAAAAAAGTTATTGTGCTTACCCGCAGCCGCACGCCGGTATCCATGATAAAGGGCCGCGATGTTTGGTGGGAAGATGAAATAAAAAAAGTAGAGACTGATGGCAATACCAGCTGTGAGGCAGAAGAAATGGATGCGGAAGATATGCTATTCATTCTTTATACATCCGGCTCAACCGGCAAGCCAAAAGGCGTAGTGCATACCTGCGGTGGTTATATGGTTTATACGGGCTATACGTTTGCCAATGTGTTTCAATACGAACCCGGCGAGGTTTATTTTTGTACGGCCGATATCGGCTGGATCACCGGCCACTCCTATATTGCTTACGGGCCGTTATCGCAAGGCGCAACAACCGTAATGTTTGAAGGTATACCGTCGTGGCCAACGCCGGGTCGGTTTTGGGATATTGTTGGCAAGTACAAGGTAAATATCTTGTACACTGCCCCAACGGCCATCCGTTCGCTGATGAGTTTTGGCGATGAAGCGTTAAAAGGTAAAGATTTTAGTTCCCTTAAAAAATTAGGTTCCGTTGGCGAACCGATAAACGAAGAGGCCTGGCACTGGTTTGATGAAAAGATAGGCCAGGGCAAATGCCCGATAGTTGATACCTGGTGGCAAACCGAAACCGGCGGCATCATGATCTCGCCTATTGCAGGCGTTACCAAAACTAAGCCCAGCTATGCCACACTTCCATTGCCGGGCGTGCAGCCTGTTTTGGTTGATGAAAATGGCAAAATAATTGAAGGCAACGATATAAGCGGAAACCTATGCATCAAATTCCCATGGCCGGGCATGCTGCGCACTACTTACGGCGACCACGACCGCTGCCGCACCACGTATTTTGCAACCTATCCAGACCTGTATTTTACAGGTGATGGTTGCCTCCGCGATGAAAATGGTTATTACCGCATTACAGGTCGCGTTGACGATGTACTGAATGTATCAGGCCACCGTATAGGCACTGCCGAAGTGGAGAATGCCATTAACATGCATAGCAGCGTTGTTGAATCAGCCGTTGTGGGTTACCCGCATGATATTAAAGGGCAGGGTGTTTATGCCTTCGTGGTAGCTCCTAACTATCACGGTGATGAAGAGCTGGCCCGCAAAGATATTATGATGACGGTAGCCCGGATCATCGGCGCCATAGCAAAACCGGATAAAATACAGTTTGTAAGCGGCCTGCCAAAAACACGTTCAGGCAAAATTATGCGACGGATATTGCGTAAAATAGCAGAAGGTGATACCAGTAATTTAGGTGATACTACTACTTTGCTTGATCCGGCTGTAGTTGATGAGATTAAATCCGGGGCGTTGTAGGAAAGTTGATGGTTGATGGTTCATGGACTGAAATATGTATCTTTATCTATAATTAAGCGACTTGAATGGAAAATAAAGATGCACGCTGGAAACAACGTTTTCAAAATTTCGAAAAGGCCTTTTTATTTTTTGAAACTACCGTTGAAAAAGAAAGTTATACCCCAATTGAAGTTGGCGGTTTAGTGCAGGCTTTTGAATTTACCTTTGAATTAGGCTGGAAAACAATTAAAGATTTTTTGTACGAACAAGGGTTGAACACCAATTTCCCTCGTGAGACAATTAAAGAAGGCTTTAGGACTCAAATAATTGAAGATGGTCACGTTTGGCTGCATATGCTTGAAAAGCGAAACGAGCTATCGCACACCTATAACGAAGAAGTGGCAAGCCAGGCGGTTGAAATTATTAAATACCAGTATTACCAGGCTATAGAACAGGTGTATCATTTTTTTAAAGCTAAAATAAATGAACAATAACCAGTTTGGATTTAAGCAGGGCGATCTTGAAACTATTGTCCAAATGATCTCAAAATTCCCGGAAATTGAAAGGGCTGTTATTTTTGGATCGAGGGCAAAAGGGAATTACCGTGCCGGCAGCGATGCAGATATTGCTGTGTGGACAATAAATAATGATGCTGTTTGGCAACTGTCAGGCATTTTAAATGATGAAACGCTGCTGCCCTATAAGTTTGATGTGCTGAACTATAATAAAGTTGATAACCTTGAATTAAAAGATCAAATTAATAAAGCAGGACTTGAAATATATCAAAAAAAGCTGCAAGGCGCTTAAATAGCAATAGTATCACGTACTTTGCACGTGTTCAGGCCTGCTCTTAAAATTCCAGATCCTTTCTGCTTTTCTGCCGATCAACCAAAACGACAAACCTAATATCCCAAAAAACACTGTTTTATTGGTGTTGTCCCAAAAGTATTCGAAGTATTTGGTGTAGATAAAGATGATAAGGAAGGTGATGCCGAATTCCCTTGCTATAACGTCCTTGGTTTTTAAGCCAAATAAAAGAAAACCTATCGCAACCACGCCTGCAATAATTCCCCAATAAAAGAAGCTGATTTGCCGGATGTGCCACCATTTATCAATATCGCCCGCGTTGCCAAATATGCTTAGCAACCATAACGACATAAACAAGTATAACAAGCCGATAACATAAGTAAGTTCCCAAAAGCGGGCGAACCATTTTTGTTTTTTCAGGATATAACAACTGCTTACTAATACTATGCTAAACAGCACAAACCGCAAAGGGTAGTTCAGGCCTAAAAAATAATCGCTCCAACGGGTTTGATATCCGGTTTCTGTCCCAAACCAGCTGCCAAGCGAAACCAGTGCGAACAGCCATATCATCCTCGAATCCATCCGCCAGGCTAAAAAACCGTAAACAAAAACAGATAGTAAAAATAACAGCGGAAAATTGCCCGAACCATTATCAAAAGTTTTACCCAAAAAAGCAATGCAGCTTGCTGTAAACAATACGCCGGTAAAAATAACGGCCTCGTTACTGAATACTTTTTCGGGGTATTTATGTTCCCATCGTCTGCCGAAATAAAATAAAACCGCCGCTATAATAGCCGAAGCTATGCTTATAACGAAATCGGGCGTGTAATACAGGTTTTTGAGCCAGTTTATGATCCTGTCATCTATAATAAGCGAACCAACAGCTATAGCGCCGCAAAGCAAAGCTATCCAGAATGAATATTTTGCAAGCCGCATCCAATCGAACCCCTTAACCTCGTATGACCCGCGGAGTTTTTGAGCAATATCCCCATCTATCAAATGCTCCTTTTCCCAATGCGAGATGGAATTATTTAAAAATTCGCTTTCCTGTTTATCGAGATTGAGTTTCATTTTAGCTCATGGTTCATAGCTCATGGTTCATGGTAAAAATGCCATAGGATGATCTATTGATAACCAAGGTAGTACTTTTTAGGCAATAATCTATAATCGCACCAAAAATCGGCCATGAACTATGAACCATCAGCTATGAACTAAGCCAACAGCCTCATCACCTCCACCTTATCTTTTGCAATTTGTGCTTTTAGTGCTTCGAGTGTAGAGAATTTCATGTCCCCGCGTACAAAATTGAGGAATTCCATACGGATTTGCTGGTTGTAAATATCCTGGTCAAAATCAAAAATATTTACTTCGATATTATGGGTAAGCCCGTTAAGGGTTGGCCGGGTGCCGATATAGGCCATGCCGTTGTAAGTTGCATCGGCTACTTTTACTTTAACAGCAAAAATACCATCGCCGGGGATGAGCTTATACCTTTCTTCAATAACAATATTGGCCGTCGGGTAACCAATTTGCCTGCCAATCTGGTCGCCGCGTACCACCATACCTGTGATAAAAAACGGGTAGCCCAAAAAAGTATTGGCCAATTCAATTTCCCCGTTCAACAATGCTTTTCTTACTCGTGTCGAGCTGATGGCAACTTCATTAATATCCTGTTCTGGTATTTCAACTACATCAAAACCATAAATAGGGCCTAAGCGCAAAAAGTCATCCAGGCCACCCTGCCTGTCTTTGCCAAAACGGTGATCGTACCCAATTACTATCTTTTTTGTGCCTATCTTATTTACCAGCACATCGCGGATATACTCCTCGGCGGTTTGATTAGAAAAATCCCTTGAAAACGGTGTGATGATAAGGTGATCAACACCTAAATGCTCAAGCAATTCGGCTTTTTCGTTAATGGTATTGATCAGTTTAAGGCTTTCGTCTTCGGGATGCAATATCATCCGCGGATGCGGGAAAAAAGTCAGCAGCACGGTTTCGCCGCCTGTACTTTCCGCCAATTCTTTTATTCCCGAAATTATCTTACGGTGGCCGATATGTGCTCCGTCAAAAGTGCCAATAGTAACCACGGCATTTTTTAAGGGAACAAATTCATCAATACTATGATATATCTTCATATGTTATGATTACGCAGATTTCTATTTTGGGGTTGTTTGGTGAAATCATTATTCAATATCAGGTAGGGTCGTCTTTAATTCCCTTATCATCGTCACCAGTTCCATCACTTCATGGGCATCATCAATTTTATAACTGCCGCTGCGTGTACGCCTGAGTTTTGAAAGATAGGCGCCATTATCAAGCGCTTTCCCAAAATCATTTACCAATGAACGGATGTAGGTGCCTTTACTGCACACCACCCTGAAATTAATTTCGGGCAGGGTGATATTGGTTATTTCAAATTCGGAAATAGTAACGTTGCGTAAACGCAATTCAACATCTTCACCGCGGCGGGCTTTTTCATACAACCGTTCGCCATCAATTTTTATGGCCGAATGTGCTGGGGGATACTGCTGGATATCGCCGATAAATTGCTGGCATGCCCTCCTTATTTCGTCTTCTGTAATATGGCTGATGTCGAATTTTTGGTCGGCATCGGTTTCCATATCATAGGATGGGGTGGTTTCGCCCAGTATCATAGTGCCGGTATATTCTTTTTCCTGCGCCTGGAAAGTATCTATCTGCTTGGTCATTTTACCTGTGCAGATGATCAACAATCCGGTAGCCAACGGGTCGAGTGTGCCGGCATGGCCCACTTTTAACTTTAGCGGCTTAAAGGCATTACGTATTTTGCCAACCACATCAAAGCTTGTCCAGTTATAAGGCTTGTTTATTAATAGCAGCTGGCCTTCAGCAAATTCTTCTATGTGGGTATAATTATTTGATTTCACCGATTTTGTTTATTTGGATTTCACCGATTTTGTTAGCCGATTTCATATTACTGATTAAGTAGATTTTGTCAAACATAATCAACGTAATCATATAAATCACCCTAAATCAGCGGTCCCCGTTAAAAATAACTCCTCTTTAATTTCAGGTATTATATTTTTTTCAAGCGCCGTATCAAAAAGCAATTTTATGGCCTTTTTTCCTTCAGCGCCCAGGTCAACCGAATACTTGTTTACATACAGTTCAATATGCTTGTACATTACCTCCTCACTCATTTCCTGCGCGTGGGAGCGGATAAACTCCAACCCCGATTTTGGGTTTTCAAAGGCAAACTCCACCGACTTACGCAAAACACGGTTAATTTTATGCTGAACATCCAAAGGTAAATTTCTATTAGCTACTATGCCGCCAAGCGGGATTGCACAACCGGTTTGTTTTTCCCAGTAATCGCCAAGGTCGATGATCTTTTTTAATCCTTTATCCTGGTAAGTAAACCGGTTTTCATGAATGATGAGGCCAATATCAACCCGCCCCTCTAAAACTGCATTTTCAATGTCCGAAAAAACAAGCTCAACTTTATTGGTAGCATTGGGGAAAGCCAGCCCTAATAAAAAATTAGCAGTAGTGTATTTGCCAGGAATCCCAATTCGGGGATTTACGGTTTCAGATTTACGATTTACGATTTTTCCGGTCTGTAAATCCGAAATCGAAATTTCGAAATCCGAAATCAACAACGGCCCAACGCCAAAACCCAGCGCACTTCCTGCATCCAGCAAAATGTATTTATCGGCTACATAGGCAAAGGCATGGTAACTGAGTTTAGTAACATCCAATTCGCCGCGCATTGCTTTTTGGTTCAGTGTTTCTACATCATCGTAAAACACTTCAAAATCCAAGCCTTCGGTATCAATTTTATTATGGATGAGGGCGTCAAAAATAAAGGTATCGTTGGGGCAGGGCGAAAAACCCAGGGTAAGTTTCATAGTAAAATCAAAAGTTAAGTCCCAATTTGCTCTGTGATCTTTGTGCCTCCCTCGTGTTCTTTGTGGTTAAGTTTTAACCGCAGAGATCACAGAGAGATTCGCAAAGTGACACAGAGTTTTAAACATGCTATGCATACAGCTTTAAAAATTCCACCGCAAAGGTATTCAGATTTTTTATGGCAAGCCCTATTTTCCAGTTATCGCGATTACGCTTTTCAACATAATTTGACACAGCCCTTATTTGTATGCAGGGCACATTCATTTGCTTACAAGCGTAAAAAAACGCAGCGCCTTCCATGCTTTCTAATTGTGCATTCAATCGTTTGGCAACTTTGTTGATAGAATCTTCGTTGCCATGCACTGTATTTACCGTTATTGCTGTTGCCAGACGTAAATTAAAAGTGTTAAAAAGATTATAAAGGTCGGCAAGCTTTGTCGATGGATAAAATGTCACTTCGCCAAATCCAAGTGTTTCAATAGGTATAAATTCACCATCATCTTCGGCACCCAACTCGGCAAGCGTGTCTTCAGTTATTTCCAGTAGCTCACCTTCGGCAATATTCCTGTCGAAACTGCCCGCTATACCTAAATTAACTACCAGGTCGTACTTATTTGCCACCAGGTGCCTGCCCAGCGCAAAAGCAGTCGCCACCATGCCAACGCCTGTTATCAGGATTGAGCAATTATAATTGAGATTTACGACTTCAGAATTACGATTTACGATTTTGGCATCTGGCATTAAAGTATCATCCTCTTTAAAATCGTAATTCGTAATTCGTAATTCTGAAATCAATTGCCCGACTTCAAACTCCGTGGCAACCACAACCAATATCCGCATATTGCTTTTTTTATGACGCTAAGATAAAACTTATGCCCTGTTTTTGTTTTGTATATTTGCACCATTATTAGTTATGATGATATATATTACGCGTAAAGAACATTTCAACGCGGCACACCGGATGTACCGCGAGGAATGGAGCGAAGAAAAAAATGCCGAAGTGTTTGGCAAATGTGCCAACCCGAACTGGCACGGGCATAATTATAACCTTTTTGTAACCGTAAAAGGCGAGGTTACCCATGCAACGGGCTACCTTATGGACCTGAAAGAATTAAAGGTAATTATCAATGATTATGTGATTGAGAAGCTCGATCATAAAAACATTAATAAAGATGTTCCTTTTATGACAGGAAAAATGGCATCGACGGAGTTACTTTGCATCGAGATTTTTAACCAGCTAAAAGCGCCGATAGAAGCATACCCCGGTGTGTTTTTACATTCAGTGAAATTATACGAAACCGAAAATAATTCGGCTGAATACTTTGGCGATTAAACCAGGACAATGAGTAACTACAACCACATCCCCGATCGTGATGACGATATTGAGGGTTACATAAAAATCGACCGCTATAACCCCGAACTGATCAGCAGTCTGTCTGGCCATTACCATGAAGTTTTAAAACAAATTGGCGAAAAGCCCGAGCGCGAAGGGTTATTAAAAACCCCTGAACGTGTTGCAAAAGCCATGCTTTATTTAACACAGGGTTATGACCTTGATGCAAAAGAGATCCTTAACTCCGCCATGTTTAAGGAAGAGTATAGCCAGATGGTGATTGTTAAAGACATTGAAGTTTATTCGATGTGCGAGCATCACATGCTGCCGTTTTTCGGCAAAGCGCATGTGGCTTACATCCCTAATGGCCATGTTGTAGGTTTAAGTAAGATACCAAGAGTTGTTGATGTATTTGCCCGCCGTTTGCAGGTGCAGGAACGTCTGACCAACGAAATACGCGATTGCATACAGGATACGTTGCACCCATTGGGCGTGGGTATTGTTATTGAATGCCGCCACCTTTGCATGAGTATGCGCGGCGTACAAAAACAAAATTCGGTAACCACAACATCGGCATTTACCGGCGAGTTTTTAAAAGAAAAAACAAGAACAGAGTTTTTGAATTTGATCTCAGCGAAGCTGGGGTAGGGTTGGTGAATGGTTGATTGTGTGAGTGGTTGATTAAGTTGGGAGGAATCATGTTTGCTATAGCAGCCTTACAAATCAACTAAATACTTAAATTTGGACTGTTAACTACTCACTTAATCAACTTAATAAACCACTTAACTAATCCATGAAAGCATACATTTTCCCCGGGCAAGGCGCACAATTTGTTGGTATGGGCAAAGATCTTTACGAACAATCGGAACAGGGCCGCGAATTATTTGAGCAGGCTAACGAAATACTTGGCTTCCGAATTACCGATATAATGTTTGAAGGGACTGAAGAAGGCCTCAAACAAACCAACGTTACTCAGCCAGCCATATTTCTGCACTCTGTTATCCTTGCAAGCGTTTTGGGTGATGATTTTAAACCAGACATGGCCGCAGGCCATTCGCTCGGCGAGTTTTCGGCCCTCGTTTCTGCAAAAGCATTGTCTTTTGAAGATGGACTGCGTTTAGTGGCAGCACGTGCTAATGCCATGCAAAAAGCCTGTGAGATACAGCCATCAACCATGGCAGCTATTATTGGCCTGGATGATTTTACCGTTGAAGATATTTGCCACCGTATAAGTGATATAGTGGTTGCAGCAAATTACAATTGCCCCGGGCAACTGGTAATTTCGGGTACTATAGCCGGAGTTGACCGGGCCTGCGAATTATTGACCGAAGCAGGTGCCAAAAGGGCCTTAAAACTCAATGTGGGCGGCGCTTTTCATTCGCCATTAATGGAAGCTGCAAAAATTGAGTTGGAACATGCCATAGTTCATACCGAAATTAAAGTGCCACTTTGCCCTATCTACCAAAATATCGATGCAAAACCATATACCGCCCCGGCACTTATCAAACACAATTTAATAGCGCAGCTTACCGGCCCGGTACGCTGGACACAAACCGTAAAACACATGCTCGAAGATGGTGCAACATCATTTACCGAAGTTGGCCCCGGCAATGTTTTGCAAGGCCTTGTAAAAAAAGTTGACCGGCAAATACCTACTGAAAGCGCATCTTTTAAGTCTTAAGTCCGAAGTCGAAAGTCTTGAGTCTTAAATTTTAACTCATTATTTTTGACTTGGGGCTTTCAGCACAGTTTTTCTGACTTAAGACTCAAGACTTTCGATTTAGGACTTGAGTTTTATTCATTATCTTTGACTTAGGGCTTTCGGCCATAGTTTTTTTGACTTAAGATTCAAGACTTTCGACTTAAGACTTAACAACATGGCTTTATTTTTGCTCTGAAATTAGTTAAATAATCAATTGAGTACATCCGGGAAAATACGTTTGATGCTGGCGCTGCTATGTGCCAGCTTGCTTTTTACAGCAATTATCGTTCAGAAAACCTATACTCCTGTAAATAATCTTGATCAAACGGCGAGGACGCTTGAAAATAACCTGCATAAAAAAGAGCGGTATGTAAACGAGGTAATAAATGACTCAGCCCAGTTTAAACGGCTAAAGCTTTTAAAAAAGGCCCCGCAACTGGGGCTTAAATATATACAACAGTTTACTACCGAAAAAAGCATTTGGTTTATAACGCTTACCAACGGACAATTAAGTTTTTGGAGCGGCATTAAAGTTATACCTGACTTTCCTGCAACCATTAAAGAAGGCTATTCATTCCAAAAGGAGGCTAATGGCTATTACGAAGTTATAAAAAAGACCGAAGGAAACTTTTCGGCTATTTTTTTTATCCCGGTAAAATCAAATTACACTTTTGTAAACCAATATCTTCAAAACACCTTTGCGACAGATTTACTTAAGGATAATAATATAGAAATAGCCGATTTCACTGATAAAAATGTATATGAAATATTCAGTACCACCAATTCTTATCTATTCTCGGTTAAAGTAAACCATGGTGAAATAAACCTTACTTTTTTTTACTATGAGTTGGTCATATGGATACTAACGCTGATAAGCTTCTGCATTTTAGTACATAATATTTGTCACTATATTTCGGAAAAGGGGCGCCCAGTCATTTCTTTGATTTTTTTAGCTGCATTTATAGTTGCTGTCAGGTTTGTTAATTTAAATTATGGCTGGCCGGATTTCACTTATAAACTAAAAATTTTTAACCCCATTTTTTATGGGTCAAGCATGGCCTATCCGTCATTGGGCGACTTCTGCCTTAATATACTATTTGTTTGCTGGTTTACCGTGTATTTGTACACTCTGCGTAATAAACTTTTAATGAAGGTGCCGGGTAAAATTTGGGGTTATTTTATCTTCATCGGCGGTATACTAACGCTAATTATTATATCCACCGCATTGCTAAACCTGTTTTTGGGTCTGGTTGTAAATTCAAAAATAAGTTTTGATGTAAGCAATGTACTTAATCTTTCCTTTTTTAGTTTGCTGGGAGTTTTAATGTTGTGCTTTAGCTTCCTGATATTCTACCTCGTTTCCGAGGTTTTTTTAACGGTGGCTTTCAGGCTTCTGATACCAAATACACAAAAAGCGCTTCTTTTTACTTTTTGCGTACTTTTAACCACTGCTATAACGGCCTGGTATCATCAACTTACCTTGTTTTATATACTGTGGGGTATAATTGTTTTAATAAGGGCATATGCTTTCAGGTATAAAGGCGCCCTGCTCGATCCGGGTTCGCTTGCTGTTATAATTTTGATCTGCGCGCTCATTTCATCAATAAAATTAAATTATTTTGAATCAATAAAAGAAAAGGGCACGAGGACAGCCTTTATTCAGAAACTGGAAGTTCCGGATGATGCTAATGCCGATGATATATTTAAAAAGATTGAACAGCAAATAGTCGCCGACCCATCTATAATTCAGCATTTTAAGGATAGCATTTATAATAGCGATTATTTAAAAACACGTTTACAAAAACTCTATTTTAATGGCTATTTGTCAAAGTATGAATTTAAAATACACGAATTTGACAATCATGAAAAGCCTGTTTCGGCCGATAAGAGTTATGACCTGAATGATTTTAAAAGCCTTGTGCTTTATAGTTCATATAAAGTTTCGGGCTATTTTTATCGGGTTAATGAATCATTTGGCTTCCTCAACTATTTTGCCATTCTCCCTGTAATGGAAAATAACGATAGGTTGGGCACCATTGTGATTGAATTAAAATCCAAGCCGCAACAGGTGAATACCTCATTCCCGGCATTGTTGGTCGATGGCCAATTGGAAGATGAGGACGAATTTAAAGAATACTCGTACGCGTTCTATAGCGATAATAAATTATTAAGCCAAAGCGGCAATTACGTTTATAACGTGATTAACACCGACCTACAGGGAGAATTAAAAAAGTATGTGCTTAAAACAACCGAAAACAATAATAATGAGTTGTATTCTCGATTTACAACATTCAGTCATTTAATATATAAACCAAGCGACCGAAATCTTATAGTGGTAAGCAAAGAAGAAAATGCACTGTATTTTGGTATAACTTCAATGACTTTCTTTTTTGTGGTGTTCCTGATTTTTAGTGTTTTTGCAATAATTATACGTTGGCTATGGATACGGATACGAATATTAACGATTAAAAATGATAAAATAAAATGGAGCTTTAAGATAAATTCCGACCTGATACTATATAAAACACGTATCCAGTTTTCGATGGTGTTTGCTGTAGTTGCCACCCTGGTACTGGTTGGGTTCATAACTTTTTTTTCCATCAGCGCCCAATACCAAACGCAGCAGGATAAAACCATACGGGATAAGATAACGAGCATAGTAACCGCTTTTGAAAACGGGGCGTTTACTAAATACTTAGCGGGTGTTAACGAAGATAGCCAGCCGGATTTCGATGATTTTGCAAGCAGGTATTCAACTGACCTTACTTTATTTGACATCAATGGTAATGAGTTGGTTACTACCGAACCAAAGATATACGAGAACGGGCTGCAAGCGCGGAGAATGAATGGAAGGGCTTTTATTAACCTTCATCAACTACAAAAATCTGAATATCTGAATGAGGAAATAATCGGGAGGTTGAATTATAAAGCGGCATATATGTCTGTTCGCAATTCAAAAAATGAAACCATTGCTTATTTGCAACTGCCTTATTTTTCGAACGAAGCCGATTACAAACAGCGCATTGGATCGTTGCTCAACATTATGATAAACGTATATGCCGTAGTTTTTGTAGCAATAGGATTGTTTGCTGTGTTTATTGCCCGGCAAATAACTGCGCCATTAAACTTTATCCAGTACAGTTTAAGCAAAACAATGTACGGCAAAAAAAATGAGCCGATAAGGTGGGACCGTGATGATGAAATAGGATCGCTGGTAAAGGAGTATAACAAAATGATATCCATGCTGGAGAGCAGCGCTCAAAAATTGGCACAGTCCGAACGTGAAAGTGCATGGCGCGAAATGGCAAAGCAGGTAGCCCACGAAATAAAAAACCCTTTAACGCCTTTAAAGCTTGGTTTGCAGTTGCTTGATAAATCATGGAAAGATAAAGATCCGAAGTTTGATCAGAAATTTGAAAAATTCAGCAAGTCATTCGTTGAGCAGATAGAAAGCCTTTCATCCATTGCCTCCGAATTTTCGGCATTTGCAAAAATGCCCGAAACCAAACTTGAAAGGCTAAATATTTTCGACATATTAAGCCAGGCTGTTACCATTTTTAAAGAAATGGATAATATAAAAATATTATACCAGATACCCGAAGAACCATTTTTTATAAATGCCGACCGCGACCAATTATTGAGGTGTTTTAATAATTTGTTGAAAAATGCCATTGAGGCCACCATGTCGAACCGGCCGGGTATTATCGAGATCAATTACATGGTTACCAGTAAAAACATACTGCTTACCATAAAAGATAATGGTGACGGCATACCCGAAGGCTTACGTGAAAAAATATTTGAACCTAATTTTACTACAAAAAGCTCGGGCACAGGCCTTGGACTGGCCTTCGTAAAAAATTCTATTGAAAATGCAGGCGGCAAAGTTTGGTTTGAAACCGTAGTTGGCGGTGGCACAACCTTCTATTTTAGTTTGCCTGCAGCATAGATAAACCGGAAACTTTAAAAGTAGCATCAATTATCTTACAAACGCTTTTAATTAAAAAGTCCGGGCTGCCTTTCGGAAGAAGCTAACCCGGACCTTGTTTCACCGCTCTTTTAACCAGAGAGGGGTATTGTTTCTATTTTAATGAGAAGCCCGATTTCCCCATAGTATATCCGTCAGCGTAAAGCAAAACGGTATAGTCGCCTTTTTGGAATGCTACAGGATTTAACCAGTCAATGGTATAGCTGCTACCATCATTTTTAAAGTCGATGGAGGTTTTATAGGTATATTGAAGGTCCTGCCCATCGGCGCTAAAATTACCTGCATCTGTACCTGTGATGAGGTTGCCTGTTGGGTCAACAATACGGATATAAATATCGTGCATGCCTTTTTCGGCAATATCGTTGCTTGCAACCGTAAAATTTATCTTAATTTTTTTAGCGGGGCTTGCGCGTTTTGTATCAACTTCTTTGCCGCTGCCTTTAACTTTATAGGCAACAATATCAGCAGTAGCCAGTTTTATTGCTGAGCCCACTTTCACTTTAGCACCCAGATCCTGGTTCTGTTTTGAAAGTGTCGAATCCTTTTGGTTTACTGTTTTAATGGTTGTCTTTAAGGTGTCCCTTTCGGCAGTTAACGAAGTGTTTTGTTTCTTTAATTCTTCAATATCGGCAGTATACTTAGCAACAAAATACCGCAACTGCTTTACACTTTCCTGGGCGTCGGCAAGCTCAGCAACCGTTAATTTACCTTTTTTAAGTTCGGTGCGCAATACATTGATCTTAGCCTTTAACGAGTCTGTTTGCGCCTTCATGGCTACAGTCATTTTTGCTTTTCCGGAATTTACCTGCTCAATCTGGGCTTCCAGGCTATCAAGTTCAGTTTGCAGTCTCGTACGCTCGTCGTTCTGATAAACAATTTTCGTATCAGATTTATTTTTTTGGAGGTACAAATACACGTCAGTGGCCAGCAAAGCCAACACAACCACTATAAGGAAGTAAATGACATTTGAGTTTTTTTTAGGTGTTTGCCCGGTTTGGTTTTCCATAGCTGTTAATTTAAGTTTTTGATAGTTAAATGTGAGTAAATGTGGGCCGGTATAATAAAGCTATATATTTCAATTTATTTAAACACAGCAATATTTTATTTGTTGTTACTAATATATTTTTTTCGATAATAGTAACTTCCGGTACTTGATTTTTGATGTTATCTCATTTAATATACATAAAAGTGTGAAAAATATAACTCAGACCACAACCAATAGATTCAATAATTTAATTAAGGGTGCGCTAAAAATAAGCACAATATGATTAAAACACAAAATACGCGCAATTATTATGTCCGATACTAAAACTGCTACGCTGTGAGTTTATATCTTTGCAGCTTTTAATAAAATTCATTTAATGTACACGTGCCGGCAACTACTTCCCCTCATCTTTATACTATCCATCTTTATAAGAGCGCAGGCGCAACCCACTAAAATAGCAGATCAGGACAAGCCAGACCCCAAGCGGGAGTTTAGGGGTGTATGGATTGCGACCGTTGAGAATATTGATTGGCCAAGCAGCCCCAATTTAACCACCGATCAGCAAAAAAAGGAACTAACCAACATGTTTGATTTTATGCAGCAAGCAGGTATAAATGCCGTGATGCTGCAAATAAGGCCCGCTGCCGATGCTTTTTATGCTAAAAGCCGCGAGCCCTGGTCAAAATGGCTTACCGGGAAGCAAGGCAGGGGGCCTATTCCGCCTTATGATCCGCTCGAATTTGCAATAACTGAGGCACATAAACGTAATTTGGAACTGCACGCATGGTTTAACCCTTATAGGGCTACAAATGATGGAAAATTTTCGGCCCTAAGCCCGGACCATATTACAAACCTTAAACCAGAATGGTTTTTTATTTATGGCGGGATAAAAGTGTTCGATCCGGGTATTCCCGAAGTAAGGGACTATATTGTTAAAGTCTTTTTGGATGTGGTTGATAACTATGATATAGATGGCGTACACATGGATGATTATTTTTACCCCTACAGAATTGAAGGCCAGCATATCAATGATGCAGCAACTTTTAAAAAGTATGGAGGGGATTTCGATAACATAGACGATTGGCGCAGGAATAACGTTGATACGTTGATACACATGCTTACCGACAGCATACACAAACATAAGCCACGTATTAAATTTGGTATCAGCCCCTTTGGTGTATGGGCCAACAAATCACAAAACCCTGAAGGATCAGAAACCCACGGGCTACCGTCTTATTATGAACTATACGCTGATTCGAGAAAATGGATAAAAGAAGGATGGGTTGATTATATAAACCCCCAGATATACTTCCCGATAGGTGACCGGTCTGTGCCATTTGAGAAGCTATTGGATTGGTGGAGTGATAATACCTATAACAGGCACTTGTATGTTGGGCAGGCCGCTTACCGCATTAACGAGCGCCGCCCGGGCAGGTTTAAAAACCCCAATGCAATGCCCGATGAAATAAAGCTGCTACGTACAAATCCCAGGGTGCAGGGGAGCGTTTATTTTAGTGCAAAATCGCTGTTAAACAACCCGCTTGGGTTTACCGATTCGTTGAGGGAAAACTATTATTTTTACCCGGCATTGCCACCACCCATGCTATGGCTTGATTCGATACCGCCAAACCCGCCCATTAATTTTATGGCTATACAAGGCAAAACCGGAATTGACTTAAAGTGGGCAACGCCTTTACCGGCAAAAGATAAAGAGCCAGTTTACGGTTACGTAATTTACCGTTTTGATAGTAATGAAAAGGTAGACCTTACCGACCCGCAGTACATGCTGCATATTCAATACGATACCACCACTTCCTTTACAGATATCACTGTGGAAAAAGGTAAAACCTACCTTTATGTAGTTACGGCATTAGACAGGCTGAAGAATGAAAGCGAACCATCGCCTACTATTGCGGCTACGATGCATTAGTTGAGGAGGGAGTCAAGAAGCAAGAATCAAGAGCCAGGACAGGACAACAGTAGAAATAAAACCCTACTGAAGCATTCATTTTCTTGATTCTTGGCTTTTCCCCTAACTATTCATTATCGCACCGCAATTAATATCAATAGCCTGGCCCGTCATTGAGGCCTGGTTTAGTAGGTAAGAAACAAGTGAGGCTATTTCCGCCGGTTGGCTCATACGCCTTAATGGCACGCTCTGCATAGCTATATCATAAAACGCCTGTTTGCTTATACCAATGTTATCGGCAATGCCTTGCAGGCCTTGCTGTGCCATATCGGTGTCCACCCATCCGGGGCATATAGCGTTTACCAGTATATTTTGAGGTGCGTATTGTACCGCCCACGAACGCATTAAGCCAAGCAATCCGGCTTTTGAAGCGCAGTAAGCCGAATAATTGGCTACCCCTAACCTGGCTAAAATCGATGAAGTAATAACTATATGTTTTTCGCCGGGGGCCTTGCTTATATCGGGCAAAAAGGTATTTACAAAATTGTAGGTGCCCGTTAAATTGGTTTCAATAATATCTTGCCACCGGTCATCATCGCCCCAATAGTTTTCGCCGCCGATGCCTGAATTTGCTATCAGCCCATCTATCATTATACCGCCTAACTTGGCGGCGGCATTACTTAAGCTTTTTTTATCCTTTATATCGGCAGTTAGCATTGTGTGGCTACCATTTGACAGGCTTTGTAATGTTTGGTGCAGGTTATCGGTATTGCGGCCTAACAGGATACAGTTATGCCCTTCAACGCTTAGTTGTTGGGCAATAGCTTTGCCAATGCCTGTGCCGGCGCCACTTATAATATATGTTTTAGCCATGATGGATTAAAAGTTGATCAAACCCTTATCTTTTAAGCGGTGAAGATAAATATCAATTTCCATATCGCCCATGCCGAATATCTTTTCGGTCTCCCAAAATCTTATATGTATCTCAGACCTGGTTTTGATGCCGTAGTTATAAATATCACGCAATTTTTGCTCGATATAATTTAAGCCATTTTCATTTATTTGTAGGCGCTTAAGCTGTGCCTGCAAAGCCGGTTTTAACAAATGCAGGCTGCCCCAAAAGTCCGTTTTATTTAAATACTGCTTTAATTTTTCAGCATCGCGGCTTACATAAATATTCCAGGCTTCTTCGGCTATTATAAAATCCATTTCGCTCAACTGTTCCCTAATATTATCATACAAATATTCCAGTTCTTCGCCGTTGAGTTCGCCCATGCCCATAAAATTTTCCTTGCCGGGATAATCAGCAGGACAGATAAGGTATATGGCCGGCGTGGAAAGATCGGTTTGCTGTTTAAGGTAAGTCATGACGCCCAGCATATTTGTTTGGCAATGCAGGTCGAACTCGAACCAAAGGTTAATTTCATCATATGGTTCGCTTAATTTGGTAAGTTCGTTAAGCACCTTTTCCTGGTAACCTTCGGTTGTTTCGTTAACAGCCTTGCTTATCCAGTCTTGCCGGTTTTTCCAAAAGCTGCCTGATGAAATATTTTCTTCCAGCGGCCCTTCTGATAATACTTCGCGCCAAACCATTATATCGCCTTCAAGCCCGGTTTGCTCAAAACTTTGCATGGTGGAATCGCCGTTGAGGATGTGGAGGGTGCTCATATGACAAGTGTGTTTGCTTTATTAAACTAACAAAGTATAAAACTATGGTTTTGTTTACGCATGAAAGCAAATGCAATTGTAAAATATGTGTGCATTTCTTTTGGCTAAAGCCACAATACGATTGTTTATTCATTGCCGTCTGCTTTAGCCAACGGAAAAAGGACAGTGACCAAAATGGGGCTTTAGCTAAAATGATTACAAGAACCACATGATGATAGACCCCGTTTTGCAAAATTTGCTATTAAACAAAAAATCCCGGTCAAGCCGGGATTTTGTTAATTTATATGACTGAAATATTAATTAACCGGAATAGTGCCTGCAGTACGGCTAAACTTACTGTCAAGCCCAATGTAATCTGTCAATATCTGGCCGGCTTCCCTCTTTAAAAAATCAAGATCTTCGTTTGTTGGTTTTGGCTGGCCTTTTTTTAATGCAGGTAAGCCCATAGCTACCCGACGGTCATTTTCATCCTCGAACGATTTCTTTTCATCTGCATCACGCTGTTTCTTGAGTTGCTCTTCGTTCAAAGTGACGCTTTTTTCATTTTCATGCTTTTTAAAATCGGCAATATCTTCCTGCAGATATTTATAACTTGCGCTGGCTTCCATGCGCTGCTCGTGCAATTTTGTCAGCTGCGGTATTACCGGGGTAAAATCACCAACTTTGGTATAGTCGGTTTTAGCTATGATGTCAAAAGGCATTGCCGATGGTTCGGTATCTTCGCCATATTTATCCATTGGGATAACTGATGGGAACTGAATATCGGGCATAACGCCTTTATGTTGTGTTGAATTTCCGGTGATGCGGTAAAATTTAGCTATAGTTAAATTTAACTGGCCAAAAACAGTCTGGCTTCCTGTTGATACCGGTTTCCCTTTACCCACCAATGCTGCAATCTTATCGCGCAATGAGGCCGGGATTACCTTATCAAGGTCGATAGCGTTTTGTACCGAGCCTTTGCCATAAGTTTGTGTTCCCAATATAATTCCGCGACCATAATCCTGGATAGCGCCCGAAAATATTTCAGTAGCCGAAGCGCTGAAGCGGTCGACCAATATCGCCAGCGGGCCTGAATAGGCTACTGCGGGATCCTCGTCCTTATCAACTTCAACCTGGTCGTTTGCGTTCCGAACCTGTACTACCGGGCCTGTTTTAATGAATAAACCGGTAAGTTCGATAGCTTCCATTAACGATCCGCCGCCATTTTCGCGCATATCCATTACGATGCCGTCAACGCCTTGCTGTTTCAACGAATCGATAAGCAGTTTAACATCATGTGTGGTGCTTTTGTAATTCGGATTGCCCGATTTGTAGTCATTAAAGTCGATATAGAAAGCCGGCACTGAAATTACACCGATCTTAATGGTTTTGCCATTGCTCTCGTAGGTTTTGATCTCCTTTTTAGCCGACTCGTCCTTTAAAATGATCTTTTCACGCACCATTTCCACTACTTTGGGTTTACTGGCGGCGCTTGAGCCTTTTGGTAATATCTGTAACCTTACAATGGTGCCTTTGGTGCCCCTGATTAATGCTATTGCATTATCGATACGCCAGCCCACAACGTTTTGAAACTCGCCGTCTTTTCCCTGGGCAACACCTACAATACGGTCGTCAACACCAATCTGGTGGCTTTTATCAGCGGGACCGCCGGGAACTATAGACCGGATAGATATATACTCGTTCTCGGTAAATAAGCCTGCGCCTATGCCTTCCAGTTGTCTCGACATATCGATGTTGAAATTGGCTGCATTGGCAGGATCAAAGTAACTGGTGTGCGGGTCTATCGCTTCAGTAAATGCATCCATAAATAATTGGAAAACATCCTGGTTATTCAGCTTATTTTCTTGCGATAACAGGTTCTGATACCGTTTCTTCAAGGTTTCCCTGTCCTTTGCCAGGTCGCTATTAGCCATTTTTAGGTTAAGCAGATCGTATTTTACACGTAAAGTCCATAAATCATCCATCTCGCTTTGTGATCCTACCCATGGCAGCTTTTCACGATCGTAGTTAAAAACCTCGTTTTTGTCAAAATCAAAATTTTTATCCACCTGGGCAATTGAATAGTTTATGTGCTCGATGTACCTTTTTTGGTAAACATTGAATATATAAAATACATCGTTAAGGTTGCCGCTTTTTACATCATCATCCAAAACGGTTTTGTATTTATCAAAATCGGCGATGTCCGAAGCCAGTAAATAATTATGACTTTCGTCCAGCATTTTTATGTAGCGGTTATAAATTACCTGCGACAGGGAATCATTAAGCGGAACCTTTTTATAGTTGTAATTGGTGATCAGTTCGGCCACTGTTTTGCAAACAACACTTTGCTGTTCATCAGGCTGCAGGTCATTTGAACCGGCAACTTTTATCATTTTTCGCGGTGAGGCATGGCAGGCCAGCGCAGCACCGAGCACCAGCAACAAATAACATTTCTTAAACATATCTTTTACAGTCTTTAAATCCGGGATTAAATTCAACATCAATACTCGTGCCTATTAATTTGCTAATGTAATAATAAATAAAAAGAGACAGCCAGGTGCCGTCTCTTTTATATGACTAACAATAATACAATATTGTTTCAGCTTTTGCCAAAAACATTTTGCATTTTACGATATTGTTACAATAAAATGTTTTACAGCAGATTGTGCACGTAAATTACAAACGCAAATTGCGCCTGAAAATTTTATGTGGATGGTTTTTATCCTCTTTTTGACTTAAGACTTACAACTCCCAACTTAGGACTTATTCCGCTTTGTTAGTATTTTGAGGTGTTTCAGCATAACGCAAAACAGGTGTGGTGGTTGGTACTTTGTTTTGTTTTATGTACAGCATCATATTTTCTATTTCGGCCAGGTACTCTTTGTATCCGCTTGTATTTGTTAAGTCCTGGGCTTCTACAAGATCTTCCTGGGCCAGTACATATTCGCCAAGCACTACCTTTATCGTAGCCAGATCGATCAAATTTAGTATGGTATGCTTATCGTCGCGCTGATCGCGCGAGATGTTATTACTTTGCAATAAATACCATTTTGCTTCCGAAAGCCTGTTTTGCTGGATATAAAGATGCGCCAATTCACTGAAATTATAGCTGGCATCAGCGTATATCCTAAAACGCATATTATGCTGTGCTTGCTTCATAACCACATTTTCGGCAGCTTCGTAGCTATAATCGGTACGGCCGAACTGGGGTAAAGAAACTTTAGGATGGGCAATTACGTCGTGGGGAAGCTTTGCTATGGAATGGTTAGCAACCAGCTCAATTGCAGGCGGATGTTCAGGATATTTCTTTTTAAATTTAAGGTCAACGCGGTACCATTGCGCAGAGGCTGAAAAACTAATTACAGTTAAAATTATTATCAGTACCGGTCTCATCAATCTTTTATCCAGATGTTTAAATTAATTAAAGTACGAATGTACTAATATTGAATTGAATATGGAACATTGTTTTTTATACGAGAGAATTATGGTTTTTGTTGGCTATTGCCCGGCAAGGGCCCACTATTATGGGGCAGGCACGTTAAAAATTATTTTTGATAACATCATTAATATTGTATTTGAAAGAACGTGTTTTATTTGTCTGATGATTAGTTTTTACCACAAAGTACACAAAGTGAAAACCACAAAGATCACTAAGTTCTTTTCTTGGTGACCTTTGTGAAATCTTAGTGTACTTTGTGGTTTAAAATCGATCTTTAAATGACCTGGTTCAGCAATTCCGGCTCACTAAGCTTAAAGTTATTTAGTGCTATTGCCCGACAACGGCCTACTATTAGGACATTGATAGATATATGTAAAAAATGAATATATTCAACTCTTTATTTGCCAACCATATACCCCTTAAAAAATTAAACTGTATGCCGTCACCAAAAAATAAATTAGGGCTGTGGACAAGTACTTCGCTGGTAGTTGGCAATATGATAGGCGCTGGCGTTTTTTTGGTGCCTGCCGCCATGGCTTCATTTGGCAGTATTAGCCTGCTTGGCTGGGTGTTTGCGGCGATAGGCACTTTCTTTATTGCCCGGGTATTTAGCGGTCTGAGCAAGATGGTGCCGGGAGTTGCCGGGGGACTATATGCTTATACCCGCCATGCGTTCGGCGATTTTGCGGGATTCTTAGTAGGGTGGGGGTACTATATTTCTGTAATTACAGCTAATGCAGCAATAACAACGGCTTTTGTGGGCGCGTTGGGCACCTTTTTTCCAATTCTGAATTCCCTCGACGTCCATAAATACAATCCTTTAGTTGCAGCTTCAACCGGCCTCGGGGCTATTTGGTTATTAACGTGGATAAACACACGTGGCATAATTGCCGGGGGTATGGTGCAACTGGTAACCACTATTTTTAAAATATTACCATTGGTGTTGATAGCTGTTGGCGGCCTTTTCTTTATCAGGGCGGCAAATTTTCACCCTTTTAACAGCAGCGGGTTCTCTGTTTTTGGAGCGATCACCGGTGCTGCGGCCATAGCCATGTTTTCGTTAGTTGGGATCGAGAGCGCCACCATACCGGCCGAAAGTATTGAAAACCCCGGGAAAACAATTGCTAAGGCAACGATGATAGGCCTTGCGGTTACAACAGCGGTATACTTATTGGGAAGCGTGAGCATTATGGGCATTATCCCGGCAAATGTATTACAACATTCGCCCACGCCTTATGCCGATGCTGCGGAGATGATATTTGGCAAGGGCGCACGTTACTGGGCCAGTGCCGGAGCTGCAATTGCGGCCTTTGGCTGTCTTAATGGCTGGATACTGATACAGGGACAAATCCCATTTGCCATTGCACAGGATAAATTATTCCCTGGCGCCTTTGGCTGGCTAAATAAAAAAGGCACGCCCTATTTCGGCATTCTGATCTCGAGCATCCTGATATCGGTTTTAATGGCAATGAATTATACCAAGGGGCTTGTAGAACAATTTAAATTTTTATCGTTGCTGGCTACCATCAATACGCTTGTGCCTTATATATTTTGTGCTGCGGCCTACATCATTATACGTTTTACCGGCAAACGCCCTGAAAGCGGCGGATGGGCGGCTGCCATCTTTATTGCCATAATGGCTTTTGCCTATTCATTGTGGGCAATTGCCGGGGCTGGTGAAAGTTCGGTCTTCTGGGGGTTTTTATTGATCCTTGCCGGGATACCGTTTTATGTTTGGGTGTTGTATAAGAAAAAGGCAGACTCAACGGATATATAAAGGCCTCTCCAGCATTTTTCAAAGCCTGCTTTACCTTGCCGGTAAGACTAAATAATATATATTCATACCATTTTTACACATAATATTTGCCATTCGGGATATTACCACAACGGCCAAAAGCCCAATAGCTAACATTCTTGTTACAAGCAAGTTATGTAACCATTGTTTTACGATAATCTCGTATCCCAGTATCAAATTGTTACATATTATGAAATTGACAACTGGTAACTATGTATGTCAATTATTAAACAAAAAATATTAAGTCATACATTTAAACTAAATCAAAATGAAAAAGATCATTATTGGTACATTGTTACTATTCGGCTCGTCCTTTTTGTTAAAAGCCCAGGACATTAAACCAAAAGCACAACCAGACAGCATTATTAAGATTATTCCTGCGGGTGAAGGAAGGAATTCGTTCTATCTTTATACCATTGGGGGCAAACTGCAAACGCGCGAGGATGTTGCTATCAGGCTAATGGCTTATGCGCCATCGGCTGCGGAATACCAGGCCGTTAAAAGTAATATTACCTGGAGTTATGTTTCTTTTGGCGGATTTGCCATAACGGGCCTTGCTGCGGCCATTGAATTTGCGAAAAACAATAAATATGCAGGGGAAACAACAGGTTTTGTTAATGGCCAGCCAGCTTTTATTTATCAGCACCACAGCCTTACCGGGGCGTACGTTTTAACTGGTGTTGCGTCGGCATTTTTAATATCATCGATTATCCATTTTTCACAAATTGCGTTTCATGCCGACAGAGCGCTTAAGCTGTATAACCAGCGGTTTGAATAATTAAGGACGAAGAAAAACTTACGAGGCTTTGAGCTTCGTAAGTTTTTAATTGAATACGATCTCCTTTTTCCGGGCTTTCGAATGACTAACTTAATCAACCTAATCCAACCCAATCAACACTCACCAACTAAGCAAACACCTCTACATCCCCATCGCACAAGGCCCAAACCATATAGGGATGCGTATCGGCGTGATAAATTTCACCTGTTGCGGAAATGCCGATGATCCCGGCAAAGCCGTCAAATGGCTTTAATTCATTGAACGTTTTTTCTGTAGCCAAGGCCAGGGACATACCATCAGTTACACGTGTCACAATGTTTGAGGCTACTGCACCACTCACTATATCTTCTCCAACACCCGTACATGATATGCCTGCAAAAGCATTGGCATAATTGCCAGCCGTGGTTGCCGAATCGCTTACGCGGCCCGGTATCTCAAACCCTTTGCCGCCGGTCGAGGTTGCTGCAGCCAGGTTGCCCAAAACATCCAGCGCCACACAGCCAACGGTGCCCAGCCTGATAGAATCGCTTAATTTTTTATCATATTCTTTACGGCGCTGCGGTGTTTCGGGGTTATAATAGCTAAAGCCATTTTCGCGGGCAAAGTCTTTGGCGCCTTTGCCGCTTAAAACGCGGTCGTCAAAAGTTAAAAGTTTTTCGGCTATACAGATAGGGTTTTTAACCTCTTCAATGTTGATCACACCCGAAAAACGCATGGATTTACCATCCATTAACGAGGCACTGAGCCTTATCTTGCCATCACTTTGAATTTGCGAACCGGTCCCAGCATTAAATAATTCGCTGTCTTCGAGCAGGCTTACGGTATAAATCACTGTTTCAACCGCGGTATGGTTTTGCAGATATTTATAGCCCAGTTTCACTATTCCTTCCAGCGCTTCCTGCTTTGCTTTTTTTATTTCCTGGTTAGTTTGCGATTCGCTAAAAAAACCACCGTGGATTATAATCTTCATGAGAGTAATTTTGATACGGCTGAAAGCAGAAAGACCAAAGCTAAAAGCTTTTTGCTTTGTGCTTTCAGCTTTTAGCTTCCTGGCGCAACACCCACACCTTCTTCAACCTTAACGGTTTTTTTGATATTTAATTGGTTTTCGATGAGATCATATTTATCAAAGATCGACATTACGCTCACCCTCATGTTCTTAATGGACACCGGCGAGCCCATTTCCACGTCGTAAATATTGGTTTCGGCCATCTTCCGGCCATTAACCAAAATGGTTAAACCCGATCCTATAGCCTCCATCATTGTGCCTTCCGTTATCAGCAGGCCTGCGTCTTCCCCTAATCCTATTCCAAGCATGCCAGGGTTACTTGCTACCGCATATAAAAGCCGGCCAATACGCCCGCGCTGTACAAAATGGGTATCGATAATTACCGAGTCAATAAAACCAAGACCAGCGGTGATCTGCACTTCGCCTTTGATAAGTGCTTTGCCGCTTTGCCCGCGGTATATCATATTAGTTGAAGCCGCTGCCGCGCCCGCAGACGTCCCCGCAATTACAAAATTTTCGTTTTGGTAACGTGTTTTAAGAATCTGCAAAAATTCCGTCCCGCCAAAAATAGAACTTAACCTTAGCTGGTCGCCGCCGCTGAACATTACCACATCGGCTTTGCGTATGCGGTCGAGATATTCGGGTTTAGATGCATCCTCGCGTTTCCTGATATCCAATACCCCAAAGTTTTTTATATTAAGCTGCCCAAAGGCATCGGTATACTCAACGCCAACCAATTCGGGGATCTGGGATGCAGTGGTAATTACCTCAACGGTTGACGCCGTTTGCTTTGCCGATTCAGT
>Ga0207013_1042_pt1 | contig 32598 bp, 32 predicted proteins | sample Alteio_BWMinCont_55_FD_153501 | JGI IMG/M metagenome (GOLD analysis project Ga0207013, IMG submission 153501) | Enriched cells from forest soil in Barre Woods Harvard Forest LTER site, Petersham, Massachusetts, United States -... | ecosystem: Environmental > Terrestrial > Soil > Temperate forest >...
AAAGGAGTTTGATGCGTCAGATGTACGTGCATCTATAGTCGCCGCTATTGCCATCAAGGTACAGGAGCCTGTTTTTGAATCACAAACGAAAACAAAATTAGGCTCTCAAAATATTGCTCCCGACGGTCCATCAGTGCGGGGTTTTATCAACGACTTTATTAAGAAGGAATTAGATAATTACCTGCACAAAAACCCTGCTGTTGCCGATGCCTTACTAAAACGTATTATGCAGTCGGAGCGTGAGCGCAAGGATATTGCCGGCATTAAAAAGCTGGCTAATGAGCGTGCCAAAAAAGCATCGCTGCATAACCGTAAACTACGCGACTGTAAGGTGCATTTTGATGAAAACCACGAACGCCACCAGGATACCACTTTATTTATTACAGAAGGAGACTCTGCCAGCGGATCGATCACCAAATCGCGTGACGTAATGACCCAGGCAGTTTTCAGCCTCAAAGGAAAGCCGCTAAATTGTTACGGACTAACTAAAAAGGTGGTTTATGAAAACGAGGAGTTTAACCTGCTGCAGCATGCATTGAACATTGAAGATGGCCTGGACGATTTGAGATACAATAATATTGTTATTGCAACCGATGCCGATGTGGATGGAATGCACATACGGCTATTGCTGATGACCTTTTTTCTGCAATTTTTTCCTGATTTGGTAAAGGCTGGTCATGTTTTTATTTTGCAAACCCCTTTATTCAGGGTTCGGAATAAAAAGGAAACCGTTTACTGTTACAGTGACGAGGAAAGACGCAACGCCATCGCGAGGTTAGGCACAAAACCCGAGATAACCCGATTTAAAGGACTTGGTGAAATATCTCCGGATGAGTTTGGTTTATTTATTGGTAAGGATATACGTCTTGACCCCGTTATATTAAAAGATGCCAACATCAAGGGGCTGCTGGAATATTATATGGGGAAAAATACACCATCCCGGCAAACGCATATTGTTAATAACCTTAGGGTTGAGAAGGATGATGAAAGCATCAACCCTTTGGTAGCCGAAGATGTGGAGAGTGTGATTTTGCCGGTGGCGGTTTAAATTTCTGCGATCATGAGTGCTGAACTAAAAATAGAATGTCCAAAATGTGGGTGGGAACCGAATGGATATGCATATTGGGGATGTACGTGCGGGCATTTGTGGAACACGTTTGAAACTAAAGCCAAATGCCCGGCATGTAGCGTGCAATGGCAGGATACCAGCTGCCCGGGATGCGGCCATTCGTCAAAGCATGAGTTGTGGTACACAAGCTCTGAACAGCAGGATCTGATTGCCACTGATCATTCGGATTTACGAAAACGAAAAGAGATCATTGAAAATAAGCTAATTGCTTATGGCATAAAAAATAGCCGGATAAGTTACCTGCCTTATCTTGAATTTTCAGAAGAAGACTTCCAAACGCCCTATGAGGTGGGCTGCAGGATATTGATTTTATGGGCAGTATCCTATGTTGCCGGTAACCTGGATGAAAAAGATGTCGTTGAAAGCTGGCTAAAAACAAACGTGCTGTGGGATAAAGTATCGGAGTATGAAAAAAGGCTTTTCGAGGGCGAAGTATCTCAGACAATCTTAATTAATTTTTCCTGGCGCATAGAAGCTGTAATAGTTTTATCATGGGTTGTAAATTTGATAAAAGATTTACCTGCCCTCGATAGTCAAATATCAGACAATGATCTTGATGAGTTAATGGCAAAACTACCAATAGACGAAAATCCAGACTCTTTTTTAAGCACACTTACCTTTAGAAACAAAGAGGAAATTTTTATAGAAAACATTATAAATGAAATGATAACAAGTTACCTGCGGAATTTGATGTTTTCCGATAAAAAAGCACAACTAGCTATAAACTCAGCTATATCATTCGAGCGGCACTACGCATTGAATTGGGTGCGAAAATTTAGTGAAATTTCAGATTGGGACGATACGGATACCTCAACCTAAGCTGAATGCTTATAATCGTAGGGTTTTAAGTTAAGTTCCTTCGTCTTTTCAGCCGCCAGATGCAAGTTAAATTTAGTCTGCAGATTAGCCCAAATGTCAGCTGTCCCGCCAAATACCTTCGCAATTCTAAAAGACATTTCAGGAGTAATATCTGATTTTTCGTGAATAATTTTATCGAGGCTTTGACGCGAAATACCTAACATTTTCGCTGCTTCGGTAACGGTTAATTCATTTGCGGCAATTACTTCTTCACGCAAAATTTCACCTGGATGTATGTGTCTCATTTGTCTTTTCATGGCATTTTTTTTAATGATAATCAATGTAGTCAAGATCATAAGCATGTTGTCCGTCAAAATGAAATATAATTCGATAATTCTTGTTTACCTTAATACTCCAATAATCTTTCAATTCACCCGAAAGCTTGTGAATATTCCAGTTTGCGTAGGCTCCAAAATCTTCCGGCACTTGTTGGGCGGCATCAATAATAGCTAACATTCTTTCAATTCGACTGATCTGTTCGGCAGGTAACTTGCTGCTATTATTTTGTTCCCACAATAACCGAAGTCCCTTATGCTTAAAACTTTGAATCATGCTTAGTTGTAAACTGTAAATTTACACTTGTCAATTTAAATATGCAAATATTTCATTATTTTAGTTTGCCAAATTCGGGAAAGATAAGTCATGAACAAGGAAAAATTAATAGCAACGATTAACAATATGCCTCAAGATTTTGACATGAAGGTTTTAATGGGAAAACTAATTTTTATTGAAAAGGTAGAAAAAGGGCTCGAACAACTTGAATCAGGGAATAAACTAACCCATGGGCAGGTAAAACAAAGAATTAGGCAATGGTCAAAATATTAACCCCTTGGTAGCTGAAAATGTGGGCAGTGTGAGTTTACCGGTGGCAGTCTGAGTAGGAAGGAACTCATTTAAGAAATGCGTCCGAATTAATGTTGTAATTAATGATCCTGATTTTACCATCATCGTCTTTCATTAAAATGAAGCTTTCTTTTGCATCATATTTTTGATAATGATTGTTATAAGTTAACTGGTATTCAGCCGATGGATCAGTGCCTGAAACTACTTTTGTTTGCCAGTCGCCCAATTTTATACTCACAAGATCACCGCATTTTTTTTGAGTAGCAGTATAAAGAGCATTCATTCTTTTTACCGAGGTCACTGCCCAAAATTTATCGCTAAATAAATCATATCCCGAATCATAGTTCTTACTTCTAATCATGCTGTAAAATTTATTGGTAACCTTTTCAGCGTCCTGTTTATCTTCTTCCCGGTTCAGCCTCGAACTGGTAAAAACACACCCGCTTGTGCAAATCAATAAAAAAACAAATAAAAAGATTGTTGATAAAGGTTTTAGGACTTTCATTTTTAAGATTATTAGAAGGCTATATTAATGAAAAAAACTATTATTTTGATGGGTCAATCAAAAAATGGGTATATTAAAGCCTCTAATTTATCTGGAACCGCATAAATGACCAACCACGAAATAAAAATAAACTTTGAAGAGTATAAGAGTTTAGAGGAACTCAACAAGCCCGACTACAATTTATGTCTTGAAGCAGTTAAGGCAATGGCGAACTCTCATTCTCCATATTCAAAATTCAGGGTTGGGGCCGCATTACGACTCCAAAGCGGGAAAATCATTTATGGAAGTAACCAGGAAAATGTAGCATATCCGTCGGGCTTGTGTGCCGAACGTGTTGCACTGTTTCATTGGGGGGCCAATTATCCACACGACCCGATAGAAGCCATGGCCGTAACTGCCCATTCGGAGGAGTTTGAAATTTTAAGACCGGTGGCTTCCTGCGGCTCCTGTTTGCAGGTATTGGCAGAATATGAAAAAATACAAAACAGGCCAATTAACGTTATACTATTTTGCAATAATGGACCGGCTTGGGTAATGAATGGTGTTGAAAGCTTCCTTCCATTTTTATTTGTTGAAGATAGGCTTGGAAAAAGCGAAAGCTGAAAGGTAAAAAGTCAACATCTTAGCTCAATTATACAAATTCAATCATGAAATTAAAATTTTTAGCTATACTCTTCCTAACTCTCGCAGTTGGCAAAGGAGTACATGCACAACAAAACTTTCCTTTTGCAGACGAGATCAGGGTATTTAAGCACCAGGACAGTCTTAAATTTCCTCCCAAAAACGGGATCCTGTTTATCGGCAGTTCATCCATACGATTTTGGACCGATCTGGAACAGCGTTTTTCAGATAAGCCAATTATAAGACGCGGGGTCGGCGGTTGCCAGTTGTGGCAACTGGTAGATTATTATACCCCCTATATATTGTTCCCCTATCATCCCCGTAAAATATTCGTTTATACAGGCGAAAATGACATAGCCGCAGGTAAAAATGGAAAATTTGTTGCAGAAGAATTTGAAAAATTATGGGCGATGATACATCAGCAATTACCGGATGCAACTATTTACTTTATGTCTATCAAACCGAGCCCAAGCAGGGCCAGGTACACGGCCGAAATGGATTTAGCCAATCAGCTAATTAAAAGTTACCTTGCCGGCAAACCCAACAGCAAGTACATTAACGTTAGCTCTGTTATATTAAAAAGCAATTCTTCGATGCCCGATTCTTCTTTATTTAAGTCAGACTACCTGCATCTTAACAGCAAGGGGTATGATAAATGGCAGAAAGTTTTGGAGCCATATATGAATTAGATGTAAGCAGAAAGCAGAAAGCCAAAAGCGAAGACAATATATACCCTGCTTTTGGCTTTCAGCTTTTGCCGTTCAGCTCATTTCACTAGCTAAAAACAGTGTAAACTTTTATAATTTTCCATCCTTCGCCAGTATCGGCAATAGTTATATAGTTGCTGCGAAATAAATTATTATATTTCATATCAACCTTAACTATTTCAACTCTGGCATCATTTTTAATTATCGAGGTGCGGATAGTACAATTTTGTTCGGTATTCTTGCTGTTCTTCACATAATTGAGCATTTGTTTTTTATTAAAACTGCGTAATTTTTTACCAATAACCATGTTAAAGGTGGCGGATTTATCTAACACATCATTCAGACCACTCACTTTGCCTTGGGTCATGGCATCTAAATAAATATCAATGGCGTGAGTTCTTGTTAATTTTTCAACGGCATGAGTTTTTACCAGATTCGGGCCACTATTATTTGCTGTTGCTGCATTGCAAACTACCACCAGGGCCAAGCCTGCAATAATTGATTTTAAGGTGTTCATAATTACATAATTAAGCTATTGATTAAACTATATAATTACAAAGCAATTTTTGTGCCGAATTGATTTAGCTACGATGTTATATCGTTAACGTACAGTAGCTTAGTGAGAGTTTAATGCGTAAACAAACGTCTCATACAGGTGATGCGGTGGGTAACTACAGTAATAAGCATTGCCAGAACAGTTTATTACCAGTTTAAGTTTTAACCTAAGTTATTTAAAAACATAAAAGGCGAAAAGTACCCCTTACCTTTCGCCTTTTGCCGTTAATCTTTGACCTCAGTACCGCTAGCTAAAAACGCTGTAAACTTTGGTAATTTTCCATCCTTCGCCGGTATCGGCAATAGTTACAAAATTACTCCGAACGAAACCATTAAATTTCATATCAACTTTCACTACCTCTACGTTTGCATGATTTTCAACAATGGAAGTGCTGGTGGTGCAAGGCTGCTCAACATTCTTATTGTTTTGAAAATAATCAAGCATTTCTTTTCGGCTGAAACTAAGTACGGTATTCCCGCGCAGCATGCTAAATTCTACAGATTCGTCTAAAACGTTGTTCAAGCCATCCAATTTGCCATGAGTCATGGCATTTACATAAGTGGCAATAGCGTGGTCTTTTGTTAATTCCTGGCTCGGGTTATTGTTCGCCTTAGCAACAATGCAAACCCCCAGTAGGGCAACGCCCATGATAAGTGATTTTAAAGTTTTCATAATAATGTTTGTTTAAGTTTTTTGCTTAATAAGACGGCCTCTGTATCTGATTAGTTACAAAACATTTCACGTTTCATGGTTATTTAACAAATTCCACTAGCTTTTAACAAATATTTAACACTTCGGCTTATTGTTACCGGTTTAGCGTAAAACGGGCTATTTTTGGAATATCATGGTAGAGTTTAATACTATTATTTTACAATTTGCGGAACAGGGCGAAAAAACCGGTTGGTCGTACATTGAGATACCAGCTGATATTGCACAACAAATAAAACCGGGCAATAAAAAATCTTTCAGGGTAAGAGGGATGTTGGATGGGTTTGCCGTTAATGGTATGGCATTAATGCCAATGGGCAAGGGCACTTTTATTATGGCGCTCAAGGCTGATGTCCGGAAAGGCATCCATAAAAATAAAGGTGCCATGTTGCACTTAAAGATTGAAGAGGACATTGATTTTAAGATAGAGATGCCCGACGACCTGAAGGCGTGTTTCGAATTTGAGCCCGAAGCCTTTTATTTTTTCAATAGTTTGGCAAAATCACACCGGGAGTATTTTATAAAATGGATTGACAGTGCTAAAACCAATGAAACAAGAACCAAGCGAATAATAAATACCGTTAATGCCATGCTGCGCAAATGGGATTACGGGAAAATGATCAGAGAGATGAGGGGGAATTGATGTGCGGATGTGCAAATATGCGGATGATTTCGATGGATTGATTTGAAGATTTGAAAATGTTTGCAGTTAAGCATACTCGGGGTTAAAATAAATCCTTAATTGAAATTTTAGTAATAAGTGCATTTTTCCCTTTAAAACCGACAATATAGACATATCCATTTCTAAGTTTAACAAATTCATTTGGTGTGTCAATAAAAGATTTACCAAATAAAACGCTATTAATAGGTTTTGATAACACAGTGTGACCATCACTATCCACTTCCCAAAACGTAATCTGCACCAAGTTGTCTTTAATTGCAGAACCTTTGGTATATGTGATAATTATTCCACGTTCCTAAAAAATTCACGCCTTCATCAGCGTAGTTTTTAGGATAAAATTGCGCGGGCAGATCGTAGTTGTTTTCTATCTGTTTTTTCAAATGGTTCAATAAACTATACTGGGTAAATGTTGATTTATAAGCGGGTGCAACGTTACTTGCTTCTTCCGTAATTAAACAATCATCAACAAATTTATAAGTGTTAAAAGGCGATGCTATGATATGATCGTATATTTTATTTGTTGTGCCGTCGCCTATGTTTAACTCAACTAAATTATTTTTAAATTTTTTGGTGCTAAAATTATATAAAATATCTATCGTATAGATTTTATTGCTATAGATGAACAAATTACCTGAATCGAATTCTTTATATCGTTTTCTAAACAAAGATACATTTTGCTTAAATACTGCAAGAGTTGCCTGTTTTCCTCCAAGGAAGTAAAAACAACCATTTTTATCAACTTCAAAGCCGCCTAAATCATAAGTACCCATTTCCATTTGATAAGGTACGCCTTTCAAGTTATCAAGCGGTATTATGATTTGATGGTAGTTCACTTGTGAAAACACCAAATGCGACAAAATAGCTAAATAGTTTGTTAATAATATTTTTCTTATTTTATATTTAATTTACCAGCCTTTAATTTATTAGCACTGACGAAACGAGAGTGATTATAATTTGCGTTTTTTAGTATTTTGCCTGTTATCGAACATTGCCAAAATTTCGACAACATCATGATTAACTTTAAAAAAAATTGAGGTTTGAGGTGATGCTACACAACGACGAATTTTCTTGCGTTTGAGGAAAATAGGAAAATGTTCGGGTGAATTTTGAATTCGGTGTATGGTTTGGGCTATTTCCAAAATGACTCGTTGAGTTATTTCGTCGCCCCATTCTTCATATAAATAATCCTGGAGTTTATCGTATTCTTCTAAAGCTCTATCAGACCAAATTAAAAATTTAGTCATTTTTTGCTCGCAAACGACTTAATTTTTCTGCCATAAAAGCCATAACTTCATCATGAGTATGCACCCGCCCAGCTTCCACGTCGGCAATACCGGCCTTAATGCTCTCTATTGCCGCCTCAGAAAGATCGCCCCAATCATCATCTTCATCGATGGTAAATTTCAGGCCCATTTTGCTTAAAACAGCCTCCAAAGCAGGTAAATCTTTTTCTTTATCAATTTCTACTGTTAATGTTGCCATATACCAAATTTACTAACATATCAGGTATGTTCATAATTTCAATTTATAAATTTCTTACTATCTCTTATCTTTACCCATCCAATTTTTAGGGCTTATAATGAGTGAAGATATAAATCAAGACGAGATACCTGCAAATAAAGAAGAAAAATTACGTAACATCACCTCACTCGACGGTTTGTATGAAAACTGGTTCCTGGATTATGCGTCTTATGTAATCCTCGACCGTGCCGTTCCCCATTTAAATGACGGTTTAAAACCAGTACAGCGCCGGATACTGCACTCGCTAAAAGAGATGGACGACGGGCGCTTTAACAAAGCCGCCAACGTTATCGGCAACACCATGAAGTATCACCCGCACGGTGACGCTTCCATCGGGGATGCCATGGTACAAATAGGGCAAAAGAACCTGCTGATTGATTGTCAGGGAAACTGGGGCGACCCGGTTACAGGAGATTCTGCAGCCGCGCCCCGCTACATCGAGGCGCGGCTTTCGAAATTCGCACTTGATGTTGTTTTTAACCCTGATACTACAGACTGGCAAGCCAGCTATGACGGGCGTAACCGCGAGCCGATTACGCTGCCGGTTAAATTCCCATTGCTGCTTGCTCAGGGTGCGGAGGGCATTGCTGTGGGTTTGGCCACAAAGATATTGCCCCACAACTTCATCGAATTAATTGATGCATCCATTGCTGTTCTGAAAGGCACCCCACCAAACTTATTGCCAGATTTCCCTACAGGCGGAATGGCTGACGCCTCGCTATATAATGAGGGCCAGCGCGGCGGCAGGGTGAAAGTGCGTGCCAAAATAATGGAACGCGATAAAAAAACGCTGGCTATTACCGAGATCCCTTTCAGCACTACCACCGGCGGGTTAATGGAAAGTATTGTGGCGGCCAACGAAAAAGGCAAGATCAAGATCAAAAAGATTGAAGACAATACGGCCAGTAACGTTGAAATAATGGTGCACCTGGCGCCTGGCATATCACCCGATGTGACTATCGATGCGCTGTATGCTTTTACAGATTGCGAGGTTTCTATATCGCCCAATACCTGCGTTATACAGGATGATAAGCCACGTTTTATGAGTGTAAACGACATGCTTTCAGAAAGCACGCATTACACCCGTAAGCTGCTTAAAATGGAGTTGGAAATACGACTGAAAGAACTGATGGAAAAGATATTTTTTAGCTCATTGCTGAAAATATTTATCCAGGAGGGCATGTATAAAAACCCCGACTACGAAGGATCAAGCAATTTCGAGATGGTGCTGGATGTATTAAACCGGCTGTTCGAGCCATCCTTCCCCCAGTTTTATCGCGAAATTTTACCGGAAGACTACAAGAAACTTATAGATAAACCGATGAGCAGTATTACCCGTTTCGATGTAAAGAAAACGGACGAGCAGATTAAGACTTTAGAAAATGAGATAAAAGAAGTAAAACATCACCTTAAACATTTAACTGATTATACGATTGCCTGGTTCGAAAAGCTGCGTGAAAAATATGGTAAAGGACGCGAGCGGAAAACCGAGCTGCGTACTTTCGACAGGGTGGAAGCGGCACAGGTAGCGTTGGCCAACGTGAAATTATATGTAAACCGCGAAGATGGATTTATAGGCAGCGGCTTAAAGAAGGATGAATTTGTATGTGATTGCTCGGATATTGATGAGATTATTGTTTTTCGTGCCGACGGGCGCTGCATGATCACTAAGGTGCAGGATAAGGTTTTTGTGGGCAAAGAAATTATACACGCAGCCGTATTTAAAAAGAATGACGAGCGCACCGTATACAACATGATCTATAAAGACGGCCAAAGCGGTGTGAGCTTCATTAAACGCTTCTCGGTAGTGGGCGTTACACGCGATAAAGAGTACGATCTCACCAAGGGGACAAAAGGTTCGAGGGTATTATATTTTTCTGCTAACCCCAACGGCGAGGCCGAAATTGTTAACGTGCAGCTAAAGCCGCATAGCAAGCTTAAGAAACTTCAATTCGACGAAGATTTTGCGTTGCTGGCCATTAAGGGGCGTAATTCCATGGGCAACATTATCACCAAATACCCGGTTAAAAAAATCGTACTGAAAAGTAAAGGAGTTTCCACACTTTCGGGAAGAAAGATTTGGTACGATGATATTTTAAAACGTTTAAATGCAGATGGTCGCGGCAAATATTTGGGTGAATTTGACGGTGACGACAGGATACTAACCGTTTTGAGCAATGGTGTCTATGAATTAACAAGCTTTGACCTGAACAATCATTTTGATGATAAAATGATCGTCATTGAAAAGTACGATGCTTTAAAAATTTATTCGGTAATACATATCGATGGCAAATCGAAAAATCACATGGTGAAACGCTTTGTGTTTGAACCTACAGCTATCGGAAAGCAAACAAGTATTATCAGTGAAGAAAACGGTTCAAAGCTGGTGCTGATATCGGGCGCGGCGCAGCCTGTTGTAAATGTGGATCAGTTAAAGGGCAAAGAGCAAACCCCAGAAACACTTGAAATAAACCTCGCTGAACTTATTGATGTTAAGGGCATGAAAGCCATGGGCAACCGCCTTTCACAGCAATTCATAAAAAAGGTGGAATTGCTGCCGGAAATTGTTAATGAAGAAGAAATCGAAGCTGATATTGAGCCTGAAGAACCGGCCGATATGGCTATTGATTCTCCCGAACCAGAGGAATTACCGGTTGTGCCCGTTAAACAACCCGAGATAAAGCACGAAGTAACTGCATCGGAAAAGCCTTTGGAACAATCGGAAAAGTTCCCGGAAAAATCAGTGAAATCAACTGAGAAATTAGTGGAATCACCTGCAAAATCGGTGGAATCAATCTCTAAAAAAGTGGACTTTGAAATCACCAATCCCGATGATATTGAAATTGATGATAAGGGTCAACTGGGATTATTTTAAATCGCAGGTGTAATAATATAGCAGGTGTAGTGCGCTACACCTGCTATATTGTTCAAAAAATAGTTTTTCTTCTCCCTTGCTTTCCAATAGCTTAAAAACATATCTCCAAATCATTTGTAGTCTTAACAAATCCTGTTAACAAATCAATATGACTACAGAAAACTTCGATACAACTGAGGAAGCCGAGATCCGGGCGCTTGTTAATGACAGGTTAGTGGCAATACGCTTAAAAAATGTCAACCAGCTTATGTATGGCTACGCACCGGGCATCCTGTCTTTTGATGTTGTGGGCCCTTTGCAATACAGCGGACCTGAAGCCATCAAAGCAAGAATGGAGGAATGGTTCTCTACGTTTAAGGGGAACATTGGCCTGGAGTTAAGTGATCTGAGCATTGCAGCGGGCAAGGATGTCGCTTTTCAATGCGGCCTCAGCCATGTAAGCGGAACAAAAATCGATGGAGGAGAACTGGACATGTGGTGGCGCGAAACAATCGGCTATCAAAAAATTGATGGTAACTGGATCATCACCCACCAGCACAGTTCTGTCCCTTTTGATGTAAAAAGCGGAAAGGCATCACTTGATCTTCAGCCATAAATGGTTCGGAATATCCCAATACGTTGCCACAACGGCTACTTTCCAATTCCGCGCTCATTAGTTAAAAATTAAAGCATAAGCGTATCTTTAATTTTATTATCCGCTTACCTATATCATGACAGACGATAAAAAACCAATAAATGTTAAACCTAAAGAATTGTCATATACGCTTAAGGTATGGCAAACGGTTGCAATAATAGCACTGTTTGTTGTAGGAATATTAATTGTAAGGGTTGCCTTTAACGTGCTGTTAATGGTGCTTGCCGGTTCGCTTATAGCCGTCTATTTTCATGGCTTGGGCGATTTGATCCAACGGAAGACCAAGATGAGCAGGAAACTTGCCATGGTAATTTCCGTTGCCGGATCGATAATTATATTAGGTGTTTTACTTTGGTTTATGGGCGCCAAAATACAAACCCAGGTTGCTGAATTGAATAGTAAGCTGCCGCACACTATCAGTACGGCCAAAGCAAAGCTTAATGAAACCATCGTGGGGCAAAAGGTGCTGGAGTATTCCTCTGGTGATAATTCAAAAAAGTTGATGGATACGGTCCAATCCTTTTTCAGCACCAGTTTTGGGGTACTGGGTGACATTTATATAATTATGTTTCTCGGTATTTTTTTTACCGCCAGTCCGTCGCTTTATAAAAATGGCATCCTCGTACTGTTTCCGCCTAATAAACAGCCACTGGCCGGCCATATTATGGACCGCATCAGCCTTGCGTTAAAAGGATGGTTAAAAGGGATGATGTTATCCATGCTGCTCATCACTATTTTGATCACTGTTGGCTTAACTATTATGGGCATCCCCGTTACCATGGTATTGGGATTGATCACAGGCATATTAGAGATAGTTCCCAACTTTGGGCCGCTGATCGCTATGATTCCCGGTGTTTTGCTTGCACTCACTATCGGCACCGATACAGCCATTATTGTTGCGCTGATATATATAGTATCGCAAACTATTGTAGCAAATATTGTAACTCCCCTCATTCAAAAAAAGATGATCAACCTGCCTCCGGCTTTAACGTTAGCAAGTCAGCTGATTATGGGTACGTTGTCCGGCGCCCTTGGGATAATCCTTGCAGTGCCATTGCTAGCAATCCTGACCATCCTTGTGGATGAATTGTATGTGAAGAAAATGAACAAGGCCGCAAACGAAGAAGCTATTCTGAGTAAGTAAGGGGGTTAATTAGCTTCCTTTTTCCGCAGTGCACAAGATCACTGCCCTTTGGTTTTCCAGTACATGTAAACTATAGCGCCTATAACCATAATAGCTAATACTATAAGACCGGTAGCCCCTTTGCGTTTATCCTGACGCATCAGCCAAATTAAAAATATTACCAGCGGCAGTACAAAAACCGCCCAGAAAATAAGTGAAGGTATGCTCATGATTTAGTCCATAGTCGATGGCCCATAGTCCATAGCCTGGTTTGCTTACGTAAACAATTACATTTTTTTCTAAATAAACTATGGACTATGGTCCAAGGTCTATCGACTCTCTACAACGCCATTCGTGCCAACGGCGCAACCGATTGATCAGTGAACTCGCCTTTTAAAAATTTATAGTAACCGGCAATGGCAATCATAGCAGCATTGTCAGTGCAATACTCCATTTTAGGTATAAAACAGTTCCAACTATTTTTGTCGCATAAATCCCGCAGGCCCTGTCGCAAAGCGGTATTTGCCGATACGCCGCCCGCCAAAGCGATATCCTTAATGCCATAGGCTAGTGCTGCTTTAGTCAGTTTATTTAGCAGGATTGTGGCTATCCGTTTTTCGACAGATGCACAAATATCATTTAAATTTTGCTGCACAAAATCGGGATTGATAGCAACATTATCCCGTATAAAATACAGGATAGAGGTCTTTAATCCGCTAAAGCTAAAATTCAATCCGGGGATTTGCGGCTCGGGAAACTTGTACGCGTCAGGATTACCCAAACGGGCGTACTTGTCAATCAATGGGCCACCCGGGTAAGGCAATCCTAAAATTTTACTGGTTTTATCCATCGCCTCGCCTGCTGCATCATCAAGCGTTTGGCCAATCACTTCCATATCAAAATAATCTTTTATCAAAACTATTTGGGTATGGCCGCCCGATACCGTTAAACATAAAAAAGGAAATGACGGCTTGTTATCACCAATAAAATGAGCCAGCACGTGCGCCTGCATGTGATTTATTTCGATAAGCGGTATGTGTCTGGCAAGGGCAAAAGCCTTGGCGAATGATACGCCGACAAGCAGGGAGCCTAAAAGTCCGGGGCCACGAGTAAAAGCTATCGCATCAATATCATTTTTGTTTACTTTTGCGTTTGATAATGCTTGATGTACAGCAGGGACGATATTTTGCTGGTGAACCCTTGAGGCAAGCTCAGGGACAACACCTCCGTAAGCTTCGTGTATGGTTTGATTAGCAATAATATTGCTTAATATTACACCATCGGCACATACGGCAGCAGAGGTTTCATCACATGAAGATTCGATTCCTAATATTACAGGCACGTTTTATAAAGTCAAAAACCAAAAGTTAAAAGTCAAAAAAAGGCTATAACTGTTGGGTATATAAATAAATTCGGAAAGTAAAACTTTTAGGGCTTTTTTGAATTTTTACTTTTGAATTTCTAATTAATTGCAAAGTTATTAAAAAACTACTCAAAATAGCGTTAAGTATAGTATTGGTCATTCTATTGGTAATTAGCATAACGCTGCTGCTCTTCCAATATAAACCTGTACAAACATGGGCCGCAAAAAAAGCGGCAAGCTATTTGTCCGAAAAACTAAAAACCAAAATTGATATAAAAAGCCTTTATATCCAACCTTTCACATCTATTGTATTGGAAGGATTTTATGCATTGGACAAACAGCAGGACACCCTAATAAGCACCCCAAAGCTGACCATAGATTTAAACGGTTTTTCCTTGTTCAGTAGTATTAAAAACCGCACCATTGATTTTAAGCTGATACAATTAAACAATGGTTCCGTTTATTTGAAAAAACAAAAAGACGGTAAAAGCAACCTCGACTTTATTATAGATTACTTTAAGTCGCCGCCTACTGCCAACGAAAAACCAGGCAAACCCTGGAAAACCATTTTTGAAAAAGTAGCTATTAATAATTTCCATTTCCGCTATAAGAATAAGTTAGTTGATACCGTGATAAAAGGGGTGAATTTTGATGACATCGATGTTAAAAATTTCAGCACCGTTGTGACCAACATGGATCTGAAAAACCATTTGTTTGCTGGCACTGTAAGTAATCTTACACTCCGGGAAAAAAGTGGTTTTTATCTAAAAAAGTTCGACGCAAAGGCAACGGTTGATAGTAACCAGATATTGGCGCAAAACCTGTTTATCCTAACCAACCATTCCACTATTAAAAACTATTTCAGGATGAAATTTAAGTCCTTTGATGATTTTGATGACATTGAGGATAAAGTTTATATGGATGGTGACTTTAAATCATGCCAGGTTGCGTCGTCTGATATTGCCTATTTTACGGATGGTCTGGAGCACGTTAAGTTTGATTTAGGTTTAAACGGCCGTATTAAAGGTTTCGTAAATAACCTGAAGGCTAAAGATTTATTAATTACTGGCGGCAAGGCAACTTATATAAAAGGTGATTTTAACCTAAGGGGCCTGCCCGATTGGGATAACACCTTCCTGGAATTGGATTTTGAGGAGATTGCAACCAACAAAACCGACCTTGACTACCTTTATAGTAATTTTACCGGTAAGCATAACAGGCGCGTACCCGATATTATAGCGAAATTTGGGAATATAAACTTTACAGGGCGTTTTACAGGCCTGCAAAACGATTTCGTGGCTTATGGCACATTTAAAACTAAGCTTGGCAGGTTTGACTCGGACATTAATTTAAAAATCAACAAGTCTGGCTCACCCTCGTACAGTGGCAAGTTGGATACGTATGCTTTTGACCTGGGCAGCTTACTTGACGAAACATCATTGGGCCGCACTACATTAAAAGCAAATATTACTGGCAGCGGCGATGCTCTCAAAAATCTAACCGAAAAATTAGATGCACGCATTAGCGCGATTGATTATAATGGCTACAATTATCAAAACGTTACGGTAAATGGCACCTTTATTAAGAAAGTTGCTGACGCCAAGATAACCATAGCCGATAAAAGTATTAATCTTGATGTAAATGGCAGCGTAAATTTAAACCCAGCGTTACCGGTATACAATTTTACTGCAAACATTAAGAATGCTCAATTACATACTTTAAAACTTTTGGATGATACAGTTACATTTAGTTCAAAGATAACCACCAACTTCTCTGGCCTTAATTTAAATAATTTTACCGGAAGCGTTATGTTCAATAAGGCCCGGGTAGTGGATCCCCGAAACGATTACCCGATTGATTCTATCCTTCTAACGGCGAGTGGCGCAGGCAATTCAAGGACAATTATGCTCAAATCTGATATGGCCGATGCTTATATCAAAGGGAGTTATGATTTGCCCACATTGCCATCCTATTTTAAAACCATTGTAAAAAAGTATATCCCATCATTAAAAACAACTATTGTTACACCCAAGCCGCAGGATTTTACATTTAACTTAACGCTAAAAAATCTCGACCCGTTAATTGCAATTTTTAAGCCCCAACTTAAAATACCGGACCAAGGGGCGTTTTTTGGAGAATTTAATTCGGCAAAAAAAACAGCAACCCTAAATGCCTATATCAAAACCATAATCTACAATAAAATGGTTTTTCATGATTTTATTATAGACGAAAACACAGCAGATGACCTTTTGGCGCTCAACCTGTCATTAAGCAAGGTTGATCTTACCGACAGCTTGTTTATTAAAAACATTACGCTTACCAACGCTTTAAGGAGGGACAGTTTGAATTTCAACATCAAACTATCTGATAAAGATGCCGTAAATCAACTCGATTTGTATGGGCTTGTTAAATTTGGGCGCGATACGACGGCCAAATTACAGTTACTGCCGTCGGATGTAATATTGGAAAACCAGGATTGGAGAATACTGGAAAAAGTACGGATAAAATTGCTTGACGGGAAAACCGAGGTATCGGGTTTTGAGCTGACGAATGGACTGCAAAAAGTAAAAATTGACGGATTTATTTCTGATAACCCCGAGGATAAATTAAAACTATCGTTTGAGAAGTTCAGCATGGCCAATTTCGACCAATTTAAGCGTACAACTGGTGTTCAACTAAAAGGATCGCTTAATGGAGACATTGCAATTACCTCGCTTATAAAATCACCAGGCATTGATGCGCGTTTGGGGATAGACTCGTTAGTGATGAATAAAACACTGGTGGGTAACGTAAAAATCGAATCGGATCTTGGCGCTGATCGTAAACAGGCTGATGTAAAGCTAAACATCAATAACCACGGTTTGGAAACCGTGAACATTGCCGGGGTATACCGGCTTGGAAAGAGTGAGACAAACAACCTTGACTTTGCTGTAAAGATGAATCAAACAGAAGCTGTGATTTTTGAACCATTTATAAAAGAACTTGTTTCTAATATAAAGGGCCATGTTTCAACTGATTTAAGACTAACAGGTCCGCCATCGAAGCCGCATTTAAACGGAAATGTTATGTTGTTGAATACCGGTGTTACTGTTAACTATTTAAAAACTCCCTATACCGTTTCAGATACACTGAATGTGGTTAATAGCGTAATTAATATTAACCATATGACTCTTAAAGATAACAAGGGTGGTACAGGGAATGTTACCGGCAAGGTTGATCTCAACGACCTGAACAATCCGGACATTGAAGCAGAGGTTACAGCCAAAAACTTAATGGCGCTTAACACAACTTTTAAAGATAACCACCTTTACTATGGTACCGCATTTGCAAGCGGAAGATTTAGCTTTAGCGGGCCGGTTGATAATATGAATATTGACATTAAAGCCCGGACCACGGCCGGAACAATATTCAATTTACCGCTCAATACTTCTTCTACCGTTGGGGATTATGATTTTATAAAGTTTGTTAGTCATAGTGACACCGCTAAGGCGGTTTCATCGGCAAGGGCATTTAACGGTGTGACTTTAAATTTCGATCTCACTGTTGACGAAAAGACTGTTGTGAAGATATACACGGATTATGGGGTACTGGAAGGCAGCGGACAGGCAAACGGTTTAAAGCTAAATATAAATAGCCTTGGCGATTTTGAAATGTTTGGCGATTTCTTAATTACTTCGGGCAAGTTTGAGTTTACTGCAAAAAACTTTATCAGCAAAAATTTCGTGGTAAACAAAGGCGGTACAATACGCTGGACGGGCAATCCGTCAAATGCTACTATTAACCTAAGTGCTATTTATGAGGTGCGTACAGATATTTCACCTCTTTATGCTGCGGCCGGTTCAACATCCCCAAAAGGAAAATCGCTGGAATTGGTACAGGCAGAACTTATATTAACCAAAACACTGTTACAGCCAACAATAGATTTCGATTTTAATTTCCCTCTTGATCCATCGATAAAGGATGATCTTAGCAACTACCTTTCTGATAATAATAACAGAAGCCAGCAAGCCTTAAGTATTATAGTGAGGCGCCAATTTTCAAACGGGGCAAATAACAATTTAACAAACCAGGTTTTGGGAACAGCCGGCGAAGCCGTAAGTGAATTTGCATTTAATAAGCTAAACAGTTTTATTTCACAGTCAAATATTAAAAACTTCGACTTAAATATCCGGTCGTTCAATGATTTCAGCGCATCCTACCGGTTTAAGGAACGACTGATTTTTACAGGTAGTTTATTCAGCACTACACCTACGGGAAGCAGCGACTTATTTCAAAATAATGCCAGTTTATTTAATTCAAATTTCAACCTCTTGACCAAAGATTTCGAGGCCCAATACCTCATCCGGAAAGAGGGTGATCTCAGTGCCCGGTACTCTTACAGGGTTTTGAATAGTACCACGTTAAATACTCTTAGCGATCAGCTAGGTGTTCAATATGTGAACGGGTTAGGTTTAGTTTACCAAAGAGACTTTGACTCTTTTGGTGAATTCATCAGAAATATCTTCAAAAGAGGGCAAAAAAATCCGGTCAAACCGGCACCAATAAAAAACACAATCGATTTAGGTACACCAACCGCAGGTACAAAAGCTGAAGAGGAAGATCAATGATCGCGCATAATTGCATGATCCATTTTATCCCTTTTAGTTCTTAGATACGATTCGTTATGCGGATTAGAAGCTATTTCGATAGGTACATTCTCTACAATTTCCAGACCGTAGCCAATTAAACCTGCCCGTTTTTTAGGGTTGTTAGACATTAAACGCATTTTTGAAATACCCAGGCTGCGAAGTATCTGAGCGCCTACGCCGTAATCGCGCTGGTCCATCTTAAAACCAAGTTCAATATTGGCTTCAACAGTGTCCATGCCATTTTCTTGTAAGTGATAAGCTTTAAGCTTATTTATAAGGCCTATGCCGCGTCCTTCCTGATTCATGTAAATTACGGCGCCTTTCCCTTCCCTGCTGATCATCTCCATAGCCTTATGCAATTGGGGACCACAGTCACAACGGCATGATCCGAAAATATCACCGGTAACACATGAGCTATGCACGCGAACCAAAACGGGTTCATCAGGCTCCCAGCTTCCCTTTACAAGCGCCAAATGGTTTTCGCCGGTATCTACTTGCGTATAAGCTATCATATCGAAATCGCCCCAGGCAGTCGGCATTTTTACAGATACTTCCCGTCGCACCAACGACTCGGTAGCTAAACGATAGGCTATCAGGTCCTTTATGGACACAATTTTGAGATCAAATTCTTTTGCGATTTCTAACAGTTCGGGCAAACGAGCCATCTCACCGTCTTCCTTCATTATTTCGCATATTAAACCAGCAGGTTCAAAGCCCGCCAGTACCGACAAGTCAATTGCTGCCTCTGTATGACCTGTACGGCGCAATACGCCGCCGTCCTTTGCAATCAATGGGAAAATATGACCCGGCCTTCCAAGGTCTTCAGGCTTTGTAACTGGATCAATTAAAGCAAGGGTAGTTCTCGAGCGGTCTGACGCAGAAATACCAGTTGTACAACCCGCCAGTAAATCTACAGAAACAGTAAAATTAGTTTCGTGCGAAGTTGTATTGTGACTAACCATGGGCTCGAGATTCAGTTCCCTCGCGCGATCTTTAGTAATAGGTGCACAAACAAGCCCTCGTCCATGGCGCACCATGAAATTTATCGTTTCGGGAGTGGCATTGCGGGCCGCGGTTAAAAAATCACCCTCATTTTCACGATTTTCATCATCAACCACTATAATCATTTTGCCATCTTTTATGGCATCTATCGCTTCTTGAATTGTATTTAACATTACTTATATTTTCAATGACCTTGATTAAAGGACAGCCTCTTCTTTCTTGAATAATGTACAAAGTTAAACCATTATGAAATTATAACGGTCGGCGGTTTGTAAATTAGCCATTGTCAGCTGTTTCTATAAACAGTACGTCAATTATCTCCACTTCGTTTCAATAATTTATTAAAAAACCGTTTATACAGGTCTACATCAAATAATTCGGAATCAGTAGCTGCCTTATACGAAAGAAACGCACCAATCGGCGTAATGATGATAATAGCTACCCATGACCCTATCACCGGCGAAAGGTCACCATCTTTGGCATATTTTTCACCAATGGTAGAAATGATATAAAATATCAGGAAAAAAATAACGGAGACAACCACCGGTAAACCTAAACCGCCTTTCCTTATAATTGCGCCAAGCGGAGCCCCTATCAAAAACAGTGCGATACACGCCGCCGATAGCGTAAATTTTTTCTGATATTCCAGAATTGCCCTATGTACATTTTTTAAAAGATCAGCTTCTCGGTCGGCGCGGTTTTTGACGACGTCAAGAACTGAACGCACTTCGGTGGCTGCGGTTCCAATAGCTATTATTTTTTCATTTATTTTTAAACCTGCTAAGGCATTTCCATGAGCAGGGATATAATTTTTATTTGCGGGCGGCTTTGCTGGTAATGTGAAATATTTAATATAGGCCGTAAGCAGCTTATAATTTACCCGCGAACCGCTATCAATCTGCCGGTTGGTAACGGCTGCTGCGTCCTTTAATTGCTTTAAATTCATCATCTGGTATGCGGATTTAAATTCGCTCTCGTCAGTACGATGCAATTTAAGGCCCGAAATATCAAATTTTTGTTCTGTTGCTTTAAACCGATAGCGTGTAAACCGCTCGCGAACATTAAAATTGGACTGCCCGGGTGTTTCAGTGTACTTCACACCGTCCTTAAGTTTCAAGACTAAGAACTCGCCATTAGGCGTACGATACATTTTACCCTCCTTTGCCATCAAAACATCCGTACTATTATATTTCGGATTTTTTGTGTAGATCATAACGCCGTATAACGTTTGACCGTCAGAACCCTTCTTTTTCACACGGATGGTATACCCCGGGAAACTATTGCTGAATACCCCTTCGGGGAAAAAATTGGCGGATTTTTGCTGGCGGGCATCGTACAACAAAGAAAAATATTTGAGGTTGGCCTTCGGCAGCATGTAATCCGAGAAAAAAAAAGCTGCGATACTTAAAATGACGACTACCAAAAGCATTGGGTACATTGCCCTCCTCAGGGATATTCCGGCAGATTTAATGGCAACCAATTCGTAATTTTCGCCCAGGGCGCCATAGGTCATTATAGAGGATAATAATACTGACAAGGGCAAAGCCATGGCTACATTGGTAGCTGAAGCATAAAGCATCAACTCTAAAATAATATACCATTCAAATCCTTTTCCTATAAGGTCGTCGATGTATTTAAATAAAAATAGCATCAACAAAACAAACATTACTATAAGGAAGGTGACCAAAAACGGCCTGATGAACGATTTAAGTAATAAAAGATGTATTTTCTTCATCAGAATGAACTGTTTTGTACGGGCCATTGGGCCGCCTGCACTTAGAGCAGGGCTGCTATGCAATTATATCGTCTATAACGGCATATGATGCTTCATCATACAAAAATATAGATAATTAAAATGTTTTTAGGCACCAAGTACACTCACCAGGTACTCTACCTGGTTATCCCAAATCAATTTACGATCGGTAATGGTATCTTCAGTAGCAAAATCCGTGATGCTCAGGGCCACATCATTAGTCAGCTCATCCTGAATAATCTCCATTTCAAAAAAATATTGCGGGTCGTCATCCATCCACCTAAACCTAACTAGTTTATACTCCTTTACAGTTACCAGCTTTGCTTTTTGCTGTTCACCGTCCCATGTAAAAGTGTAAACCTGGTCTCTTACGCTCACATCATCAGCAAACCATTGTGTTAAGCCATTCGGCTCATTTAAAAAAGTGTACAGTATTCTGGGAGATGATTTTATTTCATACTCAATATTAAATTTTCTCTTTTCGGACATGTGGGTTTATACTTGAAGCTAGTAAGGCGTAAATGTTAACATTTTTTCTAAAGAAAACGAATTTCTGCTATATTTGCAAACCTTTTTAGGCAGGCAGCCTGTTTAAACTTGTTAACATGAGGCTATTTGACCAAATAGCCGTTTTTAATAAAATAAAGTTAACGGCGGGGTAGCTCAGATGGTTAGAGCGCAGGATTCATAACCCTGAGGTCGGCAGTTCGATCCTGCTCCCCGCTACTGGCAGAAAGCCACCCGAAAGGGTGGCTTTTTTGTTTTAACTTAGTTTTAGGTTTACAATACACCTGCTCGCAAAGCAGTCAAATCATGCCGCCCGCCCACTGACAGATCGGCACCCCACCGGACGGGTGACACATATGCATAGTGTGGACTTAGCAAGTGCGATTGTGAAACATTTTTTGAAATTGCATTTCACAAACAAAACTCTGAAAGTTACTGCCCATTTTTACAAAAAAAATTAAACAATGAACCCTGTCAAAGCCTATGCTGCACAAAGTGCGGATAAACCACTAGCCCCTTTTAACATTGAGCGTCGCGAGCCGGGTGCTGATGACGTAGAGATAAAAATATTGTATTGCGGTGTGTGTCACTCCGATATCCATACCGCCCGGAATGAATGGGGTGGAACCATCTACCCCGCCGTACCCGGACATGAAATTGTAGGAAAAGTAACCCGTTTGGGCCAGAATGTGACCAAATTTAAGGTGGGCGATACCGTTGGTGTCGGCTGCTTTGTAGATTCGTGTATGCACTGTGCCAATTGCAAGGATGATTTGGAACAATATTGCATTAATGGACATACCCAAACATACAATTCGTTAAGCCAGGACAAAAAGACTATTACGCTTGGCGGCTATTCAAGCCATATCGTTGTTACGCAACATTTTGTGCTCTCGATACCGGATAATTTGCCGCTCGAAAAAGTTGCACCGCTGCTATGTGCCGGCATTACCACCTATTCGCCATTGCGCCACTGGGGTGTTAAAGCTGGTGATAAACTCGCCGTTGTTGGTTTAGGCGGCCTGGGCCACATGGCTGTTAAACTTGGCGCTTCAATGGGAGCAGAAGTTACCATGCTGAGCCGTTCAAAAAATAAGGAAAAGGATGCAACAGAGCTCGGTGCGCATCACTTTAAACTAACTACCGATAAAGATACCATGGCCGAGCTTGCCAACAGCTTTGATTTTATTATTGATACCGTGTCAGCACAGCATGATTATAACGAATACCTCAACCTGCTGAAGACCAACGGCACCATGATATTGGTTGGCGCGCCGCCGGAGGCTATACCTGTTTCCGCATTCCCATTAATCATGGGACGACGGAGCCTTGTGGGATCGTTAGTTGGAGGTGTCAAAGAAACCCAAGAGATGCTTGATTATTGTGGTGAACACAATATTACTTCGGATGTGGAGGTAATTAGCATTGATCAGATAAACGAGGCCTTCGACCGTACTGTTGCCGGCGATGTACATTACCGGTTTGTGATAGATATGGCAACGTTATAGGATTGCGAATTCATATCCGTCCGTCAAAATCCGGATGGACGGCAGTTCAATCCTGCGCCGCGCATTGGCGAAAAGCCGCTCGAAAGGGTGGCTTTTTTATTTAAAGAAGTTTGGAATGTTCCCAACTTAAAGTTTATTTAAGCATTACCATATACCTTTATCACAGGCTCCCTCAAAACCGATGCTTCTGTAGTGCAATGCCAATATATGGTATCCGCAATTTCTTCCGGCTTTACCCAATCATCGAACTTTGCGTTGGGCATAGATTCGCGGTTGATAGGCGTATCAATAGTGCTTGGTACAACTACGCTGGTAACCACATTTTTCCCTTTTGCTTCTTCGTTCATTAATTCTGCCAAACGAAAGATAAGTGATTTTGCAAGACCATAAGCTATCATTCCCTTGCTAAATATCGAATTTAGGCCGGGCCTTGATCCGATAACAAAAATCCGCCCGCCGTTTTGCTTTAGCATTTGTAAAAATACGGGCCTTGCAATATTGTAGGTGGTTTCAAAATTTAAGTTGTATTGTTTATTGATATCGGCAATTTTCGTGTCTGCAATTTTCCCCATTGCAAAGCCACCAACGGTAAGAATGGCGGCATCAACACTACCATGTTTTGAAATTACGGAATCAATAAATTTTTGCGCTTCATTTTCATCTGCCAGGTCTATAGCCACCTTCTCAAACTTGTCTGCCGGAAAATCTATGGTCACATGGTCGTTCGGTATTACTGTGCCTATCACATAATAGCCTTCGTCGATGAATTTTTTTACCACCGCCTGTCCCATATTGCCGGAAGAGCCGGTTACTATTGCTACTTTCATTGTTCGTAATTTATCTTAACAATACAAAAATACGCTTTTATGGTTTTAAAATCGCGTGGTGAGATAAACCGCGGGACAAATATTCAGTAGGAATCTGGTCGATTTTTCTTATTGTAGTGTCTCTGCGGTGATCGCTTCTGCGGCATAAAACGCTATTATCCTGTGCAGTTCATTAGGATTAAATGGCTTACTGATATAATCGTTCATACCAACTGCAAATGCCTGGTCCTTAATTTCAACCATGGCCGATGCTGTAAGCGCTATAATAGGTAAGGCCTTAAATTTTGCGGCAGGCAGTTTCCTTATCTTGACAGTTGCCTGGTAACCATCCATTTCGGGCATCTGCAGGTCCATTAAAACAAGGTCGTAATCAGTTACCTGAACCATTTCATAAGCTACCTGCCCGTTTTCTGCGGCATCGCATTCGATGCCCCATAATTTCATATATTGTTTGGCCAATATAACGTTGATCTTGTTATCTTCAGCGATCAAAACTTTAATGCCCTTTAAGCTTTTATTTTCAAAATGGGTCCTTTCGTTAGCGACTTTAGCGAGATTCTTTGTGCTATTCTTAAGTTTAAGGCTGAAAGAAAATGTTGACCCTTTACCAAATTCCGACTTCACTTCTATTTTGCTGCCCATCAATTCAAGCAGGCGTTTGGAGATAGTTAATCCTAAACCGGTCCCTCCAAATTTTCGGGTTATGTCTGAGCTTGCCTGGGTAAAGCTTTCAAATATATTCGCTATTTTATCTTCCTGAATTCCAATCCCGGTATCAGACACTTCAAAATCAATTTTTGTATGGTCAGGATATTTTTCACCCAATGAGGCAGTAATAGTTACTCTGCCTTTCTTTGTGAATTTCACCGCATTACTGATAAGATTTGTCAGTATCTGTCCAAGCCTCACCTGATCGCCTTTAAAGGTGTCGGGCAGTTCGTCATCAATAAACAATTTCAGATGAATCCCTTTCTCTTCAGCTTTTGGCAGTAAAGCAAACCTGATATTGCTTATAAGTTTTTTAACGCTGAAATCAACTTCTTCAAATTCAACTTTACCGGCTTCGATTTTGCTGAAGTCCAGGATGTCATTAATGAGCACCAAAAGATTTTCCGCTGAAAATTTCAGCATATCCAGGTACTCCATTTGCTCTTCGCGGGGATCCATTTGCAAAAGCAAATTGGTAAACCCGATAACGGCATTCATTGGCGTCCTGATTTCATGGCTCATGGTGTACAGGTGCGTCTTTGTTAATGCCGCCTTCTCAGCCATATCTTTAGCCGATATGAGCTGCATTTCCACTTCTTTGGCTTTGCCAATCTGTTTTTGCAGGTATTTGATGATGTTGATAAGGTCATCTTCCTGTGAGTCCTGCACGTACGAAATAGAATCAGGGGCCAATGAGATAATGGCATTCTTTATCTCAGAAATAGACCTTTGTTTGATCTGATTCTCTTTACGCAGGTCATTGTTAACCTCCTGGAACTCGCGTTCACTAATTATGAAAGCGTGATCTGATATTTTGGTGGCTTTCTCAAATAAGTTATATGAATTACTGATACTTTTGAGAAAGCCCTGTATAACTTCGTCCTTTAAATAATGTTCAGGAAGTTGTCTTTTAATTTGCTTCTTCAGAATGTTATGATATTGAATTTCTTCTGTCATAAGCCAAAGCGTAATTAAAACTCTGTAAACGTTGTAATTGTCATAGTCTGATTATGCAGTCCACATGGCTTATCGGCATCAAAAGGCGAAATCTCGCCATAGCTGTAAAAACCTGAAATTATTGTTTTGTTACCAAAAATCTCCTTTACCGCTTCCACCTCTTCGCATGTCCTGTCCTGTAAAATCAATTTACGTCCCACACAGCTTATTAATAAGGCCAAATCGGGCTCAGTATTTTCATTAACAGCTTTCAAATTTGTTGCCGCATCCGATGATGCGTCGATGAGTTTATCAAAATTCGCCTTCATTAGGCGCACTTTGCTGCCTTCTGGCAAATTTCCCGCAAACATCATTGATTTTTCGCCTTCATTAATATTAAGCACAGATCGGATCAAACGGTCTTCGGAATCCTGCAATCGCAAGGACAATGGAAACAGCAAAGCCGACCCGGGGAGCTCATTTACATAATCTCCCAAATACTGTTTGTAAAGATCAAGTGCATTTTTATCATCAATTTCATACAGCATGTTTTTGTCCGACCTGGTAATAGTGCGTTCATGCCCAAATTCGTCCCAACCACCATATGAGCTGCTGCCTATTCTTATATTTTTACCATAGAAACCAACCGCAATTACATTCCCCTGCGCCGGCAAATCATTCAGTCCGGTATAAGTGTTCTCAAATCTGTCAGCATCTCCGGCTAAGCCGCCCGTAATGGGCACATTGTATTTATTTTTGCTATTAAGCCCTTCAACCAATTCGCTGCCATTAATTTGAGTGCCATCTGCAATAACAAACAGGCAACACAGGTCTTCTTCCGATAATTGTTCCATCAAAAACTGGCCCGTTTCAAAACTGGTTTTAAGCTGTTGAACATTAGTTTGCAGACTCCGGATCTTTGTTTTTTCGAACTCAATAGCAGTAGCTACTACACTGTTATCAAATACCGTATCGTCAAGTATTTCGCCTGAGGTTGATGAAAATACAATGTCGGCATTGGGATAAAGTGATTTTAAATTTTGGAATATTTCGGGGTTTAAAATGCATTCAGGGGATCCGAATGCCAAAACGATCTGGCATTTTTCCGAATTCAATGGCGATGAATAATCCTTCCAGGCATTATCCAGATAATGATGTTGCTTGATAATCATTTAATTAGGGTTAAATTGTAATCAATCTACTTGAACGTATACTAAGAATTTAGGTTGTCATAATTATTAAAACATTATTGTTTACATTAAAATATTATCCATTTCTTGAGCACGAAGCCCCATCTTATTCATGCCTGGTGATACTTAAATGGTTGGCAAAACTCTCTCTAATCTTCATTTGAATGCCGTTGAGCGCCATCCTCGGAAGTTCCTCTTTATGTGCGATCAGGATTTTCGTCGGCCCGCGATCTATTTAAATCAATTTACTCATCATGAAGAATTTTCTTCTATTCGGGCAACCATCAGGGAAAATGATTTGTATTACGGGTTGAGTAAACTAATTCAGCTTAAAAAGCCGATCAAATGAAAACATATGAGATTAAAATCTCAAACTTAGATAATGCTTCATGCCATACCTTATAATTCCAATCACATCGCGTTTATATGAATAAAATAATTACCCTGTACGAACTTTTTGTTTTAGTTATTCTATTATTGGCCGGATTTGGATTTCTGGGGTCACGCAGCAAAAAGAATGGCGTTATTCAACCTGTAACGCCAATGAATTCACATCAATATCATGAGTATACCATAAGTACCCCGGCCGGCACTAAGAGAGGATTGGCAAATGGAGTTGGGCACAGTGCCTTTTTTAATACACCCAGTGGCATGACGATAGACACAATTGAAAATATAATCCGGCTGACGTCAAATAATAATGGCAACCCATAAAATTCAATAAGTAAACCAAATTAAACCTCAACATGTATATATCACGTACAATCTTTGTTCTTATCATAGTCATCGTCATACTTTCGCTGACGGGAATTATTATACTTGGATCTTGAAAATAAATTAGATCCCGCAATATCTTGCTGCAGATATTCATTGATCATATATCATTTTTGCGGTTTTTTTGTTTTTAACGGCTATAAATCCAGCCACCAGTTTTATACGTTTGTTATTAGGACACAGACTAAATACGCCAATTTTATGACTATAAAAAAAGACCCTGTTTTTATCACAGGCGGAACCGGTTATATAGGAAAAAGGCTGATAAAGATTTTGTTAGATGAAGGAGTCCAGGTAACTGCATTGGTTCGCGAACAATCCGTAAATAAATTGCCTGGTGGGTACATCCCTGTTATTGCTGATCCTTTCAATCCGGCATCATATGCTAAGTCAATCCCACCCAATAGTATATTTATTCATTTACTAGGGGTGAGCCATCCTGGCCCCAAAAAAAAGTTATTGTTTTATTCTGTCGACCTGGCGTCGCTTAAAGCATCAGTGCAAGCAGCTAAACAAGCTAACGTAAAACGTTTCGTGTACATGAGCGTAGCACAATATCCAAGCAGGATAATGGCTGATTACCAGGAAGCGAGAAGTCAGGGAGAACAGGAAATAATAGCTTCTGGAATTCCTTCAACATTCATTCGCCCCTGGTACGTTGTGGGCCCGGGTCATTACTGGCCGCTTGTGTTTAATCCGGTTTTTAAATTGCTGGAAGTAATCCCTAAAACTTCAGTTCAGGCCAAATCGCTGGCATTGGTATCATTAAGACAAATGCTTTTAACTTTGAAGAACACAGTTTTAAACTTGCCGGAAGGAGTTCACAACATTGTTGAAGTTCGGGATATTAAAAATGTAAAAGCATAATAACGCTTTCAAATAATCAAACACCCGGGCTCTTTTAGTACTTTTGCAATGTGGCCACCCCAAAGAAAAAAGCTCCTGTAAAGAGAAAATACCCAGTTAGAAGGAAAACAAAAAAAGGTTTGTCGGTACGATGGAAAGTTGCTTTGGCAGGGTTGGCCCTGGTGCTGTTATCGCCCTTTTATTACGGTTACGTTTTAAAAACGTTCACGTCAACCTGGCGGTGGATCAGGGACATAGGGCACAATGATCACTACCGCATTTACAAAAGCTTTAATATCCGTATGCCCGAAAAGTATAAAGTTTGCGGTATAGATGTTTCTTTTTACCAGGGGAAAATAGACTGGAAACTGGTAAAAGATATGAGCGAAGATAGTGTTCACATTACTTTTGCCTTTATTAAAGCGACGGAAGGGGTGGTCATTGTCGACCCCTATTTTCAGCGCAATTGGCGCGAAGGCCCGAAAGCAGGCATTATTTGTGGCGCCTACCACTTTTTCAGGCCCAAAATAAGCGGCAAATGGCAGGCAAGATTTTTTTTGCAGACTGTAAAAACAGAAAAAGGCGACCTGCCTATGATGGTAGATGTTGAGGAATTGGACGGCGTGCAGCCTGCGATAATGCGTAAAGAATTAACTTCCTATTTAAAATATATTGAAGCGCAAACAAAGATAAAACCCATCATCTACTCTGGCTTAAAATTTTACCAGGATAATTTAACAGGATACTTTGATGATTATACGTTATGGCTGGCTCATTATTATCAGCCCGAATTAGCAGTAAATAACACAACCAATTGGAAATTCTGGCAACATTCAGACAAAGCAAGGGTAAATGGTATTAACCATGTGGTTGACTTTAACGTTTTTAATGGTGATAGTTTGTCGTTTACAAAGATGCTGATTCATTAGCGTCTATTGCCTCTATATCCGGCTTACTTGCTCAAACTTTTTAGCGCTTCATTCAGCAAATGCAACCCATCTTCGGTGTAGGGTAACGCTAGCGCAAAACTATGTCCATGAGCATCCATCTTTAACAGTGATTTACGAAGGATATTGATTATTTTTTCAGGTTCCTGCTCATGCTTTTTGCGAAAATCCTCATACTGAAATTGCAGGAACACCAGGCAAAGGGCATTCTCAATAGTTTGCACATCGGGATCAACTTTAATGCGCTTTTTTAAGATTATTTGTTTTACGCGTTCTATTTGTTCTTCGCCGTAGCCGGCTTCGCTCATTAAACGGCCGGTAATTTCTGCATGATGCAGCGCCAGGTCCTTGCGCCATTTCAGATAAGGGTCGCGTCCTTCAGGATAATCTTCGCGGGGTATTTCCCAGCGGCCGATATGCTGGCTGCGGGATGCCAATAGCAACTCCTCGTCAGCCCGGGGATTAAGCTTTAATACCCAATCATATAACTTAATGGCAAAGAAATACTCTTGAGGGTCGGTAACATTATCCCATGTAAAATTGCGCGGATCCTTCCGGTTATATTCATCAAAAAGTTTAAATGCCGCATTCAGTTTACTCATAGTGTTAAAATAAGTAATTAATATCGTCATTTTTCAATTAATAGAAAATCTTCTTTTACCGTATCGCATACCGGGCAGTTGTACTGATCGCCAATTGCAGTAAAATCCGTACCCGCGGGTATGCCATTCAGCTCATCGCCGTAGATACTATCATAAATTGTTAAACAGTTTTTACACTGATGAACTACTTTCTTATCACTAATAACGTGGTCCTCAGACTCACGACTATTATTGGATTGTATTTCAGAGTCGTCACTTTGGGTGCGATAGAAGAGATTGCAAAGGTCTATTAAATGTTTGCTTAAATCTTTCTCATCAACATTTTGCAGATAAGTAACAAAATCCTTGGAGTTTGGGTTGAAATCCCTCGTGTGGATGATCTCAAATAATGAGGTTTGTTGTTTCCTGATGATGATGGAACCAAACAATCCCGTTTTCGGTTGTTTCTTGATCGCAAAACAAAGGCGATAGGTGCGCGCATCCGCTTCCTCGAATTCCCTTACCAAACGCTTTTTTAGTTCAAGGCAATAGCTGCATACATCCTCAATTTGCCAGTTAAGCTCATTAGAAGCATGCCGTACATTTACCCGGTATTTATTCAGAATAACTCCCCATGTGTTACGGTTCGCTACTTCAATCCCTTTTATTAAAACTGATTTCCACGGAGTGATATATAATTGGCCAACTCTTGTTTGCATACACAAAGTGCATATATCCTTTAAAAAGCCAAGGTCGAATAGTTCGTTTCTCCGGTAAATGCCCAGCCAGTATTTATTTCCATACTTGTTAAACCCCTCGTAATATGGCAGGTGAAACTCGGGCAATTTCAGCGCCTGCATGTAATTTTGAACCACAAAATTACTTTTGGCCATCACCATTTTATACAGCAGATCCGAATCAATTTCCTGCTCGTCATAAAACTTATCCTTATTCAAAAAAATAACTTCTTCTACCTTTTTACTGATACGCGGTATGTCATCGGCGTATATTAAACAGGGCCAACAATAAATGGTGCTGGTTTTCGGGAATCGGACATATAAATACCAGTAATTGCTTACATCCGAAGAGATAAAATTAAGGTTGCCGGTAAAAAACGGCACAAAGGTTTGGTTACTATCAACCAGGTTAATTTTCAGCAACGGCTTAAAATCAAACAGGTCGAAAATGTCTTTATAAACACCTTCCTTCAGCCAATTTTCGTTATTAAATATGCTGTCGGCAACATATGAGCTAACCATATTAGGATAATGGTCGTTGTCCACTTCATAACTTATCTCGGCACTCAGCATATCATTCTCCAGGTCGTCCAGGCAGGTGGCGTCCGTATTAAAATACAACTGCTGCCGGTTGCCAAACCGGATTTGCTCCGCTCCTGCTTTTTCGGCAATGAGCAATATCTCATAAAGATCACCCGCCGAAACAACACCGCCAGGCAAGTTCACTTTTATCAATCGGTTGTCCAAATTCTCCATCGCTTATCTTATTTGGATAATAAAACTTCTTTAAGCCTGTTTTCAAGCAGTCTTTTTACTTCCGGCCTGCATGATCCGCAACCCGTACCAGCGCCAGTGGCGGCACAAAGTGCGTCCAGTTTATCGCAGCCTTGCTCAATTCTTTTTTCAATATTTCCACTGCCTACGTTATTACAGCTGCAAACTATTTTACCCAAAACCGGCTCCGACTGCTTCCCGCTTCTTAACAGTTGGAGTCGCTTTTCACTTAACTCGGTTTTATTAGCTATTAATTCCCTGAATTCCTGGAATTCGCCCTTATCTCCTATCAATATGGTGCCAACCAACCGGTCCTGGTGAATAATGCATTTTTTATAATATCGCTTGGCTTTATCGATAAAAACTATTTCTTCATAATTTTTATCATCCGGACTTTCGGCGAGGCCGATGCTGCAAAGATCAAATCCGTGAATTTTTATGATGTTCATAAACAGGCTGCCTTTATAAAAACTGGCCACATCACCACTGATATACTTTGCCATCACTTCTGCCTGTTGTTCTGCCGCGGCGGTTATACCATATAGTGTGCCTTTGAATTCAGCAATTTCACCAATTGCGTAAACATCCGGATCGCTGGTTTGCATGCGTTCGTTTACAATTACGCCCCTTTTACATTCCAGACCGCAATCGCGTACGATCTCTAAATTAGGAACAGTACCGATTGCCATGATCATTGCATCACAATTGATCTTCCGGCCGCTTTTTAAACCAACACCGGTTAATTTAGAGCGGCC
>Ga0207013_1043_pt1 | contig 32579 bp, 26 predicted proteins | sample Alteio_BWMinCont_55_FD_153501 | JGI IMG/M metagenome (GOLD analysis project Ga0207013, IMG submission 153501) | Enriched cells from forest soil in Barre Woods Harvard Forest LTER site, Petersham, Massachusetts, United States -... | ecosystem: Environmental > Terrestrial > Soil > Temperate forest >...
TACGGGTGTTCGCGTTCCTGCTTGTTTATTTCACGGTCTTTGCCGCGGAAGCGCGTAAAATTTCTTCCACTGAATCGCATTCCACGATCGTGCACTATGAGGTTAACGGCAAGAATCATAACCTTGACCTCAAATCATACGTCGGGTTTGGCAACGTAGCTGTGGAATCTATGTTGGATCCTGAAACTAAAACCATCTATTGGCTCAAGAATTCCTGGGACACCACGCAGATCATGGCGATCCCCCAAGACCCAGATGGTCAGTGGAGACTTTCATCGGCCAGGTACTTGATGAATTTTGGCCGCCGGAACTTCTGGGGTTCGATATACAATTCGAGAGATCACTCGTTTTACCTTTCTACTGATCGAGATACAGATGAGAATTTCAATATTTGGCGTTTCAATCCAAGGGATAAGACACTTACTCAAATCACTCACGTTGGGTATTTGTTTGCCTATACATTTTCCCCTCGGCAGGACAAAATTTATTTTACAAGCCGTAACACTGAAGCCGGCTGGAAATCCACCTCCTGCCTAAAAAGAATCTCGCTCGGCAGCTCAAAGGATGAAACGTTGTTGTGTACGCAAGGTTCCAACTTCGTCGATCTCTACGAAAACCCTCGCGTCAACCCCTCAGAAACAGTTGTTGCCGTGCCCATCGCCATCAACGGTTCCTATAACAATCTCAATCTTGGTATTTATGACTTAAAGACAAAGAAGCTCGACCTCATTACCAATCCTAAACTGACTCGCGAGAGGATCACTTTTTTGGGTTGGAAGGGCGACATCTTGTATTTTACGAATTCTGAAACGGGCGAGGAATCACTCTACAAATTTGACCTTCAGACAAAGAAGGTCTCTCTCATCGTCAAGAATGAAGGAGCTATTTTCGAAGCAGCGGATCTCAATCCGTATAATGGTCGCATTTTTTTAAAAGAAACCGGCCAAACCGTTAACAAGGTTCTTATTTACGATACGAAGTCAGAGACTATCGTGAAATCATTTGAGCCACCGAAATTTATGATTCGGGAAATTTATACGCAACCCTTCGATAATGGAAACTTCCTCTTTAGTTCCGGGAGTGGAAACAACTTTTCTCTCAATATCGTTGATACTTCAGATAACGTATCGCGCGGTGTTTTGCCGGTTTTGAATATCGAACAGCAACTCGCCTCGGCATGTGAAACTGAAGAAGTTTTTTTTCAGAGTTTTGATGGCCGACAACTTGAAGGCATCATTTTCAAGCCTGAAGGCCAAGCGACGAAAACGGCTGCTTTAATTTTCGCCCATGGTGGTCCTCAGGAGCAAACATCCGCACAACAGTGGAAACCTGAGATTGAGCTCCTTTGTCATTTGGGTTACTACGTTTTCGGTGTCAATCCTCGGGGCAGTTCTGGTTTTGACAACATTTGGCCTGGGTTCTCAACTCTCACTGATCATGATTGGGGTGGGGGCGATTTTAAAGACTATGTTTATGGAAGGCGCTATCTTGCTCAAAAATTAGGTATACCTCTCGAACGAATCGGGATCACCGGTGAAAGCTACGGCGGCTTCATGACCAATTGGGCGATGACTCAGCGGGATCCGCAAGATCCTGCCAATAATTTCCCGTGGGGAATATCATTTTATGGGATCTCAGATTACCTGACCTTCCTCAAGGGAAGTGACGTTCCCTACGATATTATCACCGGTATGGGAGATCCAGACAGCTCTCCCCAAATCTCGGCCCTTTACAAGGAGCGCTCGCCAATCACCTACTCAGCCAAACTGAGCGGTCCACTTCTCCTCATTCATGGTGGTAACGACCACCGCGTTCCTGTTGAAAATAGCCGCCAATTCTATAGAAGTCTAAAAAGCGCGGGAAAAGGAAACCTTGTAACGTATGTCGAAACTAAGGCGGATGGGCATTCGTTCCCGTACATGAACACGGCTGTAGAAGTTTATCAGGCTGTACTTAATTTCTTAAGCAAAGTGGCCCCTCTACAATAATGGCGAAACCCATAAAGGAGCGGTAACCCGCGTGTTCGTAAATCATGGGGACACTATATTTTTAGTTTGCACCAGACAGCGAAAACCCGATTTTTGTTTCGTCTGGGTTCAGACAAGACTCTTGCTTAAGGCTTCGAGTCGCTAAAAGGAGATTTTATGAAAGGCCCAAAATCTATTTTCGTCATTACCGCAAGTCTCATATCCATAAATGGATACACTCAATCTGCCAATAAGTCCGCCTATCTGAAAGCACATGTAAAAAATCAGGCTGACATGGAAAACGCCGACAGGGAGGAATCGAGAAGAAATTTGAATTTAAGCTATATGGTGTTCGATCGTGACTAGTCTTCGAAATTGTCAGAGATCGCAAACAATTCCTGAACTTTCGCTTCAACAGCTTTGCTCTCCTAAAATACCAGTCCGAATCTCTATCAAGGGCAACGGCTCTTTGAGGTGTTGTTTTGGGTCAAGTGATTTGTTCCTAAGTGATAGACTTACGTCCAGAGTCTCAGTCAGGATGTGACTGGATAAATCTTCCCTGATAAACTTAGTTATGCGTAAAGGTCTATTCTTCCTTTTTTGTCTAACCGTTCTCTATATTTCCAAGGCCAACGCTGACTGTCAATTTTACTATGTCGGTTTTATTTCTCAGGCTCCTCTTAAAGAAAGAACTAGCGACGCTAGAAAAGAAATTAAAAATTTAATCGATACAATTAGGGATTGCTCAAAATCCAGGGATGTTTCAACAGAGGTTCAGCAGTTAAATGACTTAGAAGACACGTTTCCGCACTTAATACCGGTAAGTGATAAACAAATTTCACTATGGCAAATTCGCGGGTTTCGGGCAGAGGCTCAAGCAGGTGAAAAGAAAATCACATCCCTTGCTGAAGAAACAAAAGTTCCCCCAGACTTAATTAATGTCTATAAAGAAAACGCTCGTAAGGGGCATATTCTTAAGGCTCACGTTGATAATTTCATAGAAGCAACATCGAAGATTGAACAACAGACGAGTCAAAAACTTGCTGCCCGTTGCGCTCCTCCAATTGATTTAAGAAATGATCTACTTGGAGAGGTCAGAGATCAGGACGATGTGGGCTGGTGCTACGCCTTTGCGGCCGCTGACTTGATAAGTTATAAGTTAGGAAAAAAGATTTCAGCCATAGATGTAGCACTTACGTATAACGAACATAAAATTGAAGAATATTCAAAAGATTATATAGACCCCGATGCTTTTGCCAAAAAAGAAAGGGCAAAACTCAGTCAACTTGATGCTGGAGGGATAGGTGAAGCCTTATCCTCAGCAAGATCTATAAAGCTTTGCCTGGAATCGGAGTTTAGTTCAGAGGACAATGGGCTATCTGAGTTAAGAACAAATCTAGATTTAATTCATGATTACAAGAAACAACAGAAATCATGCTGTGGTCTTGATCATGCGCTGAAAGCGCTCTTTCCTTCAACTAATCTCTCAAGCCTTCTGGATGTCGTTCAAAGCTCTTCTGACTCAGATCTCTGGAAAAACCTAAAGGAAAAAGCGTGCCATAGAGTTGACGCCTCCTCTTTCACAGTGGAGAGTTTTGGACGTGATTCATTAATAGAATTTTTAGTCAAGGGGAACAAAGATCTCATGGATAAACTCCAAGAGCAGCTTTCTTTGAAGAACCCCGTTGGGGCTAGTATCAATGGACCAATCCTTGAGACCATAGACAGACCAGACCCGCCTGTCACAACTTTTGAGGGACATGCGGTTGTGATTCTAGGGCGACGCCTTGATCCCATAACCGGCGAATGCACCTTTTTAGTTCGCAACTCATGGGGTAGGAGCTGTAAGAGGTATGATCCTGCGCTTATTCCCAGTTGTGAAAATGGAAACGTATGGCTCCCCGAGAGCATTTTAAAGAGAGGACTGGTCGGTGTCAGCTATCTTCACTAATTTAATCTTATCAATGCTTTTATGCTCCTATGCGTTGGCCGAAACCGAACAGTGCGTTTCTGGCCAGATCCGCAGTTTGGAATTTGGCAAACTGATCTATGAGAAGAGCTCATATTGTTTCAACTCGCAACATAACGAGCTCATTTCCAAAAATTGCTTTAAATCCACTTGCGTCGCCACACAATCTATTAAGCCGTTTGATATTGTGAAACTAAATTCTGTTACCGGTAATCCTGGTTTTAAATTGTGCCGGGTTCTCGGTGGGCAACCCAGGATTATTGAATTTAGTGATGACACGAATTGGTTTAAGCTTGATCAATGCACCTTTAATGAAGATCACTCTTTTGTGGATACTGGAACCTTGACATTCCTCGTCCGCAAAAAAACACCTTCTGATACTAAGTAACTTAAGGCTATCTTTTTGAGGCGAAGAAAGTTGTTTCTCCATCTTGCCGTTGACAAGGAGAGCTCGCAAAACGTTTCAAGTGCTCCAAAAGGATACATCTCAAGTGGCCAAAAATTTTTTAAGGTCTTGCGCGCTTTTTCCTTGCGATGTTGATTTTCTACCGAGGAGAATGGCTCGTGTTTTATGTCAGAAAATTTGTCTCTTGAAAAAATTTTGATGAGTCAGTGAGCTACAAAGGTCTTTAATTTGTTTGGAGTTTCGAAAGTCGATAGAACAAATTTTGTATATCAATCACTTGCGGCTGAAGCTCTCTCGCTTTTTTTCAGTATGCGCAAGCGGGCCGTACTGGTACTCATGACCGATTACATCTCAACTGAGAACCACACCGCTACCGAAAGGGGTGCCCGTACCCTTTGATGAGCCACCTCGAACAAAACCGCGAGTCATAATGGATAAGCCTTAGAATTAATAAATGAGAAATCACGAGGCGGGACGGATGAAATCTCTAAACTCCATCGCCCGCCAAACCCCAGAATTCGCGAGCGTCCTGCTCTAATGAAAATTTTAACCTCTTTAGGGCATGGGGGCTAATCAAATCAATTTCCTGCTAGTTGACAGTCCCAAGAGCCAGACTTTACTCTAGTTTTATATGAAGAAAGATACGAAGTTCTCAAAAGTGACCTTGGCCGAGACTGAAAAAGTGGCAAAATTGATAACCCTCAATTGTATAAGGGACCTCATAGAGGATTTGCACTCCGGCAAAGTCCCAATATCAAAAACGGGAGATTATTCTGATGTAAAGGTCGTTACACCTGAGAGAGAGATCCCGTGGAATGAACTTTTGCGAATCACCGACGAAGAAATAAAAATGCTCAATAGAGAAATTGTGAATAAGGTTTTTACGTTCTTACTTTATTTTCAAAAAGAGGGTATCCCAAAGAGTGTAGACTTCTTTGGGTTGCCCGCCGATTGGGATCCTCCCGAAATAGACGCCGAAATTAAAGGCATATGGGATATTTCGGCGAGATTAGAAGGAAAATGAGAAGAACTCCCTCTAGCGGTCAAGAGCATGCGCCTTTTGTTCAAGGCCGCCTTAGCTCGGCAGACAAATCATTGGGCCATTGATCGCCACCAACTTCGATGCGCAAGGGTGCGCATACTAAAAAAAGGCGCTCCCGCTTCAAGCAAAAGTGGTTTCGATACAAGATCACATTTTCGAATTTTAAAATCTGCAAACGATTCAAGAGGTTTTGGCGGTATTTTTTCTCTCGAACTTTTTTGAGAAACACGATTTCTGCCAGGAATTATCCGATTTGTGGGGCGCAAAATTTCTAGGATCGCGCTAACTTTTTGATAAAAGGGCACCCACAAAATTCGCTCACCAATCATGCCCCTTTTGAAGCGTTCGATTAAATTGCTCACGAAGCTGGTCGACGGAAAAATCCAAAAACTAATTTCTGCGCCTCAAAAGGTTAACTATCTGTAACAGCCGGCCAAGGCGTTGACTGCTACTCCATATACTCCGCATCTCTGAGGACAGAGCTCTCGGGCATAAACTTGAGTACACGGTCTAATAATTCCAAATCTTCCAGGATATTTTGCGCATGAATTGGCGAGGCTTGTGATACCCGAAGAGCATCCTTGGTTAGCCCGGGCCTGAGCTTCTGCAACAGAAGAGCCCGTATATTCACCGCCCGCGGCCGTTTCAAAGTAGGGAACGCCATTTGGACTAGAATCGGGAGAGTTCACTGAAAAACAACTAAAGGATCCAGACGCGGTCGTTAGGTAGTTTCCGACTCCATTCTGTGAACACCCTGTGGAATTGCATTTACTGCCATTGTGTGGATGACCACCTTTTGAGGCACAGTGGACAGAGGCCGTGTAACAGTTTTGTGTACAATTAGTCGTTGCCTGGGCGGTCGCCTCCGCACAACTTTTACCCATACTACTTCCGCCACAGTACCAATTATCGGCCAAAGCATTTGTTGAAACAGCAACCATCAAAGATAAAAATAGCTTACCCATATCCTCTAACCCCTTTTTATATTATTTTTAACCGACTACTTATCATCGATGAGCAGGATGGAAGTCAATATCTAAAACCAAAAGCATCCCTTTCCCGGTCGTCCTCATTCTCAAGTTTTTTTTCAGAGTTTTAATGAAGACGTATTCATCGGGTCATCCGGGTCCACAGCCCTCCAGTTTCGAGCTAATTTTTCGAGGGACCCTTGTCACGGTAGAATATAGTCAGATTTGCGCCTCTCGTAGTCAAAACAAGTGTCATTAGGGCGCTCGAAGAAAAAATTTTAATCGTATCCCGTTGTGTTTATACTGCTTTTCGCGAGATATTTTCTTCGGATTTTTCTCTGACTCCGATGAATTCCGCTACTCCATTGCGTTTTACAAGCCAAAAATAATCAAGAATGGAAGGACTTCCCGGGCAAAATCATAAATTATTTTTGTTCACTTGCCATACCCCAGCCTGGGCAAGAAAATTAAAATGCAAGTTAACCTGACCTTCGTCACCCTGAGAAAATCTTTTTACTTGGCTCAAAAAAATACTCTTAGCGACCTCATTTCATTGTTATAGAAATAGCATCAATAAGGTCAAAGATCTGCCAATACATTTCGGCAAGAGCTTGTAGGCCCGGTACCTCTGCTTTTGTATCGCCAACAATACTTTTGTCCCCTTTCATTTTTTTTAACATAGCCGTCATCGGACACCGTCCAACCCGGCCGCTTCTCGCAGCTCTTTTTTGTGTGTACTTTAAATTTTTCTTAAGCTGTCTTGATAAAAATAATCGATTTTCACTATTTCTTTGCAGCCCGTCTTGAAAGTAAAATCCTCCCAATGTCATCGGGCCCACGACCCCAAGCGCGACCCTTTTTGTAAACTCAGTTGTAAGGCCCGCTGAAGTTGCCCCATTGAACACAATGTCATAAAGGGCGTCTCGTCCTGTGGGGCTACCAGGCACACCGGACTGGGTCAATAGACAGACCATTTGGTGAAAACTAACAATCCCCTCAAGCACTGTTGCGAGCGGCTTTAATCCCGGCACTCCTAAATCACCCTGACCGCGCGCTGTCTTTTGAAGCACAACATCTTTATTCCCATCGTAGAGATCCACAGAAAGGCTCGTTAGTTTTTCGGACGCAATAGCCATAATAACTTGAGTTGTTCTCAATAGTTTCTTAGCGAAACCTTCCCCATAAACTCCAACGGGGGTTACAATTAAACCTATGTTCTGAAAAGCTCCGCCATATTTTTCGATAAACTCAAGAGGTGGATCCACCCAAAGGGCCCAATCTTTTGATCTAGCAAGACGAAGACCTCCCCAGGGAGGACGTAGATCAAAATTATAGACTTCCAGCCCCTTGAAAAACGCAGTGGAGGCCAACCTCTGTGATCCAGTATTCGTGCTTTCTCTTAAATTTATTCCTACGTCTGGGCTAAAATACCCGCGGTGAATGACGTGAACTGACTGTTGCTCTATTAGCATTGCCTGTGTTGCCGACTGCGTAGCACTAAAAACTTGTCTCTGCAGCTCTTTCATTAAAGGCGAAAAAACCTCATTAAGTTGTCCTGAAGTTTCAGCGGCCACCGTATATGGTGTCGGGCGAAAAACTTCTTTCTTCGTAGCTTTCTTGGCAGAAGTTATCTGTCCATTTAACGAGGATAAAAGCCATTGACAAATACCTGCTTGAGACGCACTCGTGATTAAAGTAGCAAATATTAAGAAGCAGGCTAGTTTACTTAAAATGACTGGGATCCTCACGTTGACGTAATGTTGCAAATCAAATACCTGCAGCCTCCTAACCTTTAGGCTGTTAGCAGCCTTGCACACCTACACATGACAGCGCACCTGTAGTATTGCTAAGGTTTGAGTGGTATTAATTACAAGCATCCGATCGGTTCTTGCGTCTATGGAATTTGGGAAAATCGGGAGACTACCTGCACTAAAAGATTCTATTTGACAGCCATTGCCCGAAGCTGTGGGACCACTTAGTTTTTCAGAATGACTCTAGCTTTGGATTGTTAGATCAAATTGTCCTTGAGAAATAGTCCACTTTTTTTGAGATCTTCGTGATCTAGGCCAACCCAGCGTTTCGGGACTATTTTTTTCCTAAGAACAAGGGCCTTCCGGTCATTGGGTTCGATCTCTTGTCAAAGCGTGACGATAGCATGGCTTACCCTTTCTCGCTCGCCTAAAAACGTTGACTCAAATTGGGAATTTGGATAAAAGTACATCCTCAAATCCTCAAACTGAGTGAAAATATTAGGAGAATCCAGATGATCAAATCCACACTTCTCGGTCTAGCACTCACGGTAGTTCTCCTCGGAAGTCTAGGACGAGCCGACGCGGCTTTACCCCAGGACAATTGTAAGATGATTTTTTTCAATGGGGATCATGGTAAGGTCAATAAGCAAGCTTTCCTTTGGGTACAAGGCGAAGTAGTCACGCGATTTTTATTTTTGGCGCAAATTTATTTCAAAATGGAAGTTTTGGGGAACCCAACTCCCGGCTTCACCTTGGGCGCTGATTTTACCAACAAGTTTAGGGGCGATTGCACAATTACGACTCATCCTGAACTGCTCGCTACTGGGACGTACAGGATCATTTTTTCTCAGGCTGGCGACTGTCAGAAATACTATAACGGACCTGGCTCGATTAAAAATGGAGGGCCTGACTTCAATATGAACGGGATCTTTACCCAGCAGGAAGTTCTGGATCGGCCCGGCCAATGCGCCGCCTGGTAGTACAAACGGTGGCTATAAAGGGAATGCTACGCAGAGTTTTCTGAGACTGTTTTGGACGGAGAGAATGACACTGCCCACCAAGGGGTAGCTGTGCCTTGGACAGTCGGGTCTGCCTAACTTTTCTAAACAAATGGTCCGATTTACGCCGAAGCATTTACAGAAACTTTGTACCTACTCCGGATGCCTCTTTCGAACCTCAGGGACCTTGTGTCTTTATGATTTTTTCCCGACGTCTTCCAAGGTCTCGGCCTTTCTCAACTTGGGGTAGACCTATATTTTCCGAGCCGCGAGTTGCATATCAAAAGAGGGGGCTTTCAAAGCTGTCAAAAAGTAAACATATTCCTATTCTACGACCCTCAACACTTAACTAAACTGGCATATGTTTCGCATGGCGATATATTTCAACCTCTTAGAATAGGAAGTTAAATGTCTTCAAAGTTTTTTTTGGTCGCACTCTTATCGCTACTTTTTGCCGGCCCCTTTTGTTTGGCTCTTCCGAGAGAAGTTGCGACCGATTCCGATCTGATCGCCATTTTTCAAGCTTTAACCATACTAGCCAGGCAGACTGCGAACCCCTTTCTATCGACCCAACAAGAACAGGAAGTAAAAGATATTTTTAGCAACCCTGATAGCAATGGTGCTGCCAAAGCAGGTTTTGAATACCTTTTACAGCAAAGACTCAAATTAGTTTCACCCTCGGTTCAAAAAAAGATTTGGAATCTCTATCGAAAGCATATTATTCGTCGAACTCTTACGTCTGACGTCGCCGCCAGGCATAAAAGTCGATTTAATGGAAAGGGGGGACTAAATGAAGTCATTGTCTACGCTCCGAAATCTTACTGGGGCACTGTCATTGAATATATGATATTGGCACATGAGTTTGAACACTCTATCCAAGAGGCCCAGCTTAGAGAATCTTTACTTGTGCTCCATCCTGAGGCGGGGAAAATGATTGATCAGATTTTGATTGAAACCAATAGCACTTATCTGTGGTATCTAAGGGAAATAGGGGCTATGCAATTTGAATGGCATTTTATTCAATTGATTCCCTCTGAACTTAAGAAGTCGCTGCTAACCAGAATGAAAAACGAATACAGAGACTTTATTACCCGCGGGCTCTCGGAGGATAAAAAGTCAGCCATCGAGCATGTGTATTCTGAACAAAAAGCGGGACGTTATAGTAAATCAAAATTTAATCAGAAAATTGCTGATGAGAACACAGATAGAAAAATGGGATTTTCTCAAGCCCCGACGGCATCTTCCCATACTAAGATTATTTATTACAGTAACACCCATTCGATAGAAGCTTGTGACAAACTGCTCAAATTAGGTGACTGAAATCTAGCCGATAAAGGACGGGTTTTAGGGCTTTCGTTTCGATGATCTCGTCTTAAAAGACACGGACTTCTTGGTGGTCGTGACAAAAAGGCGACGGGCCATCTAGCCAGAGAGAAACCATGGAAAAATTAGTTGAAAATCTAAAACGCAGATGCATTGACTTAGACGCTCACCGCTTATGTGCCGGGAGTGATTTGAAATCTTAGGAGGTGCATTAAATAATTGTCGGGTTTCCCCCTCGGGCCCATCGGCTCTTACGATGACCCCTGAAGTGGCTTAAAAAGGTTCTAGCTCGGGAACCCCGATCACCACCGCCCGGCAATCGCACATCATTAAAGACCGACCCTTTTCAAAGGACCTTTATATGCGTTTTAAAGCAAATCGAGGGGTGCCAGCGGTTGATTAGATTTTGAGACGGGCCGCTATAGCGAGTATTTCACCGATATTAAACCCTCAACTCTTCCTTCTGAATTCAAGTCAGATACTCGTTTTCAATTTTTAGGCATGTCAAAGTATCCTTGAAACGAATATTCACACTGAAATGGCGTTGGACCGATTCCACTTGCGACTTCCTGACAATCCCGCGCCCCAATGGCACCCCATTTCTTTCTACTTCCAAAGGGAACCCATACCACGGAGTGGTTTTAAAATCGATTGGAAGGTGTCCCAAAAACTTATTCCCTAGTTTCCGCCCATTTACGGGCTGAGAACCTACGTCAGAGTCAGAGGTAGCCCGTTATACACGCGAATAATCCGAGGCTTTTCAGGCACTTATAAGAGACATTTCTTGTGCTATAAATAGTAATGAGATATGAGGTGAATTAATGAAAACAGATAAGGTAAAGACCCCTAAAAAAGGTGCTGTAAAGAGGCTCCGTGAGTTTTACAAAGAAAATCGTGGCAAACCATCGCCCGAACTTGGCGAGATTCTGAAGACTCCTGGTGAAGAGAAATCTCAAGATAAAAAATCAGCAAAACCAACAGCAAAAGATCTGGAGATTTAACTTGGCCTACGGCGGAACCATTCGCTTTTCAGATTTGCTCAAAACCGCATCTACCCAGTCTAGGATTAAAGACGGATGTTTTGTCGATACCAGTATTTTGTTTGCGGCAAGTTATCCACCAGATGAATTCAACACTGAGGCCGAGGAAGTTTTTGATTTTTTGGCCGAACTTGAAATTCCTATCTTCACTAACGTCAATGTGCGCTCAGAATTCATAGATCTGCACAGAAGGGTGATGATCCCCGATGGGTTGGGAGATCTTTATACTGCTTATGGAAAATCACTGGACGGCGCTCTGTATGCAAAACTTCAAAGCGTCAACACTTCTTTGACCACAGCTCGTAATACAGGCAAACCGTTTAAGTTCGACGAAAACCAGATCAAGTCGTGGCGTCGTATTCTGCAATCAAGGCAGTTGAAGGGAAAGAACGGTTGGCTCCAGTTCTGCACTGACTTTCTTCAGAATAAAATTGAGGCCATCTGGGATAAGACATGCGATGAGTTGGGCGTTAATTTTTTCTCCCTTCGCAATACGGATCAAACTGATTGGCTGGTTGATGAACTTAAATGGGAGGACATGGCCTCCATCGTTGGCCGCTTTGGTGTCGGGTCATTTGATGCCATGATTATCAATCTATTCTTGAACTCAAGGTTTTCAGTGATGGTCACGGCTGACAGAGATTTGGCCTATGTGATTAATGCCCTGAAACCTGACCATAAATTTGTTTGCACGCCTGATAAACTGAACCTCTAAGGCCCCAAGCTCCAAACTGACATTCTTCAGAAACTATAAAAGGACTTGTCTCAATGCCCAATAAAGACTGGTTTTTTTGCGACAGCGCAAATTATTTTGGCATAGACTTTGCCAACTTGTTTAAATTGAGGTTCTATTCTTTAGGCTTCGGTACGTTTTTTGAAATTAAATTTCACAACTTTGAACTTAATTGAAGTTGTTGTTCATAGCTTAGGTGAGATAAATAATGATTAAGAGGCAATGCATGCCAACACGAAATAGCAAGATGCAGTCAACCAAAATTTCTTTGCGATCCAATATTTCCGATTGGCTCAAGAGAGAAACTCCTCATCAAATAAAGGCTTTAGAAACAGCATCAAGACATTTTGATAAAAACGATGCAATGGATGTCCATACCCTTGAGGCACAATACGGGCAAGAAAGTACCTTCGGGCAAAATAGAGGAAAACGAAACAGCGATAGGCCTGCGGGTGATTTTCAGATGAAGAAAAAGCTGGCCCAAGATATTGGCCTTCAGGTATCTGTAAAAAATGACGAAAGATTTGACTTGGATGCCTCTTCTGCTGGGGCTGCAAAGCTCTTAAAAAGTTCGGATAATCATTTTAGTAAAGAGACGGTTTTGATCGAGGACATTAAAACAATCCCAATTACCGATGTTGAAGAAAGAAAAAAATTTGCCTTAGCAGCCTATAATGCTGGCGATGCCCGAATAGCTGAGGCTCAAAATGAAGCCCTCGAAGCAGGTAAAGATCCAACCAAATGGGATGTCGTCAAAAGATACTTGGAGAAAACTGGAGCCACTGAGCAGCAAGCAGAAGAAACACGTGATTATATAGACAAAATATTGGGTTACGCGAAAGAATTTGATGAAAAGTCGAAAGCCGATCCTAGCGCGAAATACAGGAGGGCAAAACCCATTGATCCTTACCCCTCAGGAGGGCATTGGATAACTAAAGACGGACGACATATCTTAATAAAGGACTAAAGAGATGAATATGGTGCGGAGAGTACTAATAATGGCGTTAATTATTACGAGTGGACCTATGGCTTTAGCTCACTCATGGCCCTGGTGCGTAGATCAAGCCCCTTCCGAAGACAAAAAACAGTTGGATTGCCTCAAGTCCATGGATGTTGCAGTTATCTTAAGAAATACCTTCCATAAGTTGGCCCAAATGAAAAAGGAGTGTCCAAAATGTAAATTGCCCATAGCAGGCGATGAAGATCTTCAGTCTTTATTTCAGTTTCCATTTCTTATAGTGGCCATCACTCTTCCAACTCAGGGTGGTGGCTACAGTGCTTATGATATACATGTCATCTTTAAGGAGCGTCCGACTCAAGAATTTGAAGTTGGAATAGATTATGCCGAAAAACAAGCCTATGAAGCACGAGTCATAGGCGCTAACGATCCATCAAAAAAAATGGAAAGACTTATAAAAAAATTAAGCCAAAAAGAGTATGCCAAATATTGGATAAGGTGACACTGACCTTTCTTTTAAATCCCTCCTGAACTTTGCGCATCTTCTCCCCACTTGGAAATCCCATCATAGACATCTGATATAAATCTAAGAGGTCGCCCTCTTAGGTCTTGATTTTTCCTCTGTAGTTTTCATATTTCGTCTCAATGCAATCTAAGATATTCAACACAATTCAGAGGACACAACGAGATGACAAATCCAAAGCAAATTGGTTTTTTCGATGGGAACCATCCCAAGAGCGCCACAATTCTTATCAAAGACAAACACGAGCTGCTGCTGCTGGCGAATATAACACCATGGCCAGAAATGATCGAGACGGCAATCAACATTCGGCTGTCACGAGTGAAAGTGGCGTCAGGTCCAGAGCCTCATTATCGGGAACTCTTAGGGGCAGTGACTTTGATGTCAGTGAGAAGTATCACGTATCGACAAGCCGAGGATTTGATAGCTCACTATGCACCCGCGAGATATCTGTGTGGATTGATGGATTCGACGTGGCAGCCAGACCATATAACGATCTTCGAATTTACTCAGATGATGGGACCAGAGGGAATGGATCTTTTGAACAAGAAGTTTTTATTCCATGCAAAAGAGATTGGGATTTTGGATTCGTCAACTTTGATGAGCGATACAACGGCCCAAGAAGCAATGATTCCATATCCAAACGAAGTGGGATTAATGAAGAGGTTTACCGAACTTGTTGCCAAGAACTTAAAGAAAGTCGGAGGCAAGTTTGCCGGCATCAAGGGGAAGGTCATAGAAATTGCAAGCAAAGTAAGGTCTAGTCAGAGGCTCTCATCTCTTTGCCAAGACGAAAGAAGAAAAGCGCAAGGTCGGGAAAGAGATTTATCACACGATTACAGAGCTCCAAGGTTTGCTCAAGAGTTGTTTAAACCAAGGGTTACAAGGCCGAAGCAAGGCCTCTCTAGAGCTTGCGCGGCTATCAAATCTGATGAGCTTACTCTTGCCACAGATCTTGCATTTTTTAGAAACTGGCTTTGTTGCAGCAAAAAAGATCATCCATCTTCAATCCCCGGAACTCTACGCCATTGTTCGTGGCAAGGCTGGAAAGAAAGTGGAGTTTGGTCTGAAGTGGGGAATCAGTCGAATCGATGGTTTTGTATTGGGATTTTTAATAAACGATGGTCAACACTTGTCGGATCAGAAGTTTTGCATAGAGGCCATCAAAGAGCACGTAGGAGTTTTTGGGGAATCTCCAGAAAAATGCGGGTTCGACCGCGGTGGCTACAGTCTTGCCAACATCAAGAAGGCCGAGAAGCTTGGGGTGAAACATGTTGGTATAGCTCCTACTGGGAAAACCAAGTGGTCAGTCTCAGAGAAAATGGCAGAGGCAATCAGGTGCGAGCGGGCCCAAGTCGAAGGGGTTATTGGCAACATAAAATCAAAAAAGTACGGCTTCAACAAACCCAACACGAAAAGTACAAGGGCAATGGAGACCTCTGGCCACCGCTCATTTTTGGGCTTCAACCTCTGCAAAGCGGTAAGAAAAATAAATCTTCTTCAATTACAACCCGCATAATAACCGACGGATCACGGCACAGAAACGAAACTCCTTCCCATAACCCGCAGACTGAAATCTGAAAACCAAAAAATATATGGGATTATCCAAATCTTATGAAATTGAACTCCGAACTATCTCTATCTAAATCACTAGAGAATAAGCTGCCTGATGCTCGGTTCTTCACATTAGACCCGACCATCGAGGGGAGCTCCGAATTGAACGTTTTTTCAGCGCCTAATTGACTACTGAAAATTTCAGTCGGTTCCCGTTTTTTTTACTTTATGCCGGGGAACGAGGCTTATTTGAAGGTTGCAATCAACAATATTGGCGGCTTTTGAAAGCGTTTCAAGGGAAACGCCAACATGATCGTTGAAAACTCTTTCTGTCGTGCTGGGGCTTTTAAAAACTTTTCTAAAGCTATTCTTATTCTTGTGATGCTTCTTAATTTGTTTTTCTAGTTCGTGAACAAAGGTTCGTTTTGCGTTGCGCGCTGAAACCTCGTCCTCAAGGCCTTCTTCCTTCAAAAACTCATCAAACGATGACCCAAGGTGTTTATTCTTCATTTACGGCCTCCACGTTTTGCTTCTTTCATAAATTGCTTCATTCTTTTCCACCCTAAATCCAACTCCTGTTTTGGCGTCTTCTGAGACGTCTTTTGAAAGAGATGAACTAAAATCATCAAATTCTCATAGACGAAAAACAGGGTTCGGTATTCTTTCCCTTCAACGGTGTGACGAACTTCATAAATCGTCTTTTCAAATTCACCATGACCTGATCTGAGTCGATCAACATAGGGCCTATCAACCCTCCAGTTGGTTTCAACAAAAGCAATGTCTTCACCAATGATTGTTTTTGTAGGGCGTCCCAGGGATTTCAACAAATCCCTGACTGGCTCATTCCCACCCTCGGTTTTAAAAAAGCGCGCTGCAATCTTCTTTGATGGAGGGTGTTGTTTCATCTTGAAGTAGTGTACTCTATAAGATACATATAAAGCAAGTATCTTTTAGCGTACATGGGCTTGATGGTGAGTTTTCGGCTGAGTTTCGCCAGTAAGTGCCTTATTTAAATCCGTAAGACTTATTAGGCCGTGACTTTGGGCCTCAGCGGCCTTAAGCATCATGTCCTTGGTGGCTGACTGAAGTTTGCCCGAAAGGGCTAGACCCATGGAGGCGCTGCTGAGCCCCTTCCCATTTTTCGCGGGAAATAATAATAAGTTCAGAATCAATAGCGTCTTTGTCTTCTAAATGATAGACCCATTCATTTTCTGGCTGGCGAACGCGGACCTTCTTGCCTGTTTCGGGATTTGTTAGAACTTTAAAACGACTCCATTTCCAGATACCGATATATTTTGGGTTCGTAAGTATGTTTTTGATCGCGGTTGGCCCCCAGTTATAGGGCTTTCCACTGATGGCCGGGGCGACTTGGGGTTCCCGTGAATGAGATAAAGGCAAAATACTTTGGAGTTACCCCGATCAACTAGCTTGTTTTGACTTCAAAGAGGCCCCAATCAGTCTATATCATTGCGTGACAACCCCAGAATGAGAATCTGTCTCAAACCTTTAGACGTTTTCGACCATACAGGTCCAGTAATTTTCCCTGCTTTTCCTGGCCTAGTTCGGGACCATGAGTGCGGTCTAAAGCGACAATAAGCATGTCGGATAAAACGGCCCCATTTCTGAGCTGGTCCCATCACGGAACCGTATTTGCAGATGTCCAGCGTACGGCTCTTCAGAAGAGAGCCTCTTGGCGCACTCGATTAATCTGCCATTTGCGATTTATAGTTAAGTTAATATAGTTTAGTATTTTTTAATAAACTATGGTGATTTGCTTATATATGGACCCACTATCTGACCTCTCCCCTGGTCTGAGGTCCAGACAAATAAGTAATACTGTGAAATTTCCATAAATTGCCGATAATCAGGTATGGACAAAAATTGGTTCGTCTACATCTCTGGTGATACCTTTGGACCTCTAACGACTGAAATCATCCAAGTCATGCTTAAACGAACTCGCCTCCATTTTACAGATTATATTTGGAGTTCGGGCCTTTCAAAGTGGATGCGCATTGCCGAGGTCAATGACTTTGTCGATCTTCTCCCTCCTTATCCCAAGAGTCCCATTCCGTCTGAAAGTGGGATTCTAGAGACATTGCCGCCTGTGCCTTCTCACGGGAAAAGTGACCGCACCGGTCAGGTTTCAAAAAAAGAGCCTAAAAAAGAGTCTGTTAAGGGGATTTCAAAACTCGCTATGCACCCCCGTTTTAAGATCGACGGCACTGTGCTCACCGAATCCGGTCAGAGTTTTGATATTGTCGATATTAGCGAAGGAGGGGTTTTTCTCGCTTCAGAAAAACCCTTAGAAATAGGAACAGAACTCGTTTTTAGATTAGAAGCCAAAGGCCTTGAAGAAATTATGAAAATGACGGGCGTCGTGATTCGCTACGGTGAACGTCAGGATCAACCTGGTTTTGCCGTCGAGTTTATGCGCGTGAATCCTGTCTATAAGAGAATTTTACGTAACTTTTTGGTGGAAAAAACAGAAGACGACTAACGCGGATGAAATTGAACGCGGTTGTTCTGTTAATACTGTTCCAAAGTAATTTTGCTTTGGCGGCTCCTACCTTAAAAGAACTTAATGCGGCGATTAACAAATCCAAATGGGATGAAGCGGTTCAAATCAGTTCGGAGATTCTAATTTCGAATCCAAAATCGGCTGAAGCCAAAGTTAAAGGCGCCTTTGCTCTTTTTCAAAAAAACTACCCGAATGCAGCTTTGAATTTACTTAGAACAGTTTCGGCTTCGGAATGGCATTCCATTCCCCAAGGGAAAGATCGATTAGTCGAAATTGTCTCTCTTTTTCAGAAGAAAGTTCCATTTGGAACGCTCCCTTGGCGTTTAGAGGACATGGGAGATTCAGCGGGACTCATGTCAGATGAGCTTCTCTATCTTAAGGGGCGATCAGCTTTTGATCGCCGTGAAAGCGAAAAAGCAAAATCATACCTTGATAAGGTGAGCAAAAATTCTAGATTTTACGTGCCCGCACGGTATCTTCTGGGCAGTCTGTCGGCAGACAAGCACGACTACAACAAGGCCTCTGAAGAATTTTCTGAAGTTTTTCAACCATCGATCCTTGACCAATCTTCTGAGTTTTGGAAGGACGTCGGGGCTCAGATGACGAGTCATTGGGGAAGTAATTTCAAAGTTCTATTTGATACGGAACTTCTCACTGAAACTCAAAAAGTTGCGGAGCTGTCGTTGCTTGCCTTAGCTCGAGTGTCATATGCTTCAAAAGATTACGAAATGGCATTGAAACACTATTCAGATATAGGTAAAGAGTCGAATCTGTACGATCGAGCCGTTTTTGAAAAGGTATGGACACTTTGGTCTTTAAATCGCCATGGGGACGCTCAAAAGACCGCAGCCGAATTGGCCACCGACAGTAAGAGCTTTTATTCTACCGAAGCCAGGATCTTGAGATCTTTAATTCTCACAGATGCTAACCAAACAGAAGAAGCCCGCAGAGATCTTCAGGATTTTCAAGGGACGTACGTCAAATCAAGAAAAGATCTCTTAAGATATCAAGATAACCCCTCGCCGGGCCTTCTGCCTGCTTATATTCAAGCTGATCTTGAATCAAATTCTCAACTTCAAATTTTGCTCCATCATCAGAAAGAACTGGAAAAAGAAATTAAGGCCTTGCGTGCTGAGGACTCAGCCGTTTTTTCGGCCTATAAGACATGGGCCGCGGGTCTGGAGTCTTGGGAAAATCAAAATCAGATCTCTATAAATAAAATCATAATGAGACAAGTCAACATACGACTCGCTGATCTGGAGCGCCTCCTGAGCCAATCCAAGCTTATTATGGCTGAAACCTATCTCAATGAGCGAGAAGAGTTAAAAGCCAAGATCAAAACTTTAAAAGTCGTCGATGAAAATATTCAAGCTAGTTACGATGTCGCTCTTATAGATCTTTTGACGAAGGCGACCCACGAAGTTGAAGATCCATCTTTTCAACTTCAAAAAACGCGTCCGAGGCTTCAGTTCCGACAAGCAGAACTCTTATGGGAACTGGGAACGGCAAAATTAATTTTAGCTCAAGCTAAGGGCCAAAAAGAGGATCACGAGGGAGACAAAATTCGGCGAAAAGCCCTTGACCTTATTGAGGATCTAGCCTCGAAAGATCTGCATTCGCCTAACTACGATCAAATTTTATTCTTTAAAGGATTTGCTGAAATGGAGTTGGGGCGCGACGCAATGGCCATTGAGACTTTTCGTAAATATGTTGAGAAATTCCCAAAACATGAGCATGTCCCTGATGCCTATCGCATCTTGGCAGACATCAAATTTGACGAAAACTATTTTGAAGCAGCTGAACAAGATTATAAGAAGGTCCTTGAGTTCCCTGATTCTTCTTTGGTGGGCTATGCTCTTTATAAGCTCGGCTGGTGCGCCTATAACGAAAAACTCTTTGCTCGCGCTCTCCTTGCCCTAGAAAAGGCGTATTTTTGGACAACGGACTCAACTGCAAGTGCCGTGAGCGGGCTAAAAAAGGAATCACGTAAGGACTTAATATCGATCTACGCCGAAGTGGGAGACGACCATAAAGCCGAAACCTACTTTAAAAGATTTACTCCCCATGGAGAAAAAGACTGGCTCAGCGACCTTACGAGGCAGTATGAGAATAGTGGTCAATATGAAAAGGCTCAGACCCTTTACAAAGTTCTTATCAATGCTGATCCAATTTCGCCAAAAAATATGGAATACACGGCGGGAATAATTCAAGCCGCCTCGAAGCTTCAAAAATGGGATGTCGTTCTCGGCCAGATGAAAACACTTTTAGAAAAATACGGACCACAGCTTTCTGCGCCCAAACCTGACGGCACAGTGGAGGCCAATGTTGAAAAAATGCTGAGAGAAGTCTCCAAGTTTCATCAATTTGAATTTCGTCAACCCACGGAAGATGAGATCGTCAACCGGGTTATGCTGATCAACGACACTTATATAAAGATTTTTGGTCTGTGGACCCAGGCAGAAGATTTTCTGTATCGAGACGCCCTCTATCTATTGGATAAAGAGAAGCTTACAGAAGCAAAGGACGCCTTTAAGCAGCATTGGGTAACTTTTGAAACTCAGTTGAAAGAACCTCTCAAAGAAGAAGCCCTTAGAAATTTAATTCATACCCTTGGAGGGGTTGATCAAAAAAACAACGGGTCAGAAATGATCTCTCCAGAGGCTCGAGATCTTTTGACCTATGCCCTTCAATATCGAGCTCTTTATCCTAACACTAAGTATTTGCGACCAATCATGTATCTGTATTCATCCACTCTTTTAAAATATAAAAAGACAGAAGAAGGAATTGCCGAGAGCCAAAAACTCTATGACTCAAATCCTAATGATGAATATGGTGTCAACTCTCTTAAGAACTTGAGTAAAGCTTACTATGATCTCAATGACTGGAAGCGAACCTATGGATGGGCAAAAGCATTGAAATCTCCTCAAGGTCAGATCATTCGCGAAGAGTCCATTTTTTTATGGGCGCAAAACACAAGCGACGATATTGAGTCAGCCAATCTCTTTCTAAAAATTGCCGAAGATCCGGCGATGAAGAAGATTTCGTCCAAGAGCCTCTACAATGCTTTCGTAAGATATAACAAAGCTAATAAAAAGTGGGAGGCCCTTCAAGCGGCGAGTCAGTTAGAGAAAATATCTCCAGGGGATGTGACTTTAACCAAAATGGCGGGAATCAGAGGCGCCTTATACCAAGAGGCCGGTGATTATGTCAGGGCTAGGCCTCTTTTGGAGGATTTTCTTAAAGTTGCCGACCAGAAAACTCAAAAAGATATTATAAGCCAAGCTCATTTCAATATCGCACTTATTGCTGAGGCCCAAGGTCTTTTTGAAAAGGCTAAAATCCATTTTACCGCCTGTCTCTCTGATGGAGCTGGTCCTCACAAAGACGAAGGGGAAAGGGAACTCAAAGTTGTTTTAGCTAAGCTAAAACCCTCAAGTGGTGCCGAGTTTTCTGAGTGGCCAAAAATTCAAAAAGAACATCTGGCTTTTGTTAAAAACCCACTCATTTTAAGAAAAGATTTGGTGACTGAACTGAAAATGGGGGCAGAAAGACTTGAGGAGATTTCCAAGCGCTTTATCGATGTCTCTAATGCTCCGACAACGCCCACTTTCTACTCCGTTGAGACCTACTGCCTCCTCCCTTCACTTTATATGAGCTATAGTAAAGCGGTCCTTAATATTGCGAAAAAGGATCGTGACCTTTTGGGAGAGTTAAGAAAGATAACGGCTCCTCTTGATCAAAAAGTAAAAGAATTCGCTCAAGGTTGTTTAGAGGGTGCTGTGAAGAATGAAAGCGGAGGGGATGTTTATCAAGAGGTTTTAAAAAAATGGGGATGGAAAAAAGACTCCGCCCTAGACAAACAAGTCATACACGTCATTCAAGACATAGAAAAAACCTGGCCGTGGCTGGAGCGAGTGGATCTCAGGGCAAAGGAAAACGAGATAATCACTTCACATCTTAGGGGAGAGGTCGTTGAACAATCATGGTTAAAGCTGGCAAGACTTCGGCTTCAGGCCAATAAACTTGGCCTTAGTCGGTTGACGTTTATTGATGCTCTTTCAAAAGATCCTAAGTCATTTCAGTTAGCCAATGGTTTGGCCGTTACGGAGGAGTTATCTGGACCTTCGGACAATCCTTCACGGGCTTCAATTTATTTTCAGCATGCAGGCGAGTTAGGTTCCCCCTTTGCCTGGGTCAATCTGGCCCTCACTCATCTCAAAGGCGGCCGCCTTGAGAAAGGTAAAGAATTCCTCAAGAAGGCTGACCTAATGAGGGCCTTTGATTGGAATGAAAAGCTCAAAACCGAGGTGAAGGAGTTGACAGGGCCATGATAAACGTTAGAAAATTTATTTTAGCTCTTATTTTTGGGTCACTCTTTGTTTTTTTGGGTTTTGGTCTCTGTTTCGAGGCAGGGTTTGAATCGACTGCCGAGGCGAGAAAAACAACGATTGTATATAAGAAATCTGAAACCCATGTTTTTTCGGGTCTTAAATTAAAAGGCGAGTTTAAAAAACCGGATTTAAGTTATATCTACCAGCGAAAGGGAATTCGCTCTGAACAAATCATTGATATCCCCGACGACTTCAACGTCCAAATCAGAGAAGATTCTAGCCGGTTCTGATCTTAGGGTCACCGTCTTTTGGGGGGATCGCCTCTATGCCACAACACTTTGTCGTCCTTCGCAAGCTGTAACCGTTGGGCATGCTTTTGAAAATACCTTTGTTCTGGATCAAAACTCTAACTGGAAGAGCGTGGAGATTGTTAGGGTTTTTACGGACGGCTCGGCACGGCTCAAATTTGATGAAAGTGTCACTGGCCATGTTAAGACCGATAATAAATTGGTTTCATTTTCAACTTTACGTCACTCCCGAGAAATGAAGAAAGACGATAAAGGACTTTTCACCGTAGCCTTTGGTCGGGGAGAAAAGGCCGACTTCGTTATGGGGCACGTCAGTTTCTTTTTCGACTGGATTGAGTCCAGTGAAGTCCTTCCTCGATCTTTGGCCCTTGAGCAGACGGATAAAAAGAAATGGTTGATCTCGGTTGCGATCCTGCTTTTTTTCACTGTTGGAGTCTTTCTATGTTCATATCTCATCCCGGCAAGACAAGATGAGAAGGCTCCAGAACGCCTAGTTACGATTTTGCCTCCTCATCAAGTCCAACAAGCTAAGGCTGCTATGGGCGTCAAACAAAGTGCCGAGGGGGGCGCTCAAAAAGGCCCTCCGGGAAAAATCGCAACTCAGGTAGCTCCTAAAACTTCTGCTGCTGATCAGCTTAGAAAAGCTAACTTAGGAAGCTTGGTGAGCGGCCTTACCTCGTTGGGGGGCAAGGCTCCAGCCGTTCGCTCCAACGTTCAAAGAGAAGCGCCTGTAAATCAGGTCGGTACGGGAGGATTCACCACTGACGGACTGAAGTACGCTGGAGGCGGGACTACTGAAGGTCTCGGGAGAACTGTAGGGCGAGGCGAAGGTGGGTTTGAAGGTACAGGTAGATTGGGTCTGGCCGGAAATGCAACCGTGGAGAAGGGGTCTGGGCGAGACTCTGGAGATAAAGTGATTAAGGGTGGTTTGTCCAACGACGTTATTGAATCCGTCATTAGAAGGAGGCAATACCGAATCCGGCTTTGCTACGAGCGGCAGTTGAACTTCAACCCTAAACTTGCTGGCAAAATAACTATGCATTTTGCTATTGGGGGTAAGGGAAATGTTGTTAAAGCCTCCGTATCTGATGACACTATGAAAAATGAAACTGTTCGAAACTGTGTGCTAGACGAAGTGAAGTCTTGGACGTTCCCTCCGCCAGAAGGGGGAACTCTTGTCAACGTCGACTATCCATTTGTTTTTGAATCCAGCGCCCACTCTTCGGGTGCGTGAAAACTTATAACTCGGGAAGGTCAGAGGACTTGTCTGTCGAAGCGGACGGAACGACCGGGGCTGGAACTGCCGGAGCCGGAGCGCTGGCTGGGCCCCTTGGTTTTTGCTCAGGCGCTACCTTTGCTCCCGAAGGCTGTTCTAAATAATCTGTTCTGACTTGTTCTTCGGCGCTTTGACCATTTGAGATAAAGAGATCTAGAATTGGAACTGCGCCGACCATATGGAAGGCGATTGTCTTTGGAGGTTCTTCATTCCCCAATTTATCTACACTCTTATATACAATCTTATAAACTTTTTGGTCGTTTTGTAGGGTGAGTGGGCCCTGGTAAGGGAGAAAAGGACCTTCGTTGATACTCACTAAGGTCTTATCGACACCTACAGGACTGTTACCAACATTAAACATAACCACGTTAGGGGACGGTGAGTAAACCGTGTTTCCTTTTTTAACCAAAGGTTGAGCCGTAGTGAAAGTTGTTTCAGGAGCGACGTCGAGAATATTGACGGCAAAAGTTTTCGCTGGCTCTAAGGTCCCAACTTGGTCAACAGCCCGATATGTAATCGTGTGAAAACCGGGTGTCTTAAAACGAATGGGTTCTATATAGGTTTTGAAATCCTTGTCGCTGTCTATTTTAACCTGAATGAGTTCAAGACCCACGGCATTTGAAGTGGCGTCGAGTTTAAGTTGAAAGTCATGGGTGGAATAATTAATTCCCCCGGTGTTTACAAGTTTGCCCGTGGCCTGCGCCATAGAATGGGGAGGCGTGGACACGGTATAGAGCTTAACGCCCTTTTCAGATTCTCTATTCCCGACGTTATCTACCGAATAATATCTTAAGGTGTGGGGGCCCTCTTGGAGGAAATAAAGGGGCTTTATGTACGGGGTGAAATCCCCACCATCCGTAGAAATCCAGGTCTGTTTGACTTGTGATGCGTCGTCGAGGGCTTCAATTTGGAAGGCCACGGCGTCACTTACATAATTTTTGCCATCCCTTAGAACCGATTTAATAGAATTAGCAAGTTTCAAGGTCGAGGTGGGAGGAGTGCCGTCGACGATGAGATCGGCCTTCTTGACGGGTTCCACATTTCCGACCCTGTCGGTGGACCTATAGTAAATGGTCTTCTTACCTAATTTATTCATCACGATGGGGTCGTTATAGTCTGTAAAAGTGATGCCATCCCACGAGTATTCAATATTGGCTACGCCGGAGAGGCTATCTTGAGAAACCAAGGTTACTGGGGAATTCAAAGCGACAAAGATTCCTGATTGATCTTTGTAAAATTTCTCGTCAGAAAATTTGAGCTCTGTTGTAGGCGGGGTAAGGTCGACAAACACTTCAACGAACTGGACTGGGGACCAGTTATTAACTTGGGTCACCGCTCTGAACTTTAGGGAATGCTTCCCTTCTTTTTTAAACTGAACGGCTTCGTTGTACGGTTTATAGTCACTATCACCATCTACACTAACCTCAATTCGGTCTATGAGTTGACTCTCTTCTGACTCTTTCAGAAGAAACTTTGAATTCCCACCGATGAAATACTTCTTAGTGGCTGGGTCGAAGACGAGGGGCAACTTTGAAGCCTTACTCTCGTCCGCTTGCCCTTGGCCAATTAAAAACATGGTTAATGAAATGAACGCCAACACAATTAAATGAATTTTCTTCATGTTAATTCATTCGGAAAAAAGCCTTTAGAACTTTAAAAAGGGTGGTCTAGAATGCACAGCGTAAGACAACTGGACCTTGCGTTGGAACGGCCCACAACTTTACTATAAAAGAGCGTAACTATTATACAAAAGGAGCTACCCTGTGTTTCTTATAAATCAATTTCGAGAAGGTGGATTCATGATGTACCCCATACTTGTTCTGGGTATCATTATGATTTTAATTACGATTGATCGGATTCAAAGTCTTTATTTTAGAATGAACCTCAATAAAGATGCCTTTTTTAAAAAATTAACGGCATCTCTTTTAAAAGGGGATATGGAAAATATGATCACAGTCTGTGATCAGAACCCAGCCCCCCTTTCAAAAGTTATAAAAAGTTGCCTTATAAGATTAGTCAATAAGGGAAGTGATGCAGAAATCCAAGCAGCCCTCGATGAAGGGGCGTTGACCGAAGTTCCACAAATAGAGCGACGCCTTAGTTTTTTAGCCGTTATCGGAAACGTTTCTACCCTCCTCGGTTTACTAGGAACAATCACGGGCCTGATTCAGAGCTTTGCCGCTGTGGCCAATGCTGATCCCGTGACGAAGGCGGCGCTCTTGACTACGGGTATTTCTGAGGCCATGAACTGTACAGCTTTTGGTTTGATCGTTGCTGTACCGGCAGTGGGAATTTATTCAATTCTACAAAATCGGGCTCAAAAGCTTATAGATGAGATTAATGAAATCAGCATTAAGACCTTTAATTTTATTCTCGCCAACCGAGATCGTTTCGGAATTGAAGAAAAGGAATAATTCGTGGCAGGAGCGTCTTCAGAACAAGGTGAAAATAAATTAAATGTCGAGTTGAATCTTGTTCCTTTTATCGATCTCTTAAGTTCTCTCGTCTTATTTTTACTGGTGACCGCCGTTTGGCTGCAAGTGGGCACAATTCCCGCGTCAGTTGAATCTAGTGGCAAGGCTCTTTTTTCGCAAGCGGAGCAAGATAGACTTACCGTTCACCTTAATTCAACTGGTTTTGATCTCACCTGGCCTAAAATTGCGTCTTTCAATAGTTTGGTTTCAAAAGTTCCTAAAGTTGCAGGAGTTTATAGTTTTCAGAAATTAGAAGCCGTTTTAAATATTTTTCCTAAAACAGCGAAGATGCCTCTTTCAGCTGTTTCTTCAGATGATGGGGTAGAATATGGAATGGTCATTGAGACCATTGATTCACTTAAACGGTCAGGGTTTAGTATTGTAGCCTTGAGTGTCGACTAGAGATGCCTTTACATCGTGCACGTTTAAGAATTAGTGATTACACAGAGCGAAGAAAGAGTCGCCTCAAACATCAGGAACGACGCATTAGGATGGTTTCTCTTTCTCTCACTTCTATGGTGGATATGTTTGCCATCCTCGTTATTTTCTTATTGGTGAATTCATCGACGGTCTCGCGATGGATAGAAGTCTCACACAATATTGATCTCCCAAAAGCAAAAATTGTAGATCCGCCAAAAAAGGCGGCTACAATTCAGATTTCGCCGGAGGGCATCTTTTCAGGAGAAGCTTTAATCGCTAACAAGGGTGTTTTTAAGGGGGGCGGTGAAATTTCTCTCTTAAAAGAGTTCTTGTCTCATTCTGATAAGAAAGAGGGATTTATAAATATCGTTGCCCATACCAAAGTGCCCTTTGGTCTTATTAAGAGAGTTATTAGCACTTGCCAATCTTCAGGTTTTCATGACGTGAATCTAGCAGTGGAACCTCGCGCTCGTTAATTACCTTGTGTTTTTTCTTATAATTTCTTAGCGTAAAGCTTACACCTTTCAACAACTAGAACTAGGGGAAATAAAATGAATAAATTTAGTTTAAGTCTCGTTTTGGGATTTTTTGTACTCATGGGAAGCTGGGCCTTTGCTTACGGCCCTTCAGGGTGCGGATTAGGAAGTTTAATTATTCAAAAAGATACAATTGTTTCGCAGACCTTAGCAGAAACCAGTAACGCCTTTTTACTGACCCAGTTTTTTGGAATCACCTCGGGAACCTCAAACTGTAATTCCAATGGATTTGTTTTACGTGAAAAGGAAGCAGAGCATTTTGCTGAGGCCAATATGCAAAATCTTGAAGTTGAAATGGCTAAAGGTCACGGAGAAAGTCTTTCTGCATTTGCCCAAATCCTGGGATGCGATCAACAAACTATTTCTTCCTTTGGTCGCATGAGTCAAAGTCATTATGAAGAAATTTTTCCTAAGGCTGAGTCGCAGGCCCCGCAATTTATCAAGTCGGTGGAAAAGCAAATGGTTAATGATCCTGTGCTAAGAAGTGGTTGCCTAAGTCATATTATCTAATTGCTTTGAAGGTTCTCTTTCTAATCTTCTTTATTTCTTGGCCAGCAGTCTCTATGGAGACTGCTGGTTCTATTTTAGAGCATTTGGATCAAACTCGAATCCACAATCTTGCTTCAGGCCGCTATTGGAAGCTCCTTCTCCATTGGGAAAAACCATTGATCGGATCTTTAAGGAGCGGAGCTGATGGTCCTGAATTCTTTTTTAGTCCAGAAGGGCGTAACGACCCAGAAAAAGAATTGATCGCTGATGTCTTAGCTTTTGGAAACCCAGATGCCAAGGGAGTTGGGCCAATAAAACAACATCCTCAGTGCGCGTTTCCGGAAAGGTTTCGATATCTAAAAGAACAGCTTCATTTAAATGTTATTCAGAAAGACTGTGTCGACTTCAAAAAATGGAAGGCTGGTTTTAATCCAAAATCCTTAACACTGGTTTATGCTGCCCCGTTTTTCGGTAGCCCGGCGTCGATGTTTGGCCACACATTCCTAAGAGTAGATTCTAACCCGCGGCCCGGTCATTTTAAGAAAAATGATTTGCTCGACTACGGAATTAGTTTTGAAGCCGATACCGGCATTAATCCTGGGCCAGCTTATGCGGTAAAGGGTTTGTTAGGGCTATATCACGGAATATTTCTTCAGCAGCCATATTATATGAAAATAAACAACTATGTGAATATGGAAAGTCGTGATCTTTGGGAATATGAACTCAATCTGAGTGACGAGCAAATAGATAGAATGCTGAATCACACTTGGGAAATGGGCATCACCTACTTTAACTATTACTTTTTTAACAAAAACTGCTCCTATGAGCTTCTCTCCCTTTTAGAGGTCGCGAACCCTGAATGGAGATTAAAAGAGAATTTCAAATTGATGACAATTCCTGGGGATACGATACGTGCTCTTAAAAAGATTCCTGGTGCTGTCCGCAAAGTACGACTTCGACCGGCTTTAACCCGGATTCTGCAAGAAGAACTTAAGACCTTGAATGATTCTGAAGTAGAGCGCTTTTATTTGGTTAGAAACGATCACTTAAAACTCTCTAATAAAGAGACGATCGGCACCCTTGACGCTCTTTTGGATTGGGACAAATTTCGCGCCATGAAAGAACTAAAGGCTGTTTATGATCCCGAGCAAAACATCGATAAGAAATTACTCGTGGCGAGGGCTACTGCTGGTACGGCTAACGCCACTCGCACCTCGGATAAGGAGACCGAGATCTTTGAAATAAAAGAGGGAGATATCCCCCCAGAAGAAGGCCATGGAAGTTCAAAATTTTCAATCTTCGCAGGTGCTGAGAACTCTCTTTCTCTAGGTGGTTTTGAGTTGCGTCCTGTTTTTCAGGATATTCTTGATCCCGATGAAGGGTATCTATCCCATTCAAGCCTAGTCATCGGCCGAGTGAGAGCCTCCTATTTATTTACAAGTGTAAATTCAGGGCAGAATTTTTTTCGTCTAGACGATTTTACAGTGGCCGATGTCGTAAACCTTGTGGCATTGACACGATTTCAACCAAAATTATCTTGGCGCATTGGTGGAGGCGTTTTTCACCCAGTCGATATTGAGTGCATTAACTGTGAGGGAGTAAAAATCAGTGCTGGCGGCGGATTGGGTTTTCAGGTTTCTGACTCCAATCCTGAAATTTTTCTTTATAGTCTCATTGATCCGCACTTTGAAATATCAAACGGGTTTTCTAATCTTTATGGAAACGTCTCTCGGTTCGGCGTTTCCTTAGAAGATGGTGTGCTTATTAAATTGAGTTCCCGGGTAAAGTCCCTTTTATCCTTTGAGTCATTTTGGTATTCGGCCTTTTCTGGCTCTCCTTCAACCTACTGGTCTAAATCGTCTGCAGAGATAAGCGTGGCTTTCTTGCCCATTGAATTGCGCCTTACCTCGGAATTTTTCTTTTTGCAAAACCAAAGCTATTGGCGGGTTCTTACTTCTTTTGGGTGGTACTACTAAAACGATTTTCTCCATACGGCTTAAGTCTAGTGCCGCACCTGCCTGAATCTCCAAGCAGGCGCGGCACTAGTTCGATTTTTGGTACCCGTTATTCATTTTGGGCTTAAAATAATGACTCACGTGAAACTCTGCAAGCTGTTTAAAATTTGCATAGTCTTGATATCCATCGGCGGCCTTAGAGCTGCCGCCGATGATGGAGAGTACACAAAGGTCTGCGACAAACTTAAGCTTAAGGGAGCGCTTTCTCCTCCATTGCATGAAATAGAAAAACGACTGGTTTGCGGAGAGGGGGATCAGTCTAAGAGCGAAGCTTGGAGGGCCATTCCGTCGACCCAGGCGGAACTCACCTTAAGGAGTTTTCTTAAGGACCGAGGTTACTATTATCCAGATGTACGAATTCAAGATGGGGTGTTTAGTGTTTCAGTAGGAGATCCCACTCTTGTCAAAGCCACAAAAATTCAAGGGGAAGTGGAAAATTTAGAATTGGTTCAAGACCGAGGAGTCATAGGTCGCCCTCTCACGCCTAAGCTTTTAAGAAGTCTAAATAAATGGGTGACAAATAGACTACAGTCTTTGGGTTATGCCTGCGCGTTTGCTACCAGTGAAGGGGATCCAGGAACCGGAACTGTAAAGATAACCATCCAAAGTGGTCAGAAATTGAATCTGCTCCGAGAAACGGAATATCAAGAACATGACCTCAATCCAAGTGCACTACACCGGTTTGATGCTTTTGAATTTAACAAACCATTTAATAAAGATTTAGTCTCCTTGACCGAGTCGCGTCTCATTAAAGACGGACTCGTTCAAAGCGTTCAACTTATTTCCCATTGCGATGAAAATGGAGTGATCCTTTCTCAAGAAGCCCTGACGGGGCCGCCAAGGATGTTACGTTTGGGGGTGGGGGTGAGTACGGAGAGTCTTTTTATTCTAAAGGCGACCTGGAAAAATTCAAGGCTAGATAAGAATGGATCTTCAATTAGTTTTTCCGGCTACGCATCAGCTATAGATCAGAGCCTTAACGCAACTTACAATTGGTACCCCTGGGAAGAAGCTCCGAGATTAGGAATTAAACCCATGGCCCAGTTTGTTCATGTTTTAAGAAATTCTTATGAATATTATCTTTCCGAGGGACAGATAGGTCCCTTCTGGACTGAAGATGCGTTGGATCAAAGCTTTTTAATCAATATGGGGCCCGACATTCAGTATTTTCAAGAACTGGCTGGAGTCGGGCCCGATACCTCTCATTTTTTTAATTTGAAAACGATGATTACGGCCATGAGCCATGATTTTGAATATTATATGAAAAGCCCTCGGACTGGATATTCAACTGCAGTGACGTTAATATTGAATAACCAGGCTTTAGCTTCTTCTGCGACGGCAGAGAAATTAAAAGTCGATGGTAAGTATTTGTTGAATTTCAAGAATTATGACCCGCCTCTATTTATTCTTGGTCTTAGAGGGGGCGTTGCGACTACTTTGACCAATCAGCAGTTTGGAACTCATATTGGCTTGCCTCCTCCTTACTTATCGTTTCTAGGCGGGTCGACTACCATTAGGGGTTATAACCTAGATGAGCTTCCCGAAAGCCAAATTGGGGGATTAGCTGATTATTATCTCGGTACAGAACTTAGTTTTGGGTCTTTGGCGTGGAATTTCAATATTGGACCTTTGCCGCAAACTATAGTTCCGTTTCTTTTTGCTGATGTTGGGGGCATCGGGAACGAAAGTTTTCAAATTGATTCTCCCGTATATTGGTCCCCGGGGATTGGTGCTCGATGGGCGTCTCTCATCGGACCCATTCGATTCACCGTCGCGAGAGGTTACCCAAGTGATACCCCTGGACACTTTCAATTCTTTTTTTCTCTTGGAGAGGAGTTTTGAAGATTATTAGAAAACACCTTTTGATTGGGATTATATTATTTACCCTTTGCGGTGGGATCACGCTTTTTATTTTTAATAATCCCTCCGCTCTTTTTAATGACAGAACGCTTCTGTTTGCTCTCCAGCGAATGAAAAATATAAACTTACCCGTTGTGTGGCGGGCAATTCACATCAAGGTGACATCTCCCTCCTTTTGGGACAAAAAAATAGATCTCCAAATGGAAAATGTCTGTTATGGCTCGAACGGTAGCACTATCGAGACTTGCTTTGATAGGTTAGGATTATCTTTTATATTAAATTTAAAAAATCTTTCGCCGTCGCTCTCTGACATAGACGTTGTCAATTTGGAGGGTGGGCATCTCAAATTTTCAAATTCTAGTGAAAATGTGAAGCTGGCGCTACCTGTTTCTATTTCGCAGATTATCGATTCTACAACGTTCCATCTTATTCACATTAAAAATTTAAACTGGGTTAGGGGAAGTGGCGGAAGTAACGAGTCCTCCGGGACAATGTCATTAGACACGGTCCTTGAAAGGGGGCAGCTCGTACTAAAGGGAGTCGCATCGAGTCACTCAGCAAAAGGAGATGTAAGTTTTAAACTCGAAATTAGGCCAGAAGTTGACGAGAGGACCGATAGCTTTAGACTTTCCAAATGTAAATATTCTGCAGAAATTAGTTTTGATAAAGAGAAAAAACATTTCGGAGGGGAACTTATCGGCACAAAACTAGATCATGAAATTATCTCCGAGCTTAGTTTCACTGCCGATCATTTTGTTCCAAGAGCAGAAAAAGTTAAAGTCTCAAAATGCAAAGTCTTAGCGCTGAGAAAGGTTCCGGAAGATACCACGAATATTTCCTTCGATTGCCGGGGGAATGCTGAAATGTCCAGTTCGAAAGCGTCTACTATGGTATTTAGGGTTGCTCGGGAATTGGCCTTCAAGTTTAAGGGGGATTTGATAACTCCCTCATTCCCTCCAACGCCCATCGAACCCTTTGATGCTTTTCTTTCGGCCCAATTTGAGCCTCTGAAAAGTGAAATTATAGAAACCCATGCGGCATTAACGTTAAAAATAAAGGGTTTACCTATTGAATCTCCAGAGTTTTGGAGTGTGAAATCGGAATTTAATCTTCAATCTCGAAT
>Ga0207013_1040_pt1 | contig 32542 bp, 27 predicted proteins | sample Alteio_BWMinCont_55_FD_153501 | JGI IMG/M metagenome (GOLD analysis project Ga0207013, IMG submission 153501) | Enriched cells from forest soil in Barre Woods Harvard Forest LTER site, Petersham, Massachusetts, United States -... | ecosystem: Environmental > Terrestrial > Soil > Temperate forest >...
GCTAACCCGCGCCGAGCTTGCCGCCATTCGCAAGCTGCTCCGCTCTCCTGCGCAGAGAGACGTCTGGGAATGCGGTGACGACCCAAATCCCGATTGGGTTGATGGCATCTTGATCGACGTAATCTCTCTCGCGCTCGGCCACAAAACGTTCCTCATCCAGGCAGGTCCCGGCTGCGCGCGCGGCGGACAAGGTTCCAACGGCGCAATGTGGATCGTTGAACTCCACGGCTCTAGAGCCTCGGTGCTCGCATCTCCCAAACAGAACTTCGGTGGTTGGCTCTTCTCCATTCAACCCAACCCACACAGCGTGTACAGTGACATCGTCCTGGGTTGGCACATGTCAGCTTTCGAGTCCGACCTCACCTACTTCCGCTTCAACGGCCATTCCTACAATCCCATCGGCACCGCCATTCTCAAATTCGACGAAGGCGGGGGAGACGGCAAGGGAACGCTCATACCAAATCACCCGTCACCATCCACTCGCTGACGATTCCTAAGAAGAATTCAAAGCGTTGCAAGATTCCTGTTCCCCGCGCGCAACTCGAATGGTATCTTCCGGCTAGTCCCTCCCCCAGCCCAGCGTCAAAACCGTACCGCGACACCGTTCCGCTGAGGTCGTCCCGAATGGCCGCATCCGTCACTGCCGAGACTGTCGCGACAGACGAAACCATCGGCCGCTCGGCCATGCGCAAAGCCACTCTGCATCTCATCCCCCTCATTGCCCTGGGCTACGGCGCCGCCTACATGGACCGCGTCAACATCAGCTTCGCGTCTCTGCAGATGAACCGCAACCTGCACTTCAGCGCCACGGTTTACGGCTTCGGTGCTGGTCTCTTCTTCCTCAGCTACGCCGCATGCGAGATCCCCTCAAACCTCCTGCTTTATCGCTTCGGAGCACGCCGCTGGCTCGCACGCATCATGCTCACGTGGGGGCTGCTCGCCATCTCGATGCTCTTCGTTCGCACGCCCTGGCAGTTCTACACCGCGCGCTTCTTCCTCGGCATGGCAGAGGCCGGCTTCTTCCCTGGAGTCATCTACTACCTCCTGCAGTGGTTCCCGCCCGAGCAGTTCGCCCGCACCATCAGCCGCTTCTACATCTCTCTGCCACTCAGCTCCGTCTTCATGGGCCTTATCGCCGGTGCGCTGATGAGTCTCAACGGCAGCCTCGGCCTCGCCGGCTGGCAATGGCTCTTTCTCGTGGAGGGCATCCCACCCGTTCTACTCTCCATCGCCTTCCTCACCCTCCTTCCCGACACTCCCGCCGATGCTGCCTGGCTCACACCCGCCGAACGTGACTGGATCGACCGCCGCGTCCACGAAGCTCGTGCCGGATCCGTTCATCGCAGCCACAACATCGCAGGAGCGCTGGCCGATCCGCGCGTCTGGCAACTCGGCCTCTTCATGTTAGTCATGCTCGCCAGCAGCTATGCCTACACCTTCAGCGCGCCCGACCTCGTCCAACGCTCCACGCATCTCAGCACGACGGCCGTTGGGTTCATCATCTCGGGCCTCAGTCTCATCGGAGCCATCGGCATGCTGCTCAACGCCGCCCACTCTGACCGCGCCCTGAAGCTTCGCCCCGCAATCAATAGCCGCTACGCACACATCATCCCCTGCTGCCTGCTCATGTCCGCCGGGTTCCTCGCCTGCGGCCTCTCTGTCAAACCCTTCGTGGTCGTTACAGCGCTGGGCCTCCTCATCGTCGGATACAACTCAATGCAAGGCCCGCTATGGTCACTTCCCGGCAACTTTATGCAGGGCCGCTCTGCAGCAGCCGGCATCGCCGCAATCAATATGATCGGCATACTCGGTGGCTTCCTCGGCCCCTACTGGATGGGCTTCGCGAAGGATCTCACCGGCGACTACCAGCACGGTCTCCTGCTGATGAGCATCCCTATGCTCTTCGGTGCCGGAATCATGCTCTATCTCCGGTCCAGCGATCTACGTACCAGATAAACCCGGGTGACTCAAAAGCCCCCGTTCAGTCCCGGACAAACCCTGTGCACCTCACCCCTGCACCCTGTACCATCTCTCCCATGAGCCAAACGGCCACTCCCGAGCAAGCCGCGACCCCACACCACGCCAAACGCTCCGCCGCACTCTTCTCTGTCTTCGCCGCCCTCGCGGTCACGCTCTTCAAGCTCCTCACCGGCCTCCTCACCGGCTCGCTCGGCATGCTCTCCGAAGCCGCTCACTCTGGCATCGATCTCATCGCCGCCGCCATCACACTCTTCTCCGTGCAAGTCTCCGACCGACCCGCCGACGCCACCCACGCCTACGGCCACGGCAAGATAGAAAGCCTCTCAGCCGGCATCGAAACCTTCCTCATGCTCGGCTCCTGCATCTGGATCCTCAGCGAAGCAATCCAACGCATCGTCTCCCGCCAACACCTCTCTCTTAAATTCTCCATCTGGCCCTTCGTCGCCTTGCTGCTCTCCATCACCGTCGACGTCACCCGCTCACGCAAGCTCCAGCGCATCGCGAGCGAAACCAGAAGCGAAGCTCTCGAAGCCGATGCCATCCACTTCGGCACTGACATCTGGTCTTCTCTCGCTGTTCTCTTTGGCCTTGCCGCTTCGTACGCCGGCGCACACTGGCATATCCCTCAACTTGAACTCGCCGATCCCGTCGCAGCTATCCTTGTCGCGGGCATTATCCTCCAGGTCACATGGAAGCTCGCGCGTCGGACCATCGACACCCTCACCGACGCCACCCCTCCTGAAGCCCGCGCTCAAAACCGCGACATGATGCGCGACCTCGCCGCCATCGACGGTGTCCTCTCCGTCGACCGCATCCGCACCCGCCGCTCCGGCCCCAGCTACTTCGCCGACGTTACCCTCGGCATGCCGCGCAACCTCACCTTCCAGCGCTCTGAGCAGATCACCATGGCCGCCACCGCCGCCGTGCAACGCCATCTCCCCGGAGCCGACGTCGTCGTCCACTCCATCCCCACCGCATCGCTGGCCGAAAGCATTCACGATCGTATCCGCGCAGTCGCCGCCCGCTCCAACCTCTCCATCCACGACGTCAGTGTCCAGGAGTATCACCACCAACTCCACGTCGAACAACATCTCGAAGTCGACGAAACTCTGTCACTCCGCGCCGCCCACGCCATCGTCACTCAGCTCGAAGCCGAGATGCGCCGCGACGTCCCTGAGATCTCCTCCATCCTCACTCACATCGAAAGCGAGCCTGCCACCATCGAGCGTCCCGACTCACTCGATCACGACCGCCAGCTCGAGATCCGCCTCCGCCGCACCGCTCAGGCCTTCCCCGAAATCCTCGACATTCACGAGGTCTTCGTCACCCGCGCCCACAACAATGGAGCAGATCGAATTCAGGTCAGTTGCCATTGCACTCTGCCCGACGATCTTCCCATGTCGCGTGTTCACGAGATCATCACCGCACTTGAAAACGCCTTCAAACTCGATGAGCCCGAGGTCAGCCGCCTCCTCATCCACCCCGAACCCGCCACCGACAACCGCCGGTAAAATCCAACCACACAAAAACCACCGAGGAAAGATGGGACGACCACTCCGCTCTTCAAATCTTCATTCTCGCCGCAACTTTCTACTCGGCAGCGCCGCCATCGCACTTGCCGCAACACGCACTCACCTCCTCGCCGAAGCATTCGCCCTGCAAACCGACCGTCCCAATGGCCCACTCAAGATCGAAGTAGTAGAACTGCTCGAACTCCGCGGACGCTACACCGACGCAGCCGGCGTCAACCATCAGCAGCAAGTCAACCCGCTCGACATCTACGACGACCTCCGCCCCGCTCCCTACTCAGACAAACCGTCAGGCACGAAAGAAACGCAAACCACTGCGATCTACCTACGCATCCGCACATCAGGCGGCATCGACGGCCTCTATGGCCCCATCGAAAAAGACGCAGCCATCGTCGTCAACGAAGACCTTCGTCCCTTCCTCCTCGGCAAAGACGCGCTGGCCGGAGAAGCCCTCTGGGACCAGATGTACCGCTCCAACCGTCACTCGCGGGATGGATTTTTCATGATGGCCATCAGCGCCGTCGACAACACCCTCTGGGACATTCGCGGCAAATACTTCAACACTCCCGTCTATCGCCTCCTCGGCGGCCCCACGCGCTCCTCAGTCGAGATGTACGCCAGTTGCCTCGGCTTCTCGCTCGAACCCGAAGCCGTTCGCACCCGGGCACTCGCGATCCAAAAAGAAGGCTATCGCTATCAAAAGTGGTTCATGGGCTTCGGCCCCGGCTCCGGCCCCGAAGGCATGCGCAAAAACGTCGAGCTCGTCCGCATCCTGCGCGAAACTCTCGGCGAAGACACCGAACTCATGTTTGACGCCTACAGCGGATGGGACCAAGCCTACACACTCGAATGGGCTCACCAGGCCGAAAAGTACCGCCCGCGCTGGATCGAAGAAGCAACCCACCCCGAAAAAATCGAGAGCTTCGCCGTCATGCATCGCAGCACCACCATCCCCATCGCCTCCGGTGAACACTTTTATGGACGCTGGGAGGTCGAACGCTACCTCCAGGCCGGCGGGCTCTCCGTCGTGCAAGCCGACCCTGAATGGTGCGGCGGCACATCCGAACTCCTCCGCATCGGCACCGTCGCCTCGCTGCACGACGTCCCCGTCATCCCCCACGGCCACGGCCTGCGCGCGGCAATTCACATCATCGCCAGCCAATCCCCCATGACCTTCCCGCTCGGCGAATACCTCATCAATAAGATGCGCCACTACTACCATTTCGAGAGCAACCCGCTCGTCCCCAACAAGGCGCACATCGCACTACCCACCGGCGCCGGCTTTAACGTTCAACTCGACCCTGCAAAGATCGAATCGCAGACCATCCTCAAAACAAGCTGAACCAGCTGATCCGCGACGCCACCACACACGGCTGCGACAAGCCTGGTGACTTAGCACCAACGTTTTGCTTAATAAGAAAACGCGTCATACCGCTGCACTCTGCAGCGTAATCTCACCAGCCTCCAACCCCGTTGAAGTCACCTTCACCCGCACCGCGCCTGCCTCCAGCCCAGCCTGCACAAGCGCCGCGCCCAGCCCCATAAATGCGCTCCTCTGATTCCCCTTCTCCGGCTCATGACAACTCGGATCGCCATTGCCCACGCCAATCACCTTCCCCGGCCCCTCAACTACAAACGTCAGCATATCTCCGGCCGTCGCCACAGTCAGTCCTTTCGCATCGACCACCCGCACATTCACCTGGCAGCAATCCATCCCGTCCGCACGCAGCTTGTCCTTACTCGTCTCAATCACCAGCCGCGCAGCCGGCCCCGCAGTCTCGCACCGCTCCGTCAAAATCACTTTGCCACCCGACGATCCCTTCGCCTCAATGAACCCCGGAGCATACTTCACCTTCCACTCCAGATGCCCATTCCTCTTCACCGTCTGGGAGCCGAGGCTCGTGCCATTCAAGAACAACTCCACCGACTCGCAGTTCGCATAACACCACACCGAAATCTCCTGCCCTTCCTTCCCCTCCCAGTTCCAGTGCGGAAACAGATGCGTCGCCAGCTCGTTCCCCCACCACACTCTGTAGTAGTGATAGTTGTCTTTTGCAAACCCGCACAGATCCATCACGCCAAAGTGCGAGCTGACACACGGAACCCCATACGGCGTAGGCTCTCCGCGATAGTCAAACCCCGTCCAGCAAAACCCACCTGCCAACCACGGACGCTCATCGTAATAGCTCCACCAGTCCTCAGCTCTGGCTGCCCATATCGGATGATTCACGTCATAGGCACTCACATACCCGCGCAGCGGATCGTTCTCATAAACTCCCCGCGTCGAAACTGTACTCGCCGTCTCCGTCCCGACCGCAGGCTTCGTCGGAAACTTCGCGCGAAAGTCGCCGATGTTATCCAACCGTCCGACATGCGCCCCACCATAGTTGAGCCCCATCACATCTACGACCTGCGTAAATCCTTGACCCCACCCACCATTCATCGCCGCCGTCACCATGCGTGTCGGATCCAGCAGCTTCGCCTCTCGCTTCATCGACGTAATGATCGCCGCGCCTCGTGGGGTCGACTGCAGCGGCTCCTCATTCGCCATCGACCAGATCACCACACTCGGATGATTCCTGTCGCGCCGTATCATCCGCGCCAACTCGCTCAATCCCTCCACGCTCGAAGAAAACTGCCGCGTCTCATCCATTACCAGCACACCCAGCTCGTCGCAAGCATCCAGCACCTCAGCCGCAGGCGTGTTGTGCGTCGTTCTTAGCCCATTGCAGTTCATATCCTTCAACCGCTGAATCCTGTATCTCTGAATCGCATCCGGAACCGCCACTCCAACACCCGCATGATCCTGGTGATTGCACATCCCCTTAATCTTCACCACCTTGCCATTCAACAAAAACCCGCGTTGACCATCCCATTCAATCGTCCTCACGCCAAACCGCGTCTCGTCCTGATCAACCGTCTTCCCCTCGGACTCCACCACAGTCACCAGTCGATAAAGATTCCGCTCCTCCAAACTCCACATCTTCGCCGCCGCAATCTTCCCCGTCATCGGCACTACTACCATCTCGCCCGGCCTCACCGTCACCACGGCCGACCGACACCGCGCAACCTCCTTTCCACTCGCCCACTCCACCGCCACACCCGCAACAGAGCAGCGCACCGCAGCAGTTCCCTTATTCATCACCTCACTCGTTATCGCCAGCCCAGCATCTCCATTCGCACCAGGGCTCGTCTGCACAAACACTCCATCCTTCACCAGATGCAGCGCTCCCGTCTTCCGCAGCCAAACATGCCGGTACACCCCCGCCCCTTCATAAAACCACCCATCACTCAGCGTCGCATCCACCCGCAGCACAACTACGTTCTTCAGCGGCTGCGCGTGCATTGCACCATCCGCACCCTTCACCTGCTTCGGCGAGTAGTCCAGAAAGTCCGTTACATCCACCTCAAACGGCACATAGCCGCTCGCATTCTCCGACACCCAATGCCCGTTCACGAACACCGTCGCATTCCGAAACACGCCATCGAACTCCAGCACAATCCGTTTGCCTTCATCCCCGGGCTTTACTTCGATCTCTCTCCGGTACCAGCCAATACTGCTCTCCGGAAAATCTCTTCCCACGGGCTTGCCGCCATGACCCACCAGAATCGGCTCAACCACAAACGGCAGCGCCACCGCCCAATCATGCGGCACTTGAACCGTCTCCCACTTCGAATCGTCAAAGCCAATCCCCGTCGGTCCTCCCGCATCGCCCGACTTCGCATACGTCCCCACGCCGGCCAACTTACCAAACCCAAAATCCCGCATCGGATCGCACACGTGCCCCAGGGCAAACTTCCACCCAAAGTCCAGCGACTGGCGCTCCCGCAGCTGATTCTTCGCTACATCCACCCGTACTTCATCCTGGTGCGCCTTCGCCTGCGGAGCCTCCGCTCGCGCACTCTTAACCTTTTCTGACGCCAATCCATTCGCCGTCAGAGAAACTGCCCCAACCGCCGCTCCCGCCTTCACCAAATCCCGCCGTGTCCAGTTTTTCATCAGACATCCTCCTGAGCCCGAAGCAAGTCTAACCGCAAAGCCCGTTCCATATATCCTGACTATGCGAATGAAGATCTCCCGTATCAACCGCTTTTTCAACATCGTCCTCGGAGCCCTGGCGATGCTCATCGTCGCGCTTCTCTCCGCCTACATCACCATGCGCTTCGCCATCCACGGCCGCGAGGTCAAGGTTCCCAATCTCACCGGCCTCACCCTCGCCGACGCCGCGAAGCAAACCCGCTCCCTCGGTCTGATCCTCAACCTCGAAAACCGCTTCTACTCCCCCAACACACCCCCCGGCCGCGTCCTCGCCCAATCGCCCGCACCCGGCTCTACCGTGCGGCGCGAGTGGACCGTCCGCGTCACCGAAAGCCTCGGCGCACAACAAGTCGCCATCCCCGACCTCCTCGGTCAATCCGAGCGCACCGCCTCCATCAACATCCGCCGCCTCGGCCTCGAACTCGGAGCCGTCGCCCACGTCGCCGCACCCGGAGACCCCGGCGTCGTCATCGGCCAAACCCCCAGCCCCAACGCCGCCGGCGTCGATCGCCCGCGCGTCAGCCTCCTCATCAGCGAACCCGAAGAGGCTGAATCACCCGACGCCTTCGTCATGCCCTCACTCGCCGGCCTCACCCTCGCTGGCGCGGCAGCGCGCGCCTACGCCGCCGGTCTTCGCATCGTGAGCGCCGAAAGCCTCAGCCAACCCGCATCAGACAGCGCAGCAACCACGCCACCAGCATCATCCCCAGTCACCGCTCCTCCAGCCGCCCCTCAAACTTTCTCAGCCGGAACGGTCATCGCGCAGTCGCCCCCCGCCGGCCACCGCGTAGTCAAAGGCGACGCCGTTCACATCACACTCTCCAACTAGAAATTCCGTCCGGGTTAACGTCGTCATTCCTCGCGACAACCTACTCCCGCTCCAGCACCACCGCATAAAACCCATCGCCCTCATGCACACCCGGCAACGTCCTAAGCGCCCCGCCGCGCACCATCGAAGCCACCTCGAAACCATTCAACAAAATCCCCTGATCGCCAAGCTCCGCGAGCAATTCCTCCACCGAAACCCGCCGTACACCATCCGCAACCGCATCCACCACCCCCTCACACTCCTCCGCCTCCAGCGAGCAAGTCGAATAAACCAACCTCCCACCCGGCGCCAGCCGCTTCAACGCACCTTTCAGAATTGCCCTCTGCCGCTCCGCCTGCCGCGCCAACTCCTCCACCTTCAACCGGTGCCGAATCTCCGGATTCCCCGCCAACGTCCCCGTCCCCGAGCAAGGCACATCGCACAAAATTAAATCGAAGCTCCCCTCCACGCCCTTTGCATCCGCTGCATCCGCAACCTCAAACCCCACTCGCTCCGCATACGAATAACGCCGCAGCCGAGCCTCCGTCTGCGCCAGCCTCTTCACACTCACATCACTCGCAATTATCTCCGCCGTCCCCAAACGCCGCGCCAGGATCAGCGTCTTCCCACCCGGAGCGGCGCAGCAATCCCAAACGCGCTTTGCCCCCGGCATTGCCGCAGCAGCAATTTCCGCAACCAGCCGCGATCCATCATCCATCTGCGGCAGATCCCCGCCGGCCTCAGCAAACATCCCACCCTCCGCGGGCTCTTTCTGGTCCGCCTCGCAGATCTTCAACGCCGCCTCGCGCCCATACACCTTTACCCAGCGCTCCACCATCCACAGCGGATGCCCCAACCTCTCCGCAAACGCCGCGGTCGATTCGAACACTCCCACACCCGGCCTCTGCGCCGCAGCCACCTTACGCAGAATCGCATTTACCATCCCCGCCGCATGAGGCTCCCCCGCCGCCTTGCACAACTCCACACTCTCACTCAACGCCGCATGCGCCGGAATCTTATCCATATGCAGCAACTGAAATGCGCCCATGCGCAACGCAATCGCCACCGGCTCCGCCAGCCTTTGCTCCGGCCGCTGCAGCAATCCACGCACTCGCGCGTCCAGCGCAATCTGCCACCGCAACACCCCCATCACCAACGCCGTCGTCAGATTCCTGTCCTCAGGCGACAGCGCGTCCACCCGCGCCGAATGCAACAGCTCATCGCTGTGCCCCTTGCCCTCACCCACCAGCTTCAAAATCTCAAAGGCGGCCCACCGAGCAGGCGTCACCTTCGCAATCGCTGCCTCCACCCCAGCCGTCGGCCCAGCAGACACCGGACGCTTCTTCGCAAACACCGGCTTTCCCGCAGGCACCTTCGGTTTGCCTTTCATAACCCCAACCGTTCGCCGCTTCGCACCTGGTACCCTCGCAGAAATTCCGCGGCACTCATCCGCCGCTTCCCTTCCATCTGCACTTCAAGCAACTCAACCGCGCTCTCTGTCCCACACCCCACAAACACCCGTTCCCCATCCACCATCAGCGTTCCTTCCGGAATCGCCTTGTGGCTTGTCGGACACAGCGCATGCACAATCAACTTCTTCCCTCGCAGAATCGTATGCGCTCCCGGCCACGGCTGAAACCCTCGCCACCTGTCGTAGATCTGTTTTGCCGGCCGCGAAAAATCCACCCACCCGTCCTCGCGCGTCAGAATCGGAGCCAGCGTAGCCAGCGCATTATTCTGCTTCTCCAGGCAGCTCTCCCCACAATCAAGCTGACGCAGCGTCTCCACCATCAAATCCGCGCCCACCGGAGCAAGGCACCCATACACGTCCACCGCTGTCTCTTCCTGTCCAATCGGAACCACCTGCGCCAGCAACATGTCTCCCGTATCCAGGCCCGCATCGAGCCGCATCGTCGTCACACCGGTCACGACCTCGCCATTCGCCACCGCCCACTGAATCGGCGCAGCTCCGCGATACTTCGGCAGCAGCGACCCATGCAGATTGATATTTCCAAACCGCGGCAGATCCAGCATCCACTGCGGAATAATCCGCCCGTACGCGACCACCAGAATCGCATCCGGCTGAATAACCTCCAGCCGCTTGCGAAACTCTGCATTGTTCTTGATCTTCTCGGGCTGCACTACACCAAGCCCAAGTTGCAAAGCCGCCTTCTTGACCGCCGGCTCCTGTACTTCCATTCCGCGCCCCGCCGCGCGATCCGGCTGCGTCACCACCAGCGCAACCTCATGCCCCGCCTTTACTACTGCTTCCAGCGTCGGCACCGCAAACTCAGGCGTCCCACAAAAGACTAACTTCATGTCATCCTCTCGAAACGACTGCGTCCTGCCGGACGGGCCCGCTACGCGCGGGGCGGCCACTTCGTGGCGTGTATACCGGTCTAGGTAGAACAAGCTGCATGGGTCCTCGCGATGCTCGGTACGAGAAATTTCAAAGCCGACCAACGAGAGAATGTAAGCCGCTCATCCTGCCGAGACAACAGCGCGAAGCGCTCGAGAACAGTACGAAGTACCGCTCGAGAACGGCACAAAGTGCTACCACTCGCCGTTCTTGATCATCTTCTTCATCTTCCGAATCACCAGATCCCGCTTCAACCGACTCAGCCGATCAATAAACAACACCCCATCCAGATGATCGATCTCATGCTGCATCGCCCGCGCCAGCAACTCCTCGCCCTCTACCTCAACCCACTTCCCCGTCACATCCTGCGCCCGCACCTTCACCTTCGCCGCCCGCGAAACCTTCTCGCGAATCTCCGGCAAACTCAGGCACCCTTCTTCTTCCACCTGCTTTCCTTCGCGTTCAATAATCTCCGGATTGATCAGAACAATCTTCTCCTCCGGAATCTTCTTGAAGCTCACATCAATCACCGTAATCCGCTGCGAGATCGCAATCTGCGGTGCAGCCAACCCAATCCCCTGCGCGGCATACATCGACTCAAACATCTCCTCCACCAGCGTCTTCAGCTTCGCGTCGAACACCGTTACCTTCTCACCGGGCTTCTGCAGCACCGGGTCCGGCCACTTCACCACTTCATGAATCTTGCCTTTTTTCGTCACTTCAATACGCTCGAATCTGCTCACAATAGCCAGCAAAATTTCGCTGCATCTCACGCAGCGAGTCCCCGCCAAACTTCTCCACCATCAACCGCGCCACCGTCAGCGCAACCATCGCCTCCGCCGCCACACCAGCCGCCGGAACCACACACACATCGCTCCGCTCATACGCAGCCTTCACCGGCTCCCGCGTCGCAAAACTCACTGAAGCCAGTGGTCTCCGCAGCGTCGAGATCGGTTTCAAATACCCTCGCACCACCACATCCTCGCCGTTCGAGATCCCGCCCTCAATCCCTCCAGCATTATTCTGCTCGCGCGAAAACTTCGTGAACCCTTCCCCCTCATACCCAATCGCATCATGCACAGCCGACCCCACCGACTCAGCCGCCGTCACCCCACGCCCCAGCTCCACCGCCTTCACCGCCTGCAGACTCATCACCGCCTGCGCGAGCAACCCATCCATCCGCTCATCCCAATTCGCATGCGTCCCCACACCCGGAGGCAGCCCATGCACTATCACTTCAAACACCCCACCAACCGTATCGCCCGTCCGTAACACCGCATCCACCTCAGCCTTCATCGCGGCTTCACTCTCAGAATCAACGCAATTCAGCAGTACCTCTTCCTTTTGCTGCAACGCCACAATCTCATCCCAAGTCGCCGGCCGCTGCAACTCCGCCTTCCCCACGCGAATGACATGACTGGCAACCTCCACCCCGAGCGCCCGCAGCAACAACTTCGCCATCGCCCCCGCCGCCACACGCGCCGCACTCTCTCGAGCACTCGCACGTTCCAGCACATACCGTGCATCCGGAAAGTCATACTTCAAACTCCCCGCCAGATCCGCATGCCCCGGCCTCGGCGAAGCCACCGCCTTATGCTTCGAAGGATCTCCCTCCTCCACCGGCAGGATCTCCGTCCAGTTCTTCCAATCGTTATTCGCCAGCACCATGGCAATCGGCGACCCGATCGTCTTCCCATGCCGTACACCGCTCAAAATATGCGCCGTATCGTGTTCAATCCGCATGCGTCCACCGCGGCCATAACCCTTCTGCCGCCGCCACAGTTCGCGATCGATAAACTCCTGATCCACCGTCACACCCGCGGGCATGCCGCTAACCGTCGCCACCAGACTCTCCCCGTGGCTCTCTCCCGCTGTAGAAAATCGCAACATCCCGTTGAAATACTCCTCGCCAGACCCCTCGCCAAGCATCTGGTCAGAACGCGCAAAGCGCCGTCCGCAAACTTAAATTGTAACAACCCAGCATCCCCACGCCGTCACGGCTTGCGGTTTACGATCCCCACCCGGAACACCGGCTGCGCAGCCTCCGCAGGATCCTGCACGTAGGTCTCAGCAGTCTTCGCCGGATCATACCCGCGCCACAACCAGGTCAACTCCTCAGCAAACTCCGCCGCTCCCTCACCCTGCGAGTGCGGCCCCACCCCAAACGAAAACCGAAAATCGTATCCCTTCAACTTCAGCGCATTCGCCATCCGAATATTCGCCAGCGGCCACGATCCATACTTCGGATTCTCCTGATCATTACTCCCATCCTGCACCCACACCCGAATATTGCGATGCTCCTCCCGCAAAATCTTCTCCGGATAATCCTGCCCGCCATCCGTCAACGCCGGATCCTCCTTCCACTGAATCGAAGTGAATGACCCGATCCACGAGATTACGCGGCTATATTCCTCCGGCCTCTGCCAAGCCACATTGAACGAACAAATCCCACCCGAACTTGACCCCGTAATCGCCCGCGAATAGCCATCCGTGCGCAGGTTGTAGTTCTTCGCCACCTGCGCCAGCAACTCATCATGCAAAAACCGCGCATACCGATCCGAGACCGTGTCATACTCCGTCGACCGCATCGAATCCTTCAGCGTCCGATCCCACTTCTTCCCATACGCCTCAACAAACTTGTAAGTCGGCGTACCCGGCGAACCCGAAATATCTCCCGGATTCGTAAACACGGCAATCATCACCGGAATCTTTCCCTCTGCAATCAAATTGTCGATCACATTCAACGCCGGACGGCCGCCCTTGCGATTCAGATACCCTTCCCCATCCTGAAACACCATCACCGACGCCGGCTTCTTCGCGTCATACTGCGCCGGAACATAGATCCAGTAGTCGCTCACCATCCCGTCATAGATCTGGCTCTTCAGCGTTAGCTTCTCCGACAGCTTTCCCTCAGGCACACCCGGCTTCTGCAACATATCCCCCGTCAACGACGGCGGCGCAGGAGCAACACCCGAATACGGCCCACCCGGCCGAGGCGGCGCCGCAGGCTGTTGTTGCGCCATCAACTCCACCGACATCGCAAGCAGTACCGACAGCAGAACGCGAGTAATCCTCAAGAGCTTCTCCCTTTAAGCATGACTGTCATTCATACGTCTCTGCGAAACACCTTGCAGGAAACGAGCAAGTGCTCAATCGACACTTTCGGCGTCAGTGGCAGCATACACGCTCAGCCTGTATTCGAGTCGGATCAAGCCCAAGGAGTTGGTAGAGTGTTCCTGCCGGCCCATTCACTCCTCCACAAACCGATAGCTCCCATGGCTGTCGTAATCGATCCCATGCTTCTTCTTCAGCTCTTCGATATACGCTAGCTGCGACTTGGTATGCGGCCCCACACCCTCATTCGTATGCAGCAGCATCTCCTCCAGGCAACTCCCCACACTCATCCGCTTATGCTCCGCCAGGTCCTTCAACAACCCCGCCAGCCGCTTCTCCAACCGCACCCGCATCTCCACCCGTTCAATCCTGATCGGCGGCCCCACGTTGTAGATGTAGTGTCCAAAGATCAGCCGATACCCATACAAATCCTTCACCACATAGTCGCGCATACCGAACTCTCGGTCGCCGATCTCCTCCACCACCTCCACCCCATTCGCCCGATGAAACTCATACAACGCATCGGCATCCCCCACCGTAAAAAACACCGCACCGGCACTCGGAGCAGGCGCAGCCTCCTTCAAAAAAATCCCCACGTTCCCCAGGTTGAGACCAGCAAACACCGCCGGCTCCCCAAACGTAAACCCAAACTGAAACCCAAGCTTCGTCAGATAAAACTCAATAGCCGCCGCAAGATCACTAACCGCCAAACAAGCCTGCGTCTTCTCGCACTCAATCGACGCTAATGTTGGATTAGTCACGATGTGCTCCTTTGTTAAGTAACCGATATCCATTGATATACTTGGCCTGATGGCTCAACCACGCACGTTGCTGCTCTTTGATCCTAACGCGCAGCCACAATGTTGGAACGAGCGCATGACCTCCACCGAGTACGCAGTCCTCTACTCCGGCACACAACCCATCCCTACTGACTCTCAAGACGGCACGCGCCTAAGCGGACCCGTCTGCACCGTCTTCAGCACTCTGGCCGAAGCCGAAGCGTACGCAACCCAACAAGTCGCGCTCATCCCCACACTTCGCTGTCGCATCTACGACCATCAGGGTCTCGCAGTCCAGCCCATTCGTGAGATTCGTGGCAGCCAGCACAAGGGTGACAGCGAAATCACGGCACGCTTCCGCCGCTGGGCCGGATCCATCTTGTTCTTCGGCGGTCTCGCACTCGTGGCCCTCGATTGGAGTTTGGACTTCAGACTCTCCTGGCCCGCAACCATCGGCGTCCGAATGTTCCCCGTCGGCCTCGTCCTTCTCGTCACCGAATTGGTTATCGTCATCACCGCAAGACGCGCCCGTCGGGACGGCGTATGAACCCTCTCGGAACTCTTTCCCTTCTCCTCCTGCAACTCGCAGCCATCCTTATCATCACCAATCTTTGCGGCACTCTCTGCGCACGTTTAGGCCAGCCCCGCGTCGTCGGTGAAATCACAGGCGGCCTCCTCCTGGGCCCGCTCGCCCTAGGACATCTCTTCCCCTCCCTCGCGGCACTCGTATTCCCGCCCACCCGCCTGCATCCCCTCGAAGTCGTCAGCAATATCAGCGTCGTGCTCTTCCTCTTCCTCATCGGCGCCGAACTCGATCTCACCGCCACACGTCACAACCGCGGAGCGTCCCTCGCCATCACCATCGGCAGCATCGCCGTGCCCTTCGCTCTCGGAGCAGCAATTTCGCCCTTCCTGCTCACCCGCTTCGGCACCCAGCACGCTTCCCATCTGGGTTTCTTGCTCTTTGTCGGCATCGCCATGAGCATCACGGCACTTCCCGTCCTCGCACGCATCATCCAGGAGCGGAGCAAGAAAACGAACGCCGTCGATCCTGCCATCGCCTCGACCGCCCTCATCGTAGCCGCGGCAAATGACCTCTTAGCATGGTCGCTCCTCGCAGTCACCCTAACTCTCATCCACAACGACGCCCTCCCAGCCACAGTCTTTCGACTCCTGCTGCTGGCCGGATACGTCATCATCATGCTCTTCGTACTGCGGCCTCTCTTCTCACGCATCTATGCCGCAACGCAAGACCAACCGGTATGGCCGTGGCTCGTTAGCATGGTCGCCTTTGCCTTTCTTAGCGCACGCATCACCGAATACCTCGGCGTCCACGCCTTCCTCGGAGCGTTCCTCGCCGGCACTTGCGTCCCCAGCCCGCCGCTGAAATCAGCCATTCATCAAAGACTGCAACCAGCCATTCAATTCACTCTCCCTATCTTCTTCGCCCTCACCGGCCTGCGCATGCAGCGTGAAATGTTCTCCAGTAGTGGCTGGAGCTGGCTCGCAATCATCCTGCTCGTCGCCGTCACCGGCAAGGTCGGCGGCGCAATGCTTGCAGCCAGAGCAACCGGCATGCCCTGGAAACCAGCCCTGCAGATCGGCATTCTCCTGAACACCCGAGGCCTCGTCGAACTCATCGCCCTCAACATAGGTTACAAAGAAGGCATCTTCAGCCCCGCGCTCTTCACCCTCTTCGTCCTGATGGCCCTCATCACAACCGCGATGACCGGCCCCTGCTTCGATCTTTCCAATCGCCTGAGACTGACTCTGTCACCGAGCCTATAACGCCACCGCCTACAATCTCAATATATCTGTAATTGATCTCGGACGGCCCCGCTTACTTGCCGTCTTTCTTGGCCTGGATCTTCTCCAAGGCCAATTTCTGCGCCGTCTCCAGTGCGTCCGCCGCAGCCACCTTCACATCCGGCTCCACGCCCGTCCCCTCCCAGTTCGTCTTCGTTACCGGATCCAACGACTTCGCGAACGGCACCCCGACATTGAAATAATCCGCCACCAGGTGCCCCGACACCGGATGCGCCCCGCCTCCCGTTGTCTCTCCAACAATCGTCGCGCGCTTTTGCGTCTTCAGATCAAATGCAAACTCCTCCGCGCCAGAAAACGTCCGCTTCGCCGTCAGCACAAACACTGGCTGCGTCGGCATCCGCTGCCCCGGCAGGTACGACAGCGTCCAGTTCTGCTGCGTCCTGTCCTCCTTCCGGTTGTAGATATCGATCAAATGCGTCGGCTTGTCGAACAGATAACTCGCAATCAGCGTCACCATCGCCGGCTGTCCGCCGCCATTTTGCCGCAGGTCGAAAATCAGGGCATCCGTGTGCGCGACAAAGCCCATCGCCGCCACCACAGTCGGCCCACAGAACTCCGCATCCATAAACCCATCGAACTTGATGTACCCGATGTTGTTCGGCAGGATCTCCACCTTATCGAACGCGCAATTATCGCGTTCCATCTGCTGATGAAACCGCGCAATATCCTCAGCGCTTGGCTCTTTCATTGGAGGCATCTTGAACGAATTGAAGCCCACCCGCAGGTGCTTATCGAGGCTTACCGCCTGTAGATCCTTCGTCAATTGCGAGGCAAACGTATCGCCATCCGAGATCGCGTTGTAGTCGCCCTTCGCCTCATGCGCCTTCAACGCATCCGACATCTGCTGCGCTACCGCAAGCTCGATGTAGTACTCCTTCAAAACGTCGCTTACGCCATCGATCACCTTCTTCCGCTCCGCCGCATCGATCGTGACATTCTCCACAACCGCTCCCGGAGGTACGCCGTTAAACCTAATCGTCTCCACTGTCGGCGGTTGGCCGTCCTTCACCACAAGGTTTCCCAAGAGGATTGACGAATGCCCACCCTTCTCCTTCAATCGAAACCGAACATGCAGTGGCTCGCTGCTATCAATCCCCACCAACTCAAACCCACCCGTCTGATTGCGAAACCGCATCATCCCAGCCACATTTTGCGTCTGGTCAATTGTCTTGATATACGCCTCAATCTTCGCGCTATCGCCACTGTTGAACGCATCGAGCCAAGCCTGCAACGTATGTCCAGCCGGAGTATCAGGCACCGAAGTCTGGGCCATCACATACCCAGCACCCAGGCACACCAAAACAAGCGATCGGCAAATCAACTTAAGGATCATATGGCCTTTGACGTACAAGTTCTCGAAATTCCTCAAAAGAATTGAGCCAATTCTCTTGGACAAGTCCAGAATACGCGTCATCAAATGACCTCCCTGTCTATACTTCATAAGACATGCGCGCAATGCCTCAGCCTCAGATCATCTGCAGCTTGCTCGCCCTCACGATCTTTGCCAACGCGGCTCGCACAGATTCGCAGACCTCTCCTCCAGAACAGCAAAACGCACAATCCTACGGCCTCCGCGTCTCAGTCGATGAAGTCGTCCTCACCTTCCACGCAGCCGATGTCCAAGGCCTTCCCATCAATGACCTCAAGCTCGACGAACTGAGTCTCTCCGATAACGGCAGACCGCCGCGCAAGATCCTCGCCTTCCAATCCCTGCAGGATCTTCCCCTCCGCGCCGGCATCCTCATTGACACCAGCGACTCCATGACGCAGGATCTCGCCTCCAACGAGGCAATCTCCACCCAATACGCACAGCGTCTATTACGCCGATCAACCGACCAGGCCTTCATCATCAAGTTCAGCGCGCTCTCCGAAATCACACAGCCCTGGACCAGCGACACCAACGCGCTCACTGAAGGCGTCCGCAGATTCGCCGCGACCAGAACAAGCCACCTCCGTGGCACAGCCCTTTTTAACGCCATCTACCAGGCGTGTCTCAACCAGTTCGGCCACATCGATCATCCCGAAACCGGAAACTTCATCCTGCTCTTTTCCGATGGAGAAGACAATGCCAGTAACGCCTCTCTCAAGAACGCCGTCGACGCATGCCAGCACGCCAACACCGCCATCTACGCCTTTCGCGCCAGTCCCAAATCCAGCTTTTCGACAGGCCCCAAAACCCTTACCGATCTTGCCTCCGAGACTGGCGGTCGAGTCTTCCACGCCGACGACTCCGAGGTGCAGATCGATGCCGACCTCAGAACGATCGAGGCCGATCTCCGCAATCAATATCGCATCATCTACAAACCTGCAGAGTTGACGCCCAACGGCTCATTCCACCGCATCGCGCTGAAAGCGCCGGAGCGTGTCTACAGCTTCACCGTCCGCTCCGGTTACTACGCTCCAGTGCATTGAAGCAAACCACTAAAGTTAAGATCCAAAATCTATGAACCTCGTTCACCAGACTCTCCTCCGAACTGCACTCCTCATTGCAACAGCAACGTTTCGCGTAATCGCACAATCTGACGCGTCTCCGAAAATCGATTCCACCCTGGCCTCCCAAATCGCCGCCATCCCCGCCATCGACAACCACGCCCACCCGCTCCTCTCCCCACCCGCCTACGCAACCGACCGCAACTTCGACGCCCTCCCCGTCGACAACATGGAGCCCGACACCGACCCCGCCGGCATGCGCCCCGACCTCCCTGCGCTCCACGAAGCCTGGCAGGCCATCTTCCACTTCAACGGCACTCCTCCCCTCGACGCTACCGGCCTCAAACAACTCGAAGCCGCCCGCGAAGCCACACGCCAGCAGCAGGGAGAAAAATACGCCACCTACATCCTCGACCGCGCCAACATCGCCACCGAACTAGCCAACCGCGTCGCCATGGGCATCGGCGTCCAACCCCCACGCTTCCGCTGGGTTCCCTATGTCGACGCGCTTCTCTTCCCTCTCGACAACTCCGCCATCGCCGCCGCCACTCCCGACCGCCGACAGTTCTTCCCCCTCGAAGACAAACTCCGCGCCCAATACCTCCAGCAAGCCAACCTCAAAACCCTACCACCCACACTCGACCAATACCTCAAACAACTCGTCACCCCAATCCTCGAACAACAAAAATCACAAGGCGCCGTAGCCGAAAAATTCGAGATCGCCTACCTCCGCTCCTTCGGCTTCGACGACGTCCCCCAACCCGAAGCCGCCCGCATCTACGCGACTCTCCTCCACACCACGTATCCCAATCAGGCCCAATACAAACGCCTGCAGGACTTCCTCTTCCGCTACATCGCCGCCGAGTGCGGCCGCCTCAACCTCCCCGTCCACATCCACACCACCTCCGGCGGCGGAGGCTACTTCGACATCGCTGGCGACAACCCCCTCCTCCTCGAACCCCTCTTCAACGACCCCCGCCTCCGCCACACCAACTTCGTCCTCCTCCACGGAGGCTGGCCCTTCGTCCACGAGATCGGCGCCCTCCTGCAAAAACCCAACGTCTATCTCGACCTCTCCCAGCAATCCCTCATGATCTCCCCGCGCACCATGTCCCTATGGCTTCGCGAATGGCTCGAACTCTTCCCCGAAAAAGTCCTCTACGCCACCGACGCCTACCCCTACTCCTCCTCCTTGGGCTGGGAAGAAGCCGCCTTCATCGCCAACCGCAACATCCGCGAATCCCTAGGCATGGCCCTCACCGGCATGATGAACGACAAACAAATCACCGAACCCCAGGCCGAACACCTCGCCCGCCTGGTCCTCCGAGAAAACGCCCAATCCCTCTACAAGTTTTAACCAGAAAATAACCTCCAAAAGAATTATTAAAAAGATCTACGAAGAATTTCGTTGACACATACGAAGGTCATCGTATATCGTCTCCCACATGGTCAAGAAACGCGGAACACCCAAGCCCACCGAAAGCGAACTCGAACTCCTCGGAATTCTCTGGGAACGCGGCCCAGTCACCGTCCGGGAGTTATTCGAAGCCGTCAACGAAGGCCGCCCTGTCGTCTACACCGGGGTGCTTAAACTCCTTCAAATCATGACCGAAAAAGGCCTCGTCGAACGAGACGAGCGCGAGCGTGCCCATCTCTACCGCGCCGCCGTCTCGCAAGCCGACACCGAGCGCCGCTTCCTCCGCGAGCTAAGCGAGCGATTCTTCGCCGGCAGCGCCGCCCAGCTCGCACTCCGCGCCCTCGAGATTGAAAAAGCCAGCGACGAAGACCTCGAAGCCATCCGTCAATTAATCGAAAAAAAGACCCTAACCAAATAGCCGTTTTGGTTGTCAATTGTGTAACCCGGGCCCAAAAAATCGTTGGAGGATCGATATGAGCGCAGTCGCTTGGTTGTCTCGACAGGAAATCGTGGCACTCGGATGGGCCCTGTTGCACTTCTGCTGGCAGGGTACTGCGGTCGCCGTCGCCTACGCAGTCGTCGATCGGGCAACATCGCACGCATCCTCTAAAGTCCGCTACGCCGTCGCCCTCGCAGCATTAATGATCATGCCCCTCATCGTCGTCGGCACCTTTGCAGACGAGCTCCGCGTCGCCACTAACACCCACTCCCCCGTCGGCTTGACCACAGACACATCCTTTAGCTTCGCCCCGCCGCCTCCAACCACGCGCTCCACACCAATCCTGCACGAGCTTCCCCTCGCCACCAGCCTCGAAGAGCAGGGCACCGACTGGTTCAACTGGATCGCCGCCCGCGCCGATCGTTTCCTCCCCTGGGTCGTAGCCCTCTGGCTCTCCGGCGTTCTCCTCCTCGCCCTCCGAGCCCTCGGTGGATGGTGGCAGCTGAACCTCATCCGCAGCCACGCCCAGCGCATGGTCCCGCAAGAGGTCGAGCGCGCATTCCAGCGCCTCTGCCAACAAATTCACGCCGGGAGAAAAGTCGTCCTCCGCGCCTCCGACGAAGTCATCTCACCACTCGCCATGGGAGTCTGGCGTGCAACTGTGATCCTCCCCATCAGCGCCGTGCTCACTCTACCCCGCGAAGAGCTCGAAGCCGTCATCGCGCACGAACTAGGCCACATTCGCCGCTGGGACTATCTCTGGAATCTCCTTCAGACCGCAATCGAAAGCATCCTCTTCTTTCATCCTGCCGTCTGGTGGCTTAGCCGTACCGTACGCGAACGCCGCGAAGTCTGCTGTGACGAAATCGCCGTCCGCAGTTGCGCCGGGGCCGAAGTCTACGCACGCGCTCTGCTTCGCCTCGAAGAGCAGCGCACCAGGAAATTACGTTTGGCCATGGCCCTGGGAGGATGCAGCGGCCTGTTATTAGGACGAGTCAGAAAAGTATTAGGAGAAGACATCGCAATGGAGAGCAGAATGACAAGTGGAGTCAGCGTAGCAGCCATTGGCGCCTTGGTAATGGCGCTCCTTCTGGGCCCGAAGATTGAGGCAGTCGCAGCTCCCATCGCTTCGAAGGCACAGCCCGTAGTCGCGCAACTCATCTCAGCATTGCCCTCCGCAATCGTCTCTCAGCCCGACACACCAGGCGGCCCACGCGTCGCAGTTCCAGCCCCTGCGGTAGCGCCACATCCTCACCTTCACATGCAGCCTGCAGTCATCGCACCCCTTGCTCTCACGCCCCCTCCGCCGCCTATGGCGCACCTGCAGGCCCCAATCGCACCGCAGATAGGAACTCGGTTAGCAACTCGCATCGCCATCTATCCGGCAGTCTATGCCGGCATGAATCCCGTCATGGCGTTCAGCTTTCAGGACGCCAACGGCACTCCCTCCCAAAAGGGCACCGCCTATCTTGACGGCATGCGCGACGCCGGCTATCCACTCGACCTCAACAACGATCTCAACTCTCTCGTCGCGTTGAAATCCCTCGGAGTCACACCCGAGTACGCGAAAGCCATGGGCACCACCGGCCTCGGCAAGCCCAGCGTGCACGAGCTCATCTCCCTCAAGTCGATGGGCGTTACACCCGAGTACGTTGCATCGCTCAAAAATACCGGCGTTGCCCCGAAAGACTTTCGCGAAGTCGTCACCGAAAAATCCATGGGCATCACACCCGAGTACGCCGCAGAGATGAAGCAGAAAGGATTCGGCGATCTCAGCGTCCACGAGTTAGTCGCCATGAAGTCCATGGGTGTCACGCCCGAGTATGCGGCCGACATGAAGAAAGGATTCGGCACCAATCTGACCTTGCATGACCTCATCACTATGAAGTCCTTGGGCGTCACACCCGAGTATGCGGCTGAGATGAAAAAAGGATTCGGCACTGATATAACCTTGCACGACCTCGTCTCCATGAAGTCCATGGGCGTCACGCCAGACTATGCGGCCGACATGAAGAAAGCGTTCGGCACCAATCTGACCTTGCATGACCTCATCACTATGAAGTCCTTGGGCGTCACACCCGAGTATGCCGCCGAGATGAAGCAGAAGGGATTCGGCGACCTCAGTGTGCACGAGTTGATCTCCATGAAGGCCCAGGGCATGACGCCCGAGTATGCAGGTTGGCTCAAGCGACAGTTTCCCCAGGCAACACCGGAAGAACTGCACCGCGCCACCGTCTTCCATCTCGACGACAAATTCGTAGCCGACGCAAGGGCGCACGGCTTCAACGACAAGGACCTCGACAAACTCCTCAAGCTGAAGATGTCCGGCCTGCTCGACCAGTAGCGCCCAGTAGTGACCAGTAGCAATCGGTCCAGATAAATCACGACGGATAACGACGGACGTCGAAGAGCGACGACCCGCGAGGAGACCCGACATGCGAAAAATTCTCGTTCTTGGTTTGATCTCCGCACTTAGCGCAACCGTCTCACTCGCCGACACCACAGGCACCTGCTCCATTCGCGCCGGACGCACTGACGGAAAGATGTCTTTCAGCTCCGAGCGCGGCGACTGTGTCGACGGAAAAGGAAGAGGATGTCACTCGGGCGACTCCGACATGCTCTGGAGCAAGTGGACCGGCGTCACTCCGCAAGATCTCGAGCGCGAAGGCGCCGCCATCGACGCCCGCATGAAGGCTGAAGCAGGCGAGATGCGCTGCGTCGGCACCGTCCACGACGCAGCCATGCGCGGAACCTACACCTTCACCCCCGACGACGGATTCATCAAGCGCATGCAGGCCCTGGGATTCGACGACATCGCACCCGAACGTCTCGAAGGATTCGCCATGCTCGACGTCACCACCGAATACGTCAAAGGCATGAAAGACGCTGGCGTCACCGAGATGAACTCCCACAACATCATGGGACTCAAAGCCCTCAAGGTCGACCCCGCCTACGTCAAAGCCATGGCCGCCGCCGGCTACCCAGAACTCCGCGCCCAAAAGCTAACCAGCATGAAAGCCGTAGGCGTCACTCCCGAAAAAGTGCAGGCCATCCGCGCCATGGGCTTCACCCCAACCCAGGAAGAACTCATTCAGATGAGCGTCTTCAAAATCGACGCCCCCTTCGTCGAACGCATGAAAGCCCGCGGCTTCAAAAACCTCACCATCGCCCAGCTCGTCAAAATCAAAATCTTCAAACTCGACGAATAACCCACACCTGCATCCTGCGTTCTCCTGAATCGCGCGTTAGCAGGCCACCTTCGGCCAGCCCCCCCAACAAATTGCCCCACAAATACTCAACGAGTGCGCTGCCGAAGATGATGATCACATCTCAGTCGTTCACTTCGGCAGTTCTTTCCCGGACTGTTCATTCACCATGTACTCGGCGTACCAGTCTGGCCAGTTCTCATCACGCTGCCCGCCGCTGCGTTTCTCGTGCTCACCGTGGGCCGCCTCCGCACGCCGAAGCGCACTCGCCAGATCGTTCGTCGACGCAAAGCTCGTCACCGTAGAATCGATTCGTCCCGGCAGCCGCGTCGTGAGCTCCTGCAACAGCCATCCGTTGCCATCTGGGTCGCTGAACGACGCGAAAGAGCGGTAGCTTTGATGCGCTGGATCCGGACCGCTGACCCGCACCCGTCCAAAAATGTAAGGCTCGTCGGGGCCAAGATACACCCCCTCATTGTGAAACACATCGCTAACCTTAACACCGCGACCAAGCAGTTCTGCGCGCGCCGCCGCGATGTCCGGGACAATCAGGTACAGACCTTGTGCGGACCCGGGTGCCGCCCCCGTGACGTTCTTGCCGAAGATGACCGAGCATCCGGAGCCAGGCGGCGTGAACTGAGTCACGCGGAAGCCTTTCCCATCGTCGTAGTCGGCGTCGAGCCGCCACCCGATCCTCCCGTAGAACTCCTTCGCGCGGTCGACATCCGAAACCGGGATGACGACTATCTCAAACTTCATGTCGGACTTCGAATCTGCCATGTTGTTTCCTCCCATGCGGTCGCTTGAAATTGAAAGTCAGATTGGTTGCATGCGAGCGTCAACCCGCATAAATCATTTGCTCCTCTAAATCACTTGTCCCTGGATTGTCCGCTTCGACTAACGAATGGCCGATTTGATGATGCTTACCCGTTCGATCAGACTTCCCGGTTCGACTGAGATCAGTTCAAAACCAAAGTCGCGATAAGTCTCTTCGTGAATCTTCTCAAAACGCACCGTTTCTTCAAAACTGATCCGTCGCGCTTCAGTAGGTTTGACGAAGCCAAGATTGCGAATGAAGAAGACCCGGTTCTGGTAGATTGCTTCTCTTTTGATGCGCTCGAGTTCGCTGTTGAGAAACGCTGAAAAAGGATAACCGAGGTAGATTGCCAGCGCCGCTGTACACACAACGCAGCGGTCGTGAAACTGAACGTCCTCCGGTTGATAAGACGCTCGAACCTGACGGTCCCTTTGCAGATTGGCGATGTCATCAAGGAATGAGGGATGCGTCCAGGGCTCAGCCGTTCCTTGCGCTTGCGCGAGGCCGATCACGTAAGTAGCCGCCTCTTCGACTACGCTGAAGCCGTCGAGTTCTAACTGACGGATGATCGCTGTCTTCCCTGCACCTGGCGCGCCGGTGATGATGAACCTTCTCATAGGCTTCGTTTTTCAGTGACGGCATCCCGAGCGAAAGGACTCACGCACTCGTGCCCGGTTCTTTTCGTTCCCCGCACAGAGTCCGGACAAACGCTCTAATCCTTCTTCAAAACAAAACTCCCCGCCTTGTCCCCCGGCACCACCCGCCAACCCGCAGCCACATCAAGCGTCCACCCCGGCCCCGTCAAATGCGTCCCACCCACACTCGCCGGAGCCGCAACCCGCACACTCTCAAAATCCGATGCAAGCAAAGCGCCTTGCTGCACACTCAACGCCCCCCACGCATCCGTCACCTCAAGCGTCGGATACACCGTCCCCAACCCCTCCAGCGGCACCAGCCCATTCGGATCGAAGCTGTAATTAAACTTCCCCGCATTCGGCAGCGTCAGCGTCGGACCATCCGCCAGCAACTTCCTATACTTCTGCTTCTCTTCCTTCGACCGAACATCCCGCTCTGTCTCCAGCAGTCGCAACGCCGCCCCGCCATAAACAACCGCCCGCTGATCCACCGCCACCGCCGACGTGGAAGTCACCGTCCCGCCCAGCATTGCAGCAAGGTCCGCCTTCGCATTCACTCGGTTCCGCCACCCCGGCAAACGCACATCCAGCAGCAACCCATACGCCGGCCCCGAGGCATACGCGAACGACCGCACAAACGTCTCGCCCTCCGGAGCCGCCAGCCGCATTATCGCACGCCACCGTGCCGAAGCAACATCGGGCGCTGCAATCGACACCCCCGTGTACTCCGCCAGCCCCTCGTTCAACATCAGCGCCCGCTCCGTCTCCTGCGACCCCGCAAACAACTCATGCCGCTTGGCTGCAAATGCCAAGGCATCGCGAATCGCCTCGGTCTGCTCCGCCCAACTCGCGACCATCGCCGCCGCCAGCGCACGCCATTCCAGTTGCAGCAGAATCCGCCCCTCCAGCATGTCCAGTTGCGCGTTGTCAGGGCTCGCCGCCGGAATCCCCAGATCCGGTTCGATCCGGTGGAACAGCTCATGCATCAGCAATCGTTCGCGCGGAGGTGAATCCACCGGCAGCGGCCACATCACCATCGTCCAACGCTTCCCCGCCCAATCGACCGCCGTATTCGCGATCATCACATCCTTCGGTAGCACCCCGACGAAGACGTCGCCCTGCTTTTGCAGCAGCCCACTCCCATCAGCTTCGTTCGCAACCACCGCGCGCGACTCCGGCTGCACAAACAACATCGGCCCATACAGCGTCTTGCCCCACAACTTCCCATCGTCCTTCGCGGAAAGCTTCTCTGCCTCCGCAAACGCCGAAACCGCTTTCGCCTGATCAATCGGACGAGGGCTCTGTGCCGGAACCGCCACGCACCCACCCACCAAAACCACGAGACTCTTCCAGGCGACTCTCTTCCAGGCAAACCGCATTCAGGAGAACCTCGTTCCCTCAACCGTCCGGGACAGCTTATCCCGCGCCCAGCCGAAAATAAATCTTAAAACCGAGGAAAATTTTCGACTTCCAGCAACGTGGTCTCTAAGAACCAGCGAGGGTACACCAATCACCACAAACTCACCAGCAAAACACCACGCAAAAGCCCTGTGGAAATCGCAAATCCCCCTGTAAAAACGCCGATCCACCAGCGCCAGAAGAAAACTTACTCGCCTTTCAAGAATTTTTTCGAATCCAGGAGCGACCGGTCCATACTCCTCACCCAATCCGTTACCTCGTCTGGCCCCTTCCCGCTTGCCGCTGCGGCGGCAAACTCGTTCCGCAGAGCCTGCATCTTCGCCTCAAGATCGTCCAAAGCGCTCAAAAGAATAGCCTCCGGCGTCATCGGCAACTTCGGCGACCCGTACTCATACTTCCCATGGTGGCTCAGAATCATGTGCTCCACCAGCACTCGCAGCTTCTCCGGAAACGGCGCCAACTCGTGCACCTTCTCCCGCAGCATTCCCTGCGCAATGCTGATATGCCCAATCATCTGCCCCTCTAACGTATAGGAAAAGCTGGACTTCCACTCCAATTCCCTCACCTTCCCGATATCGTGAAGAATCGCCCCCGTCACCAGCAGATCCTGATCCACCTCGGGATAGAACGGCGCCGCCGCCAGACACACCCTCACCAGCGTCACCACATGCTCCAGCAACCCACCCAACCACGCGTGGTGCAAGCGTTTAGCCGCAGGTGCCACCTTGAACGCAGGCCCAATCCGCTCATCGTCCAGAAACGCAAACACCAGTCGCTGCAGATCAACATTCCTGAATGCAGCAACATAGCCCCGCAGCTCCGCCCACATCTCCTCGACGACAAACTTCGTCGAAGGCTGATAATCCTCCGGCTCCACCTCGGAGTCTGCCGCTAAACGCAGCTTTTTCAATGTGATCTGAAACTTTCCCTGATACTTGGAGATGTCCCCCTGCACCTTGATGTAGCTTCCCTCCGTGCAATGGGCAATCGGATCAGCCACGTCATCCCACATCCGCGCCTCTAGCGACCCCGTCTTATCGCTAACAATCAAAGCAAGATACTGCCCACCCTGCTTCTTGTCCCGAACCTGCAACGACGACAAAACAAAATAAGTCGTCACCGTACAATTCTCAAACCTGGCCGCATCTTCAATAAAAAAGTCTTTCATCTCCAACAGAATACCTCGCGCCAACAACAAACTGAAACGCGAGAGCCGAAGCCCTCGCGTTTCTGAGAAAATCAACAACCCCAATAACTTACAGCTGAGGGGTCGTCGGTGGAGTCTGTGGCGGAGTCGTCGGAGGCACCGTCGTATCCGGCGCCTTTGGAGCTGGAGGAAGTGTCCCTTCCTGCGGCGTTGCTCGATCCGGAGCCTTCGATGGCGTCTCTTCAGGCTTCGGCGCTGGCGGCTTAGGTGGCTGATTCTGCAACCTTTCCTTCGGCGCGTTCTTGTCCTTCGGCTGTTTCTTCGTCTTCGAAGTATCCCCGTTCAGCCCCAATGGCGCAGCCTGTACCTTCTGGGCAGCAAGTTCCTCAGGAGTTGCCGGCGTCGGAGTAGCCTTCTTCTTGTCGTTTTCTTTCTTTACCTTAGCCGCCTTGTTCGTGGCGGAAATGGTCTTCGCCCGAGCACTATACCTCGTCTTTCCCGTCGCCGGAGCACGAGCGTCCAGCGGATTCACATCCGCGTTCGAGTTTGAAGCCACATTATCCAGAGGGGCTATCGCTGTACCCGGAGCCGCATTCGACGCCATCGTCCCGCCAGGCGTTACCGCAGCAGACGTCGCACCCGCTCCAACATCGCTCCCGATAGCCGTCTCCGCGGGTCCCGCCGGCAGCGAGTTCCTCGGAGCCTGCCCAAACCGCACCTTTTCTTTCTTCACTTTAGGCGGCTTTGCAGGAGCCGTAGCCTTCTTAGCCGTAGTCGCATTAGCTGTAGTTGCAGGAACCGCACTCGTTGTCGCCGGAGTCATCATCGTAGCCGCAACCGGCGTAGCCAGAGTGGTTGCCGTTTTGGTTGCCGTCGAGTACTTCGTGCCGCGGTCGAACCGCTTCTTTTCCTGAACCGCCTTCTTCTTCGGTGCTGGAGGCGCATACGCCGTAAACACCGGCTTCGTCTCCCTCGGGCTCGCTCCCGTGTCCACAAACCCGTTCTGGACGTTGATGTAAGCATCCTCACGTAGCTTCGTCAGGTAGGTACGCAGCGCAGGCTGCATCGCCTCTGTGTACATCGCCTCCTGAATCTGCGGCTCCACATCCTTCAACGGTGCCACGCCCGGGGCCACATGATCCGTAACCTTCAGAATCACAAAGCCTTGCCGCGTCCGGATAGGCGCCGTCCACTCCCCTGGCTTGAGACTAAACGTCTGGTCTTCGAGAACCTTGGCCAGCGCCCCGCGTTTGTACATTCCCAGATCGCCGCCCTGCGCAGCCGTCGGCCCACCGGAATTTGCCTTTGCCAGATCTTCGAAGTTCGCCCCCGACTTCAATTGCGCAACCAGATTGTCTGCCTTGGCCTGCGCCTGTGCAATCGCCGCATCATTGGCATCTGCAGGCGTCGGAACCAGGATCTCGCTCAGCTTGACCTGCTCCGGCTGCGTAAACTCTTGCTTATGCGCCTCGTAGTAGGCCTGCTCCTGACCCTGGGTCATCTGAAGCCGGCGGCCCACCTCGTCCCTAACTACTTGCTGGGTAATAACGTTATCGCGAATCCCCGCCTTAAAGTCCTCAAATGACACGCCCTGTTGTCGCGCGGCCTTTTCCAGGTCCTCCATCGTGTCCAGTTTGTTCTGTTTACGAATCTCATCCAGCCGCCGAATAACCTCGGCATCAGCGTTTATCCCAAGCTCCTTGCCTCGCGACAGGAGCAGTTGCTTGTCAATCATGTCGCGCAGCAGGTTCTTCTGCCTCTCCGCGGCCTCAGCAGGAGTGGCTCCAGTCTGCTGGTTTTCCTGCGCCAGCGCCTGTTCAGCCCGTTCCACATCGCTGCGGCTGATAATCAGGTCGTTCACATGGACGATCACATCTTCCACCACGGTTCCATTCGGCGTAATCGCCGGAGTCACCGGCAGCTGAAGTTGCGGCTGCGGCTCTTGCGGAACGCTCAACGGGCTCTGGTACCGCGGCGCCTGTGCTTGCACCACTCCCGGCAGTGCCAGCAGGCCCAGCCCGCACACCACCGCAAACTGCGAAATTCTCAAGGTCATTGTCACTCGTATCTTTGCCACTCGTAGATCGTCAGCGTCCGCGACTAAACATCGATCGCCCGTCATATCCAAAGCCATAGTAATTGGACTCACCCCGGCATTGGACGGTATCCGTACCCAATTCTAACTGCCCTCGACCGAACAAGCGAATCCCCTTTTAGATCGAGCCTCGGCTTACCCCTGGATGCTATACTCCGTCCAATATGGGACGTGTGTCCCTGCGCAGTATCGCGCGCCGATCTACCCTTTTTTTGAGGTTACTAAGCCTATGGCTCCCCGCACTCGCCGCGCTCTTTTTTCCGCTAGCCTTTTTCTCGCCACCTGCGCGATTCTCGGCTCGCTCATCAATCAGAAGGTTGCCGCCCAGTCCGCCAGCGATGAGTCCACTCTGCGCGACTCGCTCCGCTCCTTCACCAGTGTCTATTCGCTCGTCGAGCAGAACTACGCCGACCCCATGAACACCGACAAGACCGACAAGGCCATCTACGACGGTGCCATCCCCGGCATGCTCCACGTCCTCGATCCCCACTCGAATTTCTACGATCCCAAGGCCTACGCCCAGATGCGTGAGGACCAGCACGGCAAGTACTACGGTGTCGGCATGACCATCCAGCCCCAGCCGGTCGGCAATGGCAGCGCCAAAACCAAGATCGTCGTTCTCTATCCCTTTGAAGGAACCCCCTCCTATAAGGCCGGCATCCGGCCTGGCGACGAGATTCTCACCGTCGATGGCAAATCCACCGATGGCATGGACTCTGCTGCCGTCGCTGGGCTCCTCAAAGGTGCCCGCGGAACTCACGTCTCCGTCACCGTCAGCCGCGAAGGTGCTGCCCGTCCCATCGTCTTCGACCTCGTTCGTGATGAGATTCCGCGTCCCTCCGTCGATCTTGCCTTCCTTATCCGTCCTGGCGTCGGCTACATTCACGTCTCGAGTTTTATTGAAACCACTAGCCGCGAAGTAGGCGACGCGCTCGAGAACTTTGGCGAAGTCCACGGCCTGATCCTCGACCTTCGCGGCAACCCCGGCGGTCTTCTCAACGAAGCCGTCAACATGTCCGACAAGTTCCTTCAGAAGGGCCAAATCGTCGTCTCGCAACGCGGCCGCGCCTTCCCTGACCAGGTCTACCGCGCCACCCGCGGCGAAGATGGTCCGAAGTTCCCCATCGTCGTCCTCGTCAATCGCAACACCGCCTCAGCCGCTGAGATCGTCTCCGGCGCTCTGCAGGATCACGACCGCGCCCTCATCGTCGGTGAGACCACCTTCGGCAAGGGCCTTGTCCAGACCGTCTTCACCATGACCGAAAACACCGGTCTCGCCCTCACGACCTACCACTACTACACGCCCTCAGGCCGTCTCATCCAGCGCAACTACGATCACGTCTCGCTGTACGACTATTACTACGTGCGCGACAACGACGACACGAAGCCCAAGGACAAGCGCAATCTCGAGGTCAAGCTCACCGACTCCGGCCGCACCGTCTATGGTGGCGGAGGCATCACCCCCGACGAGAAGATCGACAACCTGAAGTCGAACAAATTCCAGGACAGTCTCGTCGTCCATTACGCCTTCTTCAACTTCAGCAAGCACTACCTCGCCAACCACACCATCACCAAGGATTTTGAGGTCGACGATGCGATCCTCCAGCAGTTCAAGGCCTTCTTGAAGGACAATCAGATCGAGTTCACCGATGCCGACATCACCGGCGTCCAGGACTGGGTCAAGGAAAGCATCAAGAGCGAGCTCTTCACCTCGCAGTTCGGACAGCTCGAAGGCCTTAAGGTCCGCGCCCAGTGGGATCCACAGATCGCCAAGGCCATCACCTTCCTGCCCGAGGCTCAAACCCTCCAGGACCACTCTAAGATTGCCCAGAAGACCAACACCGCCAGCCGCTAATACAAACAAACTGATACAAACAATCAGTCAAACAGAGACGGCGCCCGGGAAGGGCGCCGTTTCCGTTTTCTTCTCGAAGTTTTGGAGCGGGAGACCGGGATCGAACCGGCGACATTCAGCTTGGGAAGCTGACGTTCTGCCACTGAACTACTCCCGCTTGCAATCTAATTGTACCCTGCGAAATTCTGAGAATGCCACTCCCCACACCACCCAGAAGAGCCCGCCAATCAGCAGTGGGCGGCGCGCGGCTACTTCTGTTGCTGAAGCGGCGCCTCACCTTCCTTGCGTGGGATGAAGCGGTGAGCCAGCACAGCGTCCGCTTCGGTATTGCGGCCACTTTCGCGCAAAGCATCAACAAGCGCGCGCACAAGATCACCAGACATGTTGGCCGGGTTTGGGTACGTCTTCATCATGTCAGCACGCTGTGACGCAGACTTTCCCATCTGACGCATCGCATCGTTGAGGCCCAGATAGAGCGCCGCATTGCCGGGCTCCGTCTGTAGTCCTCGCTGAAATGCGCTGGCCGCTTCGTTCGGTTGCTTCTTCACTTCGAGCAGAACCCGTCCCTGGCTCGCCTGCAGCGAAGGAATCTTCGGATTCAACGATTCAGCTTGCTTCCATTCCTCCAGGGCGGGATCCACAATGCC
>Ga0207013_1044_pt1 | contig 32367 bp, 26 predicted proteins | sample Alteio_BWMinCont_55_FD_153501 | JGI IMG/M metagenome (GOLD analysis project Ga0207013, IMG submission 153501) | Enriched cells from forest soil in Barre Woods Harvard Forest LTER site, Petersham, Massachusetts, United States -... | ecosystem: Environmental > Terrestrial > Soil > Temperate forest >...
GCTTGGCCCCAGGTACAGCTCCGGTCCGCCGTGCCGGTATTGCACATCGGGGCTTGATTTTATAATGAAACTCACATTTTCAGTATACTGATAAAAATACTTTGTAAAGCCTGATACAAAGCCAACATAAATATCATTGCCAAAAAGCTCCTCGCCCGAAAAACTGGCTTTATACCGCTTTTCGTTAACAAGTTCCTGGTTTGCCAAAAGCGTATTATTGCCGATGCCGTAAAAGTAATTGGGATAATCGTAATAGGCCAGGGTTGCGGAGTAATGAAATTTGTTTTGCGGCGTCCAGTAACTGGCATTCAGGCTCAGTTTTGTTTGCCCCCTGGTGGTAACCGTAGTATAACCAAATATGTTTGAAACACGGGTATGGTGATCAACAGTGTCAGTATAAAAAGAAAGCAGGGCCGCACCGCCAAATTCAAGGCCTGTTTCGGGCGATGAGCTTAAGACCGGCAACACCACAAAGCTGCTCCGCCGACTGGTATCCGTATTAAAATACATTTTGCGGATAAACTTTGGCAAAAAGTCCAGTTGTGCATAAAGGGACTGCATGCTAAGTAAAAATATAGATAGCGTAATAAGTTTCTTCATTCGGGTAGATAGCGCGAAGATAACGGATTTCGGTATTTATTGGGCTTAACAAAATGATATTGAGTGTTAATTCGGCAAATTATATACTTTTGCACAAAAATTTACCAATTAAAAAAATGAGTATTACCAGGGGCCCGATATCGCAGTTTGTTGAAAAAAATTACCTGCACTTTAATGCAGCAGCATTGGTTGACGCCGCAAAAGGCTATGAAACCCACTTAGCCGAAGGCGGCAAAATGATGGTTACTTTAGCCGGCGCCATGAGCACCGCCGAGTTAGGTATATCGCTGGCCGAGATGATACGCCAGGATAAAATCGCCATTATATCGTGCACAGGCGCTAACCTCGAGGAAGACATCATGAACCTGGTGGCGCATTCGCATTATAAACGCGTACCAAATTATCGTGACCTTAGTCCGCAGGACGAATGGGATCTATTGGAGCACCATTATAACCGTGTAACAGATACCTGTATACCCGAAGAAGAAGCTTTCAGGCGGCTGCAAAAACATATTCATAAAATATGGAAAGATGCCGATACCAGCGGAAACAGGTATTTTCCGCATGAGTTTATGTATAAAATACTGCTTAGCGGCGAGCTGGAGCAATATTATGAAATTGACCCAAAAAACTCGTGGATGCTGGCTGCTGCCGAAAAGAACCTGCCGATAGTGGTACCCGGATGGGAAGACAGCACCATGGGCAACATCTTTGCTTCGTACGTGATAAAAGGCGAAATAAAGCCAACCACTATGAAAAGTGGCATAGAATACATGGCCTGGCTTGCCGATTGGTATATAAAAAATTCATCAGGCAAGGGCGTAGGATTTTTCCAGATCGGCGGCGGCATAGCCGGCGATTTCCCGATATGCGTGGTACCGATGCTTTACCAGGACATGGAAATGCCCGAAATACCTTTCTGGAGCTATTTTTGCCAGGTATCCGATTCAACAACCTCTTATGGCTCATATTCCGGCGCCGTACCAAACGAAAAAATTACCTGGGGCAAACTGGACATCCATACCCCCAAATTTATTGTAGAATCTGACGCTACTATAGTTGTGCCGCTGATATTTGCCTGGATATTAGGGCAATAGGATTTTAGATTTACGAATTACGATTTCGGATTTAGTAATGTGAATGGCAGTGCGCTTATCAAATTGATTTGCAAATAACTTATTCATATATTTAAGCCACCTAACAAGTGGCTTTTTTGTTATTCTTCATCAAATTATACTATGATTTTATTATATTCTTTAGCCATTTTAATATTTCCGCTTATAATAGGTTTAAACATACTGATCTATCGTCTCATAGTTAAAAAGGCTTTAAGAAAATTTATAGAACCTAAGTTAAGTGAGAAAGGATTAACATTTGTTGAATATAAGTGGCCGGGGTTATTATCGAATGGTGATTTTAAAGCCGATGATATATCGTTAACCATTATGAATAAAAACGGAAATGTTTCCAATTCCAGTTATGCATATATCTTTTATAAAGATGGGAATAAAACGAAAAAAATTACAGCACGGATAGATACAACATTTTGGTTTATTAATAGAGTGATTTATAGCTCGGAAATTTAAAACTACCTCAAAGTGAGACCCTACCCTAAATCAGGGAAATAGCGTTTAACCTTTTTAGCGTGCTTGATTCATCGGATAAATAATTTCCAGCCGGGTTCGACCGCTGTCAAAGGGCGACCACAAGGGATCGCCCCTACACATCATCACAATATTATTAAAATTTGCCCGCCAATGTCAAAAATCCTCCGTAGGGGCGAACCCTTGTGGTCGCCCCCGCGAGCATAGATGTTTCTTTAGCGACAGATCATTTTAAAAGCCATTTCCCTGTACCGTAAATCCGGTCCTGACAATTCCAAATTCTTTTAGTTACATTTACAAAAACGTCAATACTTTAAACAATAACAAAATCCAAAATCAATAACATTCAGATCCCTATAGTTATCGGGACGAAAATTCGAATTAATAATAAATCCGAAATCGTAATTCGTAAATCCAAAATCGTAATGTAACAACGGTATGTATTTTATCATCTAATTTGTAAATTCACCTTGTATTTACCTGGGAATTAAATCTAAAATTCAAAACAATGAAAAATTTATTAATAGTATTAGGGGTAATTATCTTCATTTGCCTGATAGGCGGGTGCAGCTATAATGGTATGGTATCAAAAGATGAGGCTGTAAAAGCAAAATGGGGCGCCGTGCAATCGCAGTACCAGCGCCGCAGCGATTTGATCCCCAACCTGGTAGCAACTGTTAAAGGTGTTGCCAATTTCGAAAAAAGCACCTTGGTTGAAGTTACCGATGCACGCGCAAGGGCAACTTCTATCCAGGTTGATCCAACCAAGCTAAATCCCGAAACCATACAAAAATACCAGGCTGCACAAGGCCAGTTAAGCACCGCATTAAGCCGTTTACTGGTGGCATCGGAAAGATACCCTGATTTAAAAGCCAATCAAAACTTCAGCGACCTGCAGGCCTCGCTGGAAGGGACCGAAAACCGCATAAACGTGGCCCGCATGGACTTTAACAGCGCCGTGCAGGATTACAATACTACAATACGTTCGTTCCCCGCTGTTATCACTGCCAAAATTTTCGGCTTTAGCGAAAAAGGCAGCTTTGCAGCAGAAGCAAACGCACAAAATGCACCGAAAGTATCGTTTTAATATTGGGATTTCACCGATTTTAGGATGATTTCACCGATTGCACAAAACATCGGCGCAATCACAAAAAACAATCGGTGTAATCATCAAAACCAATCGGTGAAATCATAATTAATAATCGGTGAAATCATAAAAAAGATGGCAATATTTAACGACGAGGAACAACAGCGTATCCACAAAGCAGTTGAGGATGCCGAAAAGCATACATCGGGGCAGATACGGGTTTGTATTGAAAAAACCTGCAGCGAAAACGTGCTCGACCGCGCGGCAAAGTATTTCCATCAGCTGGATATGCATAAAACAAAGCTGCGTAATGGCGTACTTATCTATGTAGCTGTTGTGGACCGCAAGTTTGCCATAATTGGCGATGCCGGGATAAACAGAGTAGTACCTCCTACTTTTTGGGACGATACCAAAGAAGATATGCTGGAGCATTTTAAACGCGGCAACCTGGTTGAAGGTATTGTAACCGGCCTGGAAATAGCAGGCAATCACCTCGAAAAATATTTCCCCCACAAAGTCGGCGACAGCAACGAATTATCTGATGATATTGCCTTTATGGATGGCGATTAAACCCATGATCATGTTTAAAAAACTCACAATATTATGTTCCCTGCTGTTAATTGGCCTTATGGGCTTTTCGCAGCAATTGCCGCCAAAACCGGCCACGCTGGTTACCGATTTTACCAATACCATTGCGCCCGGTGACATACAGCTGCTTGAAAATAAACTGGTTGCCTTTGATGACTCTACTTCTACCCAGATAGCAGTGGTTGTTATTAAGTCAGTTGGCGAATATGACATTAACGATTATGCCCAAAAACTTGGGCGTGCCTGGGGCATAGGGCAAAAAGGTAAAAATAATGGTATAGTTATATTGGTAGCGCTTGATGACCATAAGGTATCCATACAAACCGGTTATGGCGCCGAGGGGGCAGTAACAGACGAAAATACCAACGAGATCATCACCAATGATATCAGGCCCCGTTTTAAACAGGGCGACTATTATGGTGGTCTTAATGCCGGTACCGACGACCTTATGAAACTGATGAAGGGCGAATACAAGGGCACCGGAAAGCATGCGGATTCAGACGGCGGTGGCGGCAGTTACGCCATACTCTTCTTTATTGTAATTATCATTATAATCATCATATTCCGTAGCCGTGGCGGCGGCGGTGGGCAGATCATTGGCGGCCGTGGCGGGGCAAGTCCGTTCTGGTGGTTCCTGGGCGGCGCCATGCTTGGGCGCGGCAGTGGCGGCTGGGGTGGTTTCTCTGGTGGCGACGGCGGTGGTGGTGGAGATAGCGGGGGCTTCGGTGGCTTTGGCGGCGGCGATTTCGGCGGCGGCGGATCAAGCGGGAGCTGGTAGTTAAAAAGAGTCCGAAAGTCAGTAAAGTCCGAAAGTAGAAGTTGTTTGGGAAGCCCTAAAGTTGCTTCGTGATGTTTTTTTATAACGTGGACTTATGTCATGTTCATAACTGTCTTTTTTGTCTTTCGGACTTTACTGACTTTCCCGACTTTCGGACTTTTTCCAAAATTTGTCTTACTTTCGGACTTTACTGACTTTTCCGACTTTCGGACTCAATAGACATGAACCCCTACCAACAGAAAAAACGCTGGAAATACTCGTTGCTCACCTTTGCGGTGGTTATTGCCAGCGGTTCGTTGCTTTATACCAATTACCTTGTACGCAATATCGCAAAATCCGAGCGTACGCGGGCGCAGGTTTGGGCCATGAGCATGAAGCAGGTGCTGGCATCGGACGATAATGATTTCCTGAATTATGTTTTTGCTGTACGAGATAGTTCCTTAGTGCCGGCCATCGTTACCGACAACAGGGGCGATATACAGCTTTCACGCGGCTTAGATTCCACCAAAGTTTTTATAAAGCTGGAAGCCGAAGGCAATAAAAAATTGAAATACGACCCTCCCTATTTTCAATCTGAGTTGGATTATATGAAAAAGCAGCACGAGCCTATCCAGCTTAAAGTGCTGGGGCAGCAATGGCTGGTTTATTATAAAGATTCGCCCTTGCTTACGCAGTTAAAATTTTTCCCATACATACAGCTTTCGCTTATCGCGATATTTTTATTGATGGCTTATGCGGCTTTCAGCTCGTCGCGCAAGTCGGAGCAGGACCAGGTTTGGGTTGGGCTTGCTAAGGAAACTGCCCACCAGCTGGGTACGCCAATATCCTCGTTAATGGCCTGGATAGAGCTGATGAAAGAGAAGTTTAACGCCGAAGATGACCCGCTAATTGGCGAAATGGAAAACGATGTGAAACGCCTTGAAATTGTGGCTGATCGTTTTTCGAAAATAGGTTCGACGCCGAAGCTGGAAGAACATAAAGTTTATGATGTAGTTAAGGATTTTGTTGACTATTTCAGGATCCGCGTAAGCAAAAACATCAGCTTCGAGTTGACCGGCAACCCTCATTTACTGGCAGGCTTGAATGTGCCGTTGTTTGATTGGGTGCTGGAAAACCTGCTAAAAAATGCGGTAAACGCCATTGACGGTAAAGGGAAGATAAAGGTTGATATATCCGGAAATAAAATTAAAAAGCAGGTATTTATTGATGTTTCGGATACAGGCAAAGGCATTCCACGCTCAAAATTCGATACCGTTTTTCAGCCGGGCTACACTACCCGCAAACGCGGCTGGGGGCTGGGCCTGTCGTTAACCAAACGTATGGTGGAGAATTACCACAACGGGCAGATATTTGTGCGCGACTCGGAGGTAGGAAAAGGGACAACTTTTAGAATTGTATTAAAAAATATTCGACATGATAAGCAGACCGCAACCAAATGAATACCCGGCTTACGCGGCCGTGTACGTTAGCCATGTAGGGGAAGGCCCTATACTGGAAATATTGAAGCAAGAGCAGCAAAACACCTATGACTTTTTTATGGGGCTTGGCGCCGATAAGGAAAATTATGCCTATGCCGAAGGAAAATGGACCGTTAAGGAAGTTTTAGGGCACATGGTGGATACCGAACGTGTATTTGTTTATCGGGCGCTTGCCTTTTCGCGCGAAAGTATCGAACTGCCCGGGTTCGACCAGGATGTTTACCTGGCACACAGCACCTATAACACGCGCACCCTCGAAGATATTGCAAATGAGTTTAAGGCGGTGCGTGAATCAAGCCTTTATCTTTTTGCTTCAATAACTGATGAGCAATCAACGCAAAAAGGGATTGCCAGCGGCAATCCTGTTTCTGTAAGAGCTTTAGCTTATTTAACGGCGGGTCATGCGTTGCACCATATTAAAATTTTAAAGGAGAAGTATTTATAGTTGGTTGATTAAGTTAGATTGAGTTGATTAAGTTAGACTGAGTTGATTAAGTTTATTGAGTTGTATTTGTTTTTAACTACTCACTTAATCAACTTAATCAACCACTCACTTACTCACCCTTTTCTTGATTAAGTTAGATTGAGTTGATTAAGTTAGACTGAGTTGATTAAGTTTATTGAGTTGTATTTGTTTTTAACTACTCACTTAATCAACCACTCACTTACTCACCCTTTTCTTTGTCATTATGTTTCTTTTCAATAAGATAAGATGAAAACAGGCCCAACCCCCCAAATATGGCAATCATTGCAAAGTATATCGCTACGTTACCGTCGTTGTCAAATTCGTTGCCGATACTTTTAAATGCGGTATGGTCTAACACGAAGGCCAGGAACAGGCCAACACCTGCGCCTATCAATAATAACCCCCATTTTAAAGTATGAAAAGGTGCTGATTGTGGTTTATACCTGCGTGGGTCCATTCCGCGTTCGATCATTGCCATTCTTTCGCGTTTAGCAAGATAAACAATCCCAAAAATCATTGCGATTAATGCTACTGACACTATTATAACCATAAATAGTGCGAGTTCTCCTGTGTGGTTCATGTTATTTAAATTTTTAAAAGTTAATATTTTTGTTTTCAAATCACCAACTCCGGTGTATTTGTAAGCTATGACCACATTGTTTTTGTGGAGGTTACACCTGTGTGTGAAATTTTTGTTGGAAGGTTGGAATGTTGTAAAGTTGAAAGGTTACTGCATAGTGGGCCCAATATTTATACAATCGCATTTTATAACATTACAACCTTTCAACTTTACAACGTTTCAACAACTAAAATAACTAATTTTGATAAAGTGTAACCTCGCCCGCTAACACCGCGTCAGAGAGCTATAACAGATGCAGAGCAAGCTTTCAGATATCGAGTTGATACAACACACCCTGGCAGGCGACCAATCGGCGTATACCGAACTGGTTAAACGTCACCAGCGTTTTGTGTTTACTTTGGCTATGCGCTTTGCAAAAGGGCGCGAAGATGCCGAAGAGATAGCGCAGGATTGCTTTATAAAGGCGTACCGTTCATTGGCGTCGTTCCAGGGACAGTCGAAATTTAGTACATGGCTGTACAGTATTGTTTACACCACCGCCATGACGTTTTTGCGAAAGAAAAGGGTTGATACCGACTCGATTGACGATGAAAATGTTTTTATACAGGTTGAAAGCCAGTCTTCGGCCTATGATGTAAACGATGCCGAAAACAAATCAAGGTCGTTTTACCTGAATAAGGCGATAGAACAACTTTTACCTGATGATGCGGCCATCATTACCATGTTTTACAAGGGCGAACTATCGCTTGAGGAGATAGGGCAGGCATTGGGTATGGAAACAAATACTGTTAAAGTAAAATTATTCAGGGCGCGCCAGCGTTTAAAAGAAAAGCTGGAACGCAATTTAAAGCATGAAGCAAAGGAACTGATATGAATAACGTGGAAGAAAAACTTTGGAACTATATTGATGGCAATTGCACACCAGGTGAGCAAGAGGCCGTCAGTACGCTTATTGCGGAGGATGAAGCTTACCGGCTCAAATACCAGGAGCTGTTAAACCTTAATATATCCTTTTCTGCAATGGAGCTTGATGAGCCACCCATGGCCTTTACCTACAACGTGATGGAAGCCATACGCACCGAACATGCACAAAATCCTTTAAAGGCAACTATTAATAAAAGAATAATAAAAGGGATAACCTTATTTTTTGTTATTACCATCGCTGTTTTGTTAGTGTTTACTTTAACAAACATCCGGTTGTCTGGTATTGGCGTTCCAGCAAATGTAATTTCTGCAGTAAAAATTCCGGATATTGGAAAATATACTACCAAACCAGTGATACTGGGTTTTTTATTTTTCGACCTGGTATTGGCTTTATACCTGTTTGATAATTTTCTCCGCAGGAAAAACTTGCAACAACAGGGTTAATATTGTATAGAAAAACCGACATTGTCGCAGTATATTGATTGCTTTTGTGCAGATCTGGCAGGCTTTGTCATAGCAACACCCGTTTTTAAAACAGTATTTTTAAATAAAATTAAAACTTTGCATTTTTTGGTATAGTAATTGTTATAATATGTAAAGACTGGCAACCCGCCAGTTCAATTGTGATAAGGTTTAGGTTGAAAGCCCCCAAGCAGCAAGTGCAAGGGGGCTTTTATTTTTGGGGCTTACCTGTTCGGGTAAAAACTATGAACTATGAGCCATGAACTATGAGCTACTCGCTTAACCAAAATTTATTGAAATTATAATGTAAATAATGCAAAATTTATGCGGGCCAGCAGTTATATTTAGCCGCGGACTTTTTTTAAATACAGTGATTTTTTTTTAACGGCCTTATACGCTTTTACAAAATATACAGTTTAATAAACTACAATATTTCTTCAACATCATGAATTAAATTTCCACACTTTGTTTGTTATCGCCCCTATTCAAATTATTAATGGAAAAAAAGATCCTGCTTTTTAGTTTATTGCTTTTTGTACTTTCTACCAGTATGGCCCAGGGAAAATGGGAATTAAAGAAAGACGACAATGGCATCCAGGTTTATACCCGTAAAGCTGCAAAAGGTAATATAAAAGAATTACGTGTGGTTTGCGAGCTGGATGCTACAAAAACGCAGCTTATCAATACCCTCGAAGATATTAATGATTATAATAGCTGGGTTTACTCAAATAAAAAATCGACTATATTAAAGATGATCACCCCACAAAATATCATTTATTATACCGAGTCGCACTTACCATGGCCTATAAAAGACCGTGACCTTATTATTGAGCTAAATATTATGCCTACGCCCGAGGTTTTAAACATTGTGGCAAAAAGCCTCCCCGGTTATTTGCCAAAGTACGATAGTTACATTCGTGTTCCCTATTCGTTGGCACAGTGGAAAGTAACGCAGGCGCCGGATAATAAATTAAAAGTAGATTACACTTTTAGCATCGACCCTGGTGGAAATATCCCGGCATGGCTGGTTAATGCCACATTAACTATCGGCCCCTACAATTCATTCATGAAACTGAAAGAAGTTTTAAAAGCACAAAAGCAGCCGGTGATTTATTAACATTGGTATTATATGCCATCTTTTGTAGAGACGCAACACTTTCGTCTCCGAAGATAAATGTCCGGATTTAACAAGTGTTCAAAAATTCGCTTTCTAAAGTGATTTGCATACGGGAGACGCAAGTATTGCGTCTCTACATTTTTCCCTTCAAAAATATTTAAACCCCGGCAAAACCATATAAACTATACTCCAATATTCGCGGTCATAGGAAAAGTAAAGTTTAAAAGCGCCACCAAAGGGGATGGTTTCGCCGTTCTCTAAAACACCGCGGTACCTTATGCCGCCTTCGGCATGGCCCATGCCCGCGTCCATGTCAAAGCCAATATCGAAGATTTCGTGCTTTTCATCAGTAAAAGAGGTAAAGGCTTCGAAAATTATCTCAATTTGTTTAAGTACATCGGCTTTGCTCAATACTTTACGGTCGGGCAGTATAGCCTGGTGGGCAATTTCCCAGTCGCAGGCCTCAATATCCCTTTCCAACCAGGCCTTCAAAAATTTTTCGGTATTGTTTTCAATAGCCTTTTTGTGGTTGGGGTGAAACTCCTCGTAATCAAAACATGTGGTCATGCCCGGCATTGGCATAAAAGTGGTTTCATGCTCAAATAGCTCTTCCGTAATAAAACAGTATTGTGTGCGGCTGTCATAACCATCGCCAAAATACACCTCTATATTTTTTTCGGATAACAGGTCTGTTATTTTCTCCAGTTCTGTTTCTATTTCCTCATCATTTAAATCGTCTGCTTTTTTAAAATCAGGTTTCCCGGCAAGGTCATATACTTTGGCTGGCTTTGCGGTGGCAAAATTATGCTCAAAAGCCATTACATTTTTCAGAAACTCATTTTCAATCTCAGGGTTAAGCCCCCCCGAACTGTATGATTCCCCGCCTAACTCCGCCTTTAGCTTTAAGCGGAGCAGTTCATTTTCCATTCGCAGGTTTTCTTCGGGATCGTCACTTAAAGGCCCATCAGGCAGGTTATCGATATTATCCATAGGTTTTCAGGTTTATATAAATCAAATTTAACCAGGATTTTTTGGATTTACAGGATTTAGGGATTTTTAATATTCTATAAATCATTGTGCTTTCAAATCCCGGTAAATCCTTAAATCCCCATAATCCCGGTCGTCCTGTGTAAAAAATTAGTAGCATCAACCCCTATGGTGCTGTTGAATTCACATTTATTTGTTTAATTTTAACTTTGTTATAAACCAGTTGACCTCGTTATATTAAATTATTTTTATGCAGCGGCATTTGTATTTGTTGTGGCTATTGTGTGCGGGATGTATTTTATGCATGCTGAATGCTTGTCATCATACTGCAAATATTGATGAGCAAATACCAGATACAGTAAGTTATAATTTTAATATCCGTCCCATACTTTCCGACAAATGTTATAAGTGTCACGGCCCCGATGCCAGCAAACGACAAGCAGGTTTAAGGCTTGACAAACCCGAAAGCGCATTTAAGGCATTAAGAGATAATCCACACGCGCATGTGCTTGTCCCCGGGAGTCCTGAAATGTCGGAATTGTTTCGCAGGATATCTACCGGTGATACTTCGGAAATGATGCCCCCGGCAAACTCCAACCTTAAAAGATTAACATCGCATGAAACCGAACTGATAAAAAAATGGATAAAACAGGGCGCGAAGTTTGAGAAACACTGGGCCTTTGTGCCGCCAAAATTATGGCCAATACCAGAGGTAAAGGATAAAACATGGCCTAAAAATCAGATCGACTATTTCATCCTGCACAAACAGGAACAATATGGCCTGGCGCCAAATCCTGAAGCTGATAAAGAACGCCTGCTTAAACGCGTAAGTTTTGACCTTACCGGCCTGCCGCCAGCACTTGACATGATGGACAGGTTTTTGGCCGATAACAGCCCTAACGCCTATGAAAAAGTAGTTGACGAACTGATGAAAAGTCCGGCCTACGGCGAAAAGATGTCCCTGCACTGGCTGGATGTTGCGCGGTATGCCGATTCGCATGGCTACCAGGACGATAATTACCGCAGCCAATGGCCATGGCGCGATTGGGTGATACATGCGTTTAACGAGAATTTGCCTTACGATAAATTTATAACCTGGCAACTGGCGGGCGACCAGATGCCAAATGCCACCAAAGAACAACTGCTGGCCACCGGCTTTAACCGCAACCATAAAATAACCGAAGAAGGCGGTGTAATTAACGAAGAATACCGCGTAGCCTATGTTACCGACCGCACAAACACCTTCGGTAAAGCGCTGCTGGGCTGTACTATTGAATGCGCCCACTGTCACGATCATAAATACGACCCTTTTTCGCAAAAAGAATATTACAGCCTATTTGCATTTTTTAACCAGGTGAAAGAGCCGGGCATACAATCAACCGTTGGCGGCCCCGAAACTTATGCCAAAAGACCGCTAATGCAGATCACCAATGATGATGTAAAAGGCATTTTAAAGTTTGTGAACAAGCAGGATACCAATAAGCTCATAGTATCTGTTATGGGCGATAGCGAGGCCTATCGCAAAACGTATATCCTTAAACGCGGCAATTACGATACCCACGGCGATGAAGTAGAAGCTGGTACGCCAAAAGCAATTATGCCTTTTGATAACAGCTACCCTAAAAACAGGCTGGGGCTGGCCGAATGGCTGTTTAACCGTAAAAACCCGCTTGCTGCAAGGGTATTTGTAAACCAAACCTGGCAGGAAATTTTTGGCAAAGGCATTGTAAAAAGTTCGGGCGATTTTGGCAGCCAGGGCGACCTGCCTTCGCACTTTGAACTGCTCGACTGGCTTTCGGTTGATTTTATGGACCATGGCTGGGATATAAAACGGCTGATGAAACAAATGGTGATGTCGGCAACTTACCGGCAGTCGGCAGCGATAACCACAAATACACTAAAATTAGACCCGGACAATACTTATCTGTCACACGGTCCCCGCTCGCGCCTGCCTGCTGAATTTGTAAGGGATATGGTGCTGGCAAGCAGCGGTTTGTTGACACGTACCATTGGCGGCCCAAGTGTAAACCCTTACCAGCCGCCGGGTTTATGGGAAAATGCCACTTCAGGCCGGGGGATATTGGCTAATTATAAACAGGTGCATGGTCCTAACCTATACCGGCGCGGCATGTGCACATTGATAAAACGAACTGTTCCACCTGTTGAAATGGCTATTTTTGACGCCAGTAACCGCGACCAATGCGAAGTAAAACGGTTACGTACAAATACCCCGTTACAGGCTTTGCTGATGGAGAACGACCCAACGGTACTTGAAGCCGCGCGGGTTTTGGCCGCTAAATTATTGCAGGATAACAGCACTGCAAATGCCAAAATTTATAAGGCTTTCCGGCTAATCATCTGCCGCAAGCCCAATGCACAGGAACTGGCAATATTAAACAGCTATTACAATGAAGAATTAAAAGCGATGGACAGGAAAACTGCCATAAAAGTGCTTAATGTTGGCGAATACCCCATCCCGGATAATTTAAATAAGATTAACCTGGCCACCATGATGAAAGTAGTTGATGCGATTTATAATTTAGAGGAAGCAATAACAAAAACCTGATATATGGAGAAAGATTTTTTAGAACATCGCCTCAATATAAACAGGAGGCGCTTTTTATCAAGGTTAAGCCTTGGCCTGGGCAGCGTTGCTTTGGGCTCATTACTGATACCTGATCTTTTCAGCGGCATAGGTTCAGATAGCGAAGCTGATTTTATACCCGGCATCCCCAATTTCGCACCAAAAGCAAAAAGGGTGATTTACCTTTTCCAGGATGGCGCCCCATCGCAATTGGAATCATTTGATTACAAACCAAAGCTACGCGAAATGATGGGGCAGGAATTGCCGCCATCGGTGCGCGGCAGCCAGATATTGACCGGGATGACCGCCCAGCAAAAATCTTTCCCGTTGGTTGGGTCGTTTTACGATTTTAAACAATACGGCGAATCGAAGGCATGGATTAGCGACCTGTTTCCCCATATTGGCAGCATAGCCGATGATATTTGCATCATCAAATCCATGTACACTGAGGCTATCAACCATGATCCTGCCTTAACCTTTTTTCAAACCGGCGCCCAACAGGGCAACCGCCCCAGCATGGGCTCGTGGGTGAGCTACGGGCTTGGCAGCGAGAATAAAAATTTGCCTGCCTTTACGGTATTGCTTTCAAAAGGCAAAGGGAACGGGCAGGGCGTATATTCTAAGCTTTGGAGCAATGGCTTTTTAGATTCAATCCACCAGGGCGTTCAATTCAGTAGCGGCGAAAACCCGGTATTGTACCTCAACGACCAGGATGGCATCGACCGCCGCGACCGCCGCAAAATGCTGGATAAAATTGCCGAACTGAATGAAATATCCTATAAACAATTTGGCGACCCCGAAATAACCACCAAGATACAGCAGTACGAAATGGCCTACCGCATGCAATCTGCCGTGCCCGAGATAATGGATGTATCAAAAGAGCCGGATGATATTGTAAAAATGTACGGGCCGGATTGTTTGGTGCCCGGCACTTACGCTGCCAATTGCTTACTGGCACGCAAGCTATCCGAAAACGGCGTCCGCTTTGTGCAGCTATACCACCAGGGCTGGGACCAGCACAACAACCTGCCGCAGGAAATGGCCGGTCAGGCAAAAGATGTCGACCAGGCATCGGCAGCATTGGTTACCGACCTTAAACAACGCGGCCTGCTGGATGAAACGCTGGTTATTTGGGGCGGCGAATTTGGCCGTACCAACTACAGCCAGGGCAAATTAGAAAAAGCCAACTATGGCCGCGACCATCATCCACGCTGCTTTAGCGTTTGGATGGCAGGCGGCGGCATAAAACCCGGTTTGGTTTACGGCGAATCGGATGAGTTTGGGTATAATATTGTGAAGGATCCGGTACATGTGCATGATTTTCATGCTACTATATTAAACCAGTTAGGCATCGATCATAAAAAATTAACATTTAAAAGCCAGGGCCGAAGGTACAGGCTGACGGATGTTGCGGGGAATGTAGTGAAGGGGATATTGGTCTGAACCGTTGATTAAGCCGATTTTTTTGATTAAAATGATTTTTAAATGTGGCTTCTACTGCCCTTCAATGAAATCAAAAAAATCAGCTTAATCAACGGTTAACCTGATTTTGGGATTATAATGATTTGGGGGACATTAACAACCATCATCAATGAAATCAAAAAAATCAGCTTAATCAACGGTTAAGACAAAAGGAATTTAAAATAATCCAACATGGAAAGAAGAAATTTCATTAAGCAAACAGCCGTATTCTCGGCGGCCTTTTTTATAGCAAAAGATATGATGGCAAAACCAGACGGGCCCATTTACGGCCACGGAAATATGCGTTACAGGATGGACGTTGCCTGGAGCAAGGCCGACCCGATGAAAAACCCGGTGAACGATTGCCATGAAATGGTGCAGGATTCGAAAGGGAGGATATTGCTGCTTACCAACGAAACAAAAAATAATGTGCTCATCTATAACAAATCGGGCAAGCTGCTTGATACCTGGGGGCATGATTTTCCGGGTGCGCATGGCCTGACTTTGGTGAATGAGAACGGTACTGAGTTTCTTTTCATCACCGATACGGTAAAACACCAGGTTTACAAAACCACGATGGATGGCCGCATCCTGCTCACCATTGATGTGCCGCTGGAAACCGGCGTTTATAAAAAAGCGGAAGAATTTGTCCCGACCGAAACAACCATAGATACCAACGGCGATATTTTTATTGCCGACGGCTACGGCGCACAATACATCATGCATTATGATAAAAACGGCAAACTGGTAAACTTTTGGGGCGGTCGCGGCGGGGGTGATGAGCATTTTGATAATGCCCATGGCATATTGATAGACCGCCGTAATCCAACCCCAACCCTGCTGATCACCGACCGCACCCGCAATTGCTTTAAACGCTTCAGCATGGATGGCAAGCTGATGGATATTATAAAACTGCCCGGCGCCTGTGTATGCCGGCCGGTAATAAAAGGCAATTATTTATATGCGGCTGTACTGCGTTCGCCTGATCTCGGGGTAAGAGACTCGGGTTTTGCCACTATATTGGATAAGGACAATAAAGTAGTATCAAACATTGGCGGCACCGAACCAATTTATAAAGACGGGGTACTACAGCCCATGGCCCAGGCCGAAAAGATATTTTTAAACCCGCATGATGTTTGTGTGGATGATGATGAAAATTTATACGTGGCGCAATGGGCATCGGGGAAGGTTTACCCTTATAAATTTACGAGGGTGTAGTTGAGAGTTTTTTTACCACAGAGAGCGCTAAGGAGGCACAGAGAACGCAAAGAAATATTGTAAACTCCCGGAAAGTAAATTTAAAATGACGCATAAATCAGTAATTCAAACTCAGTGGCCTTTGTGCCTCCTTTGTATCTCTGTGTTAAAACCTGCGAATGATTATTTATATTAAACGATGATAAAATCCCACCATAAAGGTTTTGCAGAGAACCTGCTATTTGCCCTCAATATTTTTATCATCTTTTTCCTGTTATTTGGCGGCGGCATAGTTATACCACAGTGGCTGCAGCCGATCGGGCGTTTGCACCCGCTTATCATCCATTTCCCAATTGTAGTACTCATCATGGCTATGGTGCTGGAGTTTTTCCGGTTTAAAGAAAGGCTCCGTACCGAAAAATTATACCACGAATTTACCACCTACTTATGGCTTACCGGCGCGCTGTTTGCAGGAGTTACAGCAATTATGGGACTGTTTCTATCCAAAGAACAGGGTTACGATGGCGATACTTTACAATTTCACAAATGGTTTGGCGTATCGGTTGTCTTTGTTTCAACGGCCATTTACTGGTGCCGCAGCAGGGAATGGTACTCGCAAAAAATTGCCCGGTCGGGCGCGGTAGCCACTGTGTTGTGCCTCATTATTGCCGGGCATTATGGCGCTGACATTACCCACGGCGACAATTTTATATTGGCCCCGGTATGGCATCCCGAAAAAAAACTGGTGCCTATAGATAAAGCATTTGTTTTCCAGGATGTTATTGAACCTGTTTTTGACAGCAAATGTATCAGTTGCCATAACCCTGATAAAACCAAAGGCGGCCTGGCACTGGTTGATAAGCGGTCGGTTTTAAAAGGCGGTAAAGATGGTAAACTATTTGTTCCCGGTCAGCCGCAGATAAGCCTGTTGTTGCAGCGTATCCACATGCCAGAAGGGGAAAAGAAACATATGCCGCCTGCCGGGAAACCGCAACTCACCGCCGATGAAATGAACATGCTTTACCTTTGGGTAAAAGAAAATGCAGATTTTAAAAAGAAAGTGATCGATCTGCCTCCCAGTGATTCGTTGAGAGTAATTGCCGCAAATTATTTAAAGCCGACGGAAGAAGAGGAAGAACAATATGATTTCGCCACAGCAGATGATAAGCTCATCAAAAAACTCAACAACAATTACCGGGCAATATACCCTATAGCACAGGGATCTCCGGCATTGGGGGTAAACATCTACAATAAAAAAACCTATCAGCCGAAGGTTTTGGAAGAATTAAGCGGGATAAAAAAACAAGTGGTATCGCTTGATCTGAATAAAATGCCCGTGAAAGATGCAGAACTAAAAACTATCGCCGGATTTGAAAACTTACGCACATTGAACCTTAATTTTTCAGATATTACAGGGGCAACCATAAACCAACTGGCATCGCTTAAATATCTACGGGTTTTATCGCTGGCCGGTACCAAATTAAACCCCCAGGCCATAAAACAGATCGGCGCTATAAAAAGCCTTAAAGAAATAGCTTTGTGGGACACCGGTTTGCCCGATGACGAAATTGCCGTGCTGCAAAAAGCCAATAAAAACATCGATTTTATAAAAGGCTTTAAGGATAACGGCAAGCCAATGAAAATAAATGGCCCGCAGGTAAAAAATACCGCTTTCGTTTTTACCAAACCGATAGAGTTGGAGCTAAGCCATCCCATAAAAGGTACCGAGATCCGCTATACAACGGATGGCACCGACCCGGATAGCGTAAAGTCGATGGTTTATAAGCCGGGGATCATCATCACCCAAAATACTAATATCAAAGCCAAAGCCTATAAGGCGGGCTGGTATGGCAGCGATATAGTACAGGTGAATTTTTATAAAAGTACTTATACCCCCGATAGTATCAGCTTTATAACAGCGCCGAACGAAAAATATAGCGGCGACGGCGCAAAAACATTAATAGACAAAGATTTGGGCGGCAGTAATTTCGGCAATGGCAAATGGATCGCCTCGCAAAAAGACCTTATAGTTTATATGCAATTCAATAAACCGGTTGACTTGCATACGGTTACCTTAAATTGCCTCCGCTATATCGGCACCCAGATATTTTTACCCATAGCAATCGAAGTTTGGGGCGGTAAGGATGCGACCCATTTAAAGCTGTTAAGCACAGTAAAACCTGCTGCACCAAAAAAGGATGATCCGTTTATAGTAAAGGGTATCGATTGCCAGCTGGCCACAAACCGCGCAATATCCTGCTTAAAAATCATAGCCAAACCCATACAAAACCTCCCCAAATGGGATCCGGTAAAAAAGCAGCCCGGATGGGTATTTATGGATGAGATATTTTTAAATTAGGCAACAATTACAAGCAAAAAAACCAATTTGTCATTGCGGGGAGGAACGACGAAGCAATCCCGTAGCAATGCATCGCGGTCATGCACAGCGACGAGATTGCTTCGTACCTCGCAATGACACAGTTTGTTATTAGTTATACTTATGGAAACAACAACATACGATGCCATCGTCATCGGCTCGGGCATTAGCGGCGGATGGGCTGCCAAAGAATTATGCGACCTGGGGGTAAAAACCCTGGTGCTTGAACGTGGCCGCAATGTGGAGCACGTTAAAGATTATCCCACAGCAACAAAAAACCCGTGGGATTTTCCGCACCGGATGGAAACGTCTTTGAAAGAAAAGGAAGAAAACCCGGTGGTGAGCAAATGCTATGCCTATGGCGAGGATACGCAGCATTTTTTTGTGAAGGACAAAGAGCACCCCTACATCCAGGAAAAACCGTTCGACTGGATACGCGGCTACCAGGTTGGCGGCAAATCGATCACATGGGGCCGTGCTTGTCAGCGCTGGAGCAATTTTGAGTTTTCGGCGCCGCAACGGTATGGCTATGCGGTAGATTGGCCGATACGTTATGAAGATATAGCCCCCTGGTACTCACATGTCGAGAAATTTGCCGGCATCTGCGGCGACAGGGATGGCCTTGAGGCTTTGCCCGACGGCGAATACCTGCCTTCCTTTGAAATGAGCTGTGTTGAAGCAGAGATACAACGTAAAATAAGCGGTCATTATAAGGATAGGTTTATGGTGCGCACCCGCTGGGCGCAGTTAACCAAAGCGCTCGATATCCACCTTCAGCAAGGCCGCACAGCCTGCCAGGCGCGCGATCTTTGTTACCGCGGCTGCCCGTTTGGCGGGTACTTCAGTTCGGTTTCATCCACACTTCCATGGGCAAAACGGACGGGCAACCTCACCGTAAGGCCGCACTCAGTAGTGCATTCTATTATTTATGATGAGCAGAAGGGCAAGGTAACCGGCGTTAAAATTATAGACGCATTGACCAAACAGGAGATAACCTATTATGCCAAAGTGATATTTTTAAACGCGGCATGCTTAAACAGTAATTTGATATTGCTCAACTCCAAATCGCACCGCTTCCCTAATGGCTTGGGCAATGATAACGGCCTGCTGGGCAAGTTTATGGCTTTCCAGAATTACCGGGCAAGTGTCGGCGGTACTTATGATGGGTTTAAGGATAATTATTATTACGGCCGCAATCCTACCAATCCTATCATTGCCAACTACCGCAACCTGCACAAGCAGGACACCAATTATTTGGGCGGTTTCCTCACCTTTGTTTTTTCGGGCAGGCCGCCTGCTTATAAAGACGGTTTGGATGGCATTGGCGCCGAATATAAGGATGGCATAACCGAACCCGGCCCATGGTTCGGCGGTATGTTTATGCAGGGTGAAACCATCCCGAAAGAAACAAACCATGTGCGTTTAAGCAGCGACCAGGTTGACCCATGGGGCATCCCGCAACTCATTACCTCAATAGGCTATGACGATAACGATGATAAAATGGTAGCCGATTTTTTAACCCAAAGCGCCGAAATGCTGGAAGTTGCCGGGCTGAAAGACATCACCAAACGCGATACCCACCAGGCGCCCGGCCTTGATATCCACGAAATGGGCGGCTGCCGTATGGGCTATGATCCTAAAACATCATTATTAAACAAGTGGAACCAGATGCACCTATGCAACAATGTCTTTGTAACCGACGGGGCATGTATGACGAGTACAGGTAACCAAAGCCCATCTATATTATACATGGCATTTGCGGCAAGGGCGGCGCACCATGCAGCGGAAGAGATGAAAAAAGGCAATATATAAAGGAGCACAAATTAAAAAGATAGATCGCTACCTGTCACGAAAGGTCAAGTGGTATTTTTCTTTTATCTTAGATAAAAAATCCCTGAAATGAAGAAACTATACCTGCTTATCCTTTGCGCTTGCTCAAGCCCCATATTTGCTCAAACCAACGCATTAAAAAGCGAGGTCAGCCGTAAAGCCGATTCACTGCAAAATCAAGTTATAAGCTGGCGCCGTGATTTTCACGAGCATCCAGAACTCGGTAACCATGAGTTCCGTACCGCTGAGATCGTAGCCAAACATTTACGGGCGCTTGGTCTCGAAGTAAAAACCGGAATAGCAACAACCGGGGTAGTGGGTATTCTGAGGGGCGGCAAACCCGGCCCGGTGGTGGCGTTGCGGTCGGAAATGGATGCCTTGCCGGTTACTGAACGCACGCCGGTACCTTTTGCCTCAAAAGTTAAATCAACCTATATGGGGCAGCAGGTAGGTGTTATGCATGCCTGCGGGCACGATTCGCACATGGCCATGCTGATGGCGGTTGCCGAAATACTCACCTCCATGAAAAGCGAACTTCACGGCACCGTAAAGTTTATTTTTCAACCAGCCGAGGAGGGTTTACCGCCGGGAGAGGTTGGTGGCGCCGAAGAAATGGTTAAGGAAGGTGTGCTTGAAAATCCTAAAGTGGATGTGATTTTCGGGCAACATATTATTTCATATATCCCAACCGGCACACTTGTTTACCGGCCGGGAGGTGAGATGGCTGGTGTAAACGGTTTCCATGTTGTGATAAAAGGAAAATCGTCGCACGGTGCTATGCCCTGGATGGGTATCGATCCGATAGTAATCTCGGCCCAGATCATCAATAACCTGCAAACAATTGTAAGCCGGGATATAAACATTACCGAAAACCCGGCAGTGGTTACCATTGGCGCCATAAAAGGCGGCAACCGCGGTAATATCATCCCGGATTCTGTGGAGATGGATGGCACTTTACGGTCGTTTACCGATGCGGATAAAAAATTGCTTTGGGATAAGGTAAACGAAATTGTCACTAAAACTGCCGAAATGCAGGGTGCAACGGCAAAAGTAACTTTAGGCAATAATTATCCGGTGACCTATAATAGCCCGGAACTGGCCGCTAAAATGGCGCCTACTTTACAGCAAATAGCCGGCGCCGCAAACGTAAGCATCGGGCCACCCGTAACTGGCGCCGAGGACTTTAGCTTCTACGAGCAAAAAGTACCCGGCTTGTTTTTCTTTTTGGGCGGCATGCCCAAAGGCGGCGACCCAAAAACTACCCCCGCAAACCACTCGCCCGATTTTTTTATTGATGAAAGCGGATTTGCATTGGGTGTAAAGGCATTATGTAATTTGACATTGGATTATATGAATGCAGGGAGCAAATAGGCAAAGAATAATTCAAGTGCGAGGACTAAACACTAAATTATATACGATAAGATTTTATCCGTTTCTTGTTTTATAAACTTCTAATTCTTCAGCCGTTAAGTCACCTTGTCCAACAAGACGATAGTGTTTTTCGCTTGTTATAGCGATCTCATTATTAAGCATTTCAAATTCGAATAATGCAATTACTTTATTATTCATAAACTGTGCAGCAATAGGTTTACAAATTAAAGTTGGGAATTTTGACGCACCAATTGCAAAATCCTGTTCAATCTGCACAACGCCCAGTTTATCGTTACCTCCTTTTGCTTGAACGGGAATGATATAATGAACGCCTCTTTTATCAATCCCGATATATATTTCGTCTGTTTCAACCTGCCCTATATCCGGAACGGTTGTTCGCAAGTGACTTTGCAATGAATAGCATGTCAAGCCGGTGAATATGTCAATAAGTCGATTGTATCTTATGCCGGCTAAAAGAGCCTGTTCATCATTCATTGCATAATTACTAATGATGCCAGGGGTAGCGTCTGGAATTTTTGTTTCAGCTAAATGCCCGGACGGTTTAAAATAGGTTTGTTTTGTGATAACAAGTTTGTATAACGCCCTTCCTGTTGATCTGATTATCCATTCGAAACCTTCCGGCGCTGTATCAATTATTCTTTTAGGTAGCGCCGTACGGTATCTAAAGGAATAGAGAACATCACCCAAATTCTTAGGAAGTTTAATTTCAAGTTTAGCTGCTGTATGCTCAATTTCTTCCCTTGTAAAAGGTATTTCTGTTGCCCCTGTTTTATATGAATCAAAGAAAATAGCTTCTATAATCTGCGAATAACGATTTGTTTTAGACATTTTTTTAATAGTAATTACCCTCTCCATCTTAAAACAACCACTTCTTCATTTAAATATGTTTTGGTTGCTGTGGAGTACCTTGTTCTAAATAAATCAATCCTTTCAAGTTCGTATCCTACTGATTCTGCTATCTCGGCTATAAGTCTTCCCGTAGGAATCAAAACTCGTAAGTAAGATGCCTGATCACCCACAACATAAGCCAATTGAGCATTAGGTTTCAGAACGGATTGCAACTCAATTAGATGCTTTGTTATTCCACCGAAATAAAGTTTGGTTACTTTGTGATAAAGCCGTTCAAATCCGGAAGTTTTCCCCAATTCAATTCTTTTGCTTTCAATTTCACAGGCTATTCTTTGAATTTCAGGAAAGCCTTTTACGTATTCGTCATCGTTATCGCCCTTGTAAATTCCTCTCGTATTTGATCGCAATAGGGATTTTTTTAACCCCCTTAGTTCTTCTTTACTATTTATAAAGCCTAATAAAACAGATTCCAATCGGGTTGTCCTCGTGTAATCCTTTTCATTGGGGTAAGGTGGAGATGTAATAACCGCTGAAATCTTTCGTCCATTAAGAAGGTTTTTTATATTCCTGGAGTCCGAAAAAATCGATTCGGATTCAGCGAAACGTTTTCCATTTGAAAATTGAATGTCTTCACAAATTATCTGCACTTGTTTAAACCATGTTGATACAACGAAAGCATCTTTTTTAATTTTCCCAACACCTACCTCTGGACCAAAACGAAGATTACTAACTTGATTTACCAATGAATTACCAAAAGCTATTACAAAGTATTTATAAAATGAAGTGCTTTTATATTTTTCTATTTCATCAAGCAGTACAAGAGATTTATGAAGTGGTAAAGGGCTAATGGAGTTTTTGATGATTAATTTTTCTTGCTCCTCATTCAGCTTTCGCAAATTTAAAAATGGACCAGAATTTAACGTAGGATTATCAGCAATTTTATGTTTGCCGAGTTTCCTGAGGGTATTATTATTAATTATTTTTGCACAATTCAATAAAGCGATTGAATCTACATCCCAATTTGTTTTTACCGTGCTTGCTAAATGAACAAAATGGTTAGCTTCAATCCCGATTGACGGAATATTTTGCAACTTAGCCTCAATAAGGGTTGTACCGGTGCCACAAAAAGGATCAAGAATAATATCTTCGGAAGTTAGATTAAATTCCTTTATATACTTCCTGACAAGTTGTGGTGGATACGAAAGCACAAACCTGTACCAGTCATGAAATTCCCTGTCTGATTTATCAAGTTTATTCTTAACCGAATTTTTTATTTCGTAATCTACTACTGCTTGCAATTTTATATTTTTTGTTTAATCCAAATCTAACAATTTATTCGCTCCACATGTATCCGGCCATCTTAAAGTAGCAACAAAAATTAACAAAAGAGTTGGTATCGTGAAAACAATCTTAATAGTAATTTATTGGGGATACTGAAACTCACTAACACCCCAAACCTAAAAAACGGAATATGGTATCTATTCCCTTCCATTTCACTAAATTTGCACCCTGATTGTAAATCATTTACTGAATGAGGCAAAAATTTTATGATACTGCTGTGAAGCAGGAACGTGCGGTGCTGGTTGGCGTAATAACCCAGGGTGAAACCGAAGAGCAGACAAAGGAATATTTGGAAGAACTGGAATTTTTAGTGGCTACAGCAGGCGCTGAAACGGTAAAAATATTTACCCAAAAACTACAAAAACCCGACAGGGCAACATTTGTCGGTTCGGGTAGGCTGGAAGATATTAAGGCTTATGTTACCGAAGAAGAAATTGATATGGTGGTGTTTGATGATGAGCTTACCCCGTCCCAATTACGCAATATTGAAAATGAGCTACAGGTAAAAATACTCGACCGAAATAACCTGATACTTGACATTTTTGCAGGCAGGGCGCAAACAGCCCAGGCAAAATCGCAAGTGGAACTGGCGCAATTGCAATACCTGCTACCGCGCCTTACCCGTTTATGGACGCACCTTGAACGCCAGAAGGGCGGTATCGGTATGCGTGGCCCGGGTGAATCGCAGATAGAAACTGACCGCCGTTTAATCCTAAATAAAATAGACTTGTTAAAAGACAAGCTAAAATTGATAGATAAACAAAATGCCACGCAGCGTAAAAACAGGGGCCAACTAATCAGGGTGGCTTTGGTAGGTTATACCAACGTAGGTAAATCAACCATCATGAACCTGATCTCCAAATCGGAGGTTTTTGCCGAGAATAAGCTGTTTGCCACGCTGGATACTACGGTGAGAAAAGTGGTTCTTGAAAATGTGCCTTTCTTGCTGTCGGATACTGTTGGATTTATCCGTAAACTGCCGCATCAACTGGTGGAATGCTTTAAATCAACACTGGATGAAGTGCGTGAGGCAGATATATTGATACATGTGGTTGATATTTCGCACCCGCACTTTGAAGACCAGATAAGTACCGTACATGATACGCTGAAAGATATTGGCGCAATAGACAAAAAGATCATTACCGTGTTTAACAAAATCGATGCCTTTCAGCCAACGCAACACCAGATGGGGCAGCAAGCCGAACCTTTAACGCTGGATGATTTTAAACATAGCTGGATGGCAAAAAACAATGCCCCGGCCATTTTTATTTCGGCCACGAGGAGAGAAAATATCGATGAGTTCCGGTCACTTTTATACGAGGAAGTAAAAGCGCTGCATACCGAAAGGTACCCGTACGATCAGTTGTTGTATTGAACCCTGGCCCTTCCCGCATGTTGCGAGGAGGAACGACGAAGCAATCTCCATAGGAAGAGCGGAAATGTAGGTTCAACACCTTTCAGTTCGCCCTGTATAGTTTAGAGATTGCTTCGTGCCTCGCAACGAGCGGTGGGAAAAATTAGAATTATCCGTTATGCAATGCATTCGTAGTAAAATACAGCACAATTATCACAATACCGGCTATTATCCGGTAATAACCAAATACCTTAAAGCCTTTGGTTTGTAAAAATGTAATAAAGCTTTTTATAGCAAATAAAGCTACAATGAACGCTATAACGCTCCCTATGATAAGATATTTAATATCATGGTGCAATTGGTCTGATGTCAGCGTATTTGCCTTATGAAAATCCCAAAGATCTTTTAGCGTGGCGCCAAACATGGTTGGTACAGCCAGGAAAAACGAAAACTCGGCGGCCGCTTTACGGCTCAGCTTTTGCGACATCCCGCCAACTATTGAAGCAGCAGAACGGGATACACCCGGAATCATAGCCAAACACTGAAAAAAACCGACTTTTAATGCTGTCATGTGGCTGATTTCCCTTTCGTCATCAACCTTAGGCTTATTGAACCAATCGTCAACAAAAAGCAGGATAACACCGCCCGCCACAAACGCAATGGCTACAACCAAAGGGCTTTCCAACCAAATATCGATATGTTTTTTGAGCAACAAACCCAAAACTACAGCAGGAAGAACGCCTATAACCAGCTTAACATAAAAATCAACAGAGCGGAAAAAGCGCTTAAAGTAAAGCACTACCACAGCAAGTATAGCGCCCAATTGGATAACAATCTCGAAAAGCTTTACAAAACTATCGCCCTCGATGCCCATTAATGAGCTGGTAATAACCATGTGCCCGGTTGATGAGACCGGTAAAAATTCAGTCAGCCCTTCAATTATTGCAAGGACGATAAGCTGGATGATATTCATTGTGAATCAGTTGTATTGGTTGACTAAGTTGATTGGGTTGGATTAAGTTAAAATTGGTTGATTAAGTTGATTGGGTTGGATTAAGTTGATTAGGTTAGGAATGTATGGATTTATACCAGCTCCTGCCTTTAACTCAATCAACCACTCACCTAATCAACTCAATCAACTTTCACCGACTTCTTGAAAATCGCAAAAAAACCAATCGCAAATCCACCTAAAACCACCATTGGTGCTATAACTATTTTAGTGGTGCTATAAATATCAGTAGTGCCCGACATTAAAATAAAACCCAATGCCACTACGGCAATGCTTATGATAAAAAGGCGGTAGTTCGCTTTGTTAAAAACAAACTCGGCCGGTCTTGATTCTGCTTGTTTTACAGGTGCCTTTGCCTGAGTTGTTGAAGTTTTAACCGGTTGTGCCGGTTTAAATTGCTGTGCCATGTTAATTATTGAATTAGTGATTTAGTGAATTATTGATTTGGCATCGCTCAAATCATCTCCCTTTATATTTTTTAGTGTGTATTAATTACCGATTTATAGTTGCGAAACCTTTCAGCTTTCGCCTTTACCCTTTTACCTGTACAGGTTATATATTTTTAAACGTAAAAACTTATTAACTGCAAGGTATGTGCTGAACCCTGAAATAAACACCCCTATGCCGATCAAAATTATAAATATTGCGCCAAACTCGGTGTAATTGCGCAATATTACCAGGTCGGGGATCTCTTTATAGGCCAGGGAAAGCGTTCCCAGCAAAATTATTATTGCTATTAAGCCGCCTAAAAGGCCGTGCCATATACCATACAATAAAAATGGTTTGCGGATAAACCCTTTGGTCGCACCTACCAGCTGCATTGATTTTATCAGGAACCGCTGCGAATAAATAGCTATCCTGATGGTATTATTGATCAGCGCCACCGATAGCACCACGAAAATAGCCGCGAAAACGAGAATGATGAGGCTGATAGTAGTCAGGTTCTGGTTCATCTGGTCGACCAGGGATTGCTGGTATTTTACCTCTTTTACAACCGGGTTTTTAAGCAACGTTGCTTTAAAACGGTTTATATCAGCGCTATTGGCATATTCGGCTTTCAAATAAACATCAATGGATTGCGAAAGCGGGTTATAGCCCAAAAACTTTACAAAATCTTCGCCCAAATCTTTTTGCAGGTTACGTGCAGCCAGTTCCTTGCTCACATATTGTGTTTGTTTTACCACAGTATTTGCCTCTATCTGCTTTTGCAGTTGCAATACGTCAGACTCGTGCGCGGCATCATCCACAAAAACATTTAAAACGATGTTTTCCTTTACGTAATTTGATAAATTGTTGGCTTCAACCAATATCAGGCCCAACAGGCCAATCATTGATAATACCATAGCAATGCCAAAAACGGTAGAAATATATATCGTTTTAGTTTTTTTTGCCGATGCGCTTTCTTCAAATTCTTCCATTGCAGATAGATATGAGATGTGAGATTTGAGACCTGAGATAAAAACATATTTATCTTCAATCACCAACTTTTCACCTTCCCGGTTCCGCGAAAATAAGAAACCTTAGGGTAAAGGTAAAAGTTTATCTGTTATTATTATTGTTGGGAGGAAAAACATAGGGCGGTTTAACAAAATTTAACGAAAAATAATATTGTCATCCTGGGAATAACATTTGTCATCCCGGGCAGTGCGAGGGATATTCTACTACATGTGTAGCGGACTATGCATAACGTGTTATTGCAGGGCGCAGAAGATTCTTCGCTTAGCTCCAGAATGACAAAAGCCGATTTTGCGCTGTTGCGAACACTCAAAGTTTTAAATTCATCACTATACGGTAATACGTTTGTGATTGTCGACCCTTATCTAAATACAATCCAACAATCCTTTTATATTTGACCCTTTATAACTGACCCTAATAAAATGAAAAAAATACTGGCCATACTTTTTAGCTGCTCCGCTTTTATGGCAACAGCGCAAACAAAATCAAACGAAAAACTGGTACAATATGTAAGGCCTATCATCGGCACACAGCGGATGGGGCATGTGTTCCCGGGCGCTACGGTGCCGTTTGGGATGGTACAGCTTAGTCCTGAAACAGATACACCGGGTTACGAACTGAACGGCCATTACAATCCCGATGTTTACAAGTATTGCGCAGGTTACCAATATGATGATAAAACAATAGTAGGTTTTAGTCATACCCATTTTAGCGGCACCGGGCACTCTGATTTGGGCGACTTTTTAGTTATGCCAACAGTTGGCCCGCTGCAACTAAACCCCGGCACGGCCGATAAACCGGGCAGCGGTTACCGTTCGGGTTTTTCACATGCCAATGAAGTAAGCGAAGCCAACTATTATAAAGTTAAGCTGGATGCCAGTAACATTGTTGCCGAAATGACGACCACCACCCGGGTAGGCTTTCATCAATATACGTTCCCAAAATCGGATGATGCCCATATTATTTTGGATTTGATGGCGGGCATTTATAATTATCCTGATAAAAATGTTTGGGTATATATGCGCAGGGTTAACGACAGCACAGTAGCCGGCTACCGCATCACCAATGGCTGGGCGCGAACCCGTACGCTGTATTTTGCCATGACTTTCAACAAGCCTTTTATACAAATGGGCTATAAAAACTATTCCAAGCGTGAGGTTTACGGCGGCTTTTGGGGTAAGTTCAATCATGTAAAAAACTTCCCGGAGATAGCTGGCCGGCAAATGAAAGCCTGGTTTGATTTTAAAACCAGCGAAGGCGAAAAAATAAAAATAAAAATGGCCATAAGCCCTGTAAGTATAGATGGCGCATTAAACAACATGCAAACTGAAGTGCCGGGATGGGATTTTGAAAAAGTAAAAAATGATGGCCAGGCATTATGGGAAACCGAGCTGCATAAAATTGTGATTGAGGGCAGCAAGGACGATAAAGAAAACTTTTATACCTCGATGTACCATGCCATGATAAACCCCACCGTTTATATGGATGCCGATGGCCGTTATAAAGGCCTCGACCAGGATATCCACAAAGCGGATGGTTTTACCAATTATACCACCTTCAGTCTTTGGGATACGCACCGGGCGCTGCACCCGTTGTTCAATATTATCGAAACAAAAAGAAATTCGGATATGGTACAGAGTATGATGGCCCATTTTGATCAAAGTCCGGAGCATATGCTGCCTATCTGGAGCAACTCTGCAAATGAAAACTGGTGCATGAGCGGGTTTCACAGTGTTTCGGTACTTGCCGATGCTGTGGTGAAGGGAAATGCCCCTTTTGATGCCAATAAGGCGCTCGATGCCTGCGTTACCACTGCCAACCACCGCGACTACCAGGGCATAGGCTATTTTAACGACATGGGCTATATCCCCGATGAAAAGGACGATAACTCGGTATCATCAACGCTTGAATATGCTTATGACGACTGGTGCATAGCCCAGATGGCAAAAAAACTGAACCGCACCGATGTTTATGATACCTTCATCAAACGCTCGCAAAACTGGAAAAACGTTTTCGACCCGAAGAGTGGTTTCATGCACCCCAAAATGGCCGACGGCACTTTCCGCAAAACAAAATTCGACCCGTTTACTACAATAGGCATGGGCTTTATCGAGGGTAATGCATGGAATTATACCCTGTATGTGCCACATGACCCGGCCGGCTTGATACAGGCAATGGGCGGCAACAAACGGTTTGTAACTTATATAGATAGCCTGTTCAGCTACAACCTGCCCGATAAATATTTTGCTGAAACTGAAGACATTACCAAGGACGGCATCATCGGCAACTATGTGCATGGCAACGAACCATCGCACCACGATGCTTATTTATATGATTGGACGGACAAACCCTGGAAAACGCAGGATAAGATCCGGATGATCCTGGTAAAAATGTACAAAAACACGCCGGATGGCCTTGGCGGCAATGATGATACCGGCCAAATGAGCGCCTGGTATATTTTTAGCGCGCTGGGTTTTTACCCGGTAGCGCCGGGCTCAGATCAGTATGCCATTGGCAGCCCGTCGGTTTATCATGCCACCCTTAATTTAGAAAATGGCAAAATTTTTACCATCAACGTAAAAAACCAAAGCGATAAAAACGTTTATATTCAAAAAATACTGCTGAACGGCCAGCCGCTAAACGGGTATTTTATAAGCCATGCCGATATTATGAATGGCGGGGAGATAACCTTTGTTATGGGGGCGAGACATAGGTAGAGATTAGTTAATTGGTGATTAGGTGGGATACTCGCCTCACCCCAACCACTCTCCAAAAGGAGAGGGGCTCAAAAAAAATATTTCACGATGGGCGAAGCTAAAGCCCTCTCCCTTGGAGAGGGTTGGGTGAGGCGAAACACATGGGAGAACTAAATCTGTGTAATCAAATAAATCAGTAAAAAAATCTGTGATCATCGAACTATCCACCAACATCAACGCCCCAATCCAACGCTGCTTTGATATGGCCAGAAGCATCGACCTGCATATGGAATCGACCAAACAAACAGGCGAAACAGTCATTGCAGGCCGTACCAGTGGTTTGATAGAATTGGGCGAAACAGTTACCTGGCGGGCAAAACATTTGGGGGTGTGGCAAAATCTTACCTCGAAGATCACAGAATTTGAGTATCCAAATCATTTTACCGACGAAATGATTGACGGCGCATTTAAAAGCATACGGCACGAACACCTCTTTTATGCCATCAATAATGAAACCATGATGAAGGATATTTTCATTTTTGAAGCACCGTTAGGGTGGTTGGGAAGGCTGGCTAATTTCCTTTTTTTGGGTAGGTATATGGAAAAGCTTTTGCGGGAGAGGAATAAGGTGATAAAGCAGGCGGCGGAATCTGAACCGTTGATTAAGCTGATTTGATTGATTTTTATGATTTTTTAACAGGAATTAAAATCTGTGTAATCAGAGAAATCAATAAAAATCTGTGATCCTGTTTTGATTTTGTGACGATTAAATCTGTGTAATCATAAAAACGGCGGAGCTCTTGAACTCCATTAAAAAATAAACATACGTGAAAAATCAATAAAAATCTGTGATTATATTTAGGCGCTTAATCTACAACACGATGAAAAAATTATTACTTACCATTTTTGTTTCCGGCGTTTTTTTAACCCGGCTATTTGCCCAGGACCATTTATTATGGATACAGCAGCCCTCCATATCGCCCGATGGCAACTGGATTGCTTTTGAATATAAAGGCAATATATTTAAAGTTGCTTCAAGCGGAGGTACAGCTTTGCCTTTAACTATCAACAGCTCGTACAACGGCTACCCGGTTTGGAGTCACGATGGTAAGTCGATAGCTTTTGCATCAGACCGATATGGCAATTTCGATGTTTTTGTTATGCCATCCAATGGCGGCAGCGCTACCCGGCTAACATTTAACTCATCAAGGGATATCCCCTGCGATTTTTCGCCCGATGATAAAACGGTTTATTTCGGTACCGGCCGTTATGATGTAGCAACATCCATCAGGTTCCCGCTCGATTTTTATTTTACAAAACTTTATAAAGTACCTGTCAAAGGCGGCCGCAGTTTAATGGTTAACTCGGCAGGTTCTGAATATGCACATTTTAATAAAACAGGCGATAAATTTATATTCCAGGACAGGAAAGGTTACGAAGATCCTTACCGCAAACACCACACCTCGGCGGTAACCCGTGATATTTGGATATACGATACTAAAAAAAACACTTACACCAAAGTTTCGCCCTTTATTGGCGAAGACCGCGAACCTGTTTGGGGCGAGGGTGACAAATTTTATTACTTGAGCGAACGCAATGGCAACCAGAACCTGTATGGTTCTTCAGAAGCGGATATAAACGCCATCACCCAGTTAACTACTTTTGAAAAAGATCCCGTTCGCAATTTATCAAGGGCTGATAATGGCACCTTTGTATTTACACAGGCAGGCGAAGTTTATACCCTGAAAGAAGGCGGCCAACCGCAAAAAATCACCATCACCGCGACTGCTGACTTTAACGGCGACCAGGTAAAAACCATCCCGGTTTCCGGCGATGTTACCGAAATGGCTGTTTCGCCGGATGCGAAGGAAGTTGCTTTTGTTTACCGGGGCGAAATATTTGCCACCTCCGCCGATGGGACTTCCACCAAAAGGGTCACCAACACGCCCTACCAGGAACGGATGATACAGTTTAGTCCTGATGGACGCAGTATTTTGTATTCTGTTGAGCGGGATGGGTCGTGGGATATTTATAAAACTTCTATCGCCAACAAAAACGAACCTTATTTTTATGCCTCAACCACGCTTAAAACAGAGCCGGTTATCGCTACCGCTAAAGATGAGTTCCAGCCGGTTTACTCGCCGGATGGCA